>OCHG01000035.1_pt1 | contig 166139 bp, 124 predicted proteins | sample 1538801 | NCBI WGS metagenome assembly OCHG01 (sample SAMN04571727, study PRJEB22368) | human gut metagenome | biome: human gut; material: stool | host: Homo sapiens | place: Luxembourg | collected 2012-09-20 | reverse complement strand
CCTGCATCTCAATAGGTTTGGATTTGTCCCGCTTTCTTGTATGCATCAGCGTTATTACCGTTACATTATAGCGTCCACAGATTAATTTCAATCTTTTCATCAGCTCCTTTGCAACTTTGGCCGTGATACTTCCTGTTGCCGCCACTGTGATACTGTCCAATATGAACAGCACCTTTTTTTTGTTCCATTCTTTTGCAATGGTTTCTATTTCGGAAAGAATCTTTTCAAGGTCCCAGGCAGTAGCATCGATGTATTTCATGCGGTCACTGATGGTTATACCTCCGAAACGCTGCCCCAACTGGGTAATGCTAAGTTCCGTGTCAATGTACACCACTTCGTCCACCACAGGCTTGACAGGAGCTGGAAAACCGAGGGTATTCTTACCTGAAGCCGCATCCAACCCCATCTGGTAGGTAACTGAGGATTTACCGGCATTCGTATCACCGGCAATCACCGTAACCTCTCCTTCCACAACCCAGGTACCATACAGGTTGTTTACTTTCCCTTTCTTGGCCCCTTCTTTCACAACCTTGCTAAGGGGAATGACATGGGAGAGGGCTTCAGCTTCAGTTCCGGTGCCCGCTGTTGTCGTTTTCTTTGTCGTACTACGTTCTTTCTTCATTTCTTTATCCTTTTTCTGTTGCATATTCATTTTTTCCAGTTCTTCATCAGTATTTTTCAGGATTGTTCTTATGACTTGGGGATACTGGCGGTAGGAAACGCCTTTTACCAAGTACCCGTGTTGTGCTTTGCTTTTTACCACCCCGTCCACATTGTTTCCGAGCTGCTTTACATATATAGCGGGAGGTATCGGCGCGGATTCGGCCTGTTCTATGATAGACTGTATCCATTCCGTCCTTACCATGCGCGCATTACCCATGGGGCGGGTTGCTTCACCTTCGATGAGTACCCAGACAAACCTGTCGAAATTAATATCCTTCATCCCACCCAAAAGCGGGGCAAAAGAAACTACCAGGTTGTCTGAAGCGATCTTGCGAAGTGTGTCCATGCGTGACAGGTACGCTTCCGACTCCACACTCACCCCCAGAAGGCAGTTGGAAGGAACCGGAATATTCTCGAACAACTGTACAAGGGTTTCCGGACGTTTGGTCAGGATAAGAAATACCTTTGTCTCATCCGCCTGGATGACTTCGATGGCTGCCCTGCGCTGTTCATCCGTAATATCGGCATGTCCAAAATCCCCGAGCGGACTGACAAATACAATGCCTTTTCTGGTATCATGAAGGGGAGTATACAGTAATCCTTCATTAAAACCAGGTTTGAAACCATCCTTGAAACGCCTGGTATCCGAACGTTTGGACTGGTTCTCGGCTATGACTTGCGCATAACAGTGTTTGCACCCGGGCGACAGTTTGAGGCAGCCTTGTGTCACACTCCAGTTGTAGGTGGCATAATCAATATCCGTATAGGGAAGCCTGCGTAGCGAAAGTATGTCCTCACGCTCTCTGCAAAGAAGCTCTTCAACTGTCGGGAAGCAGTATTCTTCCTCCCCCTTTTCCACATGGCTATTTCCGGGAGTCAGAACCTGTGTTTCAGCCGTCTGTCCGTTTTTATCTTTGCCGTTTTTATCCGGCTGCATGTCTTCCGTTCTCATTTCTGTTTTTTCTATATTGTTATCTACTTGATTCATCACTCTCGTGAAATCGTTAACATTCTCGTTGATAGCACTGTTTATAGTCCCGCCATCCAAAGACTTCAAATTATTTGTTTCCATATCTAATTCTTTTTATTTGTAAATATTTCCGCAAATATAAGGCCTTTTTTTTGCATTTAGGTAGACGGGAATAGAAGGAGTGAGATAAAAATGAAGAATAAAAAAATGTCGTTATAACATATTAGAAAGCAGGATGTTATAACGACATTAACAGAGTGGGCGGGAATAGGCGGAAAAAGAGGTGGACGGCTTCTCTATAATTTTAAAATTGACCGTAGTTGTGAAAGGAAATCCTGGAGAGATTGGCTGCCCTTGCTAACCTTGCTGGCTTTGTCTTCCAGAGAGACGTTTTTGCCGTCCTTTCCGATAAAAAGTGATTCATAGTATCGCCTGTGCTCCTGGTCCAGCAAATTTTTCTTTGTTTTTTCACCAAGCACGAGAAATAGAGTACGGAGCGTTATGTTGGAAGTCATCTGGCTTTTCTCTGTCGTCTTTATCCAACGGATAGGATTGGCATTACGTTTGAATACGCTGTTATTGAACAGCAGCTTGAAGTCTCTTTCCGTATAGTCATCCTTTTGCAGGCACTTTTCATCTACCAGAAAAGCATATAGATCCTCCACCAGCGACTGTTCCAGAATAATGTTGTATGAATTCTCCGGTATGAAGCAGGAGTCAAGTTTTAATCCCAGGCGGCTCTCTGAAAGAAGGTAATTCAGCTTTTCATTCAACTTTTGCAGGTAGGTGTGGTAGAATTGTTTATGCGGGTGTGAACCGAATCTTTTATAATGCTTCAGATAAGGGGCATCCAGATTTATAGGTCGGTCATGGGCATCATAGTCCTTCAGAGCGGTTGAAAATAGTTCAAAACTTTCAAGGATTGAATCCTGGAAGGCCCGGGTCATTACCCTGTCGAAATAATACTCGGGAGTAACTGTTCTGTAGCATTCGTAAAGACTGTTAAGGCAATGTAAAAGACTGGACAAGACATTCCTGTCGTTTCTGGCATAGTCTATGAGAAGTTTAAAATGCCTTTCAAAAGAAAGGTGCAATGGCACGTTCACGGATTCCGTCTGTACAGCCGTTCTGAAATGAAAGCATAATTCATCAATGGATATGACAGCCGAGGTTGTTATGAGCTGCTTCATCATTTCCATCTGTTCCGATAACTTTATTTCCATATTTTCCAGAGTTCTGGCCTGACGTTTTTCTTCCTGCATTTTCATTGCGTCATTTTTATTAGAGTCCATGATATAGGAATTTATTTACCGCAAAGATAATGAAATATGATGATACATGGCATATCCTAAAAATGGAAAGGTCTTCCGATAAAGAAAAAAATAAGAGAAACTATTCTGCATAGTCTCCCTTATTTCGATCAAGTAATTCCTTTAGATTCATGTTTTCTGTGGCAATTCAAGTCCTGCCCTGACGATCAGCCTTTTTACCTGGGTTATCCGGAATCTGCAACCTTTGGAGGTTACAAAGCCCTGCCTGTTTAAGATTACGGTCATTTCGGACAACGACTTCCCCTGCATGAGCAATGAATGCAACATGGCAATGGCTCTCATATTATTGGGGTTATTGTCCGCCTTGTTCTTGTTGGTCTTTACGCTTTCCCCGATAGCCCGTTCAAGGTTATTCGTCAGGTTCTCGGATTTACCAAGCCGGCATCCTCTCGCTTTCTTGGCCTGTAGCGATTGTCTGGTTCTCTGGCTGATCAGTCCGGCTTCATATTCTGCTATGCTGCTGATTATATGCAGTACGAGTTTATTTGCTTGAGGAAAATCACAGAACACAATCTCCACATCACTCTCCAGCAATTTACTGGTGAAAGCTACATTCCGGCTTAACCGGTCCAGTTTGGCTACAATTAAGGTAGATCCTGTTTTTCTGCATTCTCCCAAAGCCTCTATAAGTTTGGGTCTGTTGGATTTACGTCCACTCTCTGTTTCAATATACTCAGCAATCGGCTTTTTATCCTTCAAGTGATTCTGTATAATTTCTCTTTGCGCCTCCACTCCCAATCCGGAGATTTCCTGTTTTACCGTGGACTGTCGGAGGTAGGCAATATAAGTTTTTGCTTTCATTTTTACATATTTTAATAGTCGGTCACAAATACCAAACGAACGTTCAATATCTGTCACCTGAGGTTTATGAAAAAGAAATCCTGTGAGATTTTAGGTTTTCATAGATTCCAATTTCTCTCATAGGATTCCAATTATTTCAGATTTGATTATTTTTGAAAAGTACTATTTTCTTATAATTCTGTACTCTTCAAAAATCTTCTTCTCATAATCATCCGTTTTCTCTACATTCCTGTCTGTTACAGAAACAAGCATGTCCAGATAAACGTCTTCTATTATTTTTTCTTCTCCTTCAGAGTCGGGGATAAGATGAACCTCAAACAAGTCCTTCCCTTCATCGAGGATAACCTGTACCATTCCCGTATGCTTGAATCCCTGTACATGAAATTCCAGTCCGCCTTTAACCGGTTTTATCGTATCCATATCTACTCCCCATGACATGACTATAATGGGCTGTGTCTTTAAGATTGACCATATATGTCTGGCCAGTTTCAAATCATAATTTTTGTTCTCCATATTCGATTGTATTTAAGTTGTAATATTCTGTATATATTCTCTGATAGTCTTCCATGTCCAGTTGTGGGAAAACGGAGTGGTACATATAATAGAGGTCTTCCGCACTCCATAACTCCCCATGGTCGAGCAGGGCAAATATTTCATCCGTCGCTTCATCGAATTCATCATAGATACCTCTTCGTCTTCCCGGTATTTCAGCCTGGTGTGGATAAGTGTCAGTACAATTCTCAATAATATGTTCTACCAGTGACAGGCAGTTCATGAGGTCTTTCTTTATCGTAAACTCATGGTCCGTATGCGGTTCGTAATATCCACAGCTAAGATTGGTGCAACTGACCTGAAGCCCCCGTTCTTTTAGTTCCTGCACATCTGTCATCATTCCATGTGTTTCCCTGTATCCAAACTGTTTATATCCGGACGCTTTCAGGAATCCGGGAGAACATAGTGAGGTCCAGCCGATTTCTGTAACAATGTCCTGATAACCCCGTCTGTCAGGCTGTATAACAAATCGGCAGTCATTGAAAAAATCCATCACCGCTTTTCCTGAACCTATACATCCCACCTCTTCACTGACAAAGAATGCCAGTTTTAAGGTATCATACTTTTTCAGACATTTGAGTGCTATCCAGATTCCATTCTTGTCATCCGCTCCGAGTCCTTCCTGTCTCTTGTTCCGGGAGCTGTATCCGAATATAATTTCCTCCGTCTCAATAGCCGTGAAGTCTTTTGAATGTAACCTCTGCACCTGGTCAAGATGTGCTGCGATACAGGGATATGATTCCGCGTCTCCCTTTGTTATATACAGATTCCCGATTTTATCAGTTTCAAGTTTTACACCGGGAATTCTTTTTACATAATCCCATATAAACTTTGTCATCGCCCGTTCTTTTCCGCTCGGGCTATAAATCTGATATAATTTCTTAAGTAATTCCATAATTTTTCTTTTTTGTGGGTTAAACAGTCATTTCATTCATTTCGTATGCATAAGGCAGTCCGGTCTCTTCATCTATTATGTCATAGAGTATACCGTCCAGTTCATGAAGTTCTCCTCCCGCCAAGAGTTTATTTCCGGACTCAACCGATATGTTTTTCTCCTCATATTCACAGAGAATATTGTTCCATACCCGGTATACGGTTATGTCTCCTGCATGCTCATAGTATTCCTCATCATAGTCGGAATAATGCCAGTTTTCTTTTTTGTATGTCTGTTCCGCTTTCTTCCGGCATTCTTCACAACAATAGTCCTCCTCTGTTATGTCTGAATGGAAATTGTCCTCTTCCAGAAAAAGCCCGCTACATTCCGGACATTCTGTAACATCCGACTCATGATGGTATTCCCCGAGATTTTCTATCCATATGAATTCATCCAGGTTCTCCACGTCACAGTAATACTCGCATCCATGGCAATATACGGAGCGTGTTTCATGACAATGGTAGCCATGAAAATCATCGTATTCCTCCTCTTCTTCACCATTTATAGAACCGTCAGTAACATCCAGTCCAATGTCTCCATGTCCATAATTGTCAGCTACTCTATCGTATTCATCATACCACTTGAATGAGTCCTGATAACTTAGTGAATCACCATAGTCCAGGTCACATTCTATTCTGAATTTCCTGTCTGACAATGAATTCTCCTCAAGGTCAACGAACTCTCTTGCATCACCTGCACCTGCACCGACTTTTTTGTAACCGTCAATGTATCCCCCTTTGATCAGGGCATCTATCAAGGCACGCTTCAGGATATCATTTTCATCACTGGCATATTGTCTTTCAGCCAGTCTCCATTTGTTACCATCCTGATCCTTGACTTCATTATAGATAATACATCTTGCAATCACCATATCATCCTCATCGGTCAGGTACGCTGCACTTGCATTGACGGAGTCCATATAGAAATAGTAATAATCCTTGTCCGTCATGCATGAAGAGAAATCCCCTTTGCAGCAGTCTGATGAATATATCTTCTCAAAGTCTTTATCAATGTGCAGTGTGTTCTTCGGGAGTCTGCTCTGAGTATACACTTGCCAGTCTGCCGAAAATTCCTCACATAGATAGGTCACTACCTGTTCAGGAAGGGTTCTGCCAAATTCCGTTTCCTGTATGATGGAACGATAGAGTTTTCCCGCTTTCATTTTAAACACCTTTTCTCCGTTCCCATGATTAATGTAGCGGATTGCCTTAGTGTCCCCGTCTTCACAGAGCCCTTTCAGACTGTCCGTTTCAAGGTTTCTGGAGTAAAAAAAGTCTCCATCCAGTTCCAGAACATAACGCAGGGAGTTATCCGAGTGTCCGCTTATAATTATTCTTTGGGTAACGGTCTTTTTCAGTTCCGCCATTGAAGAGATATGAAGCAGCGTATAATCGTTTTTCTCTACCGCCTCATGTAATAATCTCTTGTCTTTCACATATGCCAGCAGTATCTTGTTCTTTCTGCTGCATACTCCGTTTCCATGCTTGATAATACCAAACATGTTTTTGAATTCTTCGTAATTTTGAAATTTATAGTATAACATAATCTTTTGTATTTTAGGTAAATAAAAAAAGGAGGACACCACGTTGATTGTGATATCCTCCTCAGATATAATTCCGGTCTGTTTCAACCGTTTCTCAAATGATCGGTATAGTCTCGTCAAGTACTCCTGATTCAACTATTTTCCGGGCTATCCTGTGTGAAGCCTCATTTCTCAGGTCATATCCATAGTCCTCTTTTCCCATCATCTCTATGACCTTTACCATAGTGCTGAACAGCTTTTGTTGGAGTGTCCTGTGATAATACCCCACTGACTCCGCAAACTTTTCACTGTTCCATGACATGTTGTTCAAGGCGTCTTCCAGTTCCTGTGCCGCCTTGAACTCTTTACTGTTTTCAAGTTCAAATCTTTCCATATTTCTTTCTGATTTGTTTTTAGTTAAAATATAGTTGTATTGGCCGGCCATTTTTCCGCGTCAGTATCAATGAACTGGTGCACATATTTATCTGACGGATATGCTTTTTCGGCTTTTAAAGTGGCTGCAATATAATTTGTTGCTTGTACCGTCAGCGAGGGCATCATTTCTATGAAGTCCTTGTACGTTTCCCCCTCTTCGGTAATTAAGGTATATTTGATTATATCGAAGGTGTAATGTGCCATACTTTATTCCTTTCCATTTTATTCAGAACCATTCCCGTTTTACTCACCGGTGTGCCCTGTCCGTTCATTTTCTTTTCTTAGCAACTGAAGTTCCATCTTCTCCGCATCAAATTCATAATTCATGCACTTTTTAAAGTTTCCCATTAAAAGAAGCAGGGGGAACAATATCCCATGCCTGCAATTCCTTCCGTGCTCGTCTAGTGCTGATTTACAAGTGTCACATTTGTATATGTCCTGTATGCATGTTATTTTCATATGTTTTTCTCCTTTCTGATTTTAATTCAACAAAAAAAGGGAGAAAGACCTTGTTTGTTATTTTTAGATCTTTCTCCCTTCATAGGATTTTGGGATGTCCCTGTCTATCCTAGGAACCATCCGTAATTTTCAGTGTCTTCTCCTCTCAAGGCTTTCTGAATGCCCACTGCAAAGTCTGTGGCGTTCTGATTCCTTTCGAGAAATTTGTCAATATAGGACTGTTTGGCTGCCTCGTTAAGAAGTTGCATCAGGTCCCAGCATGAAATTTTTGCTCTTCCGCGTAAGCCGAAGTTAGGGTTGTCAATATAGCCTTTGGTGGCTGCATTGATGTTTGAATCACCTAAGATAACTTTCGGCAATTCTTTCATCTGTAATGCCGGTAAAACCTGGTAAAGCCGTAAACGTCCGATTATCTGGCAGAATTGTTCCTGTGAAATCATCGTTCTTCCCAGATTCTCAAGAAGTCTCAAATTTTGTTCGGGGTTGAATTCCCGGAACAGTTTTAGGGCGGCTATATAGATATCCGTATCGCCCATCACTTCCAGACGTCCTGTCAAGCCGTCACATGTCAGCATAAGATTGCTGCATACCCTGACTCTCCATCCGATAAAGATTTTAAATTTTTCAGGGGATTTTTTCCCGTACAGGTTCTCTTCGTTCAGGCTTCTTACGCCGCCGATACAAAGATGCACTTCCTCACCGTTCATTTCCCGACATATGGTTCGGATATGAAAACAGAATGCCATCCTCTGATAATAGATGGTTTCGTCTTCAGGTTTGAGTTCTTCCTTCCTTTTTGTCAGTGCGGAAGGATGTCTGCCTAAAATCTTGTGTGAGACTCTGATTTCCGTATTACCGAAAGTTTCTCCTGCAAAAAATATGCTTGCCGCCTCCTCAATACGGTGTATAAAAGTCTGGTGGCTGATTGTAAGCTGGTTGTCTCCAAAGCTGGGTACAATACAGTTCGTTTCCAGTTCTTCAAGTGTAATGCCTGAAGTGTTTGATTCAATAAAATTGGGATGTTCTTTCTCCTGTTTCTTTTCCGATACAATTACTGCATCTTCGATAAAGGTTGGGTTGATTATGCCCATTTTTGTCATCATTCCTTGTTGTGGAACGACAGACAGTTCTCTTGTAGTTTCCATATTTTTATAGTTTTTAATTGGTTAATAAAATCCGATAAAAGAAAAAGCCAAGAGGTTTATTTCTTTGCTTTTACAAATATTCCTCTTAGCTTCTTTATTCCCTTGAGTATGGATGTTGTTACCTCAAGGATAGTTATAATTACGTCCTGTGCATTATCATAATCCATTCACTAGACGTTTCTATGGGTTTTCAGTTGCTACATTGCCTGTATCAACTTTACTTGCAGCATCCTTTTTCTTCCTTTTGCTGCTGTATTTCTCTACAAGTTCCACAATAGTTGAACCTGCCACGATGATCTCAGCAATGTATGCTGCGATTCTGATTCCTTTCATTAAATGTTTCATTTTTCTCTTGCTTTTTGTTGTTGGTTAATAATATGTTCTTGTTCTCTTGTCTTTTATTCTTATTTCTTATTCTTGTCATATATAAGGGTTTAAGGTGAAGAGAGGGGGAGGAAGAAGTGTAAAGAAAAGGAGAAGAAAAAAATAAAGAGCCGTTATCAAGACTCTTCGTCCTGACTTGGCTCTTTGATAGGCTGTCATACTTTCATTACCCAGACTGTAGCTGTGATAATTACCGATACCGCTGCTATCCTTCGAATTGAATCGCCCAATGATCTTCTAAGTATTGGGGTCAACCCGGAAATTGTTTAATCTTGTTTGAAGCTTATGTGCACCATTTACTACCGGTGCAATCTCTACGCTTCAATTTATTCTCATCTATAAGAGTTTGAGGGGGTGAGAAAGGGAGAAATTACTATTTGTTATTGAGGTCTTTTTCCTCCACAGCTAAAGTCTTTAATTCATCCAACACTCGTTCATTCATATTTTGCATCGGGAAATATTGACCGCCTGTCATTGTAACACTAACTGACCCTATGATACCTGATGCCTCTAACATGTTGATGATCGTTTGGGCGGGAGTATTGTCTTTTTCTAAAGAAACCACCATAGCAATGAGTCTACGAGCATTGACAGGCCGTATACTTCTTTTATTAATGGTTATATACTGCATGACTTCTTTTATATCAGATAGTTCTTTATTTAATGGTTTTAGGCCTTCTTCGATTCCTTTCTTTATCACTTTGAGTACTTGATTACTATTTATTGGAATATTACTTTGGAGAGATGTTTCTTGGGATATCTTATTTTTTGCTCGATCTGCTTCCGTTTTAAGTATAAATGATGCAACATCTTCTGAACGAACTTTAATATATCTCTTGAACGCCTCTTCAGTAGTATGTCCAGTGATTTTCATCAATAAGTGACTATCATAGCCACGTTTGAGCATATTGCTTATGTAAGATCGCCGTGCGGTATGAGTACCTATTAGTTCCCAACGTTGTTTGATTGAATTAGTAACTTTGCCCCCTCTATCTTCTGTTACAATATGTTCTTCTGTAAGGCCGGCTTTTAATCCTATTTTCTTTAAATATCTCAACATCGTATTTTCTGTGATTTCAGGTAAATTGAAATCATATTTCTTCAGTATTTCCAAAGCTATAGGGAATAATGGAATAGTAACTCTACGGGTCTTTTTAAGCTGTACAATTTCTAGTACTTTTCCGCTGCTGGTTTCTTTTACGATACCTTCATTTAATGATTTTATATCACTAAATCGTTGTCCCGTCCAACATTGTAGGATAAAAACATCTCTGGCAACCCCCTCTTTATAAGGGAGTTTAAGGGAATATATCTTACTGATTTCTTCCTCATTTAAATAAATCTCATTTTCATCTCCTTGTCTGCTTTTGGGTTTGGAGTATTTGTCTAATTTAGCTTCGTGTATGTCTATCAGGTTATAAGGTTCTGCTCTTTTAATAATACCAATTAGTTGAACACATTTATTGCCTACAGTACTTGTTGCAGTTGTTCGTTCACCTTTTACTTTTTTATTGAATAGGTATGTTTCATACTCTTTAATTAATGCCAGATTTATATCGTCAAAACTGATAGTATCTTGACCTTTTTCTTTTAGAAAGGTTTGGAAATCTTTTAATACAATTAAATACGTTTCCATTGTCGATCCTCTCTTATGTTCACCTGAGGTTTTGATAGTTTTGTCATTGGCAATAATATCTCGTAGCCAATGTATAGCGTTTATTTTATTAGTTCTTTGCATATTATTTTTGTATATGTATTTCCTTAATAAGTCCCAGCAATTTTTTAGTTCGCTTGGATTATCACAAAGATAACGCTTAAATTCTTCAAATTGACTTCTTAACTCTAACAATTTTTTATTGGTAATAGTATTATTTATATTGTCTGATTCTGTTAGGCGACAACTTATATACGCTTCTTGTTTTTTGATATTCCAATGTTCAGGATATACTTTTACTCCAGTCGACAATTTAGCCTGCTTCTGATTTATACGTACTATCAAATAAATATTAGTTGGTCTCTCACTTTTGGGTTGACGGAGGTTAAAATTAGCTTTTACAATTTCATTAATAAAGACTTGATGTGTCATAACCTTGTTCTTTGAATCGGTTCTTTAATTTGGTTCTTAAAATCCGTTCTTTTGGACTAAATATGATACTTTGTATAGATTAGAAGTGCTCTTATACCCCTTCTGAGAATATCTACGCAAATATTAGGTAGTTTCCGACAAATCATGTAAATTTGCGACAATTTAATAAGCTGATTTTTATGTCGTGTATACTGAATATTGAAACCTCTACCACTGTTTGCTCGGTAGCGGCCAGTCAAGACGGACAGACGATTTTTGTGAAAGAAGACTTGAAAGGCCCTTCACACGCTGTGTCTTTGGGAGTGTTTGTAGATGAAGCGTTATCGTTCATTGATAGTCATGCCATACCTTTGGATGCAGTTGCGGTGAGTTGCGGACCGGGTTCTTACACCGGACTCCGGATCGGTGTTTCGATGGCGAAAGGCATTTGTTACGGACGGAATGTGCCCTTGATCGGTCTTCCTACGCTCGAAGTGCTGAGTGTGCCCGTATTGCTGTATCACGATTTGCCGGAAGATGCGTTGCTCTGTCCGATGCTCGATGCCCGCCGTATGGAAGTATATGCTGCCGTCTACGACCGTGCATTGAACGTGAAACGCGCGATCGCCGCCGATATTGTCGATGAAAATTCCTATCTGGAGTTTCTGAATGAAGCCCCTGTCTATTTCTACGGAAATGGAGCTGCCAAATGCCGTGAGAAGATCATCCATCCGAACGCGCATTTTATCGATGATATCCATCCGCTGGCAAAGATGATGTATCCGCTGGCAGAAAAAGCAGTTGCCGGGGAAGATTATAAAGACGTGGCCTACTTCGAACCTTTCTACCTGAAGGAATTTGTAGCCTCGTTGCCTAAGAAGTCACTTCTTGGATGATCCCTTGAGTGGATGATCCCTTGAGTGAGTGATCCTTTTTTGTGAGTGATCCTTTTTTGTGAGTGATCCTTTTTAGCAAGAAGCTGTGACTTATGAGTGACCGTCGTCCTCCGACTTTTAATTTTTAATTTCAAAACTTTTAATTTAAAAAATGCAATACAATACCCAACAGAAAAGAATGCCGCTCCCCGAATACGGTCGCAGCATACAGAACATGGTAGATTATGCGTTGACCATTCAGGACCGTGCCGAACGTCAGCGTTGTGCTAACACAATTATCAACATCATGGGGAATATGTTTCCCCATTTGCGTGATGTTCCTGATTTTAAGCATAAACTCTGGGACCACCTGGCAATCATGTCCGGTTTTGAGTTGGATATTGATTACCCCTACGAAATCATCCGTGAAGACAACCTGGTGACCAAGCCGGAACCGATCCCGTATTCCACCACCCGTATGCGCTACCGCCACTACGGCCACACGCTGGAAGTGTTGATCAGAAAAGCCTGCGAATTTCCCGAAGGAAACGAAAAGAGAAATCTGGTAGCCATGATCTGCAACCACATGAAGAAGGACTACATGGCATGGAACAAAGATACGGTAGACGACCGTAAAATAGCGGAAGACCTCTATGAACTTTCCGACGGCAAACTCCAGCTGACAGACGACATCATCCGCCTGATGGCAGAACGTCTGAACCAGAATTATCGCCCGAAAGTGAACTACAATAATAACCGGAACAATAATCCGCGGAGAAGATATTGAAGTATTAGGTATTAGCGTGGCGATGTTGTTCGCTGCATGAGGTTTTGCACTTGCGGTCTAATACCTAATACTTAATACCTAATACCTATTACCTATTACTTAATACTTAAAAAAATGGCTTCATTTGTAATTGAAGGAGGACATCGGCTGAGCGGGGACATTCATCCGCAGGGAGCCAAAAACGAAGTTTTGCAGATTATCTGTGCCACGTTGCTGACTGCTGAAGAAGTGACTGTGAACAATATACCTGACATTCTGGATGTCAATAACCTGATTCAGCTCATGCGGGAGATGGGGGTAACAGTTGCAAAGGAAGGCATTGATACTTATAGTTTTAAGGCAGAGAATGTCGATCTTGCCTATCTGGAGAGCGATGAGTTCCTGAAAAAGTGTTCCAGTCTTCGGGGGTCGGTGATGCTGATCGGTCCGATGGTGGCGCGTTTCGGGAAAGCGTTGATCTCGAAGCCGGGTGGAGATAAAATCGGTCGCCGTCGTCTTGATACCCACTTTGTGGGGATTCAAAATCTGGGAGCCGATTTCCGCTACGACGAGGCGCGGGGAATCTATGAGATTACTGCCGACAGGCTTCAAGGTAACTATATGCTGCTCGATGAAGCGTCCGTGACAGGAACCGCCAATATCCTGATGGCTGCCGTGCTGGCAAAGGGTACCACCACTATCTACAATGCCGCTTGCGAACCCTACTTGCAGCAACTCTGCCGCATGCTCAACCGGATGGGAGCAAAAATCAGCGGCATCGCTTCCAACCTGCTCACCATTGAAGGGGTGGAGGAACTGCACGGTACGCAACACACCGTATTGCCCGACATGATTGAAGTCGGAAGCTTCATCGGTATGGCTGCCATGACCAAAAGCGAAATCACCATCAAAAATGTTTCTTACGAGAACCTCGGCATCATTCCCGAAAGTTTCCGCCGTCTGGGCATCAAACTCGAACAGAGGGGAGACGACATCTACGTTCCCGCACAGGAAACATACGAAATAGAATCATTTATCGACGGCTCCATCATGACCATTGCCGACGCTCCCTGGCCGGGACTGACACCCGACTTGCTGAGTGTGATGCTCGTGGTAGCCACCCAAGCCAAAGGAAGCGTACTGATCCATCAGAAGATGTTTGAGAGCCGCCTGTTCTTTGTGGACAAACTGATCGACATGGGTGCGCAGATCATCCTTTGCGACCCTCACCGTGCCGTAGTAATCGGACACAATCACGGCTTCAAGCTGCGCGGCGCCCGACTGACTTCGCCGGATATCCGTGCCGGTATCGCCCTTCTGATTGCTGCCATGAGCGCCGAAGGAACCAGCACCATCAGCAACATCGAACAGATAGATCGTGGCTACCAGAATATAGAAGGACGACTTAACGCCATCGGCGCCAGAATCACTCGTATATGATAAAAAAAGAAGAAGTATATAAGATCGGACTATTCAATAAGCCGCACGGCATTCACGGCGAGTTGCAGTTTACTTTTACGGACGACATTTTCGACCGTGTGGACTGCGATTACCTGATATGCCTGCTCGACGGCATTTTTGTACCGTTTTTCATCGAAGAGTACCGTTTCCGTTCCGACTCCACCGCTTTGGTGAAGCTCGAAGGAATTGATACGGCGGAACGTGCACGTATGTTCACCAATGTCGAAGTCTACTTTCCGGTGAAACATGCCGAGGAAGCGGAAGACGGCGAGTTGTCGTGGAACTTCTTTGTCGGTTTCCGGATGAAGGACATCCGTCACGGCGATCTGGGAGAAGTCGTGGAAGTGGATACTGCTACGGTGAATACGCTTTTTATAGTCGAACAGGCGGACGGAGAAGAACTGCTCGTCCCTGCACAGGAAGAATTTATCGTGGAAATAAATCAGGAAAAGAAGCTCATCACAGTCGAGCTTCCCGAAGGATTGTTGAATTTGGAAGATTTGGAGGAAGAATGAACAGGTTCATGGGATCACAATTTATTGATAAAATATACTTTTGGCACGGATTACACGGATTTCACGGTTTTAGCTGCGCAATTTCTTAAAACCGTGAAATCCGTGTAATCCGTGCCTAAAAGATACTTAATTGAATATAGTAACTTAGTAATTAATAAACAGAATAATGGCAAGAAAACGGAGTAAAGCTTTCTGGAACAATTTCAAGTTCAAGTATAAACTCACTATCATCAATGAGAATACACTTGAAGAAATCGTAGGGCTTCGTGTATCCAAGCTGAACGGCCTTTCGGTACTGTTGTCCGTGCTGGCGGTGCTTTTTCTGATTGCTGCCTGTATCATTGCCTTCACCCCTTTGCGCAACTACCTTCCCGGTTATATGAACAGTGAAGTCCGCAGTCAGATTGTGGACAACGCTCTTCGCGTGGACTCCCTGCAGGAACTGCTCGACCGGCAGAACCTTTACATCATGAACATACAGGACATCTTCAGCGGAAAAGTGCCGATAGACAGCGTGCAGACACTGGACTCGCTGACTGCCGCCCGCGAAGACACCTTGATGGAGCGTACCAGACGGGAAGAAGAGTTTCGCCGCCAATACGAAGAAAATGAAAAATATAATCTGACTACGATTGTCTCGCAGCCGGATGTTAACGGATTGATTTTGTATCGTCCGACTCGTGGAATGGTCTCCGACCATTTCAATGCCGATAAAAAACACTTTGGAACAGATATTGCAGCCAATCCCAATGAAAGCGTGCTGGCTACGATGGACGGCACCGTCTTTCTGAGCACATACACAGCCGAAACCGGTTATTTGATAGGCGTGCAGCACAATCAGGATTTCGTTTCGATCTACAAGCACTGCGGCTCGCTGCTCAAGAAAGAAGGCGACCGCGTGAAGGGAGGCGAGGCCATCGCCTTGGTTGGCAACAGCGGAACGCTCAGTACAGGACCGCACCTCCACTTCGAACTGTGGTACAAAGGGCATCCAGTCAATCCGGAGAAGTACATCGTGTTCTAAAAAAAGTAATCATGTGAAGTGGGATATACGATTATAAGTGACAGAGGAATTAGATAAATAATGGATTCAGAAAATAAGAAGAAAAAACAAATAGCTATTTTAGGCTCTACGGGCTCTATCGGGACGCAGGCGCTGCAGGTCATCGAAGAACATCCCGACCTGTACGAGGCTTATGCCCTGACAGCCAACAACCGGGTCGAACTGCTGATTGCACAGGCACGCAAGTTCCAGCCGGAAGTGGTAGTGATAGCCAATGAAGAAAAGTATGCCGAACTGAAAGAAGCGCTGAGCGACCTTCCGATCAAAGTGTATGCCGGAATCGATGCGGTCTGTCAGATCGTGGAAGCCGGACCGGTGGACATGGTTCTTACGGCAATGGTAGGTTATGCCGGACTGAAGCCGACCATCAATGCCATCCGTGCGAAGAAAGCCATTGCGCTTGCCAATAAGGAGACGCTCGTGGTGGCGGGAAAACTGATCAACCAGCTGGCACAGCAATACCGCACCCCTATTTTGCCGGTGGATTCCGAACACTCGGCAGTCTTCCAGTGTTTAGCGGGAGAAGTTGGCAATCCGATAGAGAAGGTGATACTGACAGCTTCGGGCGGCCCATTTCGTACCTGCACGCTGGAGCAACTGAAAACTGTGACCAAGGCACAGGCTTTGAAACATCCCAACTGGGAGATGGGAGCCAAGATAACCATTGATTCCGCATCCATGATGAATAAAGGCTTCGAGGTGATCGAAGCCAAATGGCTGTTTGGTGTGCAGCCGAGCCAGATCGAGGTGGTGGTACATCCGCAGTCGGTCATTCACTCGATGGTGCAGTTTGAGGACGGTGCCGTCAAAGCACAACTGGGCATGCCGGATATGCGCTTGCCCATCCAGTATGCTTTCTCGTATCCCGACCGCATCTGCTCTTCGTTCGACAGGCTCGACTTCACGAAATGTACGAACCTGACATTCGAGCAACCCGACACGAAACGTTTCCGCAACCTTGCCTTGGCTTACGAAGCGATGTACCGGGGCGGAAATATGCCTTGCATCGTCAATGCCGCCAACGAAGTGGTGGTAGCCTCTTTCCTCAAAGACGGCATCAGCTTCCTAGGCATGAGCGATGTGATTGAGAAGACGATGGAACGTGTCGCGTTTGTGGCGGCTCCTGCTTACGACGACTATGTAGCTACTGATGCCGAAGCGCGGAGAATAGCTGCGGAGTTGATTTCATGAATATAAATAAGTAATATAAATTAGAAAGTGCCTCGGTTTCCTCTGATGAGCAGAGGGTTTGGATGAGGCTTTAAATTGTAAATAAACTGTATGGAAACATTTTTGATTCGTGCCCTGCAACTGATCATGAGCCTTTCGCTGCTTGTCATCATTCATGAAGGCGGGCATTTCCTTTTTGCCCGGTTGTTCAAGGTGCGTGTAGAAAAATTCTGCTTGTTCTTTGACCCCTGGTTTACATTGTTCAAGTTCAAACCCAAGAGAAGTGATACGGAATATGCCGTAGGATGGCTGCCGCTGGGCGGTTACGTCAAGATTGCCGGCATGATAGACGAGTCGATGGATACCGAACAGATGAAACAGCCCGAACAGCCGTGGGAGTTTCGTTCCAAACCGGCTTGGCAGCGCCTTTTGATCATGGTGGGCGGTGTGCTGTTCAACTTCCTGCTGGCGCTTTTCATCTACTCAATGATTCTTTTTGCTTGGGGCGACCAATATATAAAGGTACAGGAAGCTCCTCTCGGTATGGACTTCAATGAGACGGCGAAAGCAGTCGGTTTTCAGGATGGCGACATCCTTTTGTCTGCCGATAATGTGCCTTTTGTGCGCTATGACGGCGATATGTTGAGCCAGATTGCCGATGCCCGTGAAGTAAGTGTGCTTCGTGAAGGTAAAAAGGCTTCTGTCTACATTCCCGAAGATATGATGCAGCGACTGATGGCGGACAGCGTTCGTTTTGCTTCTTTCCGTTTCCCGTATGTGATTGACAGCGTGATGGTTAATTCTCCTGCTGCACAGGCGGGCATTCAGCCGGGTGACAGTATCATCGCATTGAACGGAGCCTCCATTTCTTTCTCTGATTTCAAGCAGACGATGGCGGAACGCAAGAAAAACGCGGAAACCCTGCTGAAAGACAGCATCGACCCCCGTCTGATCACCCTGACGTATGTACGTGGCGGCGTGACGGATACGACCTCCCTGCGTGTGGACTCTGCTTACCTGATGGGTGTCACTGCTTGTGTGACAACAGATCGCCTGCTGCCTATGGTGAAGAAGGAGTACGCATTTTTTGAATCCTTCCCCGCAGGTGTTTCTCTGGGTGTGAAGACATTGAAAGGATACGTCGGCAACATGAAATACCTCTTCTCGAAAGAAGGAGCGAAGCAGTTGGGCGGTTTCGGTACTATCGGAAGCATCTTCCCCGCAACGTGGGACTGGCATCAATTCTGGTACATGACTGCCTTCCTCTCCATTATCCTTGCTTTCATGAACATCCTTCCGATCCCTGCATTGGATGGCGGACACGTGCTCTTCCTCTTCTATGAGATGATTGCCCGTCGTAAACCGAGCGACAAGTTTATGGAGTACGCTCAAATGACCGGTATGGTTCTTTTGTTCGGCTTGCTGATCTGGGCAAACTTCAATGACATATTGAGGTTCTTCTTCTAAAGCGGGAAGGCAAGCGGAGGAGATCTGTGTCGTCCGGGACAACCGGCAGGATGAGGCTGACGTTGGCGGAGATGCCGGCGGGCTTTAGAAGGGATCAGTCCGAAAACCCGGCTTTTCGAAGTTGCCGAAACAGCAACTCCACCCAAACCGGACCGCTTGCCGATAGCAGGGAAGTAGTAACGGTGAAGTGATGTATATTGTTGAAAAACAGTAAAATAGAGTGTGCTATTTATCCTATATAGAAACGGCGCTTTAACACAACGTTAAAGCGCCGTTTCTATATGCGATAAGTGCCTTAGCCTGCTGGTGAGAAAGCGCCGTTTCTCCAATTGACATCCTGCATGCGCGGAGAGAAAGGTTAAATCATTAACATTTTCTTTTCCCGTTCCAAGTCCGTAGCATCCAGTTTTGGGGAGGGCACTGTGCAGGTTTTAATATAATCTCCTTCCTGACAGGTGTAGTTGTAGTACACTTCCAGTTCCGGTGTCAACTCCGCTTTCGGCACCAGCCTGCCTTCCATCGTCAGGAACTCATTGACATCCGTACTGTCCGACTGCTTCACCAACACAATTCGCCGGGCTATCGGGTTGTGATTGTAATCCAGACAGAGATACAGCCCTTTCAGCATCGCGGGATATTCATAATGCGGAAGTTGTAGGTAAATGGTGACGAGGGCGAATTGCGGCAAATCCCTTTCGTTGAACATCAGATAAGAGTTCTGATGGTTGCTGATGATTCCGCCTCCCCAATGCACCGATTTATAGGCATTTATCATTCCTACCTTTACATATTCGCTGTTTTCGGAAGCGCTGATCAGATACGGTTCTATTTTCAGGCTGTCGGTAGAAGAAGAGAGGCTGTAACTGAGATACAGTCCGCTGTAGTTGAAAACATCCTGTACCGAGTCCTTCATTTCCTTTCCCAGCAGTTTTACCAGCGGGTTACCGCTTTCCGCTTCGCTTTGCTGTTCGGGTTCCATTTCGAGCAGCAGCAGTTTCATCGCGCCTACATTATTTAATAAGCGTTTTTTGGAGACATTGTTGACCAGTGCCAGCGCTTCGTCCAGTGCGTCGTCCGGTGTGCGGGTTTTCAGCAGGTCGATGTAGGCGGGAAGTACGCTGGAGTACAAAGCAGACAATACGCTGGGCGCCATGTCCACCCGGTCCGCTATTTCTTTCATCTTCACTCCGTTGTTGCGCAAGTATTCGATTCGCTTGTATATTTCTGTCAGTTCGTTCATGATTTGTGGATTGTAAAATTGATTTCGTTGCAAAGGAATGACTAATGTATTATGAATATGTTGCATGAATATTACATTAATATTACACCCTGCCGGAAAGCGAATATATACGATATGATTCATTGAAATTCATTTTTTCACTCGTCGGGACGTCCTACTTTTGCACCGGAAACAAAAAATAACGAATCATGAATTTCAAAGAAAAACTGTCGCCTTCGACTCAAAAGAAACTTTCCGATCTACTTTTCATTCTCTATGCGGGAGGAGCGGCACTGCTGTCTTATTCATTGGTCTATGCGCTCCGCAAGCCGTTCACTGCCGCCACATTCGACGGCATGGAACTGTTTGGTATGGACTATAAGATAGCGACCAGCATCATCCAGATATTCGGATATATGGTGTCCAAGTTTATCGGGATCAAACTTATTTCAGAACTGAAGAGAGAAGGCCGCCTGAAATTCATTCTTGTCTCCATTTTGGTTGCCGAGCTCTCTTTGGTTCTTTTCGGATGCCTGCCCCGTCCGTTCAATGTACTGGCATTGTTCTTCAACGGTCTGTCTTTGGGATGCATGTGGGGAGTCATCTTCAGTTTCCTCGAAGGAAGACGGGTGACCGACTTGCTCGCCTCCCTTTTCGGACTGAGCATTGCAGTGAGCAGCGGAACGGCGAAGTCAATCGGACTCTTTGTAGTAAATACGCTGAACGTGAGTGAGTTCTGGATGCCTGCGTTGATTGGTGCGGTCGCATTGCCCCTGCTGGCCGCGTTGGGCTATCTCCTCGACCGGCTCCCCCGACCGACAGCCGAAGACAAGGCTTTGCGCGTGGAACGTGTGACGCTCGACAAACAACAGCGCTGGAACCTCTTTCGCAGCTTTGCCCCCGTGCTGACGATGCTTTTCTTTGCCAATCTTTTCCTGACAGTGCTTCAGGATGTAAAGGAAGATTTTCTGGTGAAGATTGTCGATGTGAATGCCGCAGGTTTCTCCTCATGGATATTTGCCAAGGTGGACGGAGTGGTCACGCTGATTATTCTGGCGGTCTTTGCTTCGCTGGCACTGATAAAGAGTCATATGAAAGTATTGTCCATCCTGTTGGCGCTGGTCATTGCTGGGGCGTTTACTCTTAGCTTCGTCGCGTTCAATTATGATGCATTGCAGCTTTCTCCGCTGGTGTGGCTGTTCATTCAGAGTCTCTGCCTTTATTTCTCGTATCTGAGTTTTCAGACGATCTTCTTCGACCGGTTTATTGCCTGTTTCCGCATCAGGGGAAATGTAGGCTTCTTTATAGCCATGATCGATTCTATCGGATATACAGGCACGGTGTTGGTATTACTTTTCAAAGAATGCTTTAACCCGGATTTAAACTGGCTGGAGTTTTATAATACGATGGCGGGCACGGTCGGCGTTGTCTGCTGTACGGCATTTACGCTTTCTCTGCTGTATCTGATACAACGCTATCGGAAAGAAAAACGTGGAGAGGTGATGGATAAAGAACTGGCTCCGGGCTTGATTCCCGTTGCCGAACCTGCCATACAGCCGCTCAGGGCACAGTGAAAAGTCTCTTGCCGGACCTGCATTTACCGGCCCGAAGAAGGAGACGAGTAGAACAGAAAGAAAATTGAATCAATAAATTATATAAAGCAAGAATGAAAAAAATTGAATGTATTATTATGGATTGGGCGGGTACGGCTGTCGATTACGGATGTTTTGCTCCTGTTGCCGCCTTTATGGAAGCCTTTGCGGAAAAAGGGCTGGTGATTGACGTCGTACAGACCCGTAAGCCTATGGGATTGCCGAAAATTCAGCATATCCGCGAGCTGCTTTCAATGCCCGAAGTGAACGGACAATTTGTGGCCCGCTATCAGCGTGCATGGACCGAAGAAGACGTGGTGGAACTGAACCGTCTTTTCGAAAAGCACCTGTTTGCCTCGCTCGAAAACTATACCGACCCTATCCCGGGCGTTATTCCGACATTGGAAAAGCTGCGTGCCGAAGGTCTTAAAATCGGCTCCACTACCGGATACACCCGTGAAATGATGGATGTCGTTCTTCCGGCTGCACAGGCAAAAGGGTATCGCGTGGATTATTGCGCTACTCCGAACCTCCTTCCTTCCGGTCGTCCGGCTCCTTACATGATTTTTGAGAATCTGACGAAGCTGGCTGTCCCCAGTCTGGATGCCGTAGTGAAAGTAGGAGATACGATTGCCGATATCAAAGAAGGGGTGAACGCGAAAGTGTGGAGCGTAGGCGTGATTCTCGGCAGTAACGAGATGGCACTTACCGAAGAAGAAACCCGGTCGATGCCTGCCGGCGAACTGGAGGCCCGCATAGCGGAAGTGAAAGAGCGCATGCTTGCCGCAGGTGCTTCTTACGTCATTCGCACGATAGAGGAATTGCCCGCTTTGATCGACAAGATCAATGCCGGAAGATAAGGAAAAGAACATTATTCATTTTAAAAAGAACATCACATTATGAAACCATATTTATTACTGACTCCCGGACCTCTTACTACCTCAACCACCGTTAAAGAAGCTATGATGACCGACTGGTGTACATGGGATGAAGACTACAATCTCGGCATTGTGGAGGAACTGCGCAAAGAACTCGTATCCCTCGCCACTCAAAAGACGGAAGACTATACCTCGGTTCTTCTGCAAGGCAGCGGCACCTACTGCGTGGAAGCTGTGCTGGGCGCAACCATCACTCCCAAAGATAAACTGCTGATTTGCAGCAATGGAGCTTACGGCGACCGCATGGGAAACATTGCGGAGTACTATCATCTCGACTACGACATGTTGGCTTTTGAAGAGACGGAGCAGGTATCTGTGGAGTATGTCGACGATTACCTGAGCAATAATTCAGATGTGACTCACGTTGCCTTCGTACATTGTGAAACGACTACCGGCATTCTGAATCCGATCAAAGAACTGTCACACATCGTCAAGATGCACGGCAAGAAACTCATAGTCGACTGTATGAGCAGCTTTGGCGGTATCCCGTTGGATGTAAACGAATTAGGTATTGATTTTCTGATCAGCAGCTCCAATAAATGCATTCAGGGTGTGCCGGGTTTCGGATTCATCATCGCCCGTCGTTCGGAACTGATGCGTTGTAAAGGTGTTGCCCGCTCGCTTTCTCTGGATATCTACGACCAATGGGAGGCGATGGAGAAAGGACACGGCAAATGGCGCTTTACCTCGCCGACCCACGTCGTTCGTGCTTTCAAGCAGGCTCTGACGGAGCTGATCGAAGAGGGTGGGGTAGAGGCCCGTTACCGGCGTTACTGCGAGAATCACCGTATTCTGGTGGAAGGCATGCGCTCTCTCGGCTTTGTCACGCTGCTTGACGACAGCCTGCAATCGCCCATTATTACCTCTTTCCTCTATCCGCACGACGGTTTTGACTTCAAGGTATTCTATCTGGCATTGAAGAGCAAGGGCTTTGTCATCTATCCGGGAAAGATATCGAAGGCAGATACGTTCCGTATCGGTAATATCGGCGACGTACATCCGGAGGATTTCCGCCGCTTGGTAGAAGTGATTCGTGATACGGAATATTAATCCGTATCCGATAAGAGATTAGTTGTCATTCAGTACGTAGTGAAGAGTCTGCTCTCTGTGTGTATGGGAGAGGAGATTCTTTGCTGCGCTACGGATGACATCTTTTTTGTCATGGCCGATTCGTTTCCCTCTTCAGCGTAGATGGTTGCGACAGCCGCAGGCTACTGACAACAGCCGCCACAGCGGCAAACCCGCTTCCAACCATCAGGCAGACAGCCGTACTCCGGTCGTGCACGACAAAACTGAAAAGCAATGCTACCAATGTAGTACCGAACGTTTGCCCCAGCAATCGTGCCATCCCCAGCATTCCGCTGGCACCGCCCGAGCGCTGTGTCGGAGCGGAAGAGATGATCGTGCTGTTATTGGGAGTCTGAAACAGTCCGAAGCCCGCTCCGCAAAGCATCAGACGAAGAATAATACTGATATCGGACGACTCGGCAGTAAGCCCCGAGAGCGAGAAGAGTCCGACGGCAAATAATACCATGCCGATGCTTCCCAATATCCCCGGATGGATGCGCTCTACCAGATAACCTGCCAGCGGAGCCGTCACAAGAGTTGCCAGCGACCACGGAGTCAGCAGCAATCCCGTCATGACTTCGCTATGTCCCAGCGTATTCTGAAGGAAGAACGGAAGAGACACCATCGCTGCCATCTGAGCGATAAACGAACAGATGGATGTCAGAATGGACAACCGGAAAATCGGTATCCGCAACAGGTCCAGCGGCAGTAACGGAGTGGTTTGAGTGAGCTGCCTCCGTACGTAAAACGTTCCGACGATGGCCAATATAATCAGCTGCAAGACAAGGAAATCCATCTCTTCGTGATGCGCGAATCCGTCCAGTGTATAAATCAGTAATCCGAAAGTGATGGCATTGGCTATGGCACTTACGAAGTCAAACTTCCGCTTCGTGCGCTCTTCCTGTCTCGGCAAATGCTTGATGCCCAGCAGTAATGCTGTAATTCCCAGCGGTACGTTAATGGCGAACAGCCAGTGCCAGCTGGCTATCGAAAGAATACCGCTTGCCACCGACGGACCTGCTGCCGCTGAGATCGCCACTACCATCGCATTGATTCCCATTCCCCGTCCGATCTGGCTTTTGGGGTAGACGTAACGTAGCTGCGCCGTATTCACACTTGTGATAGCCGATGCGCTGAATCCCTGGAAGATACGTGCGATTGTCAGCGTCCAGAATGAATCGGACAAGGCACAAATCAGTGAAGTGATACAAAATAGACCGATGCCTGACAGAAACACTTTCCGATAACCGATAATCTCTCCCAAAGAAGAAAAAGACAGCAAAGAAACAACGATGGCCAACTGATAACCATTGATAATCCAAGTAGTTACGGCAGGTGAGGTCCCGAAATCGTGCGAAAGCGTGGGGAGTACAATATTAATAATATTGACATCGAGCACCGACATACAAAGAGCGAAGCCGATGGAGACCACTGCCCAGATACGTCTCGGCATTGGCAGTCCATCGGTTTCATCTATAGGAGTGGTATTATTTGTTTGTATCATAAAAAACTTATTCTTGTAGAACTTGATTTTGTCTGTAAATGTAAACAAAACAACGAACTACGTGTTTCAAGTTTCTTTGAAATATAAGTTTTTTTAGCGCGGAAGGTCCGGTTGTAGCTGTTCAATTATCTGGCTTTGTTCAGTTTCAGTATCCGCTGATTGCTGCTTCCCCGAAACTCCAGATAAGGGGAGAAGAGCGCCTGTTCGAAACGCCCGTCCACCAGTACATCTATATATGGCAGACTGGCATTCAAACGTGGATTGGCTTGGATCTCTTCATAGGTATATCCCGTATAGCACCAGATATTCATTCCCGTTTCCTCCTTCACCCGTTTGACGAAAAGCAGGAACGCTTCCGGATGATAAAAAGGATCTCCCCCGGAGAAAGTCACCCCGTCCAGCAGCGGGTTAGCTTTGATTTCCCGGATGATCGATTGAATCCGTTCCTCCGTCAGCGGTTTCCCGGCCTCCGGATTCCAACTTTCCGGGTTGTGGCAGCCGGAACAGTGATGGGAACATCCGGCAAGGTAAATAGAATACCGAATGCCTTCACCGTCAACGATTGTTTCGGGATAAGTCCCTAATAAATTCATAGCCTCAAAAAATGAAGAATTAAAAATGAAAAATTAAGAATGAAGCGCACAAAGAAATGAAGAATTAGGAACGAAGAATGAAGAGAACAAATTAATTAAGAAATTAAGAATGAAGAATACCCCTTGATAAACAGTTTAATACCATTACCCTGCAAAGTAATTCTTCATTCTTCATTTCTCCGTTTTTTTGTTCCTTATTTAATTCTCCTCATTAGTTTCCTCCGTGTTTTACGCGGTCCTTCTCTTCCGCCCGTTTGGCAGAGTTCCAGGAGCTGAGGTCTCCTGTCAGATAACCGGTGATGCGGCGCATACGCAAAATATTTTCGCTTTGGCATACCGGACACTTGTCGAAGATAACCCCTTTGTATCCGCAGTTGTGGCAGGTATCTACCGGGTGGTTGATGGAGCCGTAGCCTATGTTCTCATCGTGCATCACCTTTACAATTTTGGCGATGGCGCGTACATTCTTCTGGGCTTCTCCGTCCAGTTCCACATAAGTGATGTGGCCGCCGCCGGTGATAGCGTGGAACGGGGCTTCACGTCTGATTTTCTCCACGATGCTAATTGGTTCCTTCACGTCAACGTGGAATGAGTTAACGTAGTAATCACGGTCCGTAACTCCCGGAATTTTACCGTATTTTCTGCGGTCCATTTTGGTGAAACGTCCGGAAAGTCCTTCAGCAGGGGTGGCTAGCACAGAATAATTCAGGTTGTATTTCGCTTTATATTCGGCCACTACTTTGTTCATTTCCGTTACAGCTTCGTACAGCGTGTCCCAAGCCTTCTGGCTGTGTCCGTGACCTTCGCCGTAGAGGGCGACCATCGCATTGTGTCCACCGATAAAACCGATTCCCAGCGTACCGCTGCGCAGTACGTCGCCTACCTGTTCGTTCGGATTCAGTGCGGCTCCGCCTTTCCATACGTCGTTGCCCATCATGAACGGGAACTGGCGGGCCAGAGCAGTACGCTGATACTGATACCGTTCGTAAAGCTGGTCGGCTACAAGAGTGGCCATATTGTGCACAGATTCCATGAAGATCTCTTTCGCTTTCTGCTCGATAGCATCCTTGTTGCGTTCGTCCTCTATCAGATTTTCCGCTTTGATGCGGGCTTCGATGGCAAGACGCGGCATATTCAGCGTAGTGAATGAAAGGTTTCCGCGGCCCAAAGAAGACTTTTCTCCTGCCACATTTTCAAATACGCGGGTACGGCATCCCATGGTTGCCAGTTCGTAGATGTAACGTTTCGGGTCATCGGCTTTCCATTTCTCGTTTTTGTTGAAAGGAGTGTCGAGGAACATGAAATTCGGGAAAAGAGCTTTTGCCGTTGTCTGGCAAGCCTGTAGCAGCAGGTCGAAGTTCGGAGCCTCGTAAGTGGACTTCATGGCGTCTTCGATCTTTTCCATTTTCATCGCTTTCTCGAAGTCCTTTTCCGAGTAGGAAACTCCATCCTTCACCTTGAATATCTGAATGGGGAATACGGGCACTTCGCCGCGTGTTCCGAGTCCTTCGATGGTAGCTTTCAGCAGCTCTTCGATCACGAGGCGTCCTTCGGCAGAAGTATCCGTTCCGTAGTTGATGGAGCTGAACACTACCTGGTTGCCGCCGCGTGAGTGCATGGTGTTCAGGTTGTGGATAAAGCCTTCCATGGCCTGATGCGTATCTTTTCTTGTTTGCTGATAAGCCTTTTCTGCGATGCGTGTCAGGTGTTCCTTATCTATAATGATTTGCAGGGCTATCAAGGCGATGCGCAGTGCTTCGCGTTCTGCTTCTGTTGACTTGATAGACGACAGATGTTCTTTTATCAAGGTACGGATCGCTTTTTCGTCCGCCTGAGTTCCGTTCTCCATTGCCACATAGAAGTTGATGAACGAAGCCAGATGTTTGCGGAATGATTTAGCTACTCCTTTTGCCATGAAGAAGTCGAAGGCGGGGATTGCCTGTCCGCCGTGCTGCTCGTTCTGGTTGGTCTGGAAGATGATTGTTGCAAGCGTAGCGTAGCTTTGGATGCTCTGCGGTGTGCGGATACTGCCGTTTTTGGTGCGGAAGCCGCGTTCAAAGAGGTCGTCCATGTCGTACTGGATGCAGGTCGTCGTCTTTGTCGGATAATAATCAAGGTCGTGGATATGGATGTCGCCTAACTGGTGTGCTTCGGCAAAACGCTTCGGCAACAGATACTTATAGGTATAATCTTTGGTAACTTCCGAGGCGAATGTCATCATTTGTCCGGCGGGCGTGTGGCTGCTCATATTGGCGTTGCTCAGGTTCACATCGTTCTTGTCGATAGCGACGATGCCGTCCATCACATGCTTCATCTGGGTTTTCTTGTCTCTTTCCGTGTTTCTCCATTCGCGGTAGATGATGTATTTCTTCGCCACTTCGGGGCGAACCTTCATCAATGCCTTTTCTACTAAGTCCTGAATTTCCTCCACGGTGATTGTGGGGTTGCTGAACTGACTGATCACACTCATCGTGACGTCAGCAATCAATTGCTGTTCGTCCTGAATACCTGTTGCACTGAATGCTTTGCTGATTGCATTCTTGATCTTACTGATAGAGAAATCTTCTCTTTTACCATCACGTTTGATGATACAAATTTCCGCGTAGTTCATAACTTTAACTCCCGAAAGTTTAAATTTAAAATATTGATAACTAAAAGAAAAAGTTCCGGCAGGTCTTCTGACTTATCCCTCCCCCGCAACACCTTCCCACACCGGCATCGATGCAGTGGCCTATTGTGCGGATTCTTAGAGAATTACAGCAGCGGGTACTGTCGCCGATTTGCACAGCGTTCCCTCATTGACTAAACCTCTTTTTAGTTCCGAAACCGGATACAAAGATAGAAGATTATCCAATAGCTTGGATGGCTTTTAACATTAAATTTTGGGGAAACTTTTCTTTCTTGCTGATACAGAAAGTTTTCCGTTTTGGATAACTTTTAAGTTTCATTTTTCGGAAAAGCTTCTGCTTTTGTCTCTTCTCAGATTGAAATAATTCGACCTCTTCCTTAAGTAAGGCGGTGGTTATGAGTGTAGTATATATAGACTCACGTCTTTTATGAAATTGAAAAATATAGATCTAATGGAAAGATTAAAAGATTTGCATACTGGTAGAAAGAAGTTTTCCAGAGTTGAGCGGATGCATTTTTTGCAAGAGTTGGAAGAAGAACTGAAAGTTTATTATCTCTCTTATACTGAGACAGTAAATAGGCCTTATTCCGAACAGGAACAAGAGATTATTGTTCGGATTATCAAGATGCTGATTCGTCAGCTTCGGGGTACATCCAAGTTTCAGTTGTTTAGCAGGAGAGGTGCAAGACGTAAGTCCGAAGATCCGGATGATGTGGAAGAGCGGGAAGAACGCCGGAAGGAGCAGACAGACGAGATACGTTTGAAACATACCAACCTTTATTCGTACAATCCTCTTTCCAAGAAATATAAAGCGAAGAAGGAAGAACTGCTCCGGAATCTGAAAAGGGAGTTCTAGTCTTCCGGATGTTTCATTGAGAACGTCTGGGAGGTAACAGGAAGAGTAGACCGGCAAATGCGTATGTATTGTGAGTCCCTTGCGTTTGTTGAGTCTGCTCTTCTTTGTTTATCTTCTATTTATTCCTTTTCTGTTTTTTATGTTCCTGCTTTTTCCGATAGGCTTCTTCTAATGTATATTTGTTTACTTTCATTGTTGTTTTATATCCAAGGAATAATCCTGTTAAAAGTAACATCAGATAATTGTATAATATAGACTTAAACTCTAAACTGAAGGTTATATATATTACAAAATACCAGCAATAAATTTGCGGTATTATTATTTCGGAGTTCAAATATAATGTCCGGATCATTCCTTTTTCTTTCAGAGGCTGTTTAGGTGTCTTTATATATGGAAACAGATAACTCATCATTCCACCTATTGCAATAATTGCTCCCCAAAGCATGACTACTATTACAATAGTATGCTTTAGGTAGTAATATTTATAAAAAAAAGAGGAAAACATGAAGCAAGGAATTATTATGACGCAAAACCATGAAGTAAGTTTCTCATATATTGCTATAAAAAGATGTCTCATATAACTATAAATTAATCGTTAAAACAAATTATTTCCATCATTCTTTTGTGATTTTATATACCTTGATATGGGTTAATTATGTTCTAATTGCCCATATCAAGGTAGGAGACTGGTAAATCCTAGTGCATAAGAGTTATTTATTTATTTTCTTTTTACTAACTCGATTTAAAATATATAAGTTGGCTTTTATTGCTATTCGATTTCCAAGAAATAATCCTAGTAAAAGTAGCATTAAATAATCAATATATATGGATTTTCGAGCGAAGAAAATAATATATGCTGCTGCACAGTAATAATATAACATATCAATGTTTTGATGAAACTTGAAACAAGCTGTTTGAATAATATCATTAGTTTCTACTTCCTTTCCCTTTGGATGTTTATTCCTCTCAAAGTAATTTAATATCTTACCTATCAACCATATTATCCATGAAATTAATAATAATATCATGATAATAAACATAAACTCAAATTCTCCTAAGTCAGGATGAAAAAAACAATAGATAATCATTAAAATGCTGTTGAGTATGGTTATCTTCTTGAATATTTCTATAAAAATATTTCCCATATATTGTTTAATGTGTTAATCTTTAAGTTGTTCTATTATCCATTCAAAAATATCTCTTATATAGTTTGTAGAATATTCTTCCTTTCCGACAACTTGATTAGTATGAGCTTCATATGCATCTTGAGTAGGATCGGGAGTTGTTAATTCTAAAGCTGTTCTGGCTATACCTGAACCTATTAAAACTTTTTTTCCTGCTTTTCCTATTTTACTTTTATCATTAGGATCCCTTTTAGGAGCCGGATCGCCATTAGGCATCATTCCTGACACGTTGGTATCTATACTGTTTGCTACGTTTGCCTGATTCTTGTCTAAATTTTCTTTAGCTTTTCTGTCTCTTTTCCTCTGATGATTGTATTCAGGACTGACAGCGCTCTTTACCTGATAATACAAGAGAGAGCCAAAGGTATAAGACATCTTAGGCGCATCTGTAATCATTTGCCCTAACTCCGCGAACTTGTCTGATGTATGCCTCATTATTTGTTGATCTGAAGGCAAGTTATAGCTTTGAGTTCTCGTCAAAGGGTAATAGAACGGGAGAGGACCATAGGGTGTCGGGATCGCTACTCCTTGTTTGCCGTCCGGATCTATATGTGTAACTGGATTATTAAAGCAATACCCATAAGGAGTATTTGAATAATTCTTTTCACTTGACGGATCTGCTACATGCCATCTTCCCAACGCTGCATCATACATTCTTGCCCCATAATCATACCAATCCAATCCATTCTTTCTGTCCAATTCTTTGCTATTATACTTAAAAGGTTGGACAGATGAAGTCGAAGCGAATACTCCTCCGAACGGATAATAATGATTAACCTCATCTACATTATTATTCTCGTCTATAACCACCCGATTATTTCCTTGATGGTCTTGCAAGAAATAGTGATGAACAGCATCCGCAAGGGTTACATATCCTACCTCTGTCAGCAGTTTGACAGGAATTCCATTTTCATAGATCACGTTGCCGCAATAGTCTGTAATAAGTGTATCCTTATCTGTCACATGTGTAGTACGAAGTTTGGCTCCTTCCGGACTATAGAGATAAGAAATGTTACTTCCGTTCTCAAACTTTATGAGGCTTGGCAAATTTAAGTAATTATATTGGATATCAGTAATTTTTTTGTTTAAATCTCTTTTTAGATTGCCACTGATGTCATAGGAATATTCTACAGATTTGTCAGCACCGTTTGAAAATTCGAAGCTACCTGCGTATGCCGAATTTGCAGCATTGTCTTTAACAGAGAGCAAACGGTTGCCATTATAACTCAGTGAGAGATCATCTATTAAACCATAATCATTCTGTGATGTTTGACCGAAACGTTTCAAGCCCAGAATATTTCTATTTTTATCATAACCGGTTATTTGTTCGTTGAAACGGTTTAAATTCATGCTGAGATTATTCCCTTCTCCGTATATTGCATCTTTCATTCGGTTTAAACCATCATAACTAAATTTATACCCGGATATTCCTGACGAAGCAGTCTGCCAAGTCATACTACTGACATTTCCATTATAACAGGGGGTTCCTGCCCCGTCTGTATAGTGCAACTTTTGTTTGAAGAACGGACTGTCAATACTTATCATCCAATTACGAATGTTGTAATCGTAGGTTAAAGCTGTTGTTCCATTATTCAGCTTCACGCTTTTAAGCCGGCACAGATTGTCATATTCATTTTCTGATAATATGGTGTCTTGTTCGCCATTCAGACGATATATCACTTGTTTCAACCGTTCTCCATTGTCATATACATAGTCGTAATACTCTGTTATTACAGTGTTTTTGTCAGAATCGAGATGTAGATGAACGTGTCCTTTTGTTAATCCCGTGAAAGTATAAGAATAAAAATCGATATTATATCCTCCCAGATGGTTTGTTCCTCGTTGCTGAATTATACGTCCTTTTTTATCATAATAGAGGGCTGTTAATAGATAGTTATTGTTATCTAGATAGGAACGTTTCCCTGACTGTAATCCGACAGGATTTAAAGTAGGAACAGAAAACTCTTTTTCTTTATTCTTCAACCATGATGGGAAATCCTTAAAGCTATATTCTAGGGATAACCGTGTAGGCTGACTTTCGAAGTCTGCAAGAAAACTATAATCATCATAATAGTTCACCTCTTTAGGGTTAGTAGAAACCATTCCTAACAGATCATGAATAATATAGCCGGTGTCCATGGCACCTCCTCCTTGGTGTCGTTCGGCATATACTAATACATTTGAGATTGCCGGGGCGTTGAGTGACGAACTAATGCCAATTCCCTTTATCACCTCGCGTCCCTTTTGGTCGGGGACGGAGAATATCCATTCAAATTGCCGTTGTTGAAGTCGATTTTGGAGAAATATTAATCGGTCAGCTTTGTCATAAGCATAGCGGTTGGTGTCTCCGGGTTTTTTCTTCATGATACAGTGATTGCGGTTGTCATAACTATATTGATAGGCATACAAACTCAAATCATGAGATTCCTGATACATGGGAGGCAATACATAACATAGATTCCCTTTAATGTCATACACATAATACGTATCATACTGTTTTGATCCATCCATTTCCCGATTCAGAATAGTCCTGTCTTCTTTGTCTATGAATGTGTATAATGACTTTCCGTCTTCATCCGTAGTCTGTATTACTCGCAGTTCTCCCGGATCATATACACTTTCTTCAGATAAAGTCCCTTCATCATTAATTTGATAACGGATGCAGTTTAAGGCTGAAGTCGTATCGTTTGCTAAATATTGTGTATGAACAGGATTTCTTTTCCATGCTTCTCCCACATCTTGCTGAAGTATAATTCTGCTTTCGGGAAAGTGGTCGTACTCGGTATATTGATAAGGAACATTGTCTGCATACTGTTTTACAGTACTGTTGAAAGGATCGGAAAGAAAAGCTCCGTTGTTTCCTTGAGCATGAAGCGGTAACCATTTTTTGGATATCCGGCCCATAGAATCATACGCAGAAGTAGATATCAAATCTCCTTTTGTGGGAGAAATTCCTTGAGATACAGTTTGAATAGGCTTACCTAATCCATCAAAATACTGAAACTCCTGAAGCATGGAATCGGCATTGGGAGAAAGCATCGTTTGTGTATGGACAAAGCTCCTGTTGACATTCAGCGAGTCTGCGTTAGTTGTTGTAAAGGGAAGATTCTCATTTCCCGATAAAGCCGAGCAAATCGGCAATAAAAGCATTAAAGCAAATATATTCTTCATAATTCATAAGCTTTATTTAATTATTATTTTCTGAACCGTAATGGTAATCATACCGAGAGATAACATTCTTGTCATTGTCCTTCACACACTGGAGCCGTCCTGCTTTGTCATATTCGTAATAAGTCTTAATCCCTCTGATATCGGTCACAGAAGTCATTCCTATTAAAGGCTTATACTCATATCGGGTTTTCAATCCATCTTTTTCTATGGTAACCGGATAGCGGTTATTATATCCCCAAACGTAAGAAGTGACACTTCTGTCTTTAGCTGTTTGCCGTGTTAAGTTTCCCCATGAATCGTATGCGTCATTGTGGAAGTCGGAATCAACAAAATCCAGATTAAAGTCTTTCCATTGAGGAAGTTGGTCATAGGCGGTTTTTCTTATTTCTTCCAGTTTTATTAGCTTGTCGTATTTTTTATATTTGTTATATTCTCCGCTTATTACTGTTTCAAAACTATCTGATTCTTTTTGAATAGTGAGTGCTTTTCTTACTGGCATACTGGTGAGAAAAGAGTCCACCATCATTTTTTCTATATCCGAAGGAGTAGTCATATCTTCCGGATATTCTATTCGCTCTCTTAATATATCACCATTGCTCAAAGTGGTCAATATACAATTCAGCCGACCGAGGGAGGACTTGAATTCGTATTCCCTTTGGGTTGTAAAAACTTTCCCGTTTGTATATTCTTTTGTCGTTTTACTATCGATCTGTGCTTTATCTACCACTTCTATGGCATCAATATAGAATACGTCGCCTGCTGTTTTTACATTTTTGATATTTTCAGTTTGATAACCGAATATAGGATGCCATTTTCCTCCTGGGTTCAGATAAGTAAATTCTTCTGAATAAATAGTATCTCCATTAAATGTTGTATAGAGTGATTCGAGAAGACCTCTTTTGTGGGCATTCGAATGAAGGCGGGAGAGAATAAATCTTGCCATACCGGAATTGGAAGAATTTATTCGCTGACCAGGAATGAAGTGGAGGCTTAGTGCATCTATCTGCGAGTAATCACCAATGAAAGGGTCGAAAGAATTTTTATATTTATATTCCGTCATACTACCATCTGATTTTTTCTCTACTACTCTGGCATATTCTATATGAGGACCCTCCAAGGAATAAGTTGCCATATCCTGAACATTTCCTCTGTTTATATAATAGAGCTGATTGGATATCACTGTGGTATAATCTAAACGATATCTAGGCATCTTTAGTAAAATGCCTGAACTGCTTCCGTCTAAATTCTGATATGTAAACTCCCGGCGGTTGCACTCACCGGTTTCCGTATAATCGCTGATCGTTTTTACTCGTACCCCTCCTGCCTGCTTGTCGACTGGTACTGATCGAATGACGTACTGATCCATTGCACGTTTGGAATAAGTATTACCTTCATATTCATAAGTGGTATACCCACCAGTAGGATATGAAATCTGTTTGAGCATGCCAAGCTGGGAATATAGAGCATTCGCTTCGCGTTGACTGCTTGTTATCACTTCTTTTTTATCCTTATCTGTTGTTGTAGAAGGAATGAAGTTGTTGATGCCGATTAATAACTGTCCATTATAATATCCCCAATGATCTACGGCACATGTGCCATTGAAAGGAAATACCAATATTGATGGAAACTCATCTACTCCTATATAATTCATTTTATAAATCTTCCCTTCTCCGAAATCAACCTCCTTTAAGAATAAGACTTTATTTTTATCCGCAGAATACTGATAGCTTAAATCGCAATGTAGTATTTGTTCTGTAGTCGGAGACAGGGAGTTGACCGTCACGGATGACAACTTTAGCAGTGCAGGCAAATCATGTGGATTGCGATCTGCTCCATATTTTTCTGACTGTTTTGAGGTATAGTCTAGTTGAATACGGCATACATCCCCCACTAAGATACTTTCCAGATAAGTAGGAAATTGAGACACAGTACTAGATTCATAGTATGAAGCCGATCCTCCGGATTGAGTCGATACTATCTTGTAATTAGGTGAGGGCATCATGTTTTTAATGATTCCCCGACTTGTATAGTCTCCTGATCGGTATATCAAAGATACTTTTCGTCCATTAGGTGCTATGATTTTTGTTAACTGCCAGGATATGACAGTTCGTTCCACACTTTTTTCTGAGATACTACATTCCCGATCATATAATCCGGACTGATCTCCTCCGAATATATATTTGTATCCATCATTGGTGGTGATTTCAAAAGAAGAAATTGGACTGTTTTGAAAATTGAATACTTTGATCTTAAAGTTGTCTCTTGCAGTGTTTGTATTGTAAATACATATTTTCTTGTTTACATCAAACTGAAAACTACCCTGATACCCCATAAAATTGAAGTGAAAAATGTCCGGAGTACTCTCGTACATAGCCGATGATGGCTTTGAAGGATCATACAGATAAACAAAAGGCTCATCAATAGTACTTATGTTATGAAATTGCTTTCCGAGTAAAAGAGGATTCGTTATGCTTTCATTAACAGGAACAGAACGATGGTAATCATAATAGCCGGCCATCGCGATATCATGGTTCTCATCCGGAATTCCTACTACTGTACGAGTGATAACTCCACCCGTATTCAGATACCATCCTTGCCCTAAAATGCCGGTTTGATGATTGGCAACCAAGCCATTGGATGCATATTCTAAACTTATGGGGATTTCAAAGTCGTTATCTTTATAAGTATAGACAGGAATAGAAACTCCCGTTGTACCCGTATATAAATCGACCGGATTATTTCCGTACCGAACAAAACTTTGAGTTTGCGGAGTCTGGATCGTTTCCTCTACTGAGAATATTGTTTGTGCCTGAGCCGTAAGTACGAGACAACAGGACATACATAAAGTAATAAGTTTATATTTTAATAAATAATTCATATGTTATTATTTTAAAGATTGATACTATTAATACCTTGTGAAAAGGGAAGAAAGTCTTCCCTTTCACAAGGCTACTATTTTACAGATTCATCGCATTAGCGCCCAATACGCCCGCTACAGCCGAAGCTACTGCGATGACTACTTTGAGAATCATATCCCAAAGAGATTTTTTCATTGCCATAATTTTATACACCTCCTTTCCGAATGCTTTTAAATGGTTAGTTACTTCCCGAAAACTCTCTTTTTACTTCAAAGCAAGGGCATGCCTTGATCCACTCTTCCGGTTCAATCTCCCCGTCTCCGTTCAGGTCCGGACTGAGATCCCGGTGTCCGCACACCCGGCAGGCGGGGAAGCGTTGCTTCAGTTGGTTCACCAGCAGGCGGAGGGAGGCGCGTTGTTCCGGTGTCCGTGTGTCTGCCGGGCGTCCCCGGCAGTCCAGACCGCCTTCATAGCAGATTCCGATACTCGACGCATTGAATCCCTTCACGTGTGCCCCGATGCGTTCGATGGGATGGGTAAGAAGTGTCGTGCCGTCTTTGCGGATATAGTAGTGGTATCCTGTTCCGTTGAATCCCCGTCGCCGGTGCAGCGTCTCCAGGTCAAAGGCCGTCAGTGTCCGGTCCACCCGCGTTGCAGAGCAGTGGATCACGATTAAATCGATCTTTCTCATGATTTGGTGGAATTTGTAAATACCTGATTGACGGTTGCCTTATACCGTCGGGTCCGGAGCTTCTTCGTCGCCGTCGTCCGGGTCCGGCTTGGGCTTGGGGTTTTCCGGATCGGTCTTGTCTCCTTCGCTGCTTTCCGGTTTGTACTTGCTGAAGTCCAGCGTTTTCAGTGCGTCTTTAATCTCCTTTCCGGGGCGGAAGCGGACACGGGCGCCTTTGATCAACCCTTCTTTCACATCCTTCTGGACGAGTACACCGTTGCTGCGCAAGGTGACATAAAATGAACCGATGTTCCCCAGTCGGACGATCTCTCCTTTCTTGAAACTGTCGATCATCTCCGTGTGCAGTGCACGCAGCACACACACTACGTCTGCCCAGTTCACGGTACTCGAACGCTGGATGCGTTCCGCCATTTCGTCTATATCAATCTCACCGCTCGACTTGGCGAGAGCGTAATACAGGTCCGGTTTGTCTTTTTCCATCATGTTCTTGCGGAGCACGCTGGTGAATGAAAATACTTTTGCCATAATCTTTTTCTTGTTTTAAGTTTTTTGAATCATTGAAAAATAAAATGTTGGGGTCACAAGTGGTTCCTTGCTTGTGACATGACAAAAGTACGGTAGTGGGGATGGGCGATGTCTGTATTTGTCCGTTGATGTCCGCAGATGTCTTTTTTTATCCGGAAATGTCCGTGGATGTCTGTTCTTGTAGTGGTTTGAGGACGGGATTAAAAAGAAAGTCCCTGATGCGAGCTGAATAATACTGTTCAGTTCACATCAGGGAATTGGAACGATTCGTTCCTGATTGGGGTTCAGGACTATGTTATGCTATATCTTATTCTGATACTTCGATATGTTTGATAAGGCCCAGTTCAATATCTCTTTCGTCGTACTCTTCGGTGAACGTCAGCATATCAAAAATATAGGGATCTTTTAATGTCTCTTTTACTTGCTTGGCTTGTATTTCGGGAAGAGTGGCGGCGAAGTTACTGGTCAATGCTCCGTGAGAATGATAATAGTCCTGCTTGATTGCCTCGATAAGGAAATCCCGGCTCCAACCGTTTTTCAGACATTGGATCATGTACCAGTAGCGGGCTTTTATATCTTTCACTTTTTGCATAAGTGCTACATTGTTTCCCCAACCTATTTGTTTTTGACTCTCGGTTAGTAATTTGCCAATATCCCAATACATTGAAAGCATTTCTTCATTGGCTGTGTAAATTGCCTTTTTTGTGCAAGTAGTACTCTTGCTTTTACTTGTCTGAGTAGATATGCATAGTTGAATGCATCGTTTTGATTTTCCATTTTGATTTCGTCTGTTCCGCTAAAGATACTGCTTATTATTGGTTAATCGCTCCCCCTGTTCGAATTATTTTCTTTGCTTGTCTGTATTTGTCCGCAGATGTCCGCAGATATCTTTTTTTATCCGGAAATGTCTGTATTTACCCCAATAAAACACGCTTATTATTTTACAAATTGAACTTTTATTAGTACCTTTATACCATTGAATAATGCTAATAGAACAAGATTATGGAAGAATTACTTGAAGAGAAAAAGTTTGAAATGAGAGCTTATGACAAGGCAGAGCTGGCTCTGCTCTATTGTCCGGGCCGTTCGGAAGAAACGGCACTTAAAACAATGATGAGATGGATCAGGCAATGTGAGCCGTTGATGGAAGCGTTGGACGCTATCGGATATAACTGCCGGCGGCACCGCTTCCTGCGTCGGGAAGTGGAGCAGATTGTCCGTCACTTGGGAGAACCTTGAAAAGAGAGAACGAAGTACCTTCCCCTACTGCCGTACATACGTCTTTTTCCAGTTTTCAGTATATCATTCAGCAGGTTGTTGTACTTCTCTTTCTCTCTTCTTGTACTTGTCCGGTCCATTTCTTGTACATCACAGGCTCCGTTTCAGTACTTCTTTTCCCTCATTCCAGTACTTGTTCCTCTCCATTCTGGTACTTGTTTCCCTTCTCTCTTGTACCGGTTTCTGTTCCGTTTCTGCGGACCTCTTCTCTTGTGATGTATCTATTTTATACCAATTTATCAGCTCTTTGAGGCTACTGCCACTGACAACTGACACTTAACGCCTATTTGTCTGTGAATTCTTTTATTCTGATATATCTATCTTCTTGTTTATCAATGTATTTTAATTCTAAGAGACTCTTTAGATACCTACAAGTGCTTCTTTCACTAATACCTTTTGTCAGTGCTTTCTCTTTGATCTCTTTGTAAGTAAAAGTCGTTGGAAGACTTTCTACGACCGTCCGGATTCGGAAGTAAGATTTCAAAGGTTTTGATTTCACCTCATCTCCCGGCAGTGAAGAGGAGACGAGCAGGCTGTGATTGAGGGTGGTTTGCACGATCTGCATAGCTGCATGGAAATCTTCGTCCGTGCAGATGTACTCCTTCATGCGCATGGCACCTTCATATTTGCGCAGGGCAGTGAAGATAGAGGCTATGCGTGCCACCATCAGTGCACCACGGAGGACGATAGAGCCCGGTGCATCTGCCTGCTCACTGGCTACTTCGTTGAGCAGGCGGTCGAAGTAGGTGGTATGTTCCTCCCATTGGCTGTCGGTCAGCGTGACTTCCGTAGGCGACTGCTGAAAGAAGTAGTACATCTCCAGTACTTGCAGACTAAATTCTTTGTAGAGAGTGACATAGTCTTTTTTCCCCTTGATGGGGGCTGCCGAACGATATTTCCATCGTGCCCCACAGGTGTAGATGGTGAAACGGGGGAAAAGTCCGTTCTCCATAGAGTGCATGAAGTTGGGTAGTTGGTTGGGCGTGCCGGACAGGCAGAGTGCCAGGCGCGGCACTTCAACAAAGATGAGCTCACCGTCTACTTTGTAGTCTGTGGCTGCCGATTCATGATGGTATGCGGCACGGAATACGTCATCGTGCTTGCCGTAATCCTGTTTGATGGCACCGGAGATCATGTCCAGTTCGGTAGCGTTGATAATGAGTCCGAGGTCACCATTATTTTTCAGCCGTCGGATGATTTGGTTTTTGGAGGTGCTGGGAGCACCGCATAAGTGGTAATATTCCGGTGCTTCGGGCTTCGGGCCGGGAGTGGATGCTCCTGCGGTCTGCGTCCCCTTCTTGAAGCATTGATTGCTTCGTTCCCATTCCATGAGCTCCCGTTCGTAGGTATCCTTTTTCCGTTTGTTTTCTCCTTTCAGATAGTTTTCAATCTCTCGCGGAAGCATACCTGCCAATGTGAGAAGCCCTTTGCCGGTGGCGGAAGGAGCGATGATCAGGATGTAGAGATGAGGGCTGTAAAAGCGCTGGTCGAAATTGATGCGGACAAGAGGGAGGCAGCCGCTTAAGTTGGCAATCAATCCTAGAAGCAGCATATCACGTTCGCGTTGTGTTCGTGCCGGTATCAAGGCTGCTTTCAGAAAATCGGGGAGGTTGGCGTATACTTCGTCCGGAATGCAGGGGGTGGAACCTCGTAATTCTTCATTTTTTATGGACAATTCTTCTTCTTTTCCCTGGTCGTTTTCCACAGAAACAGGCATAAAGGTGTCAGTTGTCAGTACTGTCAGTGAACGGGGAGTCTCTTGGGGAATGTAAGACAGGTCAACGTATTGATATCCAGCTGATAAGTCTTTTTGCAGCTCTTGCAGCGTATAGCCGTTTCCCACGATTTCTACTGACATAACAGATGTTAATTTTTCAACCTCCTCTTTCGAAAATCCCTTACGTCGTGCGCTTCTTCCCATTGCCAGCATGGATTCGTGGCGATTGCCTTTTTGCCAGGGATGGTACTGGGCGAAGTGGCGGACGAAAGCTTCGATGTATCCGCAGGCTTCGGTAGGGGGAGGGATAGGAGAGGCTTTTCCGTTGTTATTATCCTTGTTGTTGCCATGGTTGCCGCTGCCGTAATTGTTTTTAGTTTGGAGCAGATGGGCCAGCGAAGGATTGGCGGCAAGTTCTTCACGCCATGGGTAGGGTTCGGGGGCAGGGTTGTAGTAAGCGTCGGTATCCCACACACAAGAGCAGGGCTGGGTGATGCGGGCGCATTGTCCGTCGCACGGGTGTCCGGCGATTTGTTCCAGTGTCTGCCGGCAGATAGCGTAGGCGAGGGGATACTCTTCCGGGGTACGGGCGTCGAGAAATACGATGACTTTGAGCCCTCTGCCGGAGATGCTGGTCTGTGTGTAAGGCACGTAGGGGAGAGCACGGAAAAGGGCTTTGACGGCAGATGTCCGTTCGTTCAGGTGGTCGAGGTCGTACATGGCTAGTCCGCTCATCTTTTCCAGATTGGCTGCGGCATGACTGCAATGCGGGCGGCAGATGCCCTCGATGATGACGACAGGCATGGCGTCTTTTACCATTTTGGCTTCATTGCTGCGGTCGGGACGGTCTTGCAGTTTCCGGTAGCATTCGGTTTGTGCCTTCCAGAGTGAGCTGATGGTTTGCAGGTAAAGGTTGTGTAGGGTGACGATGGTTGATTCTTTGCTCCAGGTGTTTCTAAAAAAAGAAAAATGAAATTGTAAATTTTTGCTTTGCAGTGAGTTTTGTCTTTCCATACTACTTTTTTTGTTTTTATTGATAAATTGATAGTATGAGATAAAGAAGGGAGGATAGTGCTTTCACTATTTACAGAATGCAGAATAGTCGGTTCTTTAAGTCGGCTGCAAAGATAGACCGGTTGTAAAGAAGCTTAAAGTGTTAAAAATAGCGTTTCTTTCGCGCTCTTTCTTTTATATTATCCGGCTACAACTACTTCTATGTCGTAATTGATGAAAAGTCCGCTTTCAATAACGCCCGTGATTGTTTTCAGCTGTTCTTCCAGTGAAGCGTCAATATAACGGAAACAGGTGTCGAGGATGAAGTTTCCGTTTTCTGTCAAAATAGGTCCGTCTTTACCATGGGCCGGTCGTAATGAAATTTTGGAGGCTCCCAGACGGTACAGTTCTTTTTCGACGTATGGCAGTGCATTCGGAAACACTTCCACCGGTATGGGGAATTTGCTGCCCAGCAGGTTGACAAGTTTGCTGGGATCGACGATGATAAAGGTTTTGCCGCTGCTCCTGATCAGCAGCTTTTCTTTGAACATGGCTCCGCCACGCCCTTTTATCAGATTGTGGTCGGGGTCCACTTCGTCTGCCCCGTCAAATGTCCAGTCGGGACGTTTGGTCCAGAGGGTGGTTTGAGGGATGCCCAGTTGGATGCAAGTCATGGAGATTTCCTGGGAGGCGGGGATCACTTCCAGAGGCAGGTGCTCTTCGTGAATCCGCTTGGCCAGTTCGAACAAAGTGAGGTAGACGGTGGAGCCGGAGCCGGCTCCTATTATGTCGCCAGCTTTGGCTGTGGCGGCAATCTCGCGTGCCACACGTTGTTTGGCTTCTCTGTTGGTAATTTCATTCGACCATTGCAGGTCTTTTATCAGTTGGTTTTCCCATTTCATTGTTCTTGCATTTTTAGAGTCTCCTTATATATATAACGACTGGAAGGGTAGGTTTGGTTCAATGAAAACGGGAGAATAAAAAAATAGATGGATGATTGCTTGGAATATAGTTTTTAATAACTATTTTTGTAACCTAAAGGTTTCTTTTTGGAACCTATGAGTGAAACTTGAAGATAAGAGTATGGACTAAATTCTATGGTTATGGAAAATTTTACGATTGAAAAGATGGAGATTAAAAGGTTTAATGCTCTATTGGTGCGGACTATTGCATCGGCGTTGCTTTTGGGAGTATTAATATGGGAGACATTCTGCCTGGATACCAGCAGCAAGGGGTTTATAGGAGGAATATGGTATATATTTGTATTTGCAGTTTTGCTGTTTGTTGTTGTGGCTATAAGGGCTGCCGATGTTCTGGAAAGAATAAAAAAAGATAAGAAGTTGATGGGAGCTTTGGATAGCGAAATCTATTCGGAATACAATTCCAAGGCTTTGACAGCAGGCTTTTATGCGGCTATACAAATGGGATTGTTAGTGTATTGTTTTGGAGATTTTTTCAATCTTTCAGTACGTATGGGTGCGCTGATTATAGTGACCGTGACTGTGCTTATCTCGGAAATAAGAAGACTGCTTCTGTATAATCCCTATAAAGATGGAAAATAAAGAACTGCTGAATAAAATAAAGGTGTACAGGGCGATAAAGAACATCAGTCAGGAAGAGCTGGCTGTAGCTATTGGAGTGACCCGTAAGACAATAAATACGGTAGAGACAGGAAAGTTCATCCCCTCTACGGTTCTTGCGCTGAAGATAGCACGTTATTTCGGAGTTCCGGTGGAGGAGATTTTCGTGTTGAATGACGACCTGCTGTAACTTACAATATCAACCAGATCGCTATCATATGTCCGATGCTTCCTCCCAGACAGAACAGATGGAAGGTGGCATGCATGTACGGTTTGCGCAGCGAATAAAACACCGCCCCGATGATATACGAAGCTCCCCCGCCTATCAGCCACCAGAAGGCCGGGGCGGCTCCCATCTCTGTTAAGTTATCCATCAGAGGTTTCATGGCCACCAGAATGCTGGCTCCCATGGCTACGTAGCAAACCGTTTCCAGATTACTGTGTTCTTTCAGTTTCTTGAAACTCAGTATGAAGCCGACGATAGCCGACAGCCAGACAAAAGAGAAAATGCCCCAGCCCCAACCTCCGGCATGCCTCATGACAAGCAGTGTGAACGGCGTATACGTTCCCGCAATGTGCAGGTAGATCGCCCCGTGATCGAATTTGCGAAGCAGCTCTTTCAATCTGCCCGGGTGATTGCCGTGATACCATGTGGAACTGACATAAGAAGAAAGCATGCCAAACAGATAAACGGATACACAAGCCACCGCCCAGTCCGGTTCGGTGCTGGCCGCCGCTTTCGAGAGCAAGAAATACCCGGCTATGACTCCAAGCAGAATACCTGCCCCGTGACTGAGCGTGTTTGCCCATTCTTCGACGTTATTATATCTTTTATTTTCCAATGTCTTCTTTCGACTTTTGTTATGTTAGAGCCGCAAAGGTACACTTTTATTTTTTCTTGAAAGCCAGACTGATTTTCTTTTTAATAGGTTGTATTTTCTTTTTATACCAACTTTCCTTTGCTGAAGGAACAGCCGATTTATCTTCGGCATTGGATGATTCTATCAAAAACTTTCTCATCTGTTCTTCCGGTGGATAGATCCATACAAAATCAGTATCTTTGTACTCAGGATAATCATCCATAAAAAAGCCCCAGTCTTCAGTGTCAAAGTTATAGTAACCAAGATTGGTTATTCCGCGTTTATCGCAGGTTAGTACCGTGAGAGAAAATTCTTCTTTACCGTCCCGTGCAGGGAGGTCTGTTTTTTTGTGTATTTTCATTTTTCCTTTAATTTGGTTTTTTCTTTAGTATGATTTTCCCGTTATATTGCTCTGCTACTTGTTTCCGGAAGTCGAGGAAGGCCGTATATTCTTCGGGAGCATAAATCCCTTTGCGCATAAACAGGTTGTGGACAATCCATATCTCGTTATCATTCACTCGAACCGAAGAATGGAAATTGCCGAATTTGCTTTTCAGGTCAGCCGGTCGCGGAAGCCCTTCAATGGTATATCCTTCGGGAAGCTGAATGCGGATGCTGTCGGCATCCGAGTAACCGAAATTGACGTGGATGGGGTGGGTGCGCTTTGTGATATGCGGTACGCTGAACCCTTTGCGAAACACATTGGCGGGGATAAACAGGCGGTTTCCCGTCTTGTTTCCGTACTGGTTGCTGCTTGCCGTATAGTCGAATGTGATAGACGGATTTGCCTCTTTGCATTCGCTGATGTGCAGGCGCAGGATATCGGCCTGCGAAAGGTTGATGTCCGAGCGGATGCGGTCTTTCTGCTTGTTGGGTTCCAGGTAGACTATCCCCGCTTCGTTTTCGTATTGGAATAGCCGGGATACTTCTTGAACTTCGATCTTCGCTTCTGCGGTGGGCGAGAGTGAAATCCGTGCGGTGATCTGTTGCGTATTCAGCGAGTCGGGATAGGCGGGCAGGCGGTATATGCTGCCCCCGGTGGGCTGGATGAGCAGGGCGTCGTGTCCGGCAATGTCCTGATGGACATAGCCAAAAGGAAGCTGCGGATTCGTGCATTCCAGCCAAAGTGTATCTTGCGGGAGAGGCACTTGCAGAATGACGTGGTTCATCTGGTTGGCACTGGAGAAGTCGGGCAGCAGCCGTTCGTTGGTGGTGCTGATTACCGTATAGGTGGACGGGATGCCCAGCTCGTTCAGCATGGCACGGGCGTAGTTGGAAAGCCCCTTGCAGTCGCCGAATCCGGTGCGGCAGACGTCGGTGGCGGTAATGGGCTGCAATCCTCCGATACCCAGTTGGATGCTGACGTAGCGGGTGGTCTTTGCCAGATAATCGTAGACGGCTTTCACTTTTTCGCGGTCGGTTGTGCAGTTTGCTGTCAGTTCGTGCAGCTTGCTTTTGAACGGTTCGGTGAGCAGGTCGCGGTCTTTGAGAAGGCTGTACTGCCACTCTCCGTACTTTTGCCATGTGCTCATGTCGCCCTGCTTCTTGTCGAAACTGAAAGCGGAAGGAGCGAAATATACGCGCGGGAATAGTTCGGCAAAGCTGGGTCCGAACGGTTCGCTCACGATAGGCGGCAACTGGGCGGCGGACACTTCCAGAATCTGCTGTCCTTCGGGACCGGTGGATTCCTTCACTTGGATATTTTTCCCGTCAGTGTTCAGTGCCCGGTATCTGCATTGCAGTCCGGCAGGCAGTTCGATGCGGTAGGAAGCCTTCTCTACTCCCTGGCTGAAATCCATTTGCGGCATGAAGGTAGAATAACCTATCAGTCCGTTATTGCATTTCACTTCCCACACATATTTCACGGTGAAAGGGAAGGAGGGATAGTTGCATTCGTAATAGTAAAGATAATCGTCCGTGGTGAGCGAGGAGCTGTATTCGCTTTTCACCAGTTCCGATTTTTTGATCTTCCGCACGCTTTGTCCCGAAGCGTTGATAAGCTCTCCGGAGAACTTCTGCAACGAACGGAACATATCGCAGCTGCAGAAGAAATGTGCCGCATCGAGTCCCTTCTTATTAAGGATAGTGACGGTGCGGGTTTCTCTCTCGACGGACTGGGTCATCGACTTGCAGATCACTTCCGTCCGCGCGTCTACGATGAGGGAGTTGGAATTGGAGGCCATGTCCTGGGCACGGACAGGCAGGAGGCAAAAGCAGAGGCAAGTGCAGAGCAGTCCGTATAGTTTGGTTCGCGAATAATGGGTCATCAGCTTCATGTTATTATCATTGTTTCTTAAGCACTATCAATTCGTTATTCTTCTCGGCGACGTTTTCCCAGAACATTTTGACCGTTGGGTATTCGGTAGCGAGATGGAGTAACTTGTTGGCAATGAATGTATATGTCACGTTGATTGTGTTCCCCGACTGGCTGATGTTGTACCGGACGATGTCTTGTCCGTCTTCCGTTTTGAGATTGAGCGGTTTGGGAAGTTCTTCTACCGCATAGCCTTCCGGGATGGTCAGCATCGTTGCCTGCAGGATATGTTCGGTATATGGCATTTCGAGCGGCAACTGCCTCTCTGTCTGAATGAACGGGCACTTGCTGACGTGCAGGAAAATCATGGGATTGACATAGATAAGGTCGTCATTCACCGTCGCCTGTTTTTCAAAATCGAGGAATTCCGTTATTCTGGGCGAGAAGACGTTCAGTTCTCTGGTCTCGAACTTCTTGACTTTGATGTTTTCTTCCGTTTCCAGCTGATTGATATATTCCGTGCTGTCTTTTGCCGCGTAATAACGTCTGCGGAGGTTGGCTGCATACTGCCCCATATACACTGCGTTGCGGTCGCCCGTGATCTGTCCGTCCGGATGAATCTGCGCTCTGACGGTGGCGCGTATCTGGTTTTTGCCGAGTTTGCTCAGGTTCATCCATCTGCCTCCGGCTGTTTCGCTGATGAGGCGTGCGCGGTTTACCATCAGTACGGGCGGCAGGGTATTCATGTAGCCGTTGATCACCGAGCCGTCGAGGAATACCAGTGTGCTGTCCGTATCGGCGATGCCGACAATGAAGGTGTTCAGCTTTTGTATCGAAGGATAGCTGTAAGGGAGGATGCCCCTGTCTTTGCGGCTCATCACTGCCGGATAGCAGGGAATCTGCGCGTCACGCAGCATGCTCATCAGGATGAAATTGATGTCTGCGTTGCTGCCTGTCCCGTTCTTGACCGCTTTTTTCACTTCGTTGCCGTATAGCCCGTATTGGCCGTTCCACGATATTTTCTGTTTGAGGAAGGTGTAGATGGCAGCGATCCGGTTCTGACGGTCGGGCAGTTGGTCCAGTGACAGCGAAGCCATCTCGTCCCGGTAAGGGTTGCGCATCTTGAGCATGGCGCCGAAATCTTCGTCCTGTAGCAGCATTTGGTCGATCTCCTCCCAGGTATGGGTGAAAGACCGGTAGAACGATCCCGGAAAGTCCACTCCCCGGAGTTCGAAATATACGCTGCTCATATAGTCGTTGGCACACCACACATAGTTGTCCGGACGCAGGGCGGGGAGGTGCTCTCCGGTGAATATCATGTGGCGACCGTTGCAGCTGAGCATTTCTGTCTGTCCGCCCGGGAGGCTGAGGAGAAACGTAAGAGAAGAGGTTTCGTCTTTGGACGCCATCGGGTGAGGGCCCCGCATGTCGAGGTTGAACTTGAAATATTCCGGTATGGTGATGTCATATTGGGTGAAGATCACCGGGATGTCTCTTTGCGCCTCCCACAGGTTGATGCTGTAGTAGAGGTCGGAACTCAGCTGGTATTTGTATTCGAATACGGTTCCTTCCCTGACGGCAGGTATCGAGAATTTGAGCTGCATGTATTGTTTGTTGATGCGTTCCGTGAAGACCAGGTCGCGCTTCATCTTGGTGCGTACCATCTCTCCGCCTTCCATATTGTAGGCCGAAGCGTCAAGTTGGCTGATGCTTTCTTTCAGTGTGATGACGGCATTGCTTTCGTTGGAGTAGTAGGGAATCCGGATGTCGGCATAGGACGCTCCTTCGGATTTAAGTACTTTGATTTTGACCTCATAGTTGTAGAGGATGCGGAAATTGTTGGCTAACAGGTCATAGCGGACTTCGCACTTCGAATAGAGCACGACCGCTGTCGCGGAGGTGTCCGGCGCGTAGGTGGTCATGGCGAGTTCTTCTTCCGAAGGTTTGCCGTATTTCATGCTGGGCTTGAAACTGTCTGTCGCTGTCTGCTGGGCGAACCCTTGGCACCCTAGCAGTAAAAGAATCCAAATCAGTGCTGTTTTCATCGTCATTCAGTTGTTTGTGGTGAAGAAAATCTATATCTTTTTGAGAACGATCAGTGCCTGATTCTTCTCGATTACTTTGGTCCATATATCCTGTAGCTGGCTGTACTGGTCGGGAAGGAGAATGTGTGTCCGCAACTGGAATACATAGTTGAGGACGACTTTGTTGTCAGTCCTCTGAATCATGTACCTGCATTGCAACTTTCCGTCATCGGTTCTGACGGAATACGACTCGGGTATCTCCTCTACCTCGTATCCGTCGGGAAGCATAAGCGTGCATATCAGGTTGTATTTGTACGGGTACTGAAATTCGACAGGGAGTATGCGCTCCGTCTGGATAAACGGATTCCGCTCCAGTTGCGGGAAGACCATCGGATTGACGTAAAGCCGTCCGCCTGTGGTTTCGGTATCCATCAGGAAGTCGAACTCTTCTTTGATCTGCGTGGGGTCATAGGCATCGTTCTCCTGCTTTAAGTTCTTGAAAGCGAACTTTTCCTTACCGGCATCTAACGGAGTGAAAATCAGTGAGTCTTTCTTCTGGCGGAGCTGTTTCTTCTGGTATTCTACCGCTTCCTGTCCCTGCAGTTGCGTCATGCGGTGTCCTCTGATCTGTCCGTCCTGTACGGTGGCATTGATTTGCATGAAAGCTACATTGCTGCTGAGGTTGATCAGGTCTACCCATTTCTTCTCTTCCGGTTCGTCGGGAGAGAGGATGCGTGCTTTGTTGACACACAAATCGAGCGGCAGCACATTGAGAGCCGGCAGCTCCATGGAACTGTCGAGGTAAACGTAGCCTTGGGTGTCATTGTTGTAGGCAGCGACAAGGAAGGTGTTCAGCTTTTGGAGCGAAGGGAAGTTGAAAGGCAGCACTCCCGTCGAGCGGCGGCTCAGCACGACAGGATAGGAGCGGATGCCGTAGTCTTTGAGAATCCCCATGAGGATAAAGTTCAGATCGGCATTGCTGCCGTTTCCTGCTTTGATCACTTTGTTGAGGTCTCTGCTGTAAAGCTCGTATCTGCCGTTCCAGGAGAGCTTTTGCTTCAATACCCGGAAGGCGGTGATGACTTTCTGCTCGAATGTCATTTCGCTGGTAAAGGCGGCTATGGCTTCTTCTTTAAAAGGATTGTTGAAAGACAAGTGCTTGCCGAAAAGCTCGTCTTCGGGCTTGGTCAGTTGCTTGTCCACGTCTTTCCACTCCTCGCTGAAGGGTTCGTATTCTCTGCCGGGGAAATGGGTGCCTTGCAGGTCGAAGCTGACCTGTATTTTATAATCTTCGGGACACCAGCAGTATGACTCGTCCTGCCGGATGGCGGGGAGGTTCTGCGAGGTGAAGGTCATTTCGCGCGACGGGATGGAGAAGTCTTCCGCTATCTTTGCTATGCCGCTTTGTTGGGTGGTCGTTCCGTGTATGGAGGTCTCTTTTGCTTTGCTGGTTATCCAGTCTTTGCCGCGCAGTTCGATGTTGTAGATGTAGGCGTGGGGGATGGTGATTTTATACTGGTTGTATATCATCGGAAGTTCGTCCTGCATCATCCAGTTGTCGATGTGGGCGAAGTAGTCGGAATAGAGTTTGTAATGGTATTCAATGACGCTGCCGACTTTGACGGAGGGGATCGAGAATTTCAGCAGGCGGATGTGCTGGTTTACCCGTTCGTCGGAGATATGGTCCCGTTTCAGCGGTGTTTCGATGCACTGTCCGTTCTCCAGATGGTAGGAACAGCCGTTTATTTCGCTGGCTCTTTCCTGCCCTCTGTCTTTGTCGGAAGGGGAGTAGTAGGGGATAGTCACATCGGCGTAGGATACGCCCTGGGGCTTCAGTACTTTGATGCGCACCCAATGCTCGGTCACTAACTGGAAGCCGTCTTTATATACGAATTTGCTTTCGCCCATGCGAAACAGGTAGATGGCGGTGGCGGTGGTATCGGGGGCATAGCTGTTCAGAGAGAGCTCTTCTTTCGAAGGTTTTCCGTACTTCAGATTCGGTTTGATGGTGTTACCGGACTGCTGTGGGAAGGTAGTCGATAGCAATAATAACAGAAATGTGGAGAATATGAATAGTCTTTTCATATGGAGTGTGTTTTTCATCTCCGACAAAGATAAAAAAAATAGAGAAAGGTGTACTCCCTTTCTCCATTTTTATTTCAATAGGCGGATAAAATATTATACCAAGTGTCCGATCCACTCTTCACGGTCGCCCGGAAGGAGGTCGATCACCGGAACTTCCACCATCGTGTAGCATCCCGGTTGCTGCTTCATGGAAGCGCGTGCCACGCATACAAGTACTTGTGCGGTGAGCGCAGGATTGTTGATGCGCATGTTGAACTCGAACAACTGGTTCTGTGTTTTACCGGAAACTCCCTTGCGAGTCAGATTTACACCGTGCCCCATATCGAGCAGCGCGTCTACGCTCGGCACAAGTTTTACATGTGTCTCGTCGTTCACGAAGTAAGGGTCTGCTTTGATGGCTGCGGCTACTTCTTCAAATTTGTATCCGTCTTTCAGCTCGATGTACACCATGCGGCGGTGGATTCCCGTTCCGGTAGGAATGGTCATGGAGAGGGCGGCTTTCACTCCGTCGATTGCTTTAACGGCAACTGTGTGTCCCATGCTCATGCCTGGGCCGAAGTTGGTGTAAGTGATTCCTTTCGGAGCGATTGCTTCGAGCATGGTGCGTACGATAGAGTCGCTTCCCGGGTCCCATCCTGCGGAGATGATAGATACGGCTTTGTGCTCCTTGGCGGCTGCATCCAGCGTGCGGCGCAGGTCGACGATGCCTGTGTGGATATCGAAGCTGTCTACCGTATTAATTCCCATTGCCAGGTATTCTTTGGCGTATTTCTCAACGCTGCGGGTCGGCGTGCAGAGGATGGCTACTTCTACTTCTTCCAGTTCCTTGATATCTTTCACTACTGCATAGTTTGCCAACTCTTCCGGTTTGTTCTCTGCTCCTGCACGACGAACGACTCCGGCGATTTCGAAATCAGGCGCTGCCTGCAGCGCTTCAAGTACATAGTGTCCGATATTGCCGTAACCGACAATAGCTGCTCTTACTTTTTTCATTCTTTTATTGGTTTTATATGAACATTTTTCTTTAATTCTGCCACAAAAGTAAACAAATTACTAGGAAGTTTTGTTTACCGCCTGCATTATTTTTAATTTTTTCACCTCTGCCTGCAAGGAGGAAATGTTACGAAAGTCTTTTCATCTGTGGTGAATTTATCTTATCTTTGCTCACACTATGATAGAATATGTAAGAGGCGAACTTGCCGAACTTAGTCCGGCAACCGCAGTGATCGACTGTAACGGGGTAGGCTATGCCGCCAATATATCCCTGAATACTTATTCGGCTATTCAGGGGAAGAAAAACTGTAAGTTATATATCTATGAGGCTATTCGCGAGGATGCTTATGTGCTCTACGGATTTGCCGACAAGCAGGAGAGGGAGATTTTCTTGCTGCTCATTTCCGTGTCGGGCATCGGAGGCAATACGGCGCGTATGATTCTTTCCGCCCTCTCGCCTGCAGAACTGGTGAACGTGATCAGCACCGAAAATGCGAACTTGCTGAAAACGGTGAAGGGAATCGGACTGAAGACAGCGCAGCGTGTGATTGTCGATCTGAAAGACAAGATTAAGACGATGGGAGCGACTGTTGCCGGCGGAAGTGCTTCTGCCGGAATGTTACTGCAGACTGCCAGCGTGGAAGTGCAGGAGGAAGCGGTAGCTGCCCTGACGATGCTCGGCTTTGCCGCCGCGCCTTCGCAGAAAGTGGTACTGGCTATATTGAAGGAAGAACCGGATGCTCCGGTAGAGAAAGTTATTAAATTGGCTTTGAAAAGACTGTAATAGTGCGGGAAAAACTAAACAAGCAACAGAAAAATAATGAAACAAGGGAAAATTTACATGAAAGCATGGCTGGATCTTCATGGTCGTGCGAAGGTGTTGGCGACGGATCACTGGTATCTCGAATTTGCTAATCTTTTATTACCTGTCGTCAGCGAATCTTATTTATATAAATCGGAGACACAGGAGAGCCAGAATCAGGTGACTTTGATGCTGACTCTTTATCTGGAAGATTGTGTGACGGACGGAGGCAACTGGCGGCAGTTTATCCGCTGGCATAAACGAAATTACGGACGTTACCTGCCTTTTTACGAATTGTCGGAAGATTATCTGGCTGATGAGATCAATAAGGAGGACATAGCTTTCTTGCTATGGGGAATCAACTCGCCTGTGGGCGATGATTTCGACGGGGTGGAGAATCCGCTGGATACGGACTTGCTGGAGTTTGCGGATGTGATTTATGCGCAGCTGGAAGCGGTTTTCGAGACAGCGCCTATCAGCGACGGGCTTGCCGGCGACTGGTTGATGGAATCGGAACTGATGGAGAAGAAGCGGACTGCTTTGCCTGTTGCTGCTCCGGGCGATCAGTTGCCTGTGAATGTGGAGCGCTTCCTGAAAGCGAGTGGTGGCGAGCCGTTGATGTTCTTCGATTCTTATGAGGCTTTGAAACTGTTCTTTGTGCAGGCACTGCAATGGGAGGATGAGGAAGATTCTCTGTTGCCTGACTTGAAGGAGTTTTCGGATTTTGTGATGTATGCCAATCCGAAGGGATTGCTGATAGGTCCGGATGTGGCTCCTTATTTTGCCGATAAACGGAACCCGCTGTACAATGCGGAAGTGGCTGAGGAAGAAGCATACGAACTCTTCTGTGAGGAAGGACTGTGCCCGTTCGACTTGCTGAAGTACGGCATGGAACACGAACTGCTGCCCGAAGCGCAATTCCCTTTTGAGAACGGAAAAGAACTGCTGCACGATAACTGGGACTTTGTGGCTCGCTGGTTTTTGGGCGAGTATTACGAAGGAGAATGATCGTCTATTGAGTTATGCCAATCAAAAAAAGTAACAACCCGTTTGCCGGAAAGGCAAAGCCTGCTGCCGGAAAGAAGAAGGTGTCGGGGAAGCGAATCGGTAAGTCTAAGGTAGAAAAGGCTAATAATCAGTTGAATAGGAGGGTGAAATAAGGCTTGGGAGGCTACGCCCTTTCTACCTGTCAGGCTGCGTCGTTTTATGTAGCTAGGTTGTGCCTTTTCCAGATACCAGGCTATTCCGTTTCTCTGAAGCAAGAGGATACGAACAAGGGAATGTGGGTATGCTCCTTTAAAAACAGAAGGAAATATGGTTACAGATTGCTTGTTATAGCAAGATTGAAAACCGTATCTCGTATTGAAATAAAAAACGGTAAGCGATGGAAAGACGAATGTGTTACCTCTAATGAACACAGTCATTCATCGCTTACCGTTTTAATTTATTTTTCCGGGTTTTATTGGTTCTTTTCCCGACTTTACTTATTTCTTCCCGACTTTATATCTTTCTTTTCAAATCGGTCGGCTATTTGTCATTCTCCGGACCTTTTTATTCTTTCGGAAAGCTGTGACTCAGAAAAAGCAATTATTTCTCGGTTGCTTCTTCCAGTGTTTTCCGCTCTTTCTTCTTATTGATAAATCCGATTTTCAGGTTGGCGTCCTCCTGTTCTTTCTTGATTTGCTGCATAGCGGAAAGAATTTGTGCCAGTTCGTAAACGCCTGCTACTGCCTGACGGTCAGCCGGGGTCATAGTCGTGGTGTATTTACGGTCGCCGACAAATTCCACACGGATATTCTTGTCTTTGTTGAGGTTCAGAAATTCGATCACACTACCGTCTTCTCCCAGTTTGTAATCGGCTTTCTCTATTTTCTCGTTCATGTCCGTTGTCTCGTAGCTGTCCTTCGAAGTCGGAGTTTCAGCAAAACTGCCGTCGGGAGTCGTTACTTTGACGCCTACGTGGTGGATATTGCTGGCTCCGCAATAGATGGAAGTCATGCTCATAATGCCCTGTTCGTTCACTTGAAAGCGGAGGAAGGAGCGGTGTAGGTTCTTTTCGATGGCTTGAGTAGGCCAGATATAGTTGCCCACTTGTTGATATTCGGCATCTTTTTCCAGCGTGTACTTGTCTTTGATGGCGTCGAACGCTTCTTGTTTAGACTGAAGGGCACTGTCCAGATAAGCAAGAATCTTTTGTTGTGCCTTGAGTTCCACGTCCAGCATCAATTCCTGACCGGCTTTGCGGGCTTCGAATGCTTTGGGATACAAAATCTTGATACTGTCGATTTGTGTCTTTGCTTCTTCGTAGTCGCCACGTTCGTAGGCAGCGCGGGCAACTGTCAGTTTTTCATTGGCTTTCTTTTCGATGCCGTTTCCGCAGGCTGTCAGTGCCAGCGTGCCGCAAAAGAAGATAATCAGTTTTTTCATCATACCGTTTACATTTTACTATTAGATGATCGGCGATTGAATAGCATTCATCGTTTGATCGCTTACCTTGCACAATTTACGATTCGACGTTTGTTGTTACTTGTCAGTTCATCGCCCATCGTTTACTTTATAGCGGCAAAAATACAAATTATATCCCTTATTTTTGTAATTTTGCCCCCTCAAAACTTGTATTAGTGATAAGTGCCCGGTCATTAGCGGTTGCTAACCGGCTTTGCCGTTGCGCATCGATTGTTTATCACTGATCGTTAAGCACTAAAAAAAGATGATAGAGTTGACTCAAGAGGAATTGAAGCAGCATTTTAGCGAACCGATTTTCGGACAGATAGCCGAAACAGCCGATGCACTCGAATTGGAGTGCTATGTAGTAGGCGGTTACGTTCGTGATATTTTTCTGCAACGTCCCTCTAAAGATATAGATGTAGTAGTAGTAGGCAGTGGAATTGCGATGGCGGAAGCACTTGGAAAGCGATTGGGACGTGGTGCGCATGTCTCTGTTTTCAAGAATTTCGGTACGGCACAAGTGAAATATAAAGGCACGGAAGTGGAATTTGTAGGCGCCCGCAAAGAGTCTTATCAACGGGACTCACGGAAACCTATTGTAGAGGACGGAACGCTGGAAGACGACCAGAACCGCCGTGATTTTACGATTAACGCGATGGCTGTCTGCCTGAATAAAGCGCGCTTCGGTGAGTTGGTAGACCCGTTTGGCGGCATGGAGGACATGAAGGAAAAGACCATCCGCACACCGCTCGACCCGGATATCACGTTCAGCGATGACCCGCTGCGTATGATGCGCTGCATCCGTTTTGCCACGCAACTGGGATTCTATATCGACGACGACACTTTCGAATCGCTCTGCCGTAATAAAGAACGGATTGAAATAATCTCCCGTGAACGCATTGCGGATGAACTGAACAAGATAATTCTTTCGCCCATCCCTTCAAAAGGTTTTGTAGAACTGGAACGAAGCGGACTGTTGCCGTTGATTTTTCCGGAACTGGCTGCCCTGCAAGGTGTAGAAACACGGAACGGCAGATCGCACAAAGACAACTTTTATCACACACTGGAAGTGCTGGACAATATCAGCAAAAAGACGGATAATCTCTGGTTGCGCTGGGCAGCGTTATTGCACGATATAGCCAAGCCTGCAACGAAGCGCTGGGAGCCTAGAGCGGGATGGACGTTCCATAATCATAATTTTATCGGTGAGAAGATGGTTCCGAATATCTTCCGGAAGATGAAACTGCCGATGAATGAGAAGATGAAGTATGTGCAGAAAATGGTCAGTTTGCACATGCGCCCCATTGTGATAGCGGATGATGTGGTAACGGATTCCGCCGTTCGTCGTCTGCTCTTTGAGGCGGGCGATGATATCGACGACCTGATGACTCTTTGCGAAGCGGATATCACTTCCAAAAATATGGAGCGCAAACAGCGTTTTCTGAATAACTTCCAACTGGTTCGCCAGAAGTTGAAAGATCTCGAAGAAAAGGATCGGGTCCGTAATTTCCAGCCTCCGGTGAGCGGGGAAGAGATAATGGAAACTTTCGGCTTGCAGCCTTGCCGGGAAGTCGGCTCTCTGAAGAGTGCGATAAAGGATGCAATTCTGGACGGAGTTATCCCTAACGAGTATGAAGCAGCTCACGCTTTTATGCTGGAAAGGGCGGCAAAGATGGGATTGAAACCTGTGAAATGAGTTCTTTCTTAGCGTAAAGATCAGCTTCAATATAATTGTAAATTAAGATTTAGGCACGGATTCCACGGATTTCACGGTTTTAGTTAATAAAAGAACCGTGAAATCTGTGGAATCCGTGCCTATTATAATCTTGAATATCTGTATGTTTGGATACTGCCTCAAAATCATGCAGAAACTATCTCAAAATGTTGATAGGCTTATCATTGGTAGTCAGCATCACTTAAGATAAATGAAACAACTTAATAAAGTCAGCAGACTATTTTATCATTGACAGTATCATGATATGCCGTTTCTGGCTTTGAGACAACTCCTTAACTTTATGACAGTTCTACGATTTCTTCGTTACAGTTGGTCAGTTTCTCTATCCCATCGTTGGTCACTACCCAAGAGTTTTCGATACCTACGGGACCTATGCCCGGAAGAACAATCTTTGGTTCGAGGGCAAAGACCATGCCCGGTTCCAGTTCCTGCTTGATGCGTGGAGCAAGTACAGGCGCTTCATTGATTTCCAGTCCGATGCCGTGACCGATGAACTTGGCCTGTTGTCCCGTTCCCATGAATCTATCGGCAAATCCTGCCTGAGCAGCCATTTCGATAGCTGTGTTATAAAGCGTTTCGCAAGGAACACCCGGTCTGGCGATTGAAGCAATCTTTTCTTGAATGTCAAGGCACACCTGATGAGCGGTGTAGGCCTCTTCCGACAGTTTGCCGATAGAGAATACACGGCTCATATCGCCCATATATCCGTTAAAGTTACCTCCCAGATCGACCATAACGCTTTGTCCTTCTTTTAGCGGAGTCTTGTCAGCACCTCCGGGCAGGGCGGGATCGAGTCCCCGGCCACCTAAAGCGAAATCGTAAGGAGACGGATAGCCGGCATTATCCCCGGTCAGTACACTTCCCATAAAGATTTCCATGCTGCGGCCAAACACACGGAAGATGCCAAGACAGCCTTGAAGACGCATCAGGCGCTCAATTTCTATCGAGAACTCAATGTCTGTCATTCCGGGACGATAAACGCTCGGAATCAGCTCATATGCCTTTGCATGCGCCATTCCCGAACGACGGAACATTTCAATTTCAATAGCTGTCTTTACGCTGCGTGCCTGACGGATCAGCGGTGTCCCGTTCACGACTTCGGCTTCGGGAAACAAACCTGCCAGCCGGACATATTCCGTGTAAGGAAGTTCGTCACCTTCCAGCATCAGTTTAGTGGGCAAAGGCAAACCTTTTTCTTTCAGAATATCGACAATCTGTTCCGGTTTGCGGATGGAGAACGAGTGTTCTCCGGTGATATTGTTAGGCCGCTTGAAAAACAGCAGTGCCGGTGAATGAAGAGGGAGATAAAGATAGCCGCTGACTACACAGCCATACGTGTAAATTAAATTTGCATTACAAGTAATGAGGGCGGCATCAATGCCTTGTGACACCATCAGACTGCGAATCTTGTCACGGCGGAGTTTTAATTCGGGTTGTAGCATTTTTTATTGTTTACGAATTATTAATTACAAAATCATGAATGATAACTCATTCATTACGAGTTATTTATTTTCAAGAACAAACTCACGAGTAATTATTTACTGTATGATGCTACAAAGATAATTAATTCCATTGAAAATAATGTTAATCTCAAAAAAATAGCGCTACCCGCGTCCTGTCACAGGAGGCGAGCAGCGCAAACCACAAATACAAATACAACTAAACAAAGTCTCTTTTAAATAACGCCTTGTCCCATCATTGCGTGAGCTACTTTCATGAAGCCGGCAATGTTAGCTCCCTTCACATAATTGATATATCCATCGGATTCTGTGCCGTATTTCACGCATTGTGCATGGATACCGTGCATGATAGCGTGAAGTTTTTCGTCCACTTCGGCAGCACTCCAACTCAGGTGCATGGCATTCTGAGACATTTCCAGACCGGAAGTAGCAACACCACCGGCGTTGACTGCTTTACCCGGAGCATACATTACTTTCTTTTCGATAAACAAGTCGATCGCTTCCGGCGTACATCCCATGTTGGAAATTTCTCCAATGCAAAGAACGTTATTTTTTATGAGATTTTGTGCATCTTCTCCATTTAATTCGTTCTGAGTAGCGCAAGGAAGTGCTATATCTGCCTTTACTTCCCATGGACGTTTGCCTTCTACGAAGGTCGCACCCGGATACTTTTCAGCGTAAGGAGCAACAATGTCATTGCCCGAAGCGCGAAGTTCGAGCATGTAATCTATCTTTTCTCCGCTGATGCCGTCCGGGTCGTAAATGTATCCGTCCGGTCCGGAGATGGTGATTACTTTGGCACCCAATTCGGTTGCTTTGGTAGCAGCACCCCAAGCTACGTTACCGAAACCGGAGATCGCCACTGTCTTGCCTTTAATATCGATATTTTTTGCCTGCAACATTTGGTGAACGAAGTACAAACCGCCGAAACCGGTGGCTTCCGGACGAATCAGCGAACCGCCGAATTCAAGTCCTTTTCCGGTGAATGTTCCCGTAAACTCACGGGTCAGCTTCTTGTACATACCGAACATATAACCTACTTCGCGACCGCCTACACCGATATCACCGGCAGGTACATCCATATCCGGACCCAAGTGGCGCCACAATTCCAACATAAATGCCTGGCAGAAACGCATGATTTCCGCATTGCTTTTGCCACGGGGGGAGAAGTCCGAACCGCCTTTACCGCCACCCATAGGAAGCGTAGTCAGTGCATTCTTGAATGTCTGCTCGAAGCCGAGGAATTTCAAAATAGAAAGGTTGACGGAAGCATGGAAACGGATACCGCCTTTGTACGGACCGATAGCGTTGTTGAATTGTACACGATAACCGAGATTGGTCTGAACTTCCCCTCTGTCGTCTACCCAAGTGACACGGAAAGTGAAGATACGATCAGGCTCTACCAGTCTTTCGATGATCTTGGCTTTTTCAAATTCGGGATGCTGATTGTATATATCTTCGATTGAAAGAAGAACTTCTTTCACTGCCTGAAGATACTCTAATTCACCGGGGTGCTTTGCCTCCAAAGAGGACATGATTTTCTGGATGTTCATGATATTATAGTTTAAAAGGTTATTCTGATAAAATGTAAGCTTGTTGCATTGCAAATATAGGAAAACTTTTCAAATGTGAATGATTTCTTGTCTATATTTTGATTAAATAATGATAAAATGATAGTTTTTCTGTCGAACAACATATCTGTCTTATCCACTTTAAAGTTACTTATTCACGTGAATAAAGTCGCTTTAAAGTAAAATGGAGACTTACAAATCTACAAAATAATAAGCGATAAACCAATAAACTTTATAAAGAAGATGGTAGAAAATGAGATTTAAAAAATTAACTTTGCAAAGTAAATATCAAGTAGATAGTACTGTGAATAATTTCATGATGGAATAAAAAAGGAAAGTAACTATGCTCAGCAAATATAAATTAAACCAGCTTTACTTCAAAGATACGCAATTCGCTAATCTGATGACACGGCGAATTTTCAATGTTCTTCTGATTGCTAACCCGTATGATGCTTTCATGCTGGAAGATGACGGACGCATTGACGAAAAGATATTCAATGAATATACTTCTTTATCACTTCGTTATCCGCCCCGTTTCTCGCAGGTATCAACGGAGGAGGAGGCATTGGCGCAACTGGAAAATATGTCTTTCGATCTGGTGATCTGTATGCCGAGTACGGGAGATAATGACAGTTTTGATATCGGGCGGCATATCAAAGAGAAATATGAACATATTCCTATCGTTATCCTGACCCCTTTCAGTCATGGTATCACAAAGCGGATTATCAACGAAGATCTGAGTGCATTTGAATACGTGTTCTGCTGGCTGGGCAATACGGACCTGCTGGTTTCTATTATCAAACTGATGGAGGATAAGATGAACCTCGAACACGATGTGCAGGAAGTGGGTGTGCAGATGATTCTTTTAGTGGAAGACGGCATCCGGTTCTATTCTTCCATTCTTCCGAACCTTTATAAATTCGTGTTGAAGCAGAGTCAGGAGTTTTCTACCGAAGCCCTGAATGCGCATCAGCGCACGCTTCGTATGCGGGGACGTCCTAAAATCGTTCTCGCCCGTACGTATCAGGAGGCGATGGAAATCTATGGCAAATATCAGAATAATATATTAGGAGTCATTACCGACGTCCGTTTCCCGAAAGTGGAACGGGGCGAGAAAGACGGTCTGGCAGGTATCAAGCTTTGCGCCGCCATTCGTAAGAACGATCCGTTCGTGCCGTTGATTATCCAGTCTTCCGAATCGGAGAACTCCTCGTATGCCGCTAAATACGGTGCCAGCTTTATCGACAAGAACTCTAAAAAGATGGACGTTGACCTGCGGCGTATCGTTTCCGATAACTTCGGTTTCGGTGACTTTGTGTTCCGCAATCCGGAGACAGGAGAGGAGATCGCCCGGGTGCGGAATCTGAAAGAGCTGCAGAATATCCTGTTTGCCGTGCCTGCCGAGTCCTTCTTGTATCATATCAGCCGGAATCACGTGTCGCGCTGGCTCTATTCGCGTGCTATGTTCCCGGTAGCCGAGTTTCTGAAGCCGATCACATGGACCAGTCTTCAAGATGTAGATGCACACCGCCGGATTATCTTTGAGGCCATTGTGAAATACCGGAAGATGAAAAATCAAGGAGTGGTTGCCGTCTTCAAACGTGACCGTTTCGACCGTTACTCCAACTTTGCCCGTATCGGTGATGGTTCGCTGGGAGGAAAAGGGCGTGGTCTTGCTTTCATTGATAACATGGTGAAGCGGTATCCCGAATTTGAGGAGTTTGAAAATGCGAGAGTAGCCATTCCTAAGACGGTGGTACTGTGTACCGACGTTTTTGACGAGTTTATGGAGACTAACAATCTCTATCAGATTGCTCTTTCGGATGCCGACGATGATACGATCCTAAGATATTTCCTGAAAGCGAAATTGCCTGACCGGCTGGTAGAGGACTTCTTCACCTTCTTCGATGTGGTGAAATCACCGATTGCCATTCGTTCTTCTTCTTTGCTGGAAGATTCGCATTATCAACCGTTTGCCGGAATTTACAATACGTATATGATTCCTTATCTGGACGATCGGTATGAAATGCTCCGTATGCTTTCCGATGCGATCAAAGGGGTTTATGCGTCGGTTTATTTCAGAGACAGTAAAGCCTATATGCAGGCTACGTCGAATGTGATAGACCAGGAAAAGATGGCAGTCATCTTGCAGGAGGTCGTGGGGAATCAATATGGAGACCGTTACTATCCATCGATGTCGGGCGTGGCACGTTCGCTCAATTATTATCCGTTAGGAGATGAAAAAGCGGAAGAAGGTACAGTGAATCTGGCTCTTGGACTAGGAAAATATATTGTAGACGGGGGGATGACACTTCGTTTCTCTCCTTATCACCCGAATCAGGTGCTGCAGACCAGTGAAATGGAAATCGCTCTGAAGGAAACGCAGACCCGTTTCTACGCTTTGGACTTGAAAAATGCAGGGCATGATTTCTCTATCGACGACGGCTTTAATCTGTTGAAACTTCACGTGAAGGAAGCGGAAAATGACGGCTCGTTACGTTACATCGCTTCTACCTACGACCCGTATGACCAGGTTATTCGTGATGGTTTGTATCCCGGTGGACGCAAGGTGATAACGTTTGCCAATATCCTGCAACACGATGTCTTCCCGTTGGCACGTATCCTGCAACTGGTTTTGAAGTACGGTGAACAGGAAATGAGGCGTCCGGTAGAGATTGAGTTTGCCGCTACTCTGAGCCGCGAACAGGATAAGACGGGAACGTTCTACCTGTTACAGATTCGTCCGATTGTAGACAGCAAAGAAATGCTGGACGAAGATTTGACGCTGATACCGGATGAAGATACGATTCTTCGCTCCAACAATTCATTGGGGCATGGTGTCATGAACGATATTTACGATATTGTCTACGTCAAGACGGACGGATACAGTGCTTCGAATAACCAGGCTATCGCTTGGGAAATAGAGAAGATGAACCTGCAATTTCTCAATGCAGGAAGGAACTACGTGCTTGTAGGTCCGGGACGCTGGGGCAGTAGCGACACATGGCTGGGCATTCCGGTGAAGTGGCCGCATATCTCTGCAGCCCGCGTGATAGTGGAAGCCGGTTTGACCAATTATCGGGTAGACCCGAGTCAGGGAACTCACTTCTTCCAGAATCTTACTTCGTTCGGGGTGGGGTATTTCACAATCAATGCCTTTATGAATGACGGAGTTTACAATCAGGACTTCCTCAATGCACAGCCTGCCGTAGAAGAAACGAAATTCCTGCGTCACGTCCGTTTTGAAAAGCCGATGGTAGTCAAGATGGATGGTAAGAAGAAGCTCGGCGTTGTTCTGATGCCGGGGATTGACTGATTCTTTAAAAGAAATAAAAATGGGAATTATTCTGTTGATATTCAACTGGTTACTGTCTTGCCGAAAAAAAGAGCATGAATCCTCATGGAAACATGCTCTTTCTTTTACAAACGATATACTGTTCTTTTATTCTTTTAAGGCTTCTTGCAGATCAATGCCTAATGCTTTGGCAACTCCGGCACCGTATGCCGGATCTGCCTTGTAGCAGTTGCGTGTGTGGCGTTGTTTGATGAATAGTTCCGAATCACCCATGGCACGGGCTGTGTTTTCAAACAACAGTTGCTGTTCGTCTGCCGGCATCAGTCGGAACAGGTCACCCGGCTGGCTATAATAGTCATCATCATATTCGCGTTCATTGTAATTGTAAATCTCGCCTGTTACTTTGAGAGGCGGTTCTTTCATATGAGGAGAGTCTTTCCATTCTCCGTAGCTGTTGGGCTCGTAGCCTTTGGCTGCGCCGTAGTTGCCGTCTACACGCATCGCTCCGTCGCGGTGGTAAGCGTGGAAAGGACAGCGGGGTTTATTCACCGGGATCTGTTCCGAATTTACTCCGAGGCGGTAACGCTGCGCGTCACCGTAAGAGAACAGACGTCCCTGTAACATCTTGTCTGGTGAGAATCCGATGCCATCTACGGTATTGATAGGGTTGAAAGCGGCTTGCTCTACATCTGCGAAATAGTTTTCCGGATTACGGTTCAGTTCCAGAATACCCACGTCTTGTAGCGGGAAGTCTTTGTGTGGCCATACTTTGGTCAGGTCGAACGGATTGATGCGGTAATTGTCCGCTTCCTCTTCCGTCATCAGCTGAATCTGGAACAGCCATTTCGGATAGTCTCCCTTTTCGATGCTTTCAAAAAGGTCGCGTTGATGAGATTCACGGTCTTTGGCAATGATAGCTTCCGCTTCCTGATCGGTCAGATTTTTGATTCCCTGCATTGTACGCAGGTGGAATTTTACCCAGATACGTTGGTTGTCCGCATTGATAAAGCTGTATGTATGACTTCCGAATCCGTGCATGTGGCGGTAAGAATAAGGGATACCGCGAGGACTCATGGTGATAGTTACCTGATGTAAGGCTTCGGGTAGAAGCGTCCAGAAATCCCAGTTGCTGTTGGGACTGCGCATGTTTGTTTTAGGGTCGCGTTTGATGGCATGATTCAAATCGGGGAATTTGAGGGGGTCACGTAAGAAAAACACGGGGGTATTGTTACCGACTAAATCCCAGTTACCTTCTTCGGTGTAGAATTTCATTGCAAAACCACGGATATCGCGTTCGGCATCTGCTGCTCCGCGCTCTCCGGCTACGGTAGAAAAACGGACGAAACATTCTGTTTGCTTTCCGACTTCGCTAAAGATAGCTGCACGGGTGTACTTCGTGATGTCATGCGTAACGGTAAATGTTCCGAAAGCTCCCGAGCCTTTGGCATGCATACGTCTTTCCGGAATTACTTCACGATCAAAATGAGCAAGCTTTTCGATAAGCCATGGATCTTGTAACATGACAGGTCCGCGTTGACCTGCGGTTTGCGAATTCTGATTGTCGGCAATGGGACGACCATTCGCGGCAGTTAGTTTTTTTTCTTCCATAAAATAGATGTTAGTCGGAGGAAAAGTTTAAATAAACCGAAGTCTCTTTATTCTTTTATCCGGGTTTATAATATGTAACAAAGATAGATCGATTTTGCTTGCTTGTCAAACTGATATTTTCTATATAAAGATAGAAAATAACTATGAATAATCTTTAAAGTCTCCGATATTTTTTTTCAAGTACATCTTTCACCCGGACCGAGTACTTCATTCACTTCTTTCTTCTACATCATCCATAGAGATGAAGTACTTCCTGCCGTCTGCTCTTCTATATGCTTTCCCGCACTCTTCTACATGCTTTCCTGCACTCTTCTACTTGTTTTTCCACTGTCTGCATTGGGGTATGAAAAAACTCCCGCTCTTCCTTTCGGAAGGCGGGAGCCTTTATCTTAAAAAATGACTATAGCTTTCTTATATTTTGCTGATTATACGATACCTTGAGCCATCATAGCTTTCGCCACCTTCATGAATCCGGCTACGTTAGCACCTTTCACATAGTTTACATATCCGTCGGCTTCAGTACCATACTGAACGCAGGCTTCGTGGATATTCTTCATGATGCTCTTCAGCTTTTCGTCTACTTCTTCAGCGCTCCAGCTCAGTTTGATAGAGTTCTGAGTCATTTCAAGACCTGATACAGATACACCACCAGCGTTAGCAGCTTTACCCGGAGCGTACAGAATCTTAGCGTCCTGGAATACTTTGATAGCTTCCGGAGTAGAAGGCATGTTTGCACCTTCAGATACAGCCATACAGCCGTTTGCTACCAACTGACGGGCGTGGTCGCCGTTCAATTCGTTCTGAGTGGCAGAAGGCAGTGCGATATCGCATTTTTCACCCCAAGGTTTAGCTCCTTCTACATATTTGCAGCCGTATTTCTCTGCGTATTCACGGATACGTCCACGGTACAGATTCTTCAGTTCCATGATGTAATCCAGTTTTTCGCGGTCGATACCGTCCGGATCGTAGATGTAACCGTCAGAGTCGGAGCAAGTTACTACTTTACCGCCCAGTTCGATCACTTTTTCGATGGTATATTGAGCTACGTTACCCGAACCGGAAACGAGACATACTTTACCTTTCAGGTCAGTACCTTTGGTTTTCAGCATTTCCATCAGGAAGTAGATGTTACCGTAGCCGGTAGCTTCCGGACGAATCAGTGAACCACCGAATTCACGGCCTTTACCAGTGAATGTTCCGGTAAATTCGTGAGCCAGCTTCTTGTACATACCGAACATGAATCCTACTTCGCGGCCACCAACACCGATGTCACCGGCAGGTACGTCAGTTTCGGGACCGATGTGACGCCACAGTTCCAGCATGAATGCCTGTACGAAGCGCATTACTTCAGCGTTTGACTTACCACGTGGAGAGAAGTCGGAACCACCTTTACCACCACCCATCGGCAGTGTAGTCAGTGAGTTTTTGAATGTCTGCTCAAAGGCAAGGAATTTCAGGATTGAAAGGTTTACAGATGCGTGGAAACGGATACCGCCTTTGTACGGGCCGATAGCGTTGTTGTGCTGAACACGGTAGCCCATGTTGGTCTGAATATTACCTTTGTCGTCCATCCAAGTTACACGGAACTGAAATACTCTATCAGGAATACACAGGCGTTCGATTAAGTTTACTTTATCAAATTCCGGGTGTTTGTTGTATTCTTCTTCAATAGTAGAAAGTACTTCCTCTACTGCCTGATGATACTCTGGTTCATTGGGGAACCTTCTTTTCAGATCGTCTAATACCTTTGCTGCATTCATAATCTTTTTTTCTTTTATTGGTTGATTAAATTTCGATTATCTATTTCTTTTATGCGGTTGCAAAAGTAAAGATAAAAATTGAACTAGCAAACATTTTATAAAGAAAAATGCAATAAAACATCAAATTTGATATTTTATTGCATTAAAACTCGGAAAAAAGATATTTATTTATTCTTTTTTATCGACTTATAGACGGGAATAAAGACTAATGCTGCCGAAATGACAAGCATTACTATCGTCATACCGTCAATACGTTCGGCTTTTGTCAGAACTAAATAGCAAAGCGCCAGCCAAAGCAGGCTGACGCAAACTATTTGTGATTTTGATAGCGGTCTTCTCATTTGCTTTCCTTTTTCTTCTTGTCAACGATAGCGTCAATCACGGCTACGGCTGTGATGTTCACGATGTCGCGGACTGAGCTTTCAAAGTCAGTGAAATGAATAGGCTTGTTCAGTCCCATCTGGATAGGGCCGATAAATTCTGTATCGGGGTCCATGGCCTGTAGCAGTTTGTATCCGGCATTGGCGGAGCTCAGGTTCGGGAAGATCAGCGTATTCACGTCTTTACCTTTCAGGCGGGTGAACGGATACTTGGCGTCGCGGAGTTCGCGGTTCATGGCAAAGTTCACCTGCATTTCACCGTCGATGGCCAGTTCGGGATATTCCTTCTGCATGTAGCTTACTGCTCCGTGCACTTTGACAGGACTGCCGGAAGTATCGGCGCCGAAGTTGGAGTACGACAGCATCGAGATGACCGGTGTATGGTTGAAGAAACGTACCGTCTTGTCAGCCAGCTTGGCGATGTCGATCAGGGTTTCCGTATCCGGGTGACGATTGATTAAGGTATCTGCCAAGAAGTAAGTACCTTTCTTGGAGTTAAGAATGTGCATCGTTCCGAAGTGGTTGAATCCGGGCTGGATGCCGATTACTTCTTTGGCCACTTTGATGGTATTGCTGTATCTTGTATAAAGTCCGGTGATAAATGCGTCTGCGTCTCCGGTTTCTACCATCATCATACCGAAGTAGTTGCGTTCGAACATCTTGTCGTTGGCTTCTTCGTAAGTAAAGCCTTCGCGGGCACGTTTTTCCGCAAGGATACGTGAGTAGCGTTCGCGGCGTTCCGATTCGTCCGGATGACGGAGGTTGACGATTTCGATGCCTTCCAGACTCAGGTCGAGTTCTTCGGCAAGTTTACCGATTGCTTCGTCGTTTCCTAACAAGATAGGGTGGCAGATGCCTTCGGCTTTCGCTTCGACGGCAGCTTTCAGCATGTTGGGGTGGATACCTTCGGCAAATACGACACGTTGCGGGCTGCGGCGGGCAGTGTCATAAAGCTGGCGGGTCAGTTTGGATTCGTATCCCATCAGTTCGCGCAAGTGTACGCAGTAAGCGTCCCAGTCTTTGATTTCCGTGCGTGCCACTCCGCTTTCCATGGCTGCTCTCGCTACGGCACAGGAAACTTCGGTGATGAGGCGCGGGTCTACCGGTTTCGGGATGAAGTATTCCGGACCGAAAGAGAGGTTATTCACATGATATGCTGCGTTTACTACATCGGGTACAGGCTGTTTGGCCAGGTTGGCGATGGCGTGTACTGCTGCGATTTTCATTTCTTCGTTGATTGCTTTCGCGTGCGTGTCGAGTGCGCCACGGAAGATGTATGGGAATCCGATCACGTTGTTGATCTGGTTGGGATAGTCGGAACGTCCGGTGGCCATCAGTACGTCGGGGCGGGCGTTCATTGCTTTTTCGTAAGTAATTTCCGGATCGGGGTTTGCCAGTGCGAAGACGATCGGCATCGGAGCCATGCTGCGCACCATATCCTGGCTCAGTACGTTGCCTTTGGACAGGCCGAGGAACACGTCTGCGCCTTTGATTGCTTCTTCCAGCGTGTGGATATCCGTGCGGTCTGTGGCAAAATATCTCTTCTGTTCGTTGAGGTCGGTACGTGTCTTGCTGATAACGCCTTTGCTGTCCAGCATGACGATGTTTTCGAGACGTGCCCCCAGCGATACATATAATTTAGTACAAGATACGGCAGATGCTCCGGCACCGTTAACAACGATTTTTACATCTTCGATTTTCTTTCCGGCTACTTGCAGGGCATTTACCAGTCCGGCACTGGAGATGATAGCGGTTCCGTGCTGGTCATCGTGCATCACAGGGATGTCGAGTTCTTCTTTCAGCCGGCGTTCGATTTCAAAACATTCGGGAGCCTTGATGTCTTCCAGATTGATTCCACCGAAAGTAGGGGCGATTGCTTTTACGGCAGCGATGAATTTCTCAGGGTCTTTTTCGTCCACTTCGATGTCGAATACGTCGATACCTGCGTAGATTTTGAAAAGCAGTCCTTTGCCTTCCATCACCGGTTTGCCGCTCAGTGCGCCTATATCACCCAGTCCGAGTACGGCTGTACCGTTCGAAATGACAGCTACCAGATTGCCTTTTGCCGTGTATTTATAAGCGTCTTGCGGGTTTTTCTCTATTTCGAGGCAAGGCTCTGCCACACCGGGAGAGTATGCAAGTGATAAATCGGTTTGTGTACTGTAAGGTTTGGTAGGAACTACCTCGATCTTACCGGGTTTGCCCTGTGAATGGTAGAGCAAAGCGGCTTCTTTGGTTATTTTAGCCATGGTATTGGTGTTTTTATTAATAAGTTATCATTTGGCTGCAAATGTAGGAATAAAAGTTATACATTGTAGTCTTTAGATGATAAATTCTATTAATTTTATAGCAAAATGACTGATTCTGAACAAACAAACGTTCCGGAAATAGTTTGTTTTCCGGCAGATGGCGGAAGGGAAGCGCTATAAGCCGCAGGTTATTTTCTGCTATAATATAAAGGAGTACAAGGTGCTATCCGCCCATCTGTACTCCTTATATATATGATCGTTATTTTGAGAAGGTAATAATAGTTATTCCTTTTTTCCGGGCGGTGTATGTGTGGTGCGCCAGAATGTGTTTTTCACTTCACGCGCCACGTCTTTCCAGCTCGGCATGCTCTTCAGAGAACGGCGGACCGGGAAATCATAAAGTAGCAACAGCAGAAACAGGAAGATGCAGGCATAAGCCACCCATCCATAAATCTGTTTGATACTGACTTCCATCATCTGACTGATAAATTCTTCCATGTAATGACCGAGATTGAACGGATTGCTGCTGAACGACACGTGATCGATTGCCGATCCGTAACGTGCCAGATTATCCGGGACGTAGTAAGCCAGTCCTTGTGCATAGACTGCGCAGCCCAGTACGCCTCCGACTACCATGTGGAGCATGTTGAACACACCTAATCCCTGAAAGAAATGCTGGAAAGTCATGATCTCTTCCAGACACACCATAAAGGTGGCGCTCAATACGGCATAAGCGAAGCCACGGCAGATGGTCGGCAGGTAGAGTTGTGAAATATGTATGTCGGTGGAAAGCGTCAGATAAAATCCTGCCAGATAACCGGTCAGTCCGATGAATCCGACGATGACGAGACGTACATAATTATACCGTTTGATATGCATCCACCAATAGGAGAATACGCAACCGGCTACGATCCCGATGATGGCGAACCAATTTAGCTGTACACTTACCAGTTCTTCATACTTCATTACTTCTTCGTAGAAGACCTCTTCCAGCACATGCTCGGTTGCCAGAAACGCTTCCACCAGCGTGACCAGTCCCAGCAAAGGCCAGTAATGGCGATAAGTCCACATTTTAGGTTCGAGAAAGGGATGGCGGATGGTCATCATCCGCCAGATGCAGAATCCCAGAGTGATCAGGATAGCTATCGTCAGTTGACGGATCACCGGACTGTTCCACCAGTCGTACCAGTCGCCGTAATTAAAGAGAAAAGCGATTTCGGCAAGTAAGGCGGCCCAAAGTGCTCCGCCCAGCCAGTCGATGCCGAACAGCGGAAACTTGCGCATGAACCGGAAATGCTTGATACAAGTGGTTTGTATCAGTAGAACGATCAGCATCAGTCCTGCGATGAACAGGTTCATGTAAGTCCAGTGATAATGAAACATTAGATAGGTCGTGATCAGGTCGGACAACTGGATACTGCCGAGAATGACGATATGAAGCCACGGAAAGAAAACTGTGAAATCACGCTTGGGCGTCATCCATAACTGAATGTTGGACATACATTCGAAAGTTCCCTGAATCTTGCACATTCCTTCGATGAAGCATATCAGCCACAACAGCGGAAGGAAAGTGATGTGCGGCGCTATCAGGTTGCAGAGTAGCACTCCCAGTGCAGCGGACGTAAGCAGTGTCTTGTTGGTAAAACGGAACTTCATACGGAACAACAGAGGGAAGTAGATTGCCATTCCTGCCAGATTGGCGTACATACACATCAGGATATCCTCGCGCATCACTGCCATGCCGCCGATCATATGGTTCAATGCCCCCAAATATACTCCTCCCGAAAGCTGGAAGGTGACGGCGATGAAGAGATAGATCCACGGTTGCATCTTCCGCGGCACAAAGCTGCGGAACATCGGCATCACGAAAGGACCATTTAAAACAGGTGCTCCCATACGTTAATATTTTACCTCACATTCTATGTTAAAACCGGCACGCAAGCGTTTCAAGTCTTCCGGTTTGTTTCCTTTCAGACTGATACGGACCGGAATACGCTGTTCCACTTTGACAAAGTTGCCGGTAGCATTGTCTTGCGGTATCATAGAGAAGGCTGCCCCTGTCGCGTCGGAAATAGATTCTACACTCCCCCGAAAAGTGACGTCGGGCACTGCATCTGCCGTCATCTCCACTTCGGCACCTTCTCTGATGTTGGAGAGTTGTGTTTCGCGGTAGTTGGCTATCACCCACAGGTCGCGGCTGTCTACAATGTCGACCATTGTTTGTCCGGGCTGAACCAGTTGTCCTTCCAGAATCGCTTTCTTTCCGGTGGTACCGTCACATGGAGCGGTGATTACGGTATACGAAAGATTCAGGCGGGCAAGTTCTAATGCCGCTTCCGCCACACGGACACCTGCTTCATTCTGTCCCAGTCGATGAGTCTGCTCGCTCTTGACCAGAGACGTTGACTGCTTGGCACGGGATACTTGCTCGTAGCGTGCTTTGGCGGCTTCGTAAGCGGTGTGTACGTTGTCATATTGTTGTTTGGTCACTGCATCTTCTTGTAGCAACTTCTCGAAACGGTTCAGTTCTCGTCTGGCGTTCTCCATTTGTACGCGTACCTCTTCGATACTTGCGTCGTTCACACTCAGATTGTTCTGGGTGGTGGCGATTCCTATGGTGGTGGCTTGCCGTCCTGCGGTTGCATTGGCAAGGTCTGCTTCCGCCTGAGCCACCCGGAGGCGGAATTCGGTATCTTCGATGATGACGAGCGTATCGCCTTTGCGTACCTGCTGATACTCTTCGAAACATATCTTCTTGATGAATCCCGGTACACGGGTGTTGATCGGGGTGATGTGTTGTTTCACCTGTGCATTGTCGGTATATTCGATATTTCCCAGATGGATGAATCGGGAACAAACATAAATGATACCTCCGGTGAGGAAGCAAAGAATAAGAATATTGTATATCAGCTTTTGAGCTTTTCTTGCAATCATGATGAGTCTGTTTTTAAGGGGTTGAATTTGACTGAATTATTCTCTGACGAGATGTTTCTTTAAAGTGTATGAGTAATGTATTTCATCTTGTAGTAACTGTAGACTACGTTGATACGCGCGTTGACCAGTCCCAGGTCGGCACTCAACTTCATGTTGCTTGCATCGAGCATATCGGTGAGCAGGGCCAGGTCATTTTTGTAGCGGTTGCTGGTCACGTTGTAGTTCTGATTGGCCAGTTCCACACTTTTTTCCTGAGTGCGGAGGTCGGTGAATGAGGTCAGGAAATTGACGTAATTAGCCTGCACGCCGTTTTCTATCTGCTCTTGTGCCAATGAATACTCTTCCTGTGCTTTTCGCATATTCAGTTTTGCCTGACGCACCTTTTTATTGTTTTTGAACAACGAAGAAAGGTTGTATTTTATCCCGACTCCCACATACCAGTAGTTGAAGTTATTGTCCAGTACGGGAACTTCGATAGTAATGGGTCCGTCCAGATGTTCTCCGGCTACGAGCGCTATTTTAGGAAGAAGCTCCGAGCGTTCCAGCTTCACTTTCTGCTTGTTCATCTGAATGGCCAGTTGTGCCTGTTGCAAACCTACATTGCTTTGGGTAGCCAGCAGTTGCCAGTCATTTTCCGCCAGTGCCTTGACTTCTTCGTCCAGCAATGTAGAGTCGGGGACTATTTCTGTGCCGGCTGGCAGGTGGAGGGTAGTCACCAATTGGTGGTTTATAATCTTGCAGGCATCCTGCACTTTGGCGAGTTGTAGCTTCAGCGTTTCTTTCTGGAGTTCATAGCGGGTGATATCATTTTTTAGAGCCGTTCCTTGCGTACGTCTGGCTTCCATGTTGTGAATCACTTGCTCCGTCAGATCAAGGTTTTTCTGTAATACTTGAATCTGATTGTTCAGCTTGTATAAATCCAGATAGTAACCGGTCAGAAGAAAACGTATCTCCTGACGATTTTTCTGCCAGTCCAATGTAGCCATCTGTTGTCCGAGTTCCGCCAGAGTGATGCTGCTGTTGATAGCTCCGCCCGCGTAAATGACCTGTTGGGCTTCCAAGGCAAAGTTGTTGCCGAAGTGAGGCATGGGAATGTTCTGTCCGTTTTTAAAGTCACGGTCCCACAGATATCCGTCGCCCAGATAGCTGAACGAGAGCGAAGCTCCGATGTCCGGCAGTCGTTGGGACTTGGCGGCTTTCAATGCTTCATCCGCCGTTTCTTTTCCCGTTTTATACGTTTGAATACTCTGACTGTTCTCGTCTGCCAGACGGAACATTTCATTAATGCCCAAAACTTTCCTGCCAGGCGTTTGGGCAAACACTCCCTGGCTGCACAGTGCTGCGCATAGCGGCACTATGAGCCATCTTTTTTTGCTCATAAAGTGAAAAAGAAATTTAGTTGATAATGGTAAATATACGCTCCTATATCACGTGACTCCCTGAGAAGGAATTATCGTTTCGCGTCGTGGCGAGTAGTTTTATGAGAATTATCAAATCTGTGCAGATACACCCCAACCGTGGAAATCATGCATTTTATTCTTATAACGAATGGCTATTTGATAATATCTTAGTTTCATCTTGATACCTGTTTTCTGTTTTTCGTTTTGCAAAATTATGAAAAATATCAGGTAAGTTGTAACGCTGTATATATGTAAATATAATGTTTTTTAACGATTGTGCGGAAAGATATGATTGGGGGAAGAGACGGACGAAAAACATAAAAGTGTTCTGAAAAGGTCCGGTTTTGTTCGCATTATGTTTGTAGAAAGATACCGGGAATCATCTACCTTTGCCCCCGGAATAAAAAACAATAGATTATGACTGCAATAAATAAAGAGAACTCAAAAGTGTTTTTGCTGACACTGTTAGGCATGTTATCGGCATTCGGTCCTTTTGTGACGGATATGTATTTACCTAGTCTGCCGGCCATGGCAGACTATTTTTCTGCCAGTTTGCCGATGGTTCAGATGGGACTGACAACCAGTATGATCGGGCTGGCACTGGGACAAATCTTTTTTGGTCCGTTGAGTGATAAATATGGCAGGCGCCCGTTATTATTAGTTTCGATGGTGCTGTTTATTGTGTCCACGCTGCTTTGTCTTTTTGCACCGGATATTTATTCGTTTGTCACTTTACGGCTGATACAAGGTGTAGCAGGGGCGGGGGGAATTGTGATTTCCCGTTCGGTAGCCACCGATAAGTTTTCGGGAAAGGAACTGGCTAAAATGCTGGCTGTGATCGGAGCGATCAATGGAGTGGCTCCTGTGGCTGCTCCGGTCATCGGAGGATTGTTGACAGGAAGCGTAGGCTGGCAGGGTATTTTTATGATTCTGCTGTTCATCGGGATTTTGCTGGGTATCGGATGTATCCGCTTTAAAGAGTCCTTGCCCACTGAGAAACGTTCCAAGACGGGTGTCTTTGCTACTTTCCGGAGCTTCGGCATCATTGTTCATAACCGTCGTTATATGCTCTATGTACTTCAGCTGGCTTTTGCGCAGGGCATCCTGTTTGCCTATATCGCCTCTTCTCCTTTTATCATCCAACAACATTACGGGTTTTCTCCTTTTGCCTTCAGCATCTGCTTTGCCGTGAATGCTGTGGCTATCGGAGTGGCTGCCGCCATATCAGTGAAATTCCGCCGGACCGAGAATGGAACACTGACCGGATGCATTGGTATGCTGGTGTTTGCGATCCTTCAGATGGCGGCACTCTATAGCGGCTGTGGCTTTTGGACGTACGAACTGCTTATGTTTGCATTGCTCTTTATGATGGGACTGACTTTCACAGCCTCTACCACTCTGGCGATGGATTGCGAACGCAGATATGCGGGAGCTGCTTCCGCTTTGCTGGGTGCACTCTGTTTCGCATCCGGAGGCATCGTTTCTCCATTGGTCGGACTGGGAGATATCCTCCTGTCTACCGGAGTAACTTTTGTGGTTTGTGCTGTTTGCTCACTGCTGTGTGCATTGTGGGCAGTGAAACGAACAGCGTTGAAGGTTGCGGTATGCCGTACTTAATCCATGCTACATGGCATATTTATTTTGATATTCTCTGGGTGATATTCCCTCATGCCGCTTGAAGTATCTTCCCAGATACGACTGGTCCGGGAAGCCGAGCTGGTCGGCTATATCCTGCATGGTCAGATCGGTTGACTGGAGCAATACCTTTATCTCCAGAATAGCGAAATCATCAATGATCTTCTTCGCCGAATCTCCCGTCACGCTACGGCAGATGCCTGTCAGATACTTGGTGGAGATACAGAGTTTATTGGCATAGAACGTAACTTCCCGTTGCGAAATACAGTTTTCGTGCACTAATGCGACGAAGTTCTTGAATATTTCATCTTGGCGGCTTCCTCCTTCTATTTCGTGTTTATCGAAGTAGCGATAACATTTGTCGTAAATATCGAGCATGAAAGATTGAAGATGATTTTTAGCGATCTGGTTTCTGAAACGATTTTCGCGGTCGTTGTAGATAGCAGTCGTTGCGCGTATCAGTCCACGGATAGCTCCGGTATTTTCTTCGGGGAGCACGTAGCAGGGCTGCTCTTTTATAAACCGGAAGAAGATAGGCTCGAAGCGGAGGCAGGCTTCCCGGAACATTTCTTTAGGAAATCCGAAGAAAGAAGCGGTGAAGTCACTGCTACTGCCATTGATACGGATAATGGTTCCGGGCAGGAGTACCAGCTGGGTATTGGGCACTATTTCATAATCTTTCAGATCAATCGTGACATGAGCCCAGCCGTTATGGCAAAAATAAATGGCTCCTCCTTCCAGCTTCCATAGATGGTGCATGATTGGAGATAAATTTTCATCAAGTCCGGCAGCGAACGGTTCGCGCATGATAGCAAGGATAGAGTCTCTCTGTTTCATATCTTCTTCTCTTTTTGTCGGTAAAAATAGGACTTTTTCACTAAATATCGCTCATGTTGTTCTGAAAATGAACAAAACTGGAAACACTAAGACCAGTTTTCTATGGTGGAAACAGTCTACCTTTGCCGCGATCAAAAATCTTAATAGGTAATAATAAAATGAGTAAAAAGGTATGTAATGTCAAGCAAGGGCTATTGTTGCTCTGCTGTCTGGTTGCCGCTACAGGTTGTAAGCAGGCATCACCCACACAAATGGAAACAGAATATGAAGTGATGACTGTTGCTCCGGCAGACCGGATGATTTCGAGCGCTTATTCGGCGGCTATCCGTGGACGTCAGGATATTGATATTTATCCGCAGGTAGGAGGTACGCTGACGAAAGTGTGCGTGACGGAAGGTCAGCGCGTAAAAAACGGACAAACGTTGTTTATAATCGACCAGGTGCCGTATGAAGCTGCATTGCAGACGGCAGTGGCAAACGTAGAGTCCGCTAAGGCTTCTCTGGCTACGGCACAACTGACTTATGAAAGCAAAGAGGAACTGTATAAGGAGAATGTAGTTTCCTCATTCGATCTGAGTACGGCAAAAAACTCTCTGCTGGCTGCCAAAGCGCAACTGGCGCAGGCGAAAGCACAAGAAGTGAGTGCCCGTAATAATCTGTCTTATACGGTAGTGAAAAGTCCGGCGGACGGTGTGATAGGTACATTGCCTTATCGGGTAGGCGCATTGGTTAGTTCCAATATCGCCGAACCTTTGACCACCGTTTCCGACAATTCGGATGTGTACGTTTACTTCTCGATGACGGAAAACCAACTGCTGGGATTGATCCGCCAGTATGGTTCTAAAGAAGAAGCATTGAAGAATATGCCGACTATCAGTTTGCAGCTGAATGATAAGTCCGATTATCCGCAGCAGGGTCAGATCGAGTCTATCAGTGGCGTCATCGACCGTTCGACGGGTACTGTCAGCCTGCGTGCCGTATTTCCCAATAAAGAAGGATTGCTGCATAGCGGTGGTGCCGGCAATGTCATACTTCCCGTGCAGAAAACCGGAGCTATCGTGATACCGCAAGGAGCTACGTTCGAAATCCAGGACAAGAGATATGTATACAAAGTAGTAGATGGCAAGGCACAATCCAATCAGGTGCAGGTGACCCGCGTCAATGGCGGTCGGGAATTTATTGTAGATGAAGGACTGGTTTCGGGAGATGTGATTGTAACGGAAGGTGTAGGATTGCTTCGCGAGGGTACACCAATCAAGGCAAAGACAGCTCAGGCCGCTACGACAACTACTGAAAATTAAACAAAGGAGGAATTATCCATGAATTTAAGAACCTTTATTGAACGCCCGGTATTATCGGCAGTCATTTCTATAACGATTGTCGTTGTGGGCATCATCGGGTTGTTTAGTCTGCCCGTTGAACAATATCCCGATATAGCTCCGCCTACCATTATGGTGAGTACCACCTACTATGGTGCAAGTGCGGAAACGTTACAGAAGAGTGTTATTGCACCTTTGGAAGAAGCCATCAATGGGGTGGAAGACATGACCTATATGACTTCTACAGCAACGAATTCCGGTACGGTAAGTATTACCGTTTACTTTAAGCAGGGGACAGACCCGGATATGGCGGCTGTCAACGTGCAGAACCGTGTATCAAGAGCCACAGGACAGCTTCCGGCGGAAGTGACGCAGGTCGGTGTAACGACTTCCAAGCGTCAGACGAGTATCTTGCAGATGTTCTCTCTGTCCAGCCCGGACGACAGCTACGATGAAAACTTCCTTTCCAACTATATCAGTATCAACCTGAAACCGGAGATTCTTCGTGTCTCGGGTGTAGGCGACCTGATGGTGATGGGAGGTGAGTACAGTATGCGTGTGTGGATGAAACCGGACGTGATGGCACAGTATAAACTGATTCCGTCTGATATCACCACCGTACTTGCCGAACAGAATATCGAATCGGCTACCGGTTCGTTTGGTGAGAACTCAAACGAAACCTATCAATATACGATGAAATATAAAGGACGTCTGATCACTCCGGAAGAGTTTGGAGATATTGTCATCCGTTCTACGGACAACGGCGAAGTCTTGAAACTGAAAGACATTGCCGATATACAACTGGGACAGGATAGTTATGCTTATCATGGTGGCCTCGACGGTCATCCGGGTGTTTCGTGTATGATATTCCAGACGGCAGGTTCCAATGCGACCGAAGTCAATCAGAATATTGACAAACTGCTCGAAGAAGCTCGCAAAGACCTTCCGAAGGGAGTGGAACTGACACAGATCATGAGTTCGAATGACTTCCTTTTCGCTTCTATTCATGAGGTGGTGAAGACTTTGATCGAGGCTATCATTCTGGTTATTCTTGTGGTATATGTCTTTTTGCAGGACTTCCGTTCTACCTTGATTCCTCTGGTGGGAGTGATTGTTTCACTGATTGGTACGTTTGCTTTCATGGCTATGGTAGGTTTCAGTATCAATCTGCTTACGCTGTTCGCGCTTGTGCTGGTGATCGGTACGGTGGTGGATGATGCGATTATTGTCGTCGAGGCGGTGCAGGCACGGTTCGACGTAGGGTACAGGTCGTCCTACATGGCAAGTATCGATGCCATGAAAGGTATCAGTAATGCTGTTATCACCTCTTCACTGGTGTTTATGGCGGTATTTATTCCGGTATCTTTTATGGGAGGTACTTCCGGTACGTTCTATACCCAGTTTGGTCTGACGATGGCGGTTGCCGTTGGTATTTCCGCTGTCAATGCGTTGACGCTGAGCCCGGCACTGTGCGCATTGCTGCTGAGGCCTTATATTAACGAAGACGGTACGCAGAAGAATAATTTTGCGGCACGTTTCCGTAAGGCTTTCAACTCGGCTTTCGATATCATGATAGAGAAATACAAGAATGTCGTGTTGATCTTTATCAAACGCAGATGGTTGGCATGGTCGTTGCTGGCTTGCTCCGTAGTGTTGCTTGTATTCCTGATGAATACGACAAAGACGAGTCTGGTGCCGGACGAAGACCAGGGTGTGGTATTCGTCAATGTAAGTACAGCGGCAGGTAGCTCGCTGACCACGACCGATGAGGTGATGGAACGCATCGAAAAGCGCCTGATGGATATTCCGCAGATAGCACACGTGCAGAAAGTGGCCGGTTACGGATTGCTGGCAGGGCAGGGAAGCTCGTTTGGTATGTTGATTCTGAAACTGAAACCGTGGGACGAACGTCCGAATGATGAGGATAACGTGCAGGCAGTCATCGGCCAGGTATATGGTCGTACGGCGGATATCAAGGATGCCAGTGTCTTCGCTATTTCTCCGGGTATGATTCCGGGTTATGGTATGGGTAATGCGCTGGAACTTCACATGCAGGATAAGATGGGCGGTGATATCAACGAGTTCTTTACCACTACCCAGCAATATCTGGGTGCATTGAACCAGCGTCCGGAGATTGCGATGGCATATTCTACGTTCGACGTACGCTATCCGCAATGGACGGTAGAGGTGGATGCTGCCAAGTGTAAACGGGCAGGTATTACACCGGATGCTGTGCTGAGCACATTGTCGGGCTATTATGGTGGTCAGTATGTGTCCAACTTCAATCGTTTCTCTAAAGTATACAGGGTGATGATTCAGGCTGACCCTCAATTCCGTCTGGACGAATCTTCACTGGATAATGCTTTTGTACGTATGTCGAATGGTGAGATGGCACCGCTGAGCCAGTTCGTAACGTTGACACGCAGTTACGGTGCAGAGTCGCTGAGCCGCTTCAATATGTACAACTCTATTGCGGTGAATGCGATGCCGGCAGACGGATACAGTACCGGTGATGCTATCAAAGCCGTGCAGGAAACGGCGGTACAGGCTCTTCCGAAGGGGTATGGCTATGATTACGGAGGCATCACCCGTGAAGAGAACCAGCAGAGTGGTACGACGGTGATCATCTTCGGAATTTGCTTCCTGATGATCTACCTCATCCTGAGTGCGTTGTATGAGAGCTTTATTATTCCGTTCGCCGTTCTTCTGAGCGTACCTTGCGGATTGATGGGAAGCTTCCTCTTCGCATGGATGTTCGGACTGGAGAATAACATTTACTTGCAGACAGGTTTGATTATGCTGATCGGTCTGCTGGCTAAGACAGCTATCCTGCTGACGGAATATGCGGCGGAACGTCGTAAGGCAGGTATGGGACTGATTGCTTCTGCTGTCAGTGCGGCTAAAGCCCGTCTCCGTCCGATTCTGATGACAGCGTTGACGATGATTTTCGGTCTGTTCCCTCTGATGATGTCCAGTGGGGTAGGAGCAAACGGTAACCGTTCGTTGGGTACAGGTGTAGTCGGTGGTATGACTATCGGTACATTGGCATTGCTATTCATCGTGCCTACCTTGTTTATTGCCTTCCAGTGGTTACAGGAACGTTTGCGCCCTGTGCAGAGTGCCCCTACGGAAGACTGGCAGATTGAGACAGAAATCAAAGTAAGTGAAGAAGAGAAGTCTAAAGCAGGAAAGGAATAATTGATAATGAAGAAAATAATCATCTTATCCGCAGCAACGCTGGTACTAAGCAGTTGCGGTATATACAATAAATACAAACCGGTATCGGAAGTTCCCGAGGGACTCTACGGCAGCGAGACAGTCGCTGCCACCGATACGGCAAACTTCGGAAACCTCTCGTGGAAAGAGGTGTTTACCGATCCATATTTACAGAATCTCATTGATTCGGCTTTGGTACGCAACACCGATATGCAGACTGCTCATCTGCGTGTGAAGGAAGCGGAGGCATCGCTGATGACATCCAAGTTATCTTATCTGCCTTCGTTGTTTCTGGCTCCGGAAGGGGCTGTGAGCAGCTTCGACCGTGGAAAGGCTACGCAGACTTATTCGTTGCCGGTGACTGCTTCGTGGGAACTGGATATCTTTGGAAAAGTGACTACAGCCAAACGCCGTGCAAAAGCCGCTTACGAACAGAGCAAGGAGTATGAACAGGCAGTGAAGACACAACTGGTATCTTCCGTGGCAAATACTTATTATACTTTGCTGATGCTTGATTCTCAATACGAGATTGCAGCTGCTACCGAATCGGCCTGGAAAGAGAGCGTGAGAGTGGCCCGTGCCATGAAGAATGCCGGTATGATGAACGAGGCAGGACTGGCACAGACAGAGGCTACCTATTATAATATCTGTACGACGGTGCTCGATTTGAAAGAACAAATCAACCAGGCGGAAAACTCAATGGCTTTGCTGTTGGCGGAAACACCTCACGGCATACAGCGTGGAAAACTGGAAAACCAGCAGTTGCCGGAAGACTTCTCCGTAGGTATTCCTCTGCAGATGCTTTCCAATCGTCCGGATGTGCGTAGTGCGGAGTTCTCACTAGCACAGGCTTTCTATACAACGAATGCTGCCCGTGCCGCTTTCTATCCTTCTATCACGTTGAGTGGCAGTGCCGGATGGACTAACAGCGCCGGAAGCATGATTATCAATCCGGGTAAGTTTCTCGCTTCTGCCGTGGCTTCTCTGACACAACCTTTATTTAATAAAGGGGCTAACATTGCCCAGCTGAAAATAGCGAAAGCACAACAGGAAGAAGCCCGCCTCAGCTTCGAACAGACACTGCTGAATGCGGGAGTGGAAGTCAACGAAGCACTGGTGCAATATCAGACAGCACGGGACAAGGCCGCTTTCTACGACAAGCAGGTTACTTCTTTGCAGACGGCAGCCAAGAGTACCAGCCTTCTGATGAAACATGGAGACACCACTTATCTGGAAGTGTTGACAGCCCAACAGACGCTGTTGAATGCAAAACTTTCTAAAGTAGCGAATCGCTTCACCGAAATCCAGGGTGTGATTACTTTGTATCAGGCTTTGGGCGGCGGTAGAATGTAAAGAGGCATGTATGCGCTTTTACGAGGACTTTTTTAAGTGGATGGTATTCGTTATATTGACGAGCACCTGAATACTGATAAATTCAATGTTTGTGTATGAGAGAAAAGGCGTGCCTGCTATTAACAGCGCACGCCTTTTTATGATCATCCGGTTATTCATGTAACTGATAATCTCCGGCTTTATCTGATACGACTTGTTGCAACTCTTCAAGCGGCATTTCGTCTTTCTCAAATTCAACAGTAGCTACCGGAGGGTTCAGTGTTACGACGGCTTTTACTCCATCGATGCTGTTAAGTGCTTTTTCGACATGTGTGCGACAGTTGTTACACATCATTCCTTCTACTTTAAAATTCTTCTTCATGTTTTCTTTATTTATTGGTTCAACTTCATTGATGGGTACCACTTCTTTTTCTGCTGGTGGCACCTCTGTCTTTCTCTGGATTTTCTTCCCTTTCAGACGCAGGCTGTTGGCCACCACACTTACGCTGCTGAATGCCATGGCAGCACCTCCAATCATCGGATTCAGGAGGAATCCGTTAAGCGGGTAGAGGATACCTGCCGCAATGGGCACTCCAATCAGATTATATATAAATGCCCAGAACAGGTTCTGATGAATGGTTCTTACCGTGAGCTGGGATAAGCGAATCGTTTCCGGGATTTTCATCAGATCGGACGACAGGATAGTAATCATTGCGGTATCCATTGCTATGTCGCTTCCTTTTCCCATGGCGATACTCAGGTCTGCCTGTGCCAGAGCTGCGCTGTCATTAATACCATCGCCTACCATCGTCACCTTCTTGCCCTCCTGTTGCAATTGCTTTATAAAGAGAGCCTTGTCCTGTGGAAGCACACTTGACTTATAATGTCCGATAGCTGCCTTCTGCGCTATTTCTCTGGCGGTGTCTTCATTGTCTCCTGTCAGCATGTAGACTGTAATTCCCATTTTCCGTAATCTGCGGATGGCTTCTTTTGAAGTCGATTTCATCTGATCTGTTATAGCGATCACCGCTATTGCTTTCGTAGAATGACCAAACCAGATAACCGTTTTTGCCTCTTTATGCCAGATGTCTGCCTGTTGCTGTAATTCTTCATCCGGATAAACTCCGTTGGCAATCAGTAAATCAGAGTTTCCCACATAATAGGTTTCATTATCGACCGTTCCTTTTATACCTTTTCCCGGGATATTCTCAAAACCTGTAACGGGGACGGCTGTCTCATTCTTCCATTCATTTACAACAGCTTCCGCAAGCGGATGTTCGGACAGACGTTCCAGACTATATAATATATTTCCGGTCTCTTCCGTTCCTTTGCTCCATAAGCTGTTTACAACAATAGGATGACTTTCGGTGATGGTCCCGGTTTTATCGAGCACCACTGCGTCTATCTTCCGTGCGACTTCCAGGCTGGTGGCATCTTTTATCAGGATTCCCTGTTCCGCTCCCTTGCCTATTCCTACAATCAGTGCCGTCGGAGTGGCCAGTCCCAATGCGCAGGGACAGGCAATTATGAGTACGGTAACCATTGCCAGCAGTCCGTGTGTGAAGCCTTCCGTAGGTGCAAACAATATCCAGATGATAAACGACAGAACCGCTATTCCTATAATGACAGGTACAAAGATTCCTGCGATTTTATCTACCAGCTTCTGGACCGGCGCTTTACTTCCCTGCGCATCCTGTACCATGCGGATAATCTGTGCCAGCATCGTGTCCGATCCTGTCTTATCCGTCCTGAAACGAAAAGCTCCTTTCTGATTGATAGTACCTGCATATACCTTTTCGCCGGTCTGCTTGTGTACCGCTACCGGTTCACCGCTCAGCATACTTTCATCTACGTACGATTCGCCGATTGTCACTGTTCCGTCTACTGCTATGCGTTCTCCCGGTTTGACGGCAATGATATCGCCGATACGGGCTTTCTCAATCGGAACAGTCCGTTCGCCCGATTCGGTGATGATAGTGACGGTTTTAGGCTGTAGCCCTATCAGCTTTTTGATGGCGGTCGATGTGTTTTGTTTAGCCCGTTCTTCCAGTAATCTGCCTAGCAGGATGAAGGCGATAATCATACTTGCCGCCTCAAAGTAAAGATGCGGAGATACGCCTCGCGATAACCAGAAATCGGGAAAAAGCAGGTTGAATACACTGAACAGATAAGCTATTCCGGTGCTGATGGCTACCAGTGTATCCATGTTTGAAGATCCATGTTTTAATTGTTTCCACGCATGGACGTAGAAACTGCGTCCGAAGCCCAGAACCACGATTGTAGATAGAATCCACACTATATATTTCATCAGTGTGAGCTCGGAAAACCACATGCTGATTACCATAACAGGCACTGCCAATGCTACCGCTCCGATTGTTTGGGTTTTCAGTGACTGGTACCTTTTCGCATGTGCTTGTTCCGCCTCTTCGTTGGTGTCATTGCCTGTATCTGTCAGCAAATCGTATCCGGCATTCTGTACCGCTGTTTTCAATGACTGATCCGAACATTCGTCAGAATCATAAACCACCTGTGCGCTGGCTGTTGCATAATTGATAGTTGCTTCGCATACGCCCGGCTGGGCATTTAGTACCTTATCTATTCTGGCTGCACATGACGCGCAGCTCATTCCTGTGATCTGATATGTTTTTTTAGTTTTCATACGCTTTCCCTTTTTTTATTCTTTGCAAAGGTAAGGCGTAAGATGCGGAGGGTTGTTACAGAATTATGGATATGATTTATATCTTATATTTCATCCAACGGTTCCCGTTTATGTTCCTTGAGCTGCTTGAACTGGCTGGGTGTCATACCGGTCATATTACGAAATTGGGTACTTAGATGTGCAACGCTTGAGTATTGCAGCAGGTCGGCTATTTCACTGATGGAGAGTTCATCGTAGATAAGCAACTCTTTGATTCGTTCCACTTTCTGGGCAATATAGTACTTCTCTATGCTGACTCCGTTGACTTCGGAAAACAATTTGCTCAGAAAACTATAGTCGTAGTGGCATTTCTCTTTTAAGTATTCGGACAATTTAAGTTTGGAGGCATTATCTTCGTAATGTACCAATTCGATGATTGCAGTCCGAATCTGTTCGATGATGCGCATACGTTTATCGTCAATCCATTCGAATCCGTATTTTTCGAGCGCTTCTTTGATGTTTTTCCAATCATCGGGTTTTAGCTCCTCTTGTACGACAGCCTTGCCCAGTTCCACATTGAGAGGAGTGAGGTGCAGTCCTTTGAGCATTTCCGTTACAACCAGTACACAACGGTTGCAAACCATGTTTTTAATCAGGATAATGTGATTCTGCTCTGCCATAATACTACCTTCATTTAATTAATCAGATTCTAAAAGATGCGTTTCAGCAAGTTTGCAGGAAACAAACCTGTCTGCAAAAGTACGGATTTAAAAAGAAAATCAGCGTTTTTAGTTTGAGATACTCCGTATTTCATTCTTTATTCGTCTCTTTTTTTGCAGAAATACCCAATGTTTGATGAACAGGTGAATTACAACTTGGAAACTCCTATAAGAGTACTTCCGGATAAGTACAAGACTTGTTTGTGAGAAGTACTTAAGTTGCCTGGTGCTAGTACTACGTTTGAGTCGGAGATGTACAACATTTGCGTGAAAGATGTACTACTTTTACTCCGTGCTATTATACAGCTATTTTCTGCATTCAGCCGCTATCCCCTTCTATGAAGGCATTTGCGAATGACACTGAAAGGGCTGAATGCGAAGTGTCAGTACTTTGCTAGTAAATGCACTTTTTGATGTACCTGATCTGATACCGAACAAATTTATCTCTATCTTTGTCTTATTAATATTTGGAGAATAGAAAGTAAAGGTACCGTTGGAGAAGTTGTGGGAAAGGGAATTAACTTCTTCAAAAATGGCCTTTAGTATTATCTTAACTAGTAGAAAAATGGGGAATTTAATTTCATTTATGAAAGAAGTAGCCAATGGGCTGCGGGAAAGTGGGAATTATGGGACTGCCCACATTTACAGAAGTAGCATGAGTGCTGTCATTTCATTCCATGGAAGTGATAAACTTCCTTTCAGGAAAGTAACTCAGGAGTTTCTTAAAAGTTTCGAATCGTATTTGCGGGGAAGAAATTGTAGTTGGAATACCGTTTCTACCTACATGCGTACATTGCGGGCAGTGTATAACCGGGCGGTCGACCGCCATATTGCGCCTTATGTGCCCCATCACTTCCGGTATGTTTATACAGGAACGCGCGCGGACAGGAAACGTGCACTCGATAAGGAAGATATGGAACGTTTGATGAAAGAACTTCCGAAACGATTGTGTCAGGAAAATAAAGAGTTGCAGCGTACGCGTGCGCTATTCTTTTTGATGTTTTTACTTCGTGGAATTCCGTTTGTGGACCTTGCCTATCTGAAAAAGCACGATATGGATGGAAACACAATCACTTACCGTCGTAGAAAGACCGGTAGATTATTGACCGTAACTCTGGTGCCGGAAGCCATGAAGCTGATAAAGCGGTATATGAACACCGATCCGGCTTCTCCTTATCTTTTTTCACTGATTACCAGTGGAGAAGGGACAGAAGCAGCCTATAAAGAATATCAGCTGGCACTGCGTAATTTTAATTATCAGTTAATGATTTTGAAACAGGTTTTGGGATTGACTTCAGAATTAAGCTCATACACCGCCCGCCACACTTGGGCTACGATGGCATACTATTGTGAGATACATCCCGGCGTCATTTCTGAAGCAATGGGACATTCTTCCATCACCGTAACAGAGACGTATCTGAAGCCTTTTAAGAATAAGAAAATTGATGAAGCGAATGTGGCGGTAATTACTTCCTTAAAGAAAGCTTGTGTGATCAGTAAGTTCTTGAATTAGAGTGGTGTTACTTCTTAGGTAACGGGAAGAAAAGACGCTGCAAATATGGACATATTTTGGAAAACATGCAAACAAAAATGATATTTTTTCTGATAAACTACTAAAAAAAGGAAACACACAGAATAAAACTGCGGATTTTTTGAGAAGAACACGGCTTGCTCTTTAATTTTTGCAAAAGATTTCCCTCCCCTCTGCCATCGTCTGAGAGCAGGGGTTAAAAATATTCTTTACTTATTTAATGAATGTAGCCCGCAGACACCTCTGTCGGGGTGGAAAAACATGCTTTCCTGTTACCTACAAAGTAACGGGAAGGTGTTATTGAAACTTAGTGTTTAATAATATATTATTAATGTAATTTTTAAGTAGTTATGAAGAAAAAATTTATTAGAGTGATGTTTTTCGGAGCATTAGCGCTTTCAACTGTCACCTACGTAGGCTGTAAGGACTACGATGATGACATAGACAATCTGCAAACTCAGATTGACGCAAACAAAGCTAGTATCGAAAGTTTGCAGAAGTTTGTAGATAGTGGTAAGTGGGTTACAAATGTGGAATCTATTGCAGGGGGATTCAAGATTACATTTAACGATGAAAAATCTTATGAAATCGTAAGTGGTGCCAAAGGTGACAAGGGAGATAAGGGAGACAAAGGAGATACAGGTGCGGCTGGTACTCCGGGAGCAGCAGGTGCTGATGGCGCTCCAGGCTCAAAAGTTACTATTGATGAGAAAACCGGCGAATGGCTGATCGATAACGAACCTACCGGATGGTTTGCAAAAGGAGAAAATGGAAAGGATGGTAAAGACGGACAATCGCCTTTTATCGGTGAAGATGGATATTGGTACTTTTGGGATGCAACTGCAGAAGGTGGTAATGGTAAACTTGTACAAGGAGCTTACGCACAGACAAGTGTATATATTGTAAAAGGAACAGACCGCCCGAATTGGGTACTTCACGTAGGAGCTCAGAATGCGGATGGTTCATATACTGACCAGACTGTTATTTTGCCGTCTGCTGACAAAATTTCAAGCATGAAAGTAGTAACGCTTATTGGTAATAAAATAGAGACCCCGACTACTGCTACTACTGTTAATATGTATTATGGACGTGTTCCCAAAGATTTTGAATTCAACGGAAAAAAATATATTGCCGGTGATTTATTGACTTCTAAAGGAGCTACAATTAATGCATTAATTAATCCGGTAGATCTTGATCTTAGTGCATATTCTCTTGATTTGACAGATTCTAAAGGCAATACAAACTATACAATCGCTGAAGTTGCTCAGAACGTAAGCGAAAAACCGTTAACTCGTGCAGATAAAACACCTAATAAGGGTGTGTTCGATTTAAGTATTGCTGTTGCTGACGGAGTAGCTTACAGTGATCTTCCAGGCAGCAATGATATTGCATATGCTTTAACAACAAAAGATGCTTTTGGAAATGAAATTATATCAGACTATGCTGTAAAAGTGACGGCTAAAATGCAGGCAATGTCATGTACTGGTCCTAGTGTAGATGCTGTTTATCGTACGGTACATAGTTTGGATGAACTGGTTGGGGACAGAATGAATGCAGCTGTTGATTTCTATTATACTATTGAAGGTGCTGATAGAAATACTGCAGAATTATTAGGTGTCAAACTTGATGCGGATGCCAGAACAATTTATGCAGAAAAAGAAGGAAGAATGCCTGTGACTATTCATTATCTGAAAACAGATGGAACAACGGCAACTACTACCATGAATATTGATTTCAAGAACATTGTAGTTGATGTAACTGTAGCTGACATGGAATGGACTATCACACCGGATGTGAAGAACCAATGGACTTCTTCTGATGTGACAGCTATGAAAGACTTGCTCAGACAAGGCCGTTATAATATTCAGCTCAAAGAAATAGCTTATACTGACGGTAAGATCCGTGTCAATGGTAAAGATTGGGAATATAATTTTGCTGATAAGAGCATCCAATTCGAACTGCATGCTGCTGATATTGATGGTGAACCTATCACAATTAATACTGTAGATGATTATGCTAAGGGTATAACGTTTAGCGTGGTAGCTCGCTTTAACCCTGCTAAGGTAGCTGCAACATCTCACGATGTAACATTGAATATTGTAGATACGAAGGATAACAATAAGGTTGTATATTCTACTAAGTTTAAAGTTGTAGTTAAACAAGATAATGATGCAATCTTTAAGTTTGAACCGTTATCAGCATATTTCGATGCTACTAAGACTGAAGCTACTGCTTTTGGTGAATTGAATGGTGCTGGTGATAAGATCCTGTATAACCTGAATAAACTATTCAGTGTATCTGCAGCGGATGCTCAATGTATCACATTTGAAGAAACAGTACCTACATTCAATGGTGTGAAAGCTGCTGCATGGTTGACTGGTGCAACAGATGCGATAAGTGTAGACCCAATGAAGGATGTTAAAGAAGCTGACGGCGTAGCTGACGAAGATAATGCAGGTGCATACTCTGCACGTAAGTTTGTCTCTACTTATCATCCGTTTAACAATGAACGTTTGGCTACTTATAGCTATACTTACAATTTGACTATTAAGTCACCGATCAAAGAAGGTAAGCAGAAGGGTATTACTGGCAAGTCTCTGTCTTTGGATAAGAAGAGCTTTGACTTTACAATGAACAATACTGATATTAAGTGGCAAGATGTAAATATGAGTGGTAATACTTATATCAATTGGGCTACTGAAACCAGAGTCAGCAAATACACAGTGGCATTAAGTGAGGTTGCTGCCGGATATATGACAATTCAAGTAGTAGGAACGGGAGTTCTGCACGAAGGTACCGAACCTGTTGAAATTAAGGCAGGTGACAAGGTTACAATTGCTTTGAAAACGAGTGTAACTGACATCAAGAATGATGTAGCGGCAACTGATAGTTATGTTACTTTGTCTGTTCTGGATAAATGGGGTGCAACAAGTCAATGCAAAGTTGATGCTCCGCTTAAAAAGAGACAGTAACAGTAGTTCAAAACAGAGAATAATCTCGTTGGGGTGAAAACCCGGACTTATGAATAACTCTAAACTGAGAGCATCCCTTTTGATTCAGCAGGGATGCTCTCTCTTTAAAAGAAAAGAGATAAGTATGAATAGAAAGAAACTGTGGTTGACTGCATTTGTCTTAGCTTTAGGTGGAACAGTATCTTTTGCGCAGGAACAGAAAATCAAAGAGGAAGGTAAAATAGAATTTAAACCTCATTGGTTTATGCAAGTGCAGGCAGGTGCTGCCCATACAGTTGGAGAAGCTAAGTTTTTTGATCTTATTTCTCCGGCTGCTGCTGTTAATATCGGTTATCAGTTTGCCCCTGCGTGGAGTGCACGGGTAGGAGGCAGCGGATGGCAGGCGAAAGGTCGTTGGGTTACTCCACAACAAGACTACCAGTATAAATATTTGCAAGGCAATGCTGATATTATATCAGACTTGAGTACGTTGTTTTGTGGCTTCAACCCCAAACGGGTATTCAATGGCTATGTTTTTGCAGGTATAGGTCTTAATCGTGGTTTTGATAATGATGAAGCGGTTGCAATTGATGCAAACGGTTACAAAATGGATTATCTTTGGACGGAAGGAAAGTTTCTTGTGGCCGGACGTCTGGGCTTAGGATGCAATTTACGTCTGAATGATCGTTTGGCTATCAATATTGAAGGTAATGCAAATATTCTTTCTGATAAGTTTAATTCCAAGAAAGCAGGAAACTCCGACTGGCAGTTTAATGCTTTGGTTGGCTTGAATATTAAGTTCGGCAAAGGATATAAAGAAACCAAGCCTGTATATTACGAACCGGAACCGGTTGTAGTGGAACAACCGAAGCCTGCTCCTGTGATAGAACAGCCACAGCCAAAGAAGGAAGTGGTAGCAGTACAGCCAATGAAACAAGATATCTTTTTTGCTTTGAATTCGGCACGTATTCAAGATGACCAAAAGCCAAAGATTGATAGATTGGCAGAATACTTGCAGAAGAATCCATCAGCAAAAGTACAGGTGACCGGTTACGCTGATGTGAATACCGGTAATGCGCGAATCAATAAAGCATTGTCCGAGAAAAGGGCTGTTAACGTTGCCGATGCTTTGAAGGCAAGAGGAATAAGCACCGATAGGATGATTGTTGATTCTAAAGGTGACACTGTTCAGCCATACAAAACACCCGAAGAAAACCGGGTAAGTATTTGTATTGCCGAATAGAAAGTAGGTAGAATATAACACATGAAAAATTGTTGTATTTTCAATATGTAGTGATTGAATATGACTACTTTTCGGTTATATATCTCTGTGAAGAGGTTTATAATCGTGTTTCCCACTAAGGATTTTCCCCACTATGTCCTTAGTTTATTTTAGTGAAGAGAGAAAAGGTCTGCACTTGTGAAAGACCGGGCTTTTACTAACTCTCTATACCCAAGGGACGTTCCTGATTTCCCCTTTTTCCCTGGGAACGTCCCATTTTTATTTTAAGAGTGATTAGTCCGGTTATCTCTTTATGTATTCCTAAAACTGTTTTTTTATGGTATACTGAACAATTATATCGTTATATTTGTAATTCATAGTTTTGGGAAATGGAAAGAAAAGGCACTGTTTTCAGGAAGTATGGGAAAAGGGAACAAACTTCTTCAGAAAAGCCTTTTAAAGTATTATTTAAATTAATAGAAGATGGGGAATTTAATTTCATTTATGAAGGAAGTAGCCAATGGGCTACGGGAAAGTGGGAATTATGGCACTGCTCATATTTACAGGAGTAGTTTGAGTGCTGTGGTTGCATTTCATGGAAGTGATAAACTTCCTTTCAGGAAAGTTACTCAGGAGTTTCTTAAAAGTTTCGAATCGTATTTGCGGAGGAAAAATTGTAGTTGGAATACCGTTTCTACCTACATGCGTACGTTGCGGGCAGTGTATAACCGGGCAGTCGACCGTCATATTGCGCCTTATGTGCCTCATCATTTCCGGTATGTCTATACAGGAACACGTGCGGACAGGAAGCGGGCACTGGATAAGGAAGATATGGGACGCCTGATGAAAGAACTTCCGAAACGATTATGTCTGGAGAACAAAGATTTACAGCGCACGCGTGGCCTTTTCTTTTTAATGTTTTTACTTCGTGGGATACCATTTGTAGACCTTGCCTATTTGAAAAAAAAGGATATGGATGGAAACGCAATCACTTACCGTCGCAGAAAGACTGGCAAACTTCTGACTGTAACACTCGTGCCGGAAGCTATGAAGCTAATAAAAAGGTATATGAATACAGATCCGGCTTCTCCTTATCTTTTTTCGTTGATCTCCAGTGAGGAAGGGACGGAAACTTCTTATAAAGAATATCAGCTGGCATTACGCAATTTTAATTATCAGTTAATGATTTTGAAACAGGTTTTGGGATTGACTTCAGAATTAAGCTCATACACCGCCCGCCACACTTGGGCTACGATGGCATACTATTGTGAGATACATCCCGGCGTCATTTCTGAAGCAATGGGACATTCTTCCATCACCGTAACAGAGACGTATCTGAAGCCTTTTAAGAATAAGAAAATTGATGAAGCGAATGTGGCGGTAATTACTTCCTTAAAGAAAGCTTGTGTGATCAGTAAGTTCTTGAATTAGAGTGGTGTTACTTCTTAGGTAACGGGAAGAAAAGACGCTGCAAATATGGACATATTTTGGAAAACATGCAAACAAAAATGATATTTTTTCTGATAAACTACTAAAAAAAGGAAACACACAGAATAAAACTGCGGATTTTTTGAGAAGAACACGGCTTGCTCTTTAATTTTTGCAAAAGATTTCCCTCCCCTCTGCCATCGTCTGAGAGCAGGGGTTAAAAATATTCTTCACTTATTTAATGAATGTAGCCCGCAGACACCTCTGTCGGGGTGGAAATACATGCTTTCCCGTTACCTAAGAAGTAACAGAAAGACAGACCACCAAGATGAGATGGATTATGAAATGACAGCAAACAAATTTTTTATTTATTAATTGTATAACATTTAATTTACTTTTATGAGAAAATGGACGTATTTGGTCGCAACCTTGCTAATGGCGGGTACGACAGCTACATTCACGGGATGTATTGATACCGATGAACCGGAAGGTATCGTTGATCTGCGGGGAGCAAAATCAGAACTGATTAAGGCACAGGCTGCGGTAAAGCTGGTGGAAGTGGAATGGCAAAAAGCACAGGTGGCTTATCAGGAACTGGTAAACAAATCTAAAGAATTGGATAATCAGTACAAAGAGTACGATGTTCAGATGCATGCTTTAGACGTGAAACTGAAAGAACTGGAAGTAGAACGCGCACAAGCTGCTACCGAACAAGCAAAAGCTGAGGCGGAAGCTAAGATTGCTGAAGCTAACAGAGACAAAGCTTACTGGGAAAATAAAATGGCTGAAGAAGCTGAAATCTTCAAAGCAGCTATGTTGAACTATCAGACTCAGACTGCACAGGCACAAGAAGCTTATGATAATGCAATGAAACTGATTGAAGCAGGAAAACTTCTGCTTTCTGATGGAGAAAAAGCTATTATTGATAAAGCACAGCAAAGACTTTATGTTGCTTCTGCTAGCCTGAACCAATATTACGATGCTTTAAAGACAGCTCAGGATAATTATTATGATGCATTGGTTAATCCTGATCTTCCGACATTAGCTAGCTTGCAGGCTGAATTGAAGTTGGCACAGATTGCAGTTGAAAAAGCAGAAATTTTATTGGATGAGAAAAATAATATGTTAGCTTTGGCAGAAGACTTTGATGCAGCTGCATGGGATGATAAGATTCTGGATCTGAAGAAGAAGAAATCTGAATATGAAAGTGAAAAGAGCAAAGCTGATGTTGAGATCGCTACTATTAAGACTTCCGCAGATTATAAAGCTGCAGAACAAAAAGTAGCCGAAAAGATAAAAGCGCGTAAAGCTGCTAAAGAGGCATATGATAAAGCTGTAGCAGACTCTACAACACAGGTTAATACTCAGCTTGATATTGCAGCTTATAAATCTGAACCTATTAATGAAGGATTGAGGACATTATTTAGTAGTAGCAATGATTTTACATCTTTAGATGGATATACTGTTAGTACAGGTGTGTTTGATTATCTGGCTGTTCAGTATACGCAAACTGAGTACAATGCCGATTTGAAGATAGAAGATGTAACAGCCAGAACTAGTAAGGCATCTCTTACTCTGATGAAAGTGAATGCCTGGATTGATGCTTTAGGTAAATATTCTGTAGACGAAAATGGAGTTGAATGGAATAAGTTGACTTTGGCAGAAAAAGAAAAGGCAGCCAAAGATGCTAAAGAAAAATTTGAAAAAGATAAAGCTAACTGGGAAATTTCTGCAAAAGCGGTAAAAGGTACAGCAACTACAGTACCAACTACTGATTTGAAAGAGGTGACAGATGCTTATAATTCTTCTTATGCCGCAGTAGAATCTGCAGTGAAAGCTTATAATAGTGCATGGGATGCCGTATATCAAGCTGCTTATGATGCTGCTGTAGAAAAAGAAAAAGCTTCGGTATTGGAGAAAACATACCGTGACAATATGATTACCGCATTGTCTCCTACTAGTAAGGCTGCATGGGAGGCATTGACTCCTGCTGAACAAACTACCAGCAAACTGGAAGCTATATTGGACGATACAGTGAAACAAGCTAAAGCAAAGGCTGATGCTAATGCTACTTTGGCTGAATGGCTGAAACTTGATCAGACTGTTGCTGATTTGGTTGCCAAAGGTGAAGCTGCAGGAAATCAAGCTCTTGCTGATGATAAAGATAAGAAAGTAGAAAAGGCTAAAGCTGCATTGGTTAAAGCTGCTGGAAAGGCTGCTACTGCTGTTGCTAAGGTGGCTCCTGCAATTAGTACTTATTCTGCTCTTGCTGCTAATCCTTACGGTCAGATACTGGCTAATACAGTTAGTGTTGAAGATATGATAGGCAAAGATGCTTTCTATAAAGAAGAGGAAAAAGATGGTAAGAAAACTGGCCACATGCAGGCATTACGCTCTGATATTTCTGCAGATGAGTTTACTAAATTAAGTGCAACTAAGTTAGATCGCAATACAGCTGAAGATGCTTTAGAGTATACCTCTGATGCTACTTTTGGTACTGTGATTCCTGGCGAAGACAGACTTGTTGAAGTAACAGAAGCAATGGTCCGCGCTTATATTAAGCAGAATAATAGTGCTGTTTTGACTGACTTTGGTACTTTGGGAGCTATGATGGCTGCTAATGACGATGTACAGACTTGCAAAGATATGATTGCTGCTGCCGACTTGATTAAACCATTGAAGGCTCAAATGGAAGGTGTACTTGCCGATCTGAATGCAGAAATAAATACGAATACAGCTTTAATGGATCCGTTTATTGCAAAAGCTGACGAGACTCGTATTGCTCTGAAGACTGCTAAAGAAGAGGTGAAGAAAGCACAAGAGGAACAAGATGCATTGACTGCTGAAGCTGAGGCTAATAGTAAGAAGTTTGCTGAATTGATCCAAGATTACGATGGCTTGATTAGTGTTGTTCAAGATCAGATTGATGGTATCAACGGTGGTGTAGTCACTGGTACTGTGGTAACTGTAGAATCTGTTCTGAATTATTGGAAGAATGAAGTTGCTACTCAGGAAAAATCAGTTGAAGAAGCTAAACAGAAGGTTACTGCAGCAGAAAAGAGCATTGAACTGTTCAACAAGGGTGAATATAAGGAAGCTTATGTAATAGAACAGAAGAAACTTGCTTTGGAAACAGCTCAAGAAGCTTATGATGTAGCGAAAGCAATCTATGATACTGCTCTTGCACAAGTTAAGGCTGTATTGGAAACCTTGAGTAAGTAATTTCTTAATCACGTAAAAGTAACAAGATGATAAAGAAACTATGCACATTACTTTTGCTGACCTGTATAACAGCTGCGCCTTCATTGGCGCAGCGTTACAGCAGCAGTGATGATGCGTCGTTTGCCCCGAAGAAAGGACAGTGGCAGGTTTCGGTTTTACTTGGTAGCGGGAAGTTCTTTAATGAGAACACTTCTTACCTGCTGCCCAAGTTTACTAATACCGAAGGAGTAGTCGGACTTCCCAATGGAGGAACGGATAACTCCGGCAATCTGAACCGCTATCTGAACATCGGTAGTCTGAACAATAATAGTCTGGTCAATATAGCCGGAATCGAAGGAAAATATTTTCTGTCTGACAACTGGGATCTTAATTTTCAGTTCAGCATGAATATCAGCCTGACTCCCAAAAAAGACTATGTAGAAGGAGATAACAGTGTACCCGATATGATTATCCCTGCGCAAAGCTATATCAATGCGCAGATGACCAATAACTGGTATATGTCTGTCGGCTCTAACTATTATTTCAAGACTCGCAACGAACGTATTCATCCATACCTGGGAGGCGCGCTTGGCTTCCAGATGGCACGCATTGAAACAACTGAACCATATACCGGAGATACCTATAAGGACAGTGACGACTCGGAAGAACTTCCTTCGCAGGTTTACACCTCAGGAAGCAAAGCCGGGCAGATGTACGGTTTCAAAGTAGCTGCCGTAGCAGGTGTCGAATATAGCATTGCCAAAGGATTTATTTTCGGTTTCGAGATGCAACCTCTGGCTTACCGCTATGATCTGATACAGATTTGTCCGAAAGGGTTTGATAAGTACAATGCTGGTCACCATAACATCAAGATATTCGAAATGCCGATGGTGAAGCTTGGATTCAGATTCTGAAGATAAATGATTATACAAATGTATAAATGAAAAGTGAAAGCCGCTCTGCTGACTATTGGCGGGCGGCTTTTCTTTCTTTCAAGAAGAAATAAGAGTTCAATGAAAAGATATGTGGAGCTATTACCCTTTTTCATTGGGGTATTGGTGATGGGAGCTTGCTCTCAAATGAAAGGTTATAAGATTGAAGGCAGTGCACCTCTGGCTGAATTTGAAGGGAAAATGGTCTATATGAAAGATGCCTCAACCAACAGTTTGATAGACAGTGCAAGAATTGTAAATGGAAAGTTTGCTTTTGCAGACACGACCAATGTAGAAAGACCGGTAATTAAAATTTTATCCATTCATGCTAGCAAGACAGGACTGGAATACCGTTTGCCTGTAGTGATTGAAAATGGTACTATCAAAGCTAGCATTTCTGAGGTGGTTTGTACAAAAGGCACATTGCTGAATGAACGGATGCAGGATTTTCTTCTGGCTGTTGATGAATATTCTGCTACTTGTACAGATAAGCCGGTAGAGCAGATCAAAGTCGGTTTTACGGAATTACTGAAAAAATATATTGAGATTAATAACGATAATGTGATTGGCTCCTATATCCGGACAGCTTACCGGTCATCACTATAATGCGATGAATATTTGTCAATACAGAGATTGCTGAATAAACAAGAATCCAATCATAATAATCCTTCTCATGATGTCTCCCGGATTAATGCACTACTTCTTTATGAAAAGGAGATGTTTATAACGTGAGAAACAAAAATGTGCCCTTGTGAAAGTCCCTGTTTTTGTATTATTATGTATTCAAGGACGTTCCTGTTTCCCACATTTCCCCTTTTTCCCTCGGGAACGTCCTTTTGATTTTTACTTTTCAACGAATGTATTCAGTGAGTGAGCCTGCAGGGTAACACATAAATAGCGATTTCCCAATTTCACAGTCACTTCCTTAGCTTCTCCATTGAAGTTTCCGGCTATTACTACTTGCTTCTTTTGCGGAGTCATAACTATCATTACCGGTGTCTTGTCATCTTTGCCTGCTTTATAAGACAGTATCTTTGATCCTGGAGTTATGTAGTGACTATAATGTTTTACTGCATAATATTCAGGGGTATATGTGGCTGTTCCGGCTTTTGAATCGACATGAATCAGCGCATTTTGTTTCCAGCCCCAACCGCTGAAACCTCCATCATACAGAATCGCATTCCAGAAAGTATACTCTTCACAACCATTACCCAGATAATGATTCATCAGACCGAAGGTATGTTCGGCTGCTTTCCAGTCAAAAGAGCCCCAGCCGCACTCACTTTCTGTCTGTACATATTTGTATTGCGGATATTTGGCACGAAGACGAGGCAGGATCTGCCCGCCTTCCCACTGGAAGCCGACTCCTTGTATTGTCTCCGGCATTCGCGGATCGGATAATACCTGATCAATGATGTCATAGCGGTTGGTATTGATGGTGCCTAAATACACCTTAACTTCCGGATGACGCTTCTTTAAAGTGGGAGCGAGATACTCAACATTGAAACAGATAATACCTTCCGGCGTCCAGGCACAGCCCGGATAGTTTGTGTAACTCCATGATTCGTTCTGGAACATGACCATAGAAACGGGAATGCCTTGTTCTTTGTACGCGTCAATGAATTTGCAGAAATAGTTGGCGTATGTTTGCAGATAGCGCGGGTCCTGTATAAAGTAATCGTTCACTGCCAATTGGTGTGGGAATACTCCATCTCTCTTTTCGGTGTTATTTTCAAACAGAGCTACGTCTGATAGCGGAGACATCTGATTCTGATTACGGTCACTACGTACTGAATAATAATGGTTAATCTTCATCCAGGAAGGAGGTGACCAGGGGGATGTCCAGAAAGTCATATTCGGATTATACTGTTGTGCCGCTTTGATGAAAGGAATCAATGTCGTTTTATCCCGGTTGATATTGAAATGCTTTAACTGGAAGTCACCGGATACTTCGTCGCAACTGTACCAGTCACGGGCGTAGTCATTGGCATTCATGGAAAAACGTCCCATATTGAATTTCAAGTCTCCTTCGGGAGAAAAGAGTTGCCGGAGAATTGTTTCCTGTTGTGTTCTTGGGAGCATGTTAAGCGCGTCCCATCCCAGCTCATTGAAGCATGTTCCCCAAGCTTTGAAGGTAGTGCCGTCTTCCGAACCGTCTATATCAAGCACAGGAGCCTGTGCGGCTTTCGTCTGTAGTTTGATTTTGGCTTGTTGCCAGGTGTTTCCTTCCGTACTGCTGATCCATTCGTAGGATTGTGCATATATATTGCTTATGGAGAGTGTCAATGCTATCCCACTCATTAAGATTGTTTTTCTAATGATGTTCCTCATATTTCTATATATTCATTATTGGTTATTATTCATAGGTTTCTATGGAAATATTTGCCTCCGGCAATCCTTTTGCGGAGACAGTGAGATGAATGTTTCCTTCTTGTGTATCGGGTTGCACGATAACTATTGCTTTTCCACGGAATGTTTTGGGAGTCAGGGAACGGAAACTTCTCATATCATCGGCACTTCCGTTTCCGGAAGCGATGACCGAACCTTTTCCGCCGGATTTGATCTCCAAAGGAATCTCACAGTCGGGAATGACTCTTCCGTCTTTATCCAAGACTTCAATTTTTACGTATGCCAGATCATTTTTATCGGCTTTTATCTTAGATCGGTCAGCAGTCAGACGGATACTTGCCGGATTTCCGGCAGTGTTGAGTGCTGCTGAAGCGGTTTCTTTCTTTCCTTTCACGTTGCAGGCTTTTAATTCTCCCGGTTCGTAGGGAACTTCAAAAGAAGCGGTATAAGTATCGGGTGTTGTTTCCTTTTCACCTATCAGGCGATTGTTCAGATACAGTCGTACTTTGGGAGAACGGCTATAAACATGTACGGTCATCGTTTTGCCTTCCATGCCTTTCCAGTTCCAGCTTAACAGTTCGTTTTTCCATCCCCAATAGTTGATATCTTCTCTTTTTCCATTGGCTACAGGCGGTTGAACAGCCAATGAAATATCTCGTCTGTTCCAAAGTATGTCCCGATAGTAAGATTGTGGTTTCTTATCTCCGCAGAGATCGATATCACCGCACCAGGCATTGTACCAGGGCCATCCCATGAATTGAGGACTGTGTTCTCCGGGAGCGAGTTCAAGAGTATGTGCCAAACCGGCTTCACCCAGATAATCGATGGCTGTCCACACAAAGTCTCCAATCAGATAGGGGTTCTTGTCAATCAGATTCCAGTTTTGTGCCGCTTCCTTGGGAACAGATTCGCTGCCGTACATCACTCGTTCGGGAAAACGTGCGTGATCTTTCTCGTATTCTTTCCATTGATAGTTGTAGCCGGAAACGTCGAGATTGCGGAATGCTCTTTCTGAGTCTTTTTCCCAGCTGAAATGTCTTCTGTCCCAAAATGCGTTGACTGCGGCGGTAGAGGGGCGGGTAGTGTCATATTTTTCAATGGTTGCGATGAGTTTCTTTGCAATCACTTCTCCAGTCGGTTCGTCTGCACGTTCGGCTATTTCATTACCGATGCTCCACATGATAATGGATGGATGGTTTCTGTCTCTGCGGAGCATGGTTGTCATGTCATGTTCGCTCCATTCGTCGAAATACTGGTGATAATCCTGCGGACGTTTGGCTTGTTGCCATTGGTCGAATACTTCGTCAATAACAAGTAATCCCAGTTTGTCACATGCTTGCAGGAAGTATTCTGAAGGCAGATTATGAGAACATCTGACCGCATTGAATCCGTTCGCTTTCATCAGTTCTACTTTGCGTTCTTCTGCTCTGTCGAGAGCTACTGCACCCAACAGACCATTGTCATGGTGCAGGCAACCGCCTCTTAGTTTCAGTGGTTTTCCATTTAGCAGGAATCCTTCTTTTGCATTGAACTCAATGGTACGTATGCCGAAAGGGACCGTTATCTGATCCGATTCCTCTTTGTCTGACCGGACGGAAATATGGGCCGTATATAAATGAGGTGAATCGACGGACCATAACTCCGGTTTCTTGATTTCAAAGGAGAGGGAGAGGGGAGTATTTCCTTCTCCTGCTATATTCACCTGTTGGGTTGCAGAGTAAACTTCAGCGCCCTGCGGGGAAAGAATCCGCACGTTCAGATGACTGACAACTTCTTCTTTATGGGCGTTATGCAGAATGGTGTGAAGATTGACTGTTGCTTTTCTGCCTTCTACTTTAGAAGCGTCTACGAAAGTATCCCATTCGTCTAAGTGGACTTTATCTGTTTTTATCAACCATACATGGCGGTAAATCCCGGAACCTGCATACCAGCGGCTGTTCAGTCCTTCATTAATGACTTTTACGGCGATTGTATTGGGAATGCCGGGGGCATTACAGTATTTATTAATGTCGATTCTGAAAGGAATATATCCGTAGGCATTGAAACATGCCTTTTGTCCGTTTATCCATACTTCCGTCTGGTTGTAAGCACCTTCAAAATAGAGGGAGAGGATTTTGTCCGTATCTCCCGGTTGGAGGATCAGTTCTTTTCTGTACCATCCTTCACCGCCTACGGTCTGTCCGGTATCCGGTCCGCCTATGCTCATGCGGGAAAAAGGACCGATGGTTATACCTTCTCTTTGTACGGGTAGAGGTTCCACACTCCAGTCATGGGGAATGTCAAGCACTCTCCATCCGCTGTCGTTGAAGGAAGGTTGTTCGGCATTTGCAATGCATCCGTGATAGAATTTCCAATGTTGGTTCATGTTTATCTTACGTTCCGAAGCAGAAATGCTTGTCGTAAAACTTAACATGGAAAAAGAAATAGCCAATAAGATGGCTGAGAATCTGAAATGTTTGTCCATAGCTTTTGTCATTCATTTGATATGTGGACAAAGGTAGGGAAGAACATCAATCCGGCAGAACAACAATGTAACAAACTACTGCAATAAATGTATCAAAATCTATGCTGACATATTTGTAGCAGGTGTTTGATGTAATTATACTCGTCGACTTTACATATCTTATTTATGATATTGAGTAGGAAGTACTCCGAACATTTCTTTAAAACATTTGCTGAAATAACTGGGGGTGGCAAATCCTACTTTTTCGGATATTTCAACAATAGACAGGTCTGTGTCCGTTAATAACCGGGCTGCTTTCTTCAACCGGATACTTCGGATAAATTCTGTCGGCTTTTGTCCGGTAATGGATTGAAGCTTACGGTAAAGATTCATTCGGCTCATACACATGTCGTCGCTGAAGAGTTCTACGCTATAATCGTTGTTATCCAGATTCTTCTCGACGAATGCCACCGCTTTTTTCAAGAACTCTTCATCCACTTTTGAAGTGGTCAGGTCTTCCGTATTCACTTCTATTTCTGTCAGGAATATCTGTTTACGCTTCTGTTGCAGTGCAAGCAGATGATGAATGCGATTGTCCAGAATTTCCATGTTGAAAGGCTTGGTCAGATAACAGTCAGCTCCTGATTTATAACCTTCCAATATACTCTCGTCGCCGGTACGGGCAGTGAGCAGTATGATGAAGAGGTGGGAGGTTTTGACATTCTGTTTCAGACGATGACATAATTCGAACCCGTCTATTCCCGGCATCATGACGTCACTTACCACTATATCCACTTCTTTTTCGTTGGCGATGGTTTCTGCCTCTTCTCCATTGGAAGCTTCCCACACCTGATATTCCTGTGATAGTTGCTGGTACATGAATCGGCGGAATTCTTCGTTGTCTTCTACCAGAAGAATTGTCCTGCGATTATTTGATGATACTGCTTCCTTGCTTTCTCTCTCTTCTCTTGGCGATAAACGTTCATCTGTCAGATGGGTTGGGAGATAAATGCGGAATTCACTTCCCTTATATCTTTTGCTGTCCACTTCAATGAATCCGTGATGCAGACTGACATACTCTTTGACGATGTGCAACCCGATACCGCTTCCTGCTGTGGCTTGTCTGTTTTCGCTTGCGTCGATCTGATAATAACGATCGAAAATATGAGAAAGAGCTTCAGACTCTATTCCTTTTCCTGTATCTTCAATTCGAATGCATATATACTGTGTTCCATCTTGGGTTATGGTATCCGCAGAAACTGTAATGCTTCCGCCGGGCGGAGTAAATTTAAATGCATTATTCAGTAAGTTGTAGAGGATACGATGCACCTTATCCCGGTCAAAATACATATGTACCCCTTGTCGTGGCAGTAAGATAGAGTATTCAATTTGTTTATTGGTGGCATACGCTCCAAATACTTCACAAGTTGATGAGACAAATTCGTAGATTTCTCCATTCATGAGCTGTAGTTTCTCACCATGCACTTCTAGTTTCCGGAAGTCGAGCAGTTGGTTTACTAATTGAAGTAATTCCTGTGCGTTGCGATAAATGGAAGATAATTGTTGCTTCAATTTGCTGTCCTGAATATCCGTTAACAGGCTGCTCAATGGAGTGATGATGAGTGTCAGAGGAGTACGCAGTTCATGACTGATATTCGTGAAGAAACGGAATTTCATTTGCGTCAGCTGTTCTTCCATCTGTTCTTTCTGTTTTTTGTGCAGGCGGTTGAAGTATAACTTTAGTGATCCTGTCATGACTAAAATGATGGAGATGATGCCCAGTGTATATGCCCACCAGGTCTCGTACCATGCGGGGAGACGGTGAATTTGTAAACAGGAGACAGGTTGTGCCCAGCAGCCGTGAATATCTGTTGCTTTTATTTCCAGCGTGTAGTTACCTTTCGGGAGTTTGGTGAAATAGGCTGTATTGATTCCCGGTGGCAAATAATTCCAGTTGGTGTCCCATCCTTTCAGGCGATAAGCATAACTGATTTGTCCGGCATGCAAGTGTTCAAGGGTTGAAAAGGAGAGTTCTATATTTACATTGTCGGGAGCCAGTTCGATTAGTTGTGTATCTATGCCCATGATTCGCCTGTTTCCATCTGTTTTGATAGATGAAATCACCGGCTTTATGTCGTTGGGAGATTGGTCTAATTCCGGCGATGGGGTAGCAAGGCAAAAAGCGCCGATTCCTCCAAGGCAAATCGTACCGTTTTCTATTTTCCCTATGGAAAGGAAGTAATCTACCTGAATGAAACGGTCTGAATTGTACAGGATTCTGAATGAATGATTTTTAGGATTATATTCTTTTACATACTGATCGGCCAATATCCATAAATGGCCGAGATTGTCCACGGTCATACTTTTAACCGCATCTCCATTGGCATTACACGCATTGTCTTCTTTGGCCAGTGTTTGCAATTGTGGGTGGTAACTATATACATTTCCTTCTAGTGTGGCAGTCCATATCTTATTGTCGGGGGATATGATGATGGAAGAATAGTTTTCACCTTTGTGGATGGAGTGTACTTGTCCATCCGGGGGAAGGCATGAGAATTCCAGCGTTTCGGTGATATAGTAGATAGCTTTATCGGGAGAAATCGCTATACCGTTGATTGCGCCCGTGTCCTTATGAATTCTTCTCATATTCCCGTCCGATATGGAATATTGATAGATTGCATTTTCTGTTCCAATCCATAAGTTCCCCTGGTCGTCTTCATGCAACACGCGAATCTGACGGGCATCCGGAATACGGATTTCTTGTATGCATTTCATTTTCATGCTCTCATGCTGTAGGTGTACCACACAGGCATTTCCACTGGCAGCCCAGATTCCCGGTTGTATCCGGCATTTCTCTATACATTTTATAATATGGTATTTGCCTGTATCGTTCGGAAAATCGGAGGCGAAAGAAATCTGTTCAGAAGCCGGATGATACAATGATAGTCCTGTTCTCCCCTGCCATATCCAGTAATACTCTTCTTCCCGGATAGTCCTGTCTGCCATCACCGGGTAGCCGGTGATGGCAGACATAGCGGGGGTAGGATAGCGTTTTATTTTATTGGAGTCAAATGAAAGGATGAATGAATGCGGAGAATATCCCGGTACCCATACGTTGCCGGAACGGTCTTCTATGATCCGGTCCAGTATCTTTTTGCCTTTAGGCAGGAAAGCTTCGGTAGAAACCGGATGAAGTTTATTATTTATAATTTGATAAGCATACAGGTCATTCATGGCTGAAACCCACAATACTCCTTGTCTGCTGTCTTTTAATAGTCCCAGTATCTGGCTTTTATGTGGATTATGCTCACTGCCTTCTAAAGTGGCTGGTTGCAATGTGCAGTTGTCCGTATCTGTTTGTATATTAGCAGAAGGAGTAAACCGCACGACTCCTTTTCCCCATGTGGCTATCCAATAACAGTTATTCTGTGCATCTTCTATCATTTGTGTAGGTGATGCGCCGCATGTCCATGGATGTGGTAAGAAGTGATCTGTTGCAGGATGGTATTCTAAAAGCCCTCCCCACCATTGCATTATCCAAAGGGTATGTTTACTGTCCTCGTAAAGGTCTGAAACATTTTGTTTATGTCCTTTCCATTGCGAGGGATAGCTGCCAAGTAGTTTGCTGTCATTGGAGTAATGGTAGATCATGCCATCTGCCGCCACCCAGATTGTTCCGTCATGGATGGCCCGAATGGCATTAATGGCTTGTTGCTGAAGTTCTTTGTTCGTTATTTCCGTTATCGAGTAATTTCTTTTATCCAGTTTGTATAGTCCCCGTTTGGTCCCGAACCAGATATGATGATTGTTGTCTTCTGTCAGACAGGTGATATCGTTACTTGATAATAAGTTAGGGGTATTCAGGTCGGAACGGAAGACATCAATCTGATAACCATTGTCACGACATAGACCTCCTCCTTCTGTCGCATACCACATATATCCCTCACTGTCTTGCAGTATATGATGGATATGTGCTACCGGTAACAGCTTTTGGGTAGGTAGTTCGGTGACGACTACCTGCTGGGCTGATACAGATAATGTAATTAAAAAGCTAATGACAAATATGCAATATTTCAGTAATATGCCTTTCATATAATAATATAATAGCGGAAGTTTTTATGTACTTCCTGGGCAAAGATAGCTTTTTTACTTCATAACAAACGTAACTACTGATCTTTTAGGTATGGAAATGTAATTTCCTGCAACTTCGTTGACAGGTATTACTGAAGATGGAAAGCCCTTGAAAAAGAGTAAAGGGATAGAGTCTATAAGTATGGAAGGGAGGAAAGTAATATTGAAACTCTCTTTTGAAGATTAACTTTCTTTTGCAGGAAACAAAAAAGCACGGTGATGTTTCATCCCGTGCTTTCTTGCTATTGTCATTGTTCTGAATATCAGTTGTTATGCATTCAGTGCCTGTTCGATATCTGCGATAATATCTTCTGCATTTTCGATACCTACGGACAGACGGATCAAGTCCGGACGTACACCTGCTTCGAGCAGCTGTTCGTCTGTCAGCTGGCGGTGAGTGTGGCTGGCAGGATGAAGCACACAGCTGCGTGCATCAGCAACGTGAGTAACGATGGCGATAAACTCCAGTGAATCCATAAATTTGATGGATACGTCACGTCCGCCTTTCAGTCCGAAGGAGATAACTCCGCAAGAGCCGTTCGGCATATATTTCTGCGCCAGAGCATAATATTTGTTATCCGGCAGACCGCAATAGTTTACCCAGGCCACTTTCTCGTTTTTGGAAAGGAACTCGGCTACTTTCTGTGCATTGCGACAGTGCTGTGGCATACGGAGATGCAATGTTTCCAGTCCCAGGTTCAGTAAGAAAGCATTTTGCGGGCTTTGAATACTGCCGAGGTCGCGCATTAACTGTGCGGTTGCTTTTGTGATATAAGCTCCTTTGCCGAATGCTTTCGTATAAGTCAGGCCGTGATAAGACTCGTCCGGAGTACACAGGCCGGGGAATTTGTCGGCATGAGCATCCCAGTCGAAATTTCCGCTGTCAACGATACATCCGCCTATGCTTGTTGCGTGTCCGTCCATATATTTGGTTGTGGAATGAACAACGATGTCCGCTCCCCATTCAAACGGGCGGCAGTTAATCGGAGTCGGGAATGTGTTGTCTACAATCAAAGGTACCCCGTGATTGTGTGCGATGCGGGCAAACTTCTCGATATCCAGCACTTCGAGAGAAGGGTTGGAAACCGTTTCTCCGAACAGTGCTTTAGTGTTTGGCTTGAAAGCTGCGGAGATTTCCTCTTCGCTGGCATCCGGAGTGACGAACGTTACGTCGATGCCAAGCTTTTTCATTGTCACACCGAACAAGTTGAAAGTTCCACCGTAGATAGCGGAAGAACAAACGAAATGGTCTCCTGCCTGGCAGATATTGAAAATGGCATAGAAGTTGGCTGCCTGACCGCTGGAAGTCAGCATAGCGGCTACACCACCTTCGAGGGCGGCAATCTTAGCGGCAACAGCGTCGTTCGTCGGGTTTTGCAGGCGGGTGTAGAAGTAACCGCTGTCTTCCAAATCGAAGAGGCGTGCCATTTGCTCGCTGGTATCATATTTGAAAGTGGTACTTTGGTAGATGGGCAACACGCGTGGTTCGCCCTTTTTAGGCGTCCATCCTGCTTGTACGCACAGGGTTTCGGGCTTGAATTGTTTTGCCATAATGATATCGGGTTTAATGATTTATTGCCAAAAAAAGTTTTAACGGCGCAAAAGTAAGGAAAATAATTGTATTTTTGCCCTGTTTATGAGTGAAATGATACCCTTGTGAGGGAGATAGCTAGTGTAAATATGAAAAATAAACTCTATATCCTATTATTTATAAGTTTCCTCTTTTTGGCGGGCAGCGTGCAGGCTCAGCAAAAAGCGACTCCGAAGGCAGGTGAGGGAATTTCTACTTTCTTGTTGCGCCATAATCGTTCTCCAAAGAAATATTACGATGATTTTGTGGAACTGAATAAGCAGAAGTTGGGGAAGAATAATGTTCTGAAGATGGGGGTAACTTATGTGATTCCTCCGGTAAAACGTTCGTCAGGAACTTCGGCTAAACCCGCTCCGGCAAAAAAGACTGCGGGGAAGGAGGTGTCGACGGAGGATACGGTCACTAAATCGAGAACTTCCGGAGCGAAGAAAATCGGTACAACCATCAACGAACCTTTATTCGGGAAGAAACTGTCGAGTGTGAAAGTTTCTTCCAACCGGCTTGCAGGTGCCTGTTTTTATGTAGTCAGCGGACACGGTGGCCCCGATCCCGGAGCGATCGGATGGGTAGGCAAGCATGAACTTCATGAAGATGAATACGCCTACGATATCGCCCTTCGTCTGGCACGAAATCTGATGCAGGAAGGAGCTGAAGTGCATATCATCATTCAAGACGCTAAAGATGGTATCCGCGATGATGCCTATCTTTCCAATAGTAAACGTGAAACTTGTATGGGCGATCCCATTCCGTTGAATCAGGTGCAACGTCTTCAGCAACGCTGTAACAAGATCAATGCTCTTTATCAGAAGGACCGTAAAAACTATACTTACTGCCGGGCTATCTTTATCCATGTGGATAGCCGGAGCAAAGGAAAACAAACGGATGTGTTTTTCTATCACTCCAATAAGAAGGCTGAGAGTAAACGGCTGGCCAATAACATGAAAAATACTTTTGAATCAAAATATGGCAAGCACCAACCGAATCGTGGCTTTGCCGGAACGGTGAGCGGACGCAATCTGTACGTGCTTTCTCATACTACGCCTGCTTCTGTTTTCGTAGAGCTGGGCAATATCCAAAATACATTTGACCAACGGAGACTGGTGATGGATTCCAATCGCCAGGCACTTGCCAAATGGCTGATGGAAGGCTTTCTGAGAGATTATAAGGGAAAGAAATAAACTTTTAATTTCTCCTTTCGTGAACAAATCAGAAAGGGGAATGTTATATACATGCAAATCGCCTGAAATACTCTTGTAGGTATGCGAATATATATAAGTCAGTAACATATGCCTCCCCGGCATAGACAGGATGATTGCATAGTAGTTTTGTCGTGTTTTATTTTGTGTTTGTGTTGTGACGGTGCTGCGATGTGAATCGGGGTACCGTTTTTTGTTAAAAAGCGAAAATCATTCCATTTTTTTCGGACCTCTGTGAACAAAATCCGTTCAGATACGTTATTTATTATGCAAATCACCTGATAAAGCTTCTTATGGGTATGCGAATATAGATAAGTCAAGCAAGGCATGCCTCCCCGGCATCACAGGTAAGATTGCATAGTAGTTTTGTCGTGTTTTATTTTGTGTTTGTGTTGTGACGGTGCTGCGATGTGAATCGAGGTACCGTTTTTTGTGCAGGTTATTTGGAATTTCTTCTGCGGTAGTCAGAAATGTTCTCTCCCATTATGTGTTTGAAGAAGCGGCTGAAAGTACATACGTGCTCGAATCCGAGAATGGTGGCAATCTCTTTCACGCTTGCCGGGCTTTTCAATAACAGGCGTTTGGCTTCTGTGATTATTCGTTCGTGGATAATTCTGAGAGGAGAAGGGAGCTGGTAAGAGGCGAAAATATTACTGAGAGTTTTGGGCGAGCGATGTAACATTTCCGCATAGTCGGCAACTCGTTTTTTTTCTTTGAAATGTTTATCTACGAGGATGGAGTATTGCCGTATGATATCAAAGCCGCTTTCCTTTTTCTGCGAGTCGGAAAAGTGCTCTCTTGCCAGGCGGGTACATAGTATGATAAAACGTTTGAGTAGCAGGCGGAGCATTTCTCCTTCAAGGCTGTCATTCAACAGAAATTCATCTCTCATTTTATCAATGACTTCATAAAGCTGTCTGATGGTAATCTCCGGAAGTTGCATGTTGACAATACGAGAAGTTCCATTGAATAATAATCCGTTGCATGAGACTTCTTCATCGTGCTTGTAGATGCTGTAGAATTCTGAATTGAATAAAAGTCCGATATATTTCCCTTCTGCTTTTTTTATTTTAATGTCATGCAGTGGGCTTAGAGAGATAAATTCGTCTTTGCCCAAAGTTTTTTCTACATGGTCGACAACAAGAGTTGCTTTTCCTTCTTGTATCCAGATAAATTTGTATAAGTCATTCGTCTTATGACCTGCCAGAACTGCTGGTAAATTGTTTGTCAGTAGGATAATTCCTTTCAGTGAATTAGTGTAATAGTGTGTCATAAGAGTAATAGATAAAAGGGGGCGATGATGCTTCTTGTATGAGTTTACATAAATATAAATTTCTTTTTCAGTAAATTCTTGATCTTGCTTTTTAGTGATTGAGAGATGATCGGTTTGGAAAGATAGCCGTTAAATCCGTTTTGCAAGATACGCTGTTCATCTCCCTCCAAAGCATAAGCTGTGATAGCTAAGATCGGAATGTCTTCTGATAATTTTCGTATTTCGGTAGTTGCTTCATAACCGTCAAGAACCGGCATTTTTATATCCATTAGTATCAGAGACGGTTGTGCTTCTTTGAATAAGTTAATAGCTTCCAGCCCGTTCCATGCGTGGAGCAAGGTATATTCTTTTTCCAGTATAGTTTTAAAGAGTTTATAGTTGCTTGGATTATCTTCAGCAATCAGTATTTTTACGTCTTTAGGATTGTTGATACTCAGTTGCTCTTTTTTTTGCTCCTCGACTTCTTGTTGAGGAGGTAAAACGGGTTGGCAGGGAATCTCGAACCAAAACTCGGAACCTTTGCCTACTTCGGAAGATACTCCTACGTGTCCGTCCATCTTTTCTGCAATCATGGAGCAGATGGATAATCCTAGTCCTGTGCCTTGCTTGAAGTTATCCAATTTGATAAAGCGCCCGAAAATCTGCTGCTGTTTTTCTTTGGGGATTCCACTTCCCGTATCCCTAACGAAGAACCTGATTTTATCTTCTTTCGGAGGGTAATAGCCGAAATGGATGTATCCGGAAGAAGTGTATTTGATTGCGTTGGATATATAATTGTTGATGACTTGCAGTACACGATTCTTTTCGGTGTACAGCATACATTCGTCAAGAGCCGGCAGGAAACGGATTTCTACGTTCGGACCCAGGTCTAGTTTCAGGCGTGTGGCAGATTCTATCTCGTTAAAGCTGCCGTTGACATCCATATCACCATATACAAATTCCAGTGTACCGGATTCTATTTTGGATATGTCGAGAATGTCGTTTATTAATTGTAGCAGGAGTTGATTATTGCTTTCGATGATGTGGACATACTCTTTGCTTTCTTCGTTCGGATGTGTATCTGCGAGTAGAGCGGAGAAGCCGACAATAGCGTTGAGAGGAGTCCGTATCTCATGGCTCATATTGGCAAGAAACGCAGATTTCAACCGGTTGGCTTCTTCTGCTCTTTCTTTGGCATGTAGCAGCTCCTGGTCTAGCTTTTTCCGTTCATCAATCAGTCGGGTGGCTCCGACAAGTACAAGCGGTTTGCCGTTTCTATCCCGTTCGCTGACGATTGCAAAGGTTTCTGCCCAAGATGGAACATCATCTCCTTCATAGATAATCTGGTACTCCTCGTTGAAAGGAGAAGGAGTTCCATTCTTTAGATTATCGAAAGCTTGACGTATCCGTTCACGGTGCTCGGGGATAATCTGTGAATAATAATCATCTCCTTTTTCGATTACGGTGCCTGTTGCTGCATGAGTTTTCGGTGTGAAGTAGCTGCGGTTACAGGTTATTTCGTCTTTTCTTAAGTCCCATGTCCATGATATCAGGCCGATAGCTTGCATGACAAACATATAGTGGCGGTTCATTAGTTCTATCTGTTTGCGTTGCATTTCAAGTTCGGTGATATCCAGAGAGGAGCTGACCAGCCAGCGTTCGTTGCCTTTAGGAAAGCAGACTAATGCTTTGTGGATAGACAGAATTTTAGTCTGACCGTCTCTGTTGGTAAAGCGTTTGATGAACGATTTCGGTTTGCCGTTTTCAATCACTTCTCTTTCTGCTTCAACGAGGAAGTCAGTACGTTCCTTGCCGATAAAGTCTTCCTCTCGTTTCCCTATGATATGGGAAGCATCTGTATTTACCATTTCGGCTGCTTTCTTGTTCCATACCAGATATTTGCCTCTGTCATTAATATCTTTCACAATAGTAGCAATAGGAAGATTGTCAAGAAGGGATTTGAGAAAAAAGTTAGACCTCTCGTTGCGGATACGTTCATTTTCAATGTCAGAGATATTACGTACGAATCCCAGAACATGATTTTTGTCATAATAAGCAATATGTACTGATACGTAAAGAGATTCTCCTTGCATGTTTTTTATCTGAGTCTTGATGTGCAAGTTTTTTTTAGTTTTCAACACCTGCTCTATTGCTTCCATATTCTTTCTGAATTCCTCATCGTCCGTTATTATCTGACGGATTTCCATATGCTCCCCTTTTTTGATGCTTTGCACGTAATTTTCTTCTGCGGGAGTGTTTAGAATCTGTTCTACAATTCCATGTTTGTCTACCAGATAAACTGCCACATCTAATGAATTGATGATACGTTTATTCATGTTCTTGTGCTTCTTGCCGATACGGTAAAAGTAATGACGCATGACGAAGATAACCAGTGGAATGAGAATGAGTCCAAGAATGTTTTTCCAGTATTTTTCGTAGAAACTGACTGGTTCATTATAAAGGTGAATCTGGTCGGGACAGAGCTGTGGAGATATGTTGAACCATTGTAAATCGAGATAGTTAAAGTAGTTTTCAGGAGTCGATTGTCCGGCATCGGGTGGAATGTCGGATGCCGGTTTGCCTTCTCTTATTTCGTCTATGATTCTCATACAGTCGGTTGCATAGTCACTTGCGCTGACGTAGTAGCCTCCACCAAAGTAGCCGTCCTGTGGGTGTAAGTCTTTTAGCGTGAAAAGAGGGGAGTTGGCAAAGCCTGTAAGTGTTTTGCCTATATTGTCGGTAAGGAAACTGTGACTGGGCATCTGTTGCGGCTTGTGCCAGGAGAAATACAGCAGTCCGGTACTTTTGTCGTAGCTGCTGACTGTGTCGAGCAGTTGTTCCAGGTCGAGTTCTCTTTGTGAGAGCCATATAAGCTTCAGGTCGGGGTAATGCTGCCGGACTGTTTTTTCTACTTTGCTGAATACCATGTGGCTCATATAGAGACTATCTGAAATAAAAGCAATGTTCTTCATTTCCGGCTGGAGAGCACGCATCAGTCGGAGGGTTTCTTTGATATAAAGCTTTTGCTCCAGAAAGGTGATGTTGTAGTGTTTCTGTAATTCTTTGATGGTGGTGATATGGAGAGAGTCGGGTGCTTCATATGCCAAAATGCTTTGCAATGAGTTAGGCAATGTGGCTAGCGGATGGCATAGGATTACAGGAATGTCTTTCCAAGTGGTTTCGAATAAGTGAGAAGTGATATGCCATCCCATTGCACCTATGATGACAACTGCTTTAGGACGATTCGAAGCATATTTCTGCAATATTCGGGCGCATTGTTCTTTAGAATCTTTTTCCGTGTCTGCCGACGGAAAGGACAGGGTATAGGAATCTAAGTATAAATTTGATCGTTTATGACAATGATCTTGTAACTCTTTATTGAAGTCTTTATCCCAGGTTCCATTAGCTAAAGTGGAATTAAGTATTAAGATAAATTCCTTTTCAGTCTCAACTGCTTGGGTGCTGATTGCGATTAATAGACTTACTGTGAACAATATGATTTGTTTCATCTTAGTATTGCTTGTCCTTTTGTTATACAAAGATAGTCTTTTTTGCGAACTAAGGATATATAAGAATATGAAACGGGAAATATTGTTATCACATAGGGAAAAATTGTAATTGGGTAGGGAAGGCGAGAATAAGCATCTTTGCAGAGAAGGTTTTGCTGCTTTTGTATGGGGAATAAACAGTGTGCGGTAACTTCTGAAAGGGTTGCCGCACACTATAATGATATGGTATATACTGACTGGTATTTAATACACGCTTGCCGATTTAATAACGATATTTTCGAGCAAAGTTTGCATCTTTTCGATGACAGGTTCATTTTCCAGCCCATAATTGGCTGCCATCGGTTTCATTAATGGGAAGGTAGCCCATACACTGCCGTTCTTGTCTTCCCATACAGAGATTTTCAATGGCAGTTCGATAGATATGCTTGGATTTTCCTGCATCAATTTGGTGCCTACTTTGGGCGAACCGAATACGATAACCTGATTGGGGCAATTGGTTTTCATACTTCTTCATAAATGTTCCTCCATTTTGAGCTAATATCGTTCCCGAAATCAGCAATACCATAATTGTTAATACATTCTTTCTCATAACATTCGCTCCTGGTTGTTTGTTGATTAATTATTATGTTGCAAAGGTAAAGGATGAGAAGGCAGAAGAAAAGCCCTCAACGAGTTTAAATATGAGTTTTGCTCTCATGCTCTCACGGTCTGCCTGTATCCCTTTATTCATCGGAGTTGCAGTGATGGTAGCAACTGTGGTGGCAAGTATGAGGGCAAGCGTTTGCTCTCACTTTGTTTTTGTTCTGCAGTATATTGTTTTTCTGATGTTATTTGTTGATTTATAATGTGTTAATACTTGATGTGTCAACTATTAATGATTGACGTCCCGGCTATTAATAACTGATAAATCAGACGTTAATAGCTGAGACTTCATATATTATTGACCGATAAATGGTTCAAGCCTTCTGAAAGAACAGGTGAATTGAAGCAACAGATCCGGTCAACCTGACCGGATGGTGCGGTTCGTTCAATTCTATCGACAGGTGTTTCAAAAAGTTTCAAGCGCTTGAAACACTTTGTTTCGCCGTATGAAACACTTTGTTTCATTGCTTGAAACAGTTTGTTCCAAGGCATGAAACAAAGTGTTTCAACGGTTGAAACTGATCTTGGAACTATTTGAAAATGAAGAATGAAATAAGAGAAGGGAAATAAGAACGGACTTACAAAGATTCTGAAATAATATGCCTTATTATTTATAGTAGAATCTATGTAAGTCCGTATCATTTCCGGTACCTTCAAAAGTACCTTATCGGGATGTTATAAAGGCATGTTACCGTGCTTTTTGGGCGGATTGGTCTGCATCTTGTTTTCCGTCATCTCCAAAGCCTGTATCAGGCGTTTGCGAGTCTGTCTCGGATAGATGATTTCATCAATGAATCCCAGTTCGGCAGCCTGATACGGGGTGGCAAACTTTTCTTTATATGCCTCCAGTTCTTTAGCTTTCGTTTCTGCATCTGCCTTGCGGAACAGGATATTGATTGCACCGTCGGCACCCATCACTGCAATTTCCGCACTCGGATAAGCAAAGTTTACGTCGGCACCTGTCTGCTTGGAGTTCATTACGATGTAAGCGCCGCCATAGGCTTTGCGGGTAATGACTGTCAGTTTGGGTACGGTAGCTTCGGCAAATGCATATACGATTTTAGCACCGTGGCGGATGATTCCGTTGTTTTCCTGTGTATATCCCGGCAGGAATCCCGGAACATCTTCAAAGGTGATCAAAGGTATGTTGAAGCAGTCGCAGAAGCGGATGAAGCGGCTTGCCTTATCACTGGCATCGATATCGAGCACTCCGGCAAGATAGGCCGGCTGATTGGCAACGATACCTACCGAGCGGCCTGCAAGGCGTGCAAAACCAATGATGATATTCTTTGCAAAGTTGGGCATTACTTCGAAGAAATAGCTGTCGTCTACCACTCGTTCGATAATGTCCTTCATGTCATACGGCACATTCGGATCGGCAGGTACTATCGTATCTAAAGTGGCGTCTTCGCGGTTCACTTCGTCCGTACAGTTCTGTTTTTTCGTTTCATCCATATTATTCTGAGGCAGGAATGAAAGAAGTTCGCGGATGCTCATCAGCAATTCTTCTTCTGTGTTGCACATAAAGTGCGTTACACCACTCTTGCTGCTGTGAGTCATCGCACCGCCCAGTTCTTCTTTGCTTACCTCTTCGTGAATCACCGTTTTTACCACGTCCGGACCTGTAACGAACATATGGCTCTTTTCCTTCACCATAAAGATGAAGTCGGTAAGGGCAGGAGAGTAGCAGGCACCTCCGGCGCAGGGACCGAGAATGGCGGAAATCTGCGGAATCACTCCGCTTGCCATCGTGTTCTGATAGAAAATATCGGCATATCCCGAAAGACTTTCGATACCTTCCTGAATACGCGCGCCACCCGAATCGTTCAGCGCAATAATCGGAGCACCGTTCTTCAACGCCAGCTGCTGCACTTTTACGATTTTCTTGGCATTGGAAGCTGACAGCGAACCGCCATATACCGTAAAATCATATGCATAAACAAATACCTGGCGACCGTCAATCTTTCCGTAACCCGATACGATACCGTCTCCCGGAATCTTATTTTTATCCATACCGTAGTTGGTACAGCGGTGAACCATCAGTTTGTCCAGTTCTACAAAAGTACCTTTATCGAGCAACATCTCGATACGTTCGCGGGCAGTCATCTTGCCGCTTTCGTGTTGCTTCTCTATCTTTTCCACACCTCCGCCAAGAGAGGCGATGCGGTCACGTTCTTCAAACGTGGCATATGCGTTATTCTTTTCTTCCATAATGCAATCCGTTCTAAATATTATGCAATCGGTTCTAATGTTATTAATGTCTGTTCACCGGTGATGTTATCACCTTCCTGAACCAGAATTTCTTTGATGCGGCAGTCTGAAGATACCTTATAGTTGCTTTGCATCTTCATGGCCTCGATCACGATGGCGGTGTCTCCGGCTTTCATTTCCTGACCGACCGTTACGGGTATTTTCACCACCTTGCCCGGCATCGGAGAGGTGATGCAGTCGTTTTGTTCCTCTTCGCCTTTCTTGCGCATGCGCAGGTATTTCGCCTGGCTGTCCACTATCTCTACATTGAAACTGCTATAGTGGGTATTTACCTTGTAGTTTTTACCATTCTCGCGGCGAATCAGTTGCGCGTTCGAACTGCGGCCATCCATCAGAATGTTGCAAGTACCGTTTTCGGCCATTACGACATCTGCTTCAAATGTCTTTCCGTCGATGGTAAGCACCACTTTATTATCTTCCTTGCTGACCAGTTCCACTTCGGCCACACGGTTTCCTATATGAATTTCCATAATTGAATATTCTTTGTTAACGTTAGATTCTCAACACACCTTTGTGTAATCCGAACTCTTTCCACTTGCTGATGGGGCGGTTGTCGGTTGCCATACCACTGTTATTCTCTTCAAGATTCATCAGATAGTCCATATATGCGGCAATCAGAGCTATGTTTTCGGAGCGTTCGCTGGTGCGTATGATGCACTGTTGCAGGTATTCGCCATTCTTGGCGATGAATCCGGTATCGTAATGACCTTCTACAAAGTCGGGAGTATCCATGATGGCACGCAGGTAGCTGATGTTGTTTTTCACTCCGGTGAGTTTATATTCGTGGAGCACGCGGCGCATCCGTTCGATGGCATATTCGCGGCTGGTGGCCCATACTATCAGTTTGCCGATCATCGGGTCGTAGTAAATAGGTATCTCATAACCCTCGTATACATAGCTGTCGATGCGTACACCGATACCGTTCGGTTCTGTAATCTGCTTGATGATTCCCGGGCTTGGCATGAAGTTCATTTCTGTATCTTCGGCACAAATACGACATTCGATAGCGTGTCCGCGTTGCTGAATATCTTTCTGCTTCAACTGCAGTACTTGTCCGTCGGCTACCTTGATCTGCTCTTTTACTAAGTCGACGCCCACTACCTGTTCTGTTATCGGATGTTCCACCTGCAGGCGGGTATTCATTTCAAGGAAGTAGTAGTTACGGTGTTTGTCTACCAGGAACTCGATTGTTCCCGCACCGATATAGTTGACAGCTTTTGCCGCAGCTACCGCTTTCTCTCCCATATCTTTGCGCAATTCCGGAGTGACAAAAACCGAAGGAGTTTCTTCTACAATCTTCTGATTGCGGCGTTGAACGGAACATTCACGTTCGCAAAGGTGAATGACATTTCCGTGTTTGTCACCCAATACCTGAAACTCGATATGGTGAGGCTCTTCGACGAATTTCTCCAGATAAACCGTGTCGTCACCGAAAGAAGACAAGGATTCGCTTTTGGCAGTCGTATATGCTTCTTCTACTTCTTCGGCACTGTGGATGAGGCGCATACCTTTTCCACCGCCACCCATAGAAGCTTTCAGCATCACCGGATAGCCGATCTTGTTGCAAAGTTCTACAGCTTCTTCTACGCTCTTCAGATTCTCTTGTGTACCGGGAACTACAGGGACTCCTGCTTCTATCATTTTTATGCGGGCGGAAATTTTATCTCCCATCGCTTCCATTGTTTCCGGATTGGGGCCGATAAAGATGATGCCTTCTTCCTGGCATCGACGGGCGAAAGTGGCGTTTTCGGAAAGGAAGCCGTAACCCGGATGGATAGCGTCGGCGTGACTCGCTTTGGCCACTTCGATGATTTTTTCTATATTCAGATAACTCTCTTTGGATGCTGCCGGTCCTACACAATATGCTTCGTCTGCGTAGAGCACGTGCTTCGCGGTCCGGTCTGCTTCGGAGAAGATAGCAATGCTCGTTATCTCCATTTCCCTGCAGGAACGCATCACCCTTACGGCGATTTCACCGCGATTGGCTACTAAGATTTTTTTTATCATACTTCTTTCATTTAAGTACATACTTATTTAATGTCTTCCCATCTGACGGACATACTCCACCTGATGAAAACACAGTATTTTCTTGATTTGGGGCTTAACAAATGATGTTCTTTACTCCTAATCCACGAGGTGCAAGAACGCTTTTACGCGAAGTGGCAGGTCTTCTGACTGACTCTTGTCTTATTTGCCTTCCCGAATTAACATCAGTGGCGTAAAATTAGTTCACTTATAAGACATTTAATAGAACTTCACAGCAGCGGGACTGTCCGGGATTTACACCCGATTCCCTTTTAATCATCGTCCGTTGGATACGGATTCCGAACCATTTCGGGGGGCAAAGATAAATAAATATTGAATAGAATATCTTTTTTTTGCACGAAAGTTTCATTTTTGTGCAATGATTTCCTTCGGTGTATATAGGCTATCCGGTTGGATAGGGAGAGCTGACCGGTAAATACAAACAGACTTAACCGGGCTCTTTGAACTCCTTTTTTAGTTTTCCAATAGAACTAAATCTCTGTGTATTAATGTTTATCTCCTAAACCTTCCTTCTTTCATGTTGTTGAGACTTCCAATCATTAATTAAAAAAAGGAGAATCAATCATGAAAGAAAAGAAAATAGCCCGTGAGGCAAGAAACAAGGAGAAACTAGCCGGTGACGACTGGGTAATGGCAGAATTTTATGCAACGTGGTGCCCTCATTGCAAACGCATGGAACCTTTGGTAAAGGAGTTCAAAAGAGAAATGGAAGGTATAGTTGAAGTGGTGCAGGTCGACGTAGATGAAGAAAGCGAACTGGCTAATTTCTATACGATAGAATCTACTCCTACATTTATCCTTCTCAGAAAAGGGGAACAGTTGTGGAGGCAATCCGGCGAACTGTCTTTGGAAAGACTGGGAAGAGCCGTGAGGGAGTTTAAATCTTGAAAAAGTATTAATAAGAGGGAGTATTTCCCTCTGAAAGTTTTAAATCATGTTATGAAACATGCTTTTTTATTTGGATAATTTGCGGATATGCTAAAAGTCCGTATCTTTGCACTGTGTTTTTCATAGTATTAGATTTAAGGTTAACAAAAGGTTGGAGCAAGGCGTTGCTCCTTTTTTTATGCTTATACGTTTGCAGGGCTTTGGCACTCTTTTGTTAAGTAAGTCCGAAAATCCGGGTAATCATTGATTTCCGGTCAGCCTCAATTCATATAGACAGGCTTGTACTTCCTCAGGGCTACCGGTATGCTTTCCGGCATCATCCGAGAGTTTGATACACTCTCTCCATTCTTGGTTGACATTCATCTTGCATTGTGTCAGTTTCATGACGATATTGGAAGGAGTGAATCCGGTATCATTGGTGAGATTGGTGCCGATTCCGAAAGAACAACGGATCTTGCCTTTGCAGTAATCTTGTATGTCGAGCGCTTTAGTGAAGTCGAGCGCATTGCTGAAGACTATTGTCTTGGTGGTTGAATCAATGCCCAACTCTTTGTAACGGGCTACCAGCTTATCGGTAAAATCAAATTCATTTCCCGAATCGCACCGGACACCATCAAAAAGTTTAGCCTGCTTACGACTGAGGTTACTAAGAAATATACCGGAAGTGTATGTATCCGAAAGCGCAATGCCTAAATCGCCGTCATAGACATTTACCCAGTTTTCGAGTGCCATATAGTTGGCATGTTTGTATCCGAATTGAGCCCCGTGAAACATGAACCATTCATGCGGATGTGTTCCCATCATTTTCATGCCGTACTTCATCGCGAAATAACAGTTGGAAGTTCCCGTACAATACCGGGCCGTTTCATTCAGCCTTTTGATGACTGTTTCCTGTACGTCGATGGAAAACCGTCTGCGTGTGCCGAATTCCGAGAAACGTAGTTGGTGCTGATTGGATAATTCAACCTTTTCTGATAGCTTGCAGAGTATCTCGCCCATATCGGCTACATTACCGGTGAACCGATTCTTAATCTCGGATACAATGGCGAGCAGAGGGACTTCGTATAGCGTGACTTTATACAGGAAATCACTCACTTCAATGTGTAGATGACCGGCTTCGTCCAGATGGATAGCGATCTTCTCCGGGTCGAAGCGGAAAGATGAAAGCCATTCCCAATAAACTCGTGGAAGAAACCGGCAGTTGCGTGTCATATAGTTCAGCTCATCTTCCGTAAGCCTCAACCGGCTCAGTTTATGAAATTCGCCTTTGAGGGTTTCCAGGAACTCTTCCGTATATTCGGTTTCATTTCTATCATTGAAACTGAAAGTACCCATTGCATAGGGAAACAATTTAATATAAGCATACGAGGTGGTAAACTTATAGAGGTCTGTATCTAGTAATGTTTTAACAATCATGCTATTCGTTCTTTATATTTAAAAACGTTGTAAAGTTAGCATTTGTTGAACAAAACGACTGCTTAATTGCCAATAATTACTTCTTGGGCTTTTTCTAATACGCCAAATCTATCCTGTCGGTAACATCGTGGGAAAAATATATTTTTTATTCGTTAATTCGGTAAATACGTTTTTTTGAGGGGCGGGTGATCGTCTGATAGAAGTGCAGACAAAAGACGGTACATTGCCGTGAGAAGCAGAATGTACCGTCTTGATGTTTTCTGTCAGAGAGACTTTATGATAGTTCGACTGTAGGATTATGAATGGTCAGTCCACCGTCTACCACAATCGTTTGTCCGGTGATGTATCGTGCATCGTTGGAGGCCAGAAATGCAATGGTGGCTGCAACGTCTTCCGGTTCTCCCAGATAAGGAGTGGCACATTGACCTAAAAAGATATTGCGGACGTCTTCATTGAGATTGTTCACTGCAGCGGGAGTGAGCACCAGACCGGGGGCTACGGCATTGCAACGGATATTTTTCTTTCCCATTTGGGTAGCGATATATTTGGTCAGGTTGATAACACCGGCTTTGCTGGCTCCGTAGAGTGTTCCGTTTGCATCGGCTGTTATTCCGCTGATAGAAGCTACGTTCACGATATTTCCGCCGCCATGGGCTGTCATGATGGGAATGACTTGTTGCGAGAGATACATGGTACAACAAAGATTCAGGTGAAAGGCTTCATCGAAATAATCGATGTCCAGTTTCTCAATGTTCAAATCACGTTTGGGGTCGGTTCCGCCTACATTATTAATTAGCACGTCCACCTGCCCGTATTCTTTCATTGCGAAGTCAATCAATTCTTTACAGCTCTGGAGCTCTGTAGCAGAGAAATATACAGAACGTACGTCGGCTCCTGATTGGGTGAGTTCGGCAGCAAGCTCATCGGCTCTCTCTTTCGAATAATCGGCAATGACTACTTTGCCTCCCTCGGAGACAATACGGCGTGTCGTTGCTTCGCCAATACCACCGGCAGCACCAGTGATGACGACTACTTTATTTTCAAATCTGTTCATATAATGGAAATTAGGTGGTTATCTTCGGTTAAATAACAGATAATAAATGAATTTGTTATGCACTGTAAACCATCTTTAATAGTAATCGATAGCAGATTCGAAAACTTTTGCATCTAACTTAGTTTTGTTGACTAAATATTTAAGAAGACTGTTAAATGTTAATGCCTGACTGCTTATTTGTTAATGCGCTTCTTATTCTATTAAACCATGTTATAAGATATCCCGTTCGGGCTTTAAAATTTGGAGATATGCAGAAAGTCCGTATCTTTGTACTGTGTTTTTCATAGTATTAGATTTAAGGTTAACAAAAGATTGGCTGTCTGGGATAGATAGCCTTTTTTTATGCCTTAAACTCAAGGGTGAAAGAGGTAAGTTTTAGAACAATGAGTATTGTCCGTTCCTCAGACTTTTCATATCCCGTTCTTTCACCACGTCGTCTTCTGACAAATTTCCGATAAGTAGGGGAGAGTGTTTATCATGTTTCTTCATATTGTATTCCACGCTGTTATAGTTACCTTTGATGGCATAGCAGTAAATGCATCCGTTGAGACAGCTTTCATAAGTGCCTATATCGATACTTTCAATGCAGTTGCAGATGTTGCGCTGATTCTTATCCTTTTTAGCAAGAATCGGATAACCGGTAATTCTTTCAATCAGTTCTTTGTCGACACATAGCCCCGCAGGAATGTTCAGATGTCGCAAGTCAACTTTAGAGGTACAGGTATCCAATTGGAGGGTTGGGTATGCATCCATCGTTTGCCTGAAAGAAACGGCTATCTCTTCTATTTCTTCTTTTGCCGGCGGCTTGATGTTGAACTGTCCTACAGCGGTGCGGATGTGCTGATAGTGATCGATGAACCCCAGCATACATTTTTCAGTATGATCTTTGAGTCCGTCGGCAATACGGGCAAACGCTTCTTTGTGGAAGGAGACGTTGAATTCTTCGTTCGTCAATATCGGGTCATAACGCCAGATAACTTTCTCCCTCCCTATTTTATCGGAGAGACGTTTAAAGATGTCTATTCGTTTAGCAACAGAAGGCAGGTTGTTTTCTAATTTTTCTCCATATGGATTTAAAGTGAACTGGAAGTAGTATTTGTAGTCTTCCAGTTTATCCAGCTTCTCAATCATCGGAGCCGGATTTTTTGTCCAGAATACAATACAGTCTATTACGGCAGGATTTAAACTGACCTTGCTGATCATCTTGGAATTGAAAGGATTGGGTACTAACACATATCCTTCCTTTATCCGGTTGAAGAACCATGGAGAATAAAATGCCGGAATATCTGTCCGGCGACTGGCACTGATTATCATATATCAAAGTTACGGTAAAACAACCGTATCACAATATTTTTCGGGTGAAAAAATGATAAATGGAATGGAGATTGGTAACCTCCTTACTTATTGGCATCTGTCAGCAAGGGAGTATATTGAATAAAGATGCTTATATTATATGTTGGAATGTCACTTTGAGGAAGATTGTGAATGAATATGTTAAATGTTAACATGAGAAGTCTAAAATGTTAATAGGATTTCGAGACTATTAAACCGTGTTATAATATCGTCTGTTTTGGCTCTGAAATTTGCTATTTACCTGAAAGTTGGTACTTTTGTACAGTGTTTTTTTCATAAGTATTAGATTTAAGGTTAACAAAAGATTGGTTGCTCGCGATGAGTAGCCATTTTTTGTTTTTATACGGTTGCAGGTTCTTTAATCATGGTCAGCAGCATTTTAAATCTTTCTGCTGCCGTAAGGGCATGCGGAGCGTTAGCCGGGAATACGATGCTTTCTCCTGCTTTTACAATAAATAGTGTTCCGTTTACGGTAATATTTGCACTGCCTTCCAACACTTGTACGAGTGCGTCGAACGGAGCACGATGTTCACTGAGCCCTTCACCTTTGTCAAAAGAGAATAAAGTGATGTTTCCTGCCGGACTTTTAATTAACTGTTTGCTGATAATGCCTCCTTCTGAATAATCGATAAGGGAAGCTAAATGAAGTACTGTTCCTTTTTGAAATGATTGTTCCATAATTTCCAGTTTTTAATGAATATAAGATATAACAGTTATCGAAAGTGTATTGTTTGTTTATAACAAAACTCGATTTTTATTGTTATAGTACGAGTTAGTTATCGCATGGCTTATTAAAGAAGCGAATCGTTCTATCTACAACTTAAAAACTTAACATTATGAAGAAAAAAATCTTATTGTTTGGAGCACTGGTCGGTGTTCTGCTATTGTCTTCCTGTTCGGGAGGGAACAAGAAACAAACTGTGTCTTCGGAGAGCCCGGAGGAATTGGATAACGCTAGTAAAGTGATCAATTATTATCATACGTCACTTATCGTATTGAAACATATTGCCAATGCGAAAGATATAAATGCGGTATTGGGATATATGGAGCAGACAGGTAAAGTGCCTGAAGTAGCTCCGATTGCGCCTCCGGAAATTTCTGCACGAGACACTGCCGAACTAATGGACCCGGGAGATTATTTTAATGCGGAAATCCGTCAGAATCTGAAACAGAATTATGCCGGATTGTTTCAGACAAGAACACAATTCTATGCTAACTTTAATAAGTTTCTGTCATATAAAAAAGCTAATGAGACGGCTAAAGCCGGTGCGTTGCTTGACGAAAATTATCGGTTGAGTGTGGCATTGTCTGAATACAAACAAGTTATTTTCGATATTCTGAGTCCTTTGACAGAGCAGGCGGAAAAAGAAATTTTAGCCGACAAACCCTTAAAGGAACAGATAATGGCCATGCGCAAAATGTCCAATACTGTACAAAGTATCATGAATATATATTCCCGCAAACATACGATGGACGGTCCGCGGATTGACCTGAAAATGGCAGAGTTGAGAAAAGAATGGGAAGCTGCGAAAAAACTTCCGGCAGTGACAGGTTATGATGAAGAAATAAAAAACTATCAAAGTTTCCTTTCTACTGTAGAGTCTTTCATGAAAGATATGCAGAAAGCAAGGGATAAAGGCAAGTATTCGGCTGAAGACTATGATGCGATGTCAAATGCCTATGAGTATGGGTTATCCGTGATTTAATAAATGAAATGTCTCTTTTTTACAATACATTTTCAAACGAGGGCTTTACTTTTGCATTTGAATAAAGAAGTAATATCTTTGCTGTATGCAATCATTTCAGATTATAAAACCCTGCACCGCGTTAGCACCTTATATCCGGCATTACTGGATATTGCAGGATGACGCGGTGTTTCCTGTTGCCGAACGGGTTTTGCCTGTGGGTTGCATGCAGATGGTATTTCATAAAGGGAGACAGCTTCTGTCACTGAGTGAGTCGGCGTTACAGCCGCAATCTTTTATTTCCGGTCAGTCGGTTGGATTTTCCGATGTGCAGTCAACGGGAAAGATTGAGATGATCACTGTTGTTTTCCAGCCATATGCGGTCAGACCATTGCTCCATATTCCCGGTTATTTATTTCATGGACAGAATATTTCTACTGATGCGGTGGAAGATGTGGAACTGTCGGATTTAGCCAAACGGGTGACTGATACTTTTGATAATATCGCTTGCATTCGTTTGATTGAGCAGTTTTTCATTCGCCGTCTGTACTCTTTTGCGGAATATAATATGAGGAGAATGTCTGCCGTTTTCCACGAAATAGACCTCCAGCCGCAAATTAGTATTTCGCAGATGTCGGAAGTGGCTTGTCTGAGCAGCAAACAGTTCGGGCGGATTTTTGCCGATTATGTGGGAACGACTCCTAAGGAGATGGTTCGAATTGTTCGTATGCAGCGTGCATTATCAGTGTTGCAACAGAATATGGCCGCTCCTTTTGTACAAGTAGCCTATGAATGCGGGTTTTCAGATCAATCTCATATGATTAAGGAATTCAAACTCTTTTCCGGCTATACTCCTGCAGAATACCTTTCCGTTTGTGTTCCCTATTCCGATTATTTTTCGGATCTCTGAAGATGTCCTTTTTTTCCTATCGGGACTTATGCGGTTCTCCTACTTTTGCATTGTCTTTGCAAAGGCTTAGTAGTAACCATAAAAAAAAGAATGAGATGAAGAATTTAATTGCATTTTTTGAGATCCCATCCACTGATTTTCGTCGGGCAGTCGACTTCTATGAAACTGTTTTGGAAACCAAACTTTCTGTATTTGAATGCGAAAAGGAAAAAATGGCGTGTTTTGAGGAAGAAGGTGAAACTGTTGGAGCCATTTCTTATTCCTCAGAGTTTGATTTCCTTCCTTCGGAACATGGAGTTCTGATTCATTTCAATTGTGAGGATATAGCGCAGACTCTGGAGAAAGTACTTCAGAAGGGTGGAAAGGTAGTGATTCCCAGAACAAAAATCGAAGTGGAAGGTAGGGGCTGGTTTGCTGTATTTACTGATTGCGAGGGAAACCGGATTGGTATCTATGCTGAAAAGTAACTAGTCTGTACCGCAGTATTGTGAAGTTCGCCCCAAAAGTCAGATATAAAGCTTTTGGGGTTACTTCATTTTCTTTCTTCTGTTTATTCTATAGGAATATAGATTTCCGTCAGTAATTCTTCGGGGGCTGTATCACGCGGATTATTCAGATAACGTTCGGCACTAGCCTCGTCACGTAGTGTACATTCCATTTCGGGCAGATATTTTCCATAAATTGTATCATATACAGCTTGCAGGTTATCATACGATCCCTTATAAAGAAAGATTGCATAGCGTCCGGCGGGGAGCGTTTTGAATCCGATATCGCCTTTCGGGGCAGTTTTTATGGGTAGCACCATGCACACATCCGTACGTAGTTTCTCCGTTGGTGTTACTTTCGGGTCATCATGGTAGATACAAAGAGGGCTACAGTCCCCCATCGGTAGGTTTTGTTCTCCGATAAACTGGCACAAGCGTATCCAGGTACCACAGTAGTCATTTTGTTTATAGTCACCTGAAAGGCGGATATAGATCAGATTCCGTTCGGGTACATTTTTTATTTCTCTTTTCAGTTCCAGGTCTGGCCTGATAATCGCTGGTTTCATAATTACAAAGTTTTTATTGTTTCGATACTCTAAAGGTGAAATACCATAAAATTGCCTGAACACTTTAGACAATGAAGAAGGCGAAGAATATCCGATCCGATAGGCAATATCGGCTATGGGAATATCCGAGTAACGTAGTAGCCGTGCAGCTGCTTCTGTCCGCGTCCGGACAATAAACGTACCGACAGGCTCACCAAGGAAAGCTTTCATAATCCGATGGAAGTAGAAAGGAGAGAAATTTGAAATTCTGGCCAGTGATTTCAAATCAATGTCTTCTCCCAAATGCTGGTTGATGTATTCAATGACGGCATTTACACACTTCTGATATTCTTCCTGGGTTGTCTTTTTCTGTTGCATGGGCTGATTTTTATTTCACTTCGCAAAGGTATGGGTAAAAAAGGTAACGGACTTGTCCGATGTTGCTAAAATATATTTTTTCTAGTAAGATTCGAAAGTTGTCATGTCGGGCTTCCGGGAATCTTTTTTGATAAATCACTGCTCTTCCAATGTCGTAATGGCATAAAATTTGGTCAATAGGTCGACAATTGATAACGGAATAATTTTCAACGTTTAAATAACGTTAATCTTACGAATAAAAAACTCTGTTTTGTAACAAACTATTTCTAAAAATGTTATCTTGCTTTCGAATTATAAATAAAGAATAGCCATGGATAAAAGAATTGTAGGGACTAATGCCGGGAAAGTCTGGCTTGCCCTAAAAGAAATTGGTGAAATTTCGATACCAGAGTTGGCGAGAAGATTAAATTTGAGTGTTGAAAGCACAGCGTTAGCTGCCGGCTGGTTAGCGAGAGAGAACAAAATCTGTATTCAGAGAAAAAATGGACTACTTGCTTTATCAGATGAAAACAGTTTCCCTTTCAATTTTGGATAATTGTTGATTTTGTCTGTAGATATTCTTGTAGTTCCGCTAACTTAGAAGTAAGGAAATATCTGTGGAATACCATAAGTTGAGCTTGAACCTGAATAGATTATTTTTTTTGAAAGAGTTACTTGGTTTGCCGGGTAACTCTTTTTGTTTTTAATAAGGCTTGTTTCTTTATTATTAATATACGAAAAATATGTACTTTTGTGTCGGAATAATATGTTGAAACTGACAATAAAAGAAGTTTATGGGCAAATTTTTGCTTATTCTGGGGCGCGGAGTTGGTCATGTGATGTTTCAGAATAATGCGCTTTCAGGGGCGCTAATGTTGGTTGGAATTCTTTTGAATTCATGGCAAATGGCTTTGTTGGCCGTTGCAGGTAATGTGATAAGTACGTTGACCGCCTATATTTCCGGTTATAATCGTGAAGATATAAATAATGGGCTATATGGGTTTAATGGTACTTTGGTAGGGATAGCGGTCGGCGTGTTCATGTCGGTTACTGTCGGCTCTTTAGTATGGTTGGTGCTTGCTTCCTGTTTATCTACCTGGATTGCCCGTCTTTTGGGGTTGCAACGTTTTTTGCCGGGGTTTACGGCTCCTTTTATTCTTGCCGTATGGATATTGCTGGCTGTTTGTGCCTGGATGTTTCCTGCTTTGTTGCTGTCTTCGGGAGATGCTTCCGGAGAACAGAGTTTGGCATTTTTCCGTGCATTTAGCCTGAATATAGGACAAGTAATGTTTCAGGGAAGTAGCATATGGACCGGTGTGCTCTTTCTTTTGGGAATTTTGGTCAATTCGCGTGTGAATGCTTGCTATACGGTTTTGGGAGCGTTGCTGCCTATTCCTGTAGCCATATTATTGGGAGTCGAAACGATGGCAATGAATGCAGGATTGATGGGATATAACGGTGTGTTATGTGCCATCGCTTTAGGTGATAAGACGTGGAAGGGAGGAGCATATGCCATATTCTCTGTGTTATTATCTGTTATGTTCCAACTTTGGGGGATGAATGCCGGAATCACTACGCTGACTGCCCCATTTGTACTTTCTGTCTGGGTAACTCTTGGTTTACAGAAAGGAATGAGGGCTGTTACCGGAATCTGATGAACCCATATATACTTTCTTCCGGGAGGAGAGGGTTAACGAATTTATTTCTATATTTGCGGTCAGGACAGTAAATAAAGAATCATTCATCTGCTTATGAAACTCTGTATATAGCTACGCTCAACGGATAGCGCATTTTTTCTATAATGAAGCTATTCTGCTAATCCGGTAGGTCAAATCTATCGGGCAGAGAATTCTTATGTTTTTTTATGAATTTGCGGAGTTGTGTATTGTATCGGATGCAGTACGCAGTTTCGTGTTATTTAAAGTTGAGCAATGAATAATTATACTTATAAGCAAATCTGGCTTATCAATTTTCCTGTAATGATGAGCATTCTGATGGAGCAATTAATCAATATTACTGATGCTGTTTTTTTAGGACACGTAGGGGAAGTCGAGTTGGGGGCGTCTGCACTTGCAGGGATTTATTATCTGGCAATATATATGCTGGGATTCGGATTCAGTATTGGATTACAAGTGATGATTGCCCGTAAAAACGGAGAGCAGCATTATCAGGAGACCGGACGAATATTCTTTCAGGGATTATTGTTCTTGTCGGGGATGGCAGTCTTACTTTGTTGTTTCATTCATTTTGCTTCTCCGTTTATTCTAAGGCGGTTAGTTTCTTCTGATGAAATATATCAGTCAGTCATTTGCTATCTGAACTGGCGTAGTTTCGGATTGTTGTTCTCGTTTCCTTTTCTGGCTTTCCGGTCTTTTCTGGTAGGGATAACAAATACCAGAGCATTGTCGGGAGCAGCTATTGTTGCGGTTTGCATTAATATTCCCCTCAATTATTGGTTGATATTCAAGTTGAATTTGGGAATTTCCGGAGCGGCGATGGCATCTTCTCTGGCAGAGTTCGGGGCTTTCTTAGTGCTTCTGGCATATATGCGGATGGGAGTAAACAAGATAAAATATGGATTGAAGTTTGTCTATGATAGGAAATTGTTAGCGAAGTTATTGTACTTGTCGGTATGGAGTATGCTCCATGCTTTTATCAGTGTTGCTCCCTGGTTTCTCTTTTTTGTGGCAATAGAGCATTTGGGGCATACGGAACTGGCTATTTCTAATATTACCCGTAGTGTTTCTACTTTATTTTTTGTAGTGGTGAATTCATTTGCTTCTACGACCGGTTCATTGGTCAGCAACCTGATTGGGGCAGGACGTGGGAAAGAACTTTTTCCACTTTGCCGTAAAGTTCTTAAGTTAGGATATCTGTTCGGACTTCCATTGGTGGGAGCGGCTCTTCTATGTAGTCAGTGGATTATAGGATTTTATACGGACAATGACTGGTTGGTAGAACAGGCATTTTATCCATTTATGGTCATGCTGCTGAATTATATCTTTGCCTTGCCCGGATATGTATATATCAATGCTGTCACTGGAACGGGAAAGACAAAACCGGCTTTTGTCTTTCAGCTGATAACGATATTATTATATTTGAGTTATTTGTATCTTTTGAGTGAATGGTTTCATGCCCCTTTAGTAGTGTATATGACGGCGGAGTATTTGTTTGTAATCATGCTGGGGATACAATCTCTTTTGTACCTGAAGAGAATATTGGATAAGAATATGTACTTTTGCATCTCTGATGATTGATACATTTTTTCGAAATGACAGAAGATATAAAAAATAAATTGTTAATGTGTGCGGAGATTTATCATTGTGCCGGATTTATTACAAGTGATCCGGTGCAATTTCCGCATCGTTACACACTGAAACAGGATATAGAGATAAGTGGGCTGTTGACCGCGATTATGAGTTTTGGTAATCGCAAGCAGATATTGAAAAAGGCAGATGAACTGCACCGGTTGATGGGAAGCTCACCATATCAGTACGTATTATCATGCCGATGGAAAGATGATTTTCCTGCGGGCGTGACGAATAGCTTTTACCGGATGCTTTCCTATGCCGATTTTTACGGATATTTTCAACGTTTGTATTTGGCTTATTCTCAGTTTGAAAGTTTGGAAGATGCTTTGCACACGTATCCCGGGATACCGATGGAAAAGTTATGTGCCTTTCTTGAAGTTTCTGCTAAAAGCCCTCAGAAGAAACTGAATATGTTTCTTCGTTGGATGATTCGTCGTGATTCGGAAGTTGATCTGGGCGTTTGGAAGAGTTTTGACCGTAAAGATCTGATTGTTCCCTTAGATACACATGTTTGTCGGGTAGCTTATTACTTCCAATTGACGGATGCGGAAACTTTTTCCTTGAAAAATGCCCGTAGGATAACTGCAGCATTGGCTGAGGTCTTTCCGGATGATCCCTGTCTGGGTGACTTTGCTTTATTTGGATTGGGGGTGAATGGAGAGATTTAAGTTCTGTTTACCCGGCTTTTTATTTTTTGGTCCAGATTCGTGTGTTAAGATTTAAATCCTCTATAATGGAGACTAATGCATGAATCATACTGAAATCGTTCTTGAGCTGGCTAAGGTCATCAATAGATTTCCAGATGCTGGCTTCAAAATGATTCCTGGATTCGGGAATGGCGATCAGGATATTGGAATCTTTGAAACTAATTGTAATGTTTTTATTGAATTCTCTGTCTAATGCGAGAAGACGTTCCATCATTGAAGGAGAAAGGAGATAACGTGCTTCAATTTGGTCTGTGGAGTAAACATCGAATGTCTTTTCAAAATCCGGGTTTTCCAGCTTTACCCGTGAACCGCTGAAGCTTAGTTTGAACAGACTGTTCCTTAAAACAGTGGTGTGCCCCTGAAAATCTTTCTGAAAATCGGCGATGAAAAGGAAACCTTTGAAAATATCTACCCAATAATGACTCGTTTGTCCTTTCGAATTGACACGTGTTTTTCTTTCTTCGGCATGGACTTCCGCACAACTAAAGTCAGTTTTTCCTACCCGCCCTTGTATGAGATCTTCTGTATGATAACGGTCGGGCGAAGTAAACAGGCCGCAGCTCCGGAATATACCTTCTTTGATTCCCTCTTCCGGTGTGAAGATGGCATTATCACAAAATGATTGCAATACTTGTGCGATAACCTTTTGTTTATAATACGAGGATAATTCCTGAGATTTGGCGTTTACACAACTGTAGTATGCCAACAAAGCAAGCCCGGCTGCAATACCAACTCCAATAAGTGCAGCGTTGATATAAACTGAAAATGCAGAGACAATCACGAAAACAACCCCTCCTACCCATATTCCGGTGGACTGTCCTTGCTTTTTTAGTTCTTTGCGTTTTTGCTCGAGGCTTTGCAGGGTGGGGGAAAGGCTTTGTGTTAATGTTTCAAATTGCGGGTTTTCTGCCATATTTTATATTTGTCTTTACTGTTTCAACAGGTTATTAACATTTGGAACAGCACGTTCCTGTTCGGAAATGGAGAACACATTTTTGCGCGTGAAACCAAACATTCCGGCTAACAGATTTGACGGAAAAGTCTGTACGGCATTATTATAGTCAGTGACACAAGCGTTAAAAGTCCGGCGTGCTGCCGAAAGTTGTTCTTCTGTTTCATTAAGCGCACGTTGTAGTTGTTCAAAGTTTTCAGAGGCTTTCAATTGCGGATAGTTTTCTGCAATGGCAAAGAAGTGTGTGCAGGCCTGTGAGAAAGCAGAGTCCAGATTTTCTTTTTCCTGACTGGAGAAAGAAGCATACGACTTGTTTCGCATTTCTGTGATTTGTGCGAATGTACTTTTTTCGTGTTCTGCGTATTGTTTGACTGTAGCTACCAGATTAGGAATCAGGTCGTATCTCTTTTTTAGCATTACATCAATGGCTCCAAAAGCATTTTCAGTCTCATTCCTTTTTCTTACCAGCGAGTTGTAAATAGCGATGAAAATCACTGCAATTACAGCTATAATGATGAATATAGTCATAACTAAGTATCTGGCATCCTCTTGCCGCTTTCTATTTTTGTGAATTCAGAGTTATTTTGTTGCGTCAAAGATAAAGAATAAAACTGAAAAACGGAACAGCCTTTTCAGTAAAAATGTATGGTAGAATATTTGCTGAATATATCTGATGGCAGCCAGATAAAAGGGAAATTCCGGTTATAATCGAAAAAAGTGGATTCAGAATCAACTTTTACGGTTACAACCGGAAATTTAGACAGGTATCAGGATGCTTGTATTTTGTTTGTGTATTCTTGCCAACCGGGTGCGGTTTTATATTTTTCTATGGATTCGGCGGGAACGCGAATGACGGTAATGTCATCCGGAAATCCGTACCATACCTTTTCAAATACTTGTGGAGGAGTTCCTCCTTCTACTTTGACTTCTTTAATACCTGTATTATTGAAAGCTGAAAAATTAATCTGTGTCACATGCTCCGGAATGGTCAGTTGGGTGACTTTTCTGTTGCCACCCAATAATCCCTGTCCCAATATTCGGATACTTTGTGGAATTTCGAAATGTGTTAATTTCGGGCATCCTTCAAAGCAATAGGCTTGAATTGTTGCGTAAGGGTCATCATTGGATGTCGGTCCATAGGTTGTCACTTCTGCCAGCTCCGGACAATAGTAGAAAGCTCTGCTTGCTATGTTTACAATACCATTAGGCAGTTTTACAGTGACGATACCACTTTCCCGAAATGCTTCCAAACCTATTGTTTTAACACGCTCAGGTACTTCTATCAGCTTGAGCCGTGAGGTGTTTAAGAATGCTTGTGCACCGATTTCTGTTAGCATATCAGGCAATAGAACTTCTTCAATACCGGCATATACAAAGGTGCTGGCAGGCAGTTTGGTTATCTTTGTCTGACTTAAATCCACCTTTTTCAAGTTATAGCAATAGTAGAATATATCTTCTTCAAGTTGTTCCAGAGTCGAGGGAAATATGACTTCTTGAATGGTAGAATTGAAGAAGGCCATATTTCCTATAGATTTTAGTCCATCATTAAGTATTACCTTGTTTATTTTGCTGCCGTTAAAAGCATTTTTGGGAATAGACTTCACGCTATTGGGAAGCGTGATTTCATCGTATCCTTTCAAGACCTCCGTCAGAACTCCATTTTCTACGCGGACAGGTGAAACCTGAATAGTGAAGCTTCTTTGCTTTCCTTCTATCGTTATGGTTACTTCCTGTTTATCGACAGGGATAGATGAAGAGAAACCACTGATCTGTTCCGGGGCAACACTCACAGGTCGTTGTTTCCCATCATCATATTCGCCTGTCACTTTGAGTCCAGTTAAGTCTATACTCTCTCCTAATGCATAAATCGTTTTTGCAGGCAGTTGGTCAATAGAAAAATTTTCAAGTAAGGCTCCTGTCGGTTCAGATGGTTTTTCCGTCGGAGGTGAATCCTTTTTATATTCATCGTTTTCGGTGCTGCAACTTATTAATGTAAATCCTGCTACCATTTGCAGCCAAAGTATTATAATTATATGAAGTCCGGTTTGTTTCATTGTAATCAAGGTTTAGTTAGGGAATTGGGTCAAACGTATTTCTATTTTTACGACTTTTCCGGCTTCTACGCTTCTGCCGGAAGACCATATCTGGTAATTATCAGGGCCGCCTCCTTCTTGTACCACGAATGTAAAGAACCGTTGCGACTGTGCTGCGAACCATTCTTCTTGTGGTAAAATAAAGGTGGCTATCCCGCTTTCATTGGTCCGGGCAACCGCAGTAGGTAAGGTCAGATTATCTTTCTCAAATACTTTATAATCTTTTTCATTATACATCTTTACGGGAATACCCGTTGCAATTTTTCCATTCTCATCATAAACGACAACCACTACTTTAGCTTCTCTCACTTCTTCGTTTCCTTTTTCACATGCTATCATAAAAAGTATGATACCTAGTAGAATAACAATCTTTCTCATAATTTTTTTTTCAATTTTAATCGAATGCAAAAGTAGCGAGATTGTATCAATTTTGAGTTATGATACAACCTTATAAATCTAACACCTCTATTTGGAAAATGTTGATATTCAGATTGTTATTTTGTGTGGTGCTTCAGTTTTCTAACACAGGTCTAACACCTATCCGAAAAGTGATAAAAACAGGTCCTTGTTGGTTGTTTCCGCTGATTTGATACGTGATTTGAGCCGTGACTTGCGGGCATATACATTAGCTACTGTATCTTTCATAAACAGACTAATTACTTGTGGGGAAAAACCGACAAAGACATAACATAATAATCGGATGTCTGCTTCTTTCATTGCAGGGAAGTCGGTACGTAGCTTTTGCATGGCATTATCATGACAGGTATTTACAATTAGTTCCAGTTCTTGCAGCATCTCATTGTTCTCCGAAAAGTCGGTGATGATCTGCTTTACTTCCTGAAACATGGCAGCCTGTTGCGATGAGGTGTTTTCGCGTTCATAATAGGTTTTTCCTAGTTTGTCGATGATGTCAAAACGAGAAGCAATCAGTCCTTTTAAATGATTTTCTGTGTCGCGTTGTCCTTCCATACGCTCTGTCAGGGTTTTATATTCGGAGTTGGCTTCTTCTACTAATAGCAGATAGTGGTCGGTACGTTCGCGTTGCAGTCGCAGGCGTTGGCGGATGATATAATAGCTTATACCTAGCAGTAGGATAATGATACTTATGGAGATGATTTCTAAAGTTGTGCGGTTTTTCATTCGATACTCTGCAAAAGCCGATTGTTCCTGAAAGTATTCTCGTTCAACCATACCAGCAGAAAACTGCATGTTTGATCGTGTCAGCGAATCGGTCAGGTAGATATAGCGGTGTATATTTTCGGTTGCCTTTTCAAAGTTTTTGGATTGTGCTTCAATACGGTATGCAGTGTATTGTAAGTCTGCCATATCGCGGATATCCGTGGTATTAGCTTCCGCCAGTTTCAGGTAATGGCGTGCGCTGTCTATCCGATTCTTCAGTAGGTTTACATCCACTAGTGTGTGGTATCCATATAATGTATCTTGCCGGGCGGAAAGTTCGATACGTTGTAGTAAGTCATGAGGAATCTGTCGTTTGCCAGATACCACATAAAGCGAGGCAAGGTTGGTGAGGCTGGCTTTGGCTAAATGATCGTTCTTTTGTTCATCAGCTAAATCAAGAGCTGCAGAGTAGAGACGTATTGCTTTCTCTATATCTTTTGAATGAAAAGCTGCTGCTGCCATATCAAGTGTCGACTCTGTTTCTTCACGAACATGATCCGACTGTCGGAAGTTATTACGGGCTTCATGGAAATAATGGTAGGCCCTGCTATAATTCATCTGTTCATAATATACTTCACCGATTTGACCGTATAACAGTCCTGCATAATAAGGCTCATTAGTGTTTTTCAGCTTTTCTTCAATTTTGAGAAAAAGGCGCAATGCTCCCGGTTTGTCTCCTGCACGTAGCTTGATACGTCCCCAGTAGTAGAGGGTTCTGCATTGATTGCGTAAATTCTTCGGGCGGTGTGCATAATAGCTCCATGCTTTTTGAATAAGTGAATCGTCGGTTATTTTAATATGATTCTTATCTAAAGCTGCAGAATAAAGCAAAGCATATTTAGCCTGTTCGGCCTGACTGCCTTCCCTCTTAAACTGCTTTAATATTGTTAAGGCACTGTCCGGTTTGTTTTGTAACAGAGCTTCCACTTCGTCAAGCCGGGAAATATATTCTCTATTATAACATCCTGTAAAAAAGAGAATTGCTGATAATCCAAGTATAATTCTGTATTTCATGTTGTGAATGTAGTAAAAATCTCCCGGAATTATTAAAAACTGGAGTGAAGAATTTATTTTTTTGCTGTTTCCTGTTGTTACTTTATTGATGGTTGCTTAATTGATGCTTGCTTATAGTCCTGTCAAGGCACAGGACTGTGCTGGCAAGGTAGGTGTTCATACTTTTATGACATTGGTGCTTCGGGGGATATTTTTAGTACGAAGATGGTTGCCAATAATCACTCTTTCCTATCTCTCACATCATAGTAAGTACATAAGATGTGGTCGCTATATCTGTTTAAAACCAGCAGTTGTTTGTATGTTAAGTCACTGTATCCCATATGTTATCCTATATATATTATTGTATTAACTAACCGACATCTTCATCGTTCCACCCGGGTGAACGGATCATTGCACAATAATGAACTAACCTGTCTACCAACGTGATAAAGACTGCTCACCTGGGTAGAACGATGAAGATGTCGGTTAGTTAATACACAAACTTTAGTTGATAAACAGGTTAAGTCAGGCTATACTACATGCAAAGAAGCGGTAAAGTATATCTCATGGAAAGTACATTTCAGCGGAAAGGACAGGTACTTATGAATGAGATGAGAGATAACTCTAAATGTAATGAGAGATAACCTAAAACAGGTGCTTTTTGATGGATAGTAAATGAGAGATACCTTTCCGAATAGGTATCTCTCATTTACTATATTATTGACTATAAATATATTACATATCCAACAATGAGACCGTGAGACTAAAATTATTTTTTTCTTTCTAAGAGCGATTACCGGTCAACCGTCTTCGTACCAAAAGTGGAAGACTTTACCGTGGAGGATATTTCTGGATTATGGATTTATTTTCGTTCAAATTCGGATATTCGCCTCTTTACAGGAACCACAACTCGTTCGGATGGATTGAAATTTAAAGACTTGGACCACATTAATGATTCAGGTATTAATGACCTGAATGGTGGAGATGAAGCACCTGATCTTATTGTATAATGGATACTTTTTGTAAGATAATATGCAAACGCCCACAATCTTGGTAAGGAATTAACCGATAAACTGATTTTGTATCCCGCTATAGGTCAATGTAATTTTATGCATCGCCCTTGTCACTGCCACATAAAGCATATTTCTATCTATCGTAGAATGATAGTTTTTATTATCAGCCTGTGGAATGATTACTTCATCAAATTCCAGTCCTTTTGCCATATGTGCAGAAGTAACAACAACTCCTTTTGTATAAGCTGAACTTTGACTTGACAAAAGCGATATGTTATCTGTATGGACTTGGAGTTTTTGAGCAAGCGCTTTTGCCAGAGTTTCTGTTTTGCAGATTATTCCCAAAGATGTATATCCGGAGTTTCTGAAGTCCGATATCAAATTAGCAATGCCTGTAGTTTCTTCTTCTGTATTCTTAAATTGAAGAATTTCAGGCTGTTCCCCATGTCGCATAATGGGTTCCAGCTCCTTGTTTGTCTGAATTTTCTGTGCCAGACAGGTAATTTCAAATGTAGAGCGATAACTCTTACAGAGTTTCATTATTTCTCCGGTGATAAACACTTTTTGAATCATGGCAGCAGTTGAAGAACCATAGGGATTGACAGATTGAGAAGCATCTCCAAGAATTGTTTTCCGGCAGGGATAAAGTTTTTGGATCACTTTGTATTGTATGGGAGAATAGTCCTGCATTTCATCTATCAGAAGATGTCTGATATGAGTTTGAGTTTTATTTCCATCCAATGCGAGATGCAGATAAGCCAGAGGAGCCATATCTGCATATTCCAGCATACGATTCTTTCGCATCTTGAACATTTCAGGTTTTCCGGCCCATTCGAAAAAATCTTTATAGATCTGAAGGTCGTTATTTCCTGAAAACATATTCTTAATTTCTTTTCTCAGCAGATTTTTCTCAGCGGTAGTGACTGTAAGGTTATACTGGATTTTCATCATTTCCAGAATGTAATCCGTCATGGTTTCAAATCGTTGGCGTATGGGGTAACGATGGAATCGTTTGAATTGTTCCCCTATGAATTCAGCGGGAATAGTGATATACTTGGTAATTTTTACATTAGTCGCTTTGAAATAGTGATTTTCCATATGGAGGATGAATTTGTCGAGTCGGGAAACAAACTCGAAAGAGGCTTTGTATTGTATACGTTCGATAAAATCCGGAACCGGTTTTTCCAGTAGTTCCGAAACTTGTCCGAAGAAATCCTGATACTTATATTTGTTGTTGAGGACGGTGGAGAGAATTTGTTCCATGCTGGTTTCCGGTACGGTTGTTTCGCCAAGTTCCGGGAGGACATTGGAAATGTAATCAGCAAACACTTTATTGGGAGAGATAATCAGGATATCTCTGGATGCAATCTTTCCTTTTTGCGCATAGAGCAGATAGGCGATGCGATGTAATGCAATAGATGTTTTTCCCGATCCGGCGACTCCCTGTATGATGAGCACAGGCGTATCTTCGTTACGGATAATCCGGTTCTGTTCGCGCTGGATAGTCGTGACGATATTTCTCATCTTGTCGTCTGCATTGGAACAGAGCTCTTTTTGCAGGATATCATCATGAACAGTGACGGAACTTTCAATCATGTATTCCATCTTACCTTTACGAATGCGATACTGACGTTTGAGTGAAATCTTTCCATGCACTTCGCCTGAAGGAGAAGAATAAGTGGCCTCATCTGACTCATAATCATAAAACATACCCGAAATAGGTGCCCGCCAATCGTATATCAGGTTTCTTTTGCTTTTGATATCAAAGAATGTATGGATACCTATGTATATAGGGATGTTTTTGCTGTCGCTTTTATTTTCCTTAAAGTCGATTCGTCCGAAGTAAGGAATATCCAGTATTTTACTCAGGCGATTGCGTTTGTCTATCACATTCTCGCCTCGTGCAAAATGATTCAGGATACTTTCACGCATGGAACGGATTTCGTGAGGATCGATGTCCTTATTGGACCATAGATAATCTTTGTATTCCTGCAGAGTGTCTACATGCTCTTTTACTGATTTGTCTGTGCTGTTTATCGTATCATTGATGATATCGATCACCTGTTGCAAATATTCTTTTTCCTGTTCTTCTGTTCCGTTGAATATCATATATAAATTCAGTTTGGGTATTAAAAGTTGATTGAAAGGCTGGCAAAGTTAGTTGGATTCAGTGTGGTATTAAATAGTTATTTATAGCTATATCTAAAGCCTTTTTCTTATTTTTGTACGCTCATTTAATCAAGAAGAAAGATGGATATCCTCGACATTGCAAGAAAAAATCAACAGAAGGCATGGGAAATAATAAAGAAAATCAATGTAATTCCGATATGGGAGGGTATTGGTGCACAGATTAATCTGGTTGGCTCTCTTCGTACGGGATTGCTGATGAAACACCGGGATATTGATTTTCATATATATACGCCTTCTTTAAATTTAGCCGATAGTTTCAGGGCAATGGCGAGACTGGCGGAAAACACGTCAGTGAAGAAGATAGAGTGTGTGAATCTTTTGCATACTATTGAGGAATGTATTGAATGGCATGCCTGGTATCAGGATTCGGATAATACACTCTGGCAATTTGATATGATACATATCCGGAAAGGTTCCCGGTACGATGGATATTTTGAGAAAGTAGCTGAACGTATTTCTTCCGTCTTGACGGATGAAACTAAGCGGGCAATTCTTCAATTGAAAAATGAGACACCCGAAAGTGAAAAGATTATGGGGATAGAATATTACCAGGCTGTTATACGGGATGGAGTACGGACTTATGCCGGGTTTGAAGAATGGCGAAAAAAGCATCCGGTGGCAGGAGTGTTGGAATGGATGCCTTAATCAGCTCAATATGCCCGACTCATATCCTATGCGGATAGCTTCGATGGAATTTTGCACCCCTAGTTTCCTTAACAGATTTTGTCGGTGAATATTGACGGTATGAATGCTGACGCACAGTTTGTTTGCTATTTCCTTACTCAACAGTCCTTTTTGGATGAGGTGTAATATTTCTGTTTCCCGTTTGGTGAGAGGGTTAGGGACATGAAGCGATAGAGAAGGGGAGAATATAGCTCCATTTTTCAGATTGAGTACAGTACAGTCTACTGTTTCGGACTCTTCCTGATCGGGCGAAATATCGATATTCCCGATTACCAGCCATGCTTTTCCATTGACTGTCTGCTCCAGAACCTGATGCTTGCTGACGACACGTATGTATTGTTGCTTTGCATTAAGAATACGAAAACTGTAAATATTAGAATAATCGTTTCGTTGTTCCGGAGGCAAGTTGTAAATAAACTGACTTAATTTAATTTGTAAGGTGAACAGTTGTGCACGGTCGTCCGGATGAATCCGTGACTCCAGATAGTCTCCCTGTTTTTCCAATGTTGCTATCTTATGGCTGTCATATCCCAGTAAATCCACAAAATTCTGAGAGGCATAAGCGTATCTGCATTTGTATACATCAACTACAAATGTACAGTTGCCGCTTATCTTGGAAAACTGGTGAAGCATGGATTTATCACGTTCCCATACGGAGTAGTCTATGTCAGTAAAAGACAAGCGTTGTTTTGCCCACAATTCTTCCCGTGTGATATCTATAGACTTGGTTTCTGGCATTTGTGGAATTGTTTTTGGATTGAAGTATGACAAAAGTAGACATAATCCGGGATATTATCAAGGAAGGAGAGGAGATTTACTTATTCTTATTGTTTCATACAACAATCGTGCTAACAAATGATAATAAATGAACATCTCTTGAAAAATAAATAATAAAAAGATAGTTATCTAATTAATTGTATTATCTTTGTTCCCAGAGTTTGAGTCACGAATCATTATTGTGTAGTTCTTCTTTATAATATATTATTAGTAAGTAGTCCTCTTCTGTAATTATCCTCCTCACTCCAATTTAGTATTTATTTTTAATAAAATTTTAGATGAACATTTACATTTCAGGTTTAAGTTATGGCACAAATGATGCTGACTTAACAAATTTATTTGCAGAATTTGGAGAAGTTTCTTCTGCCAAAGTTATTTTTGATAGAGAAACAGGTAGATCCAGAGGATTCGCTTTCGTAGAAATGACGAATGATGCAGAAGGACAAAAAGCTATTGACGAATTGAACGGCGTTGAATATGACCAGAAGGTTATTTCAGTGAGCGTTGCACGTCCTCGCGCAGAAAAACCGTCATATGGTGGTAATCGCGGAGGTGGTTATAACAATTCAAGAAGATATTAATATCAGCATAAAAGCAGAAGATGATGTCTTCTGCTTTTATATAAATTGTTCCGTTTCATGATTTAACGGAGGTGTTTCTGTTATACAGAGAAAACAAAAAATCATTTTACATTTAAGTTCTGCTAATTCTGCCTCTTTTATGCGCAATATCAGGAATATATAATCCTGCACTTTCCATTCTGACAATAGATTTATTAGACTTTTTTGTAATACAATACTCTTGAAAGAACCGAGAGTGAGAGTTTAATAACTAATATCCAATCAGGCAAATAGTCAATGATGAAGGCGACTTTGAATACTTGAATAAATTATATTCAGGTTGTAACGACTTTGAAATGGCCAAACACAGAATGAAATATATGAAATCATTTTTTATAGGAAATATTGAAATAAAGGTACCTGTTATACAAGGTGGAATGGGAGTTGGGATATCATTGTCCGGTCTGGCGTCGGCAGTAGCAAACGAAGGAGGAGTAGGAGTTATATCATGTGCTGGGCTGGGACTGCTTTATCCTAGGGAAAAAGGTACTTATACCGAGAAATGTATTGGTGGCCTGAAAGAAGAGATTCGTAAATCACGCATGAAAACAAAAGGCATTATTGGTGTGAATGTCATGGTTGCCTTGTCGAATTATGCTGATATGGTGCGTACTGCGATTAATGAAAAGATTGATGTGATATTTTCCGGTGCCGGACTTCCGCTTGATCTGCCTTCATATCTGATTCCGGAGAGCGTAACGAAACTGGTACCTATCGTATCTTCTTCGAGAGCTGCCAGAATAATCTGTGATAAATGGCAAAAGAATTATAACTATCTGCCGGATGCGATAGTAGTTGAAGGACCCAAAGCTGGCGGGCATTTGGGATTTAAAAAGGAACAGTTGCAAGATCAGAATTTTGCCTTGGATGTATTGATCCCTGAAGTAGTGGCGATTGCGGCCAACTATAAAGAACAGAAACATATTCCGGTGATTGCCGCCGGTGGGATTTCGACGGGTGAAGATATTGCTCATTTTATGGAACTGGGAGCTTCGGGAGTACAGATGGGAAGTATTTTCGTGACAACTCTCGAATGTGATGCTTCGGAAACTTTTAAAGAAGTGTATATTCACTCCAAATCCGAAGATGTACTTATTATTGAAAGTCCCGTTGGAATGCCGGGACGGGCTATTGACGGAGAATTTATTCATAGCGTGAATGATGGTCTGGAAAAGCCAAGGAAGTGTTCATTCCATTGCATTAAGACATGTGACTATACGAAAAGTCCTTATTGCATTATTAAGGCGCTGTATAATGCAGCCAAAGGAAATATGAAAAAAGGCTATGCTTTTGCCGGTAGCAATGCCTTTCTGGCAGAAAAAATAAGCAGTGTGAAGGAAGTAATGAATACACTGGAAAGCGAGTTCTTTTTAGCGACTCACAAACTGGCTTAATCTCTGAGACCTTGCATTTCCGTGATTGGATTTGTCCGAGTCTCTCACTATATATAAAATTAACCGCTGCTTCGAAAACAGCAAAAACAACATTTATGACATTTAAAGAATTAAATATAACCGAACCTATTTTAAAAGCAATTGAAGAAAAAGGATATACTGTGCCTACTCCTATCCAGGAAAAAGCGATTCCTGTAGCATTGGTAAAAAGAGATATATTAGGTTGTGCGCAAACTGGAACCGGAAAAACCGCTTCTTTTGCAATACCTATAATACAACATTTACATCTCAATAAGGGAGAGGGCAAGCGTTTGGGAATTAAAGCTCTGATTTTAACTCCTACGCGAGAACTCGCATTACAAATAAGTGAATGTATTGACGATTATTCAAAATATACACGTATTCGTCACGGAGTCATTTTTGGAGGTGTAAATCAACGCCCACAAGTGGATATGTTGCATAAGGGAATCGATATCCTGGTTGCTACTCCGGGACGCCTGCTCGATTTAATGAATCAAGAGCATATACGATTGGATAATATTCAGTATTTTGTTTTGGATGAAGCAGACCGTATGCTTGATATGGGCTTTATTCATGATATTAAGCGGATATTACCGAAACTTCCGAAGGAAAAGCAGACTTTATTTTTCTCGGCTACGATGCCTGATACAATTATTGCGCTGACTAATTCTTTGTTGAAGAATCCGGTGAAGATTTATGTAACACCGAAATCATCAACTGTAGATTCTATAAAACAGCTGGTTTACTTTGTGGAGAAGAAAGAGAAAAGTCAGTTGTTGATTTCAATCTTGCAAAAATCGGAAGATCGGTCAGTACTTATATTCTCGCGTACAAAGCACAATGCTGATAAGATCGTTAAAATATTGGGTAAAGCAGGTATTGGCAGCCAGGCTATTCATGGAAATAAGAGTCAGGCAGCACGACAGTCTGCGTTGGGCAATTTTAAGTCGGGAAAGACGCGGGTGATGGTTGCTACTGATATCGCTTCTCGAGGAATTGATATTAATGAGCTGCCGTTGGTTATCAATTATGATCTTCCTGATGTACCTGAGACGTATGTGCATCGTATCGGACGTACAGGAAGAGCTGGAAATGAAGGAACAGCACTTACGTTCTGTTCTCAGGAAGAACGTAAATTGATTAATGACATTCAGAAGTTGACAGGCAAGAAACTAAATAGGGCTGACATTGCAATTTAAGAGCAATCCCTTACATTATTCATTAAAATATAGTATAAATTAAATATAAGTTCTATGGCAAAATCCATTACGGTAGGTAAACGTGAAAATGAAAAAAAGAGACTCGCTAAACGAGAAGAAAAACAAAAGAAAAAGGATAGTAAGAAGTTATCCAGCAAAAGCAGCTTCGATGATATGATTGCTTATGTCGATGAGAATGGAATGATAACTTCGACTCCTCCGGCTGAAAATGTAAAAAAGGAAGAGATAAATCCGGATGAAATAATTATTGCAACTCCAAAGAAAGAAGATGAAGAACCTGTTATATTAAGGGGGAGAGTTGAATTCTTTAATGAGGCAAGAGGATTCGGTTTTATTAAGGACCTTGCCGGGGTTGACAAGTACTTTTTTCATGTTAATAATGTCGTTGGCAATATCTCGGAGGGTAATATTGTAACATTCGATCTTGAACGGGGTGTGAAAGGTATGAATGCGGTCAATATCTGTCTCGAAAAGAAACCGGTGGAGAATTAAAATAAAACAAGATAAATAAGTATTGAAACTTATTTTATAAGATACATTTGCTTGAGTGCAATCTGATAAAATAAAAAAATCCCTTGAGCCTCAGAGGTCCAAGGGATTTTTTGTGCGCAAAAACAGCGTCGTGTATGAATGGTAAAATAGAGAATTAACAGGAAAAGAATACAGTATAACGTACAAAAATGGCAAGAAATAATTGTTCATTATCTCTACTATTTCCTACCTTTGTCTGCTGAGGCAGAAATATTATTAACTTTTAAACGCAGAAAACATGAAGAACTTATTGATTATGGCATTTTTTCTTGGCTTGACTTTGCAACTCTCTGCAGGGACCGGAGGAAACAATGCTGTAATTGTAGAAAAGACTACGGCAAGTCCGATGGAAAAGACATCTGTTAATTGGCAGAAAATGGCAGATGGTATGTCAAAAGCCCTTATAAAGCATTTTTGGGGTGCAAATTTTAAAGGGTATGAGAACCGTTATTATTTCAACTATGGTAGTGATCTTTCTAATATGACTACCAATCATTATTGGCCACAGGCGCATGCTATGGATGTGATGGTAGATGCGTATATGCGTACCGGAAGCAAACAGTATCTGAATATTTATCCGTTATGGTGGGAGGGTGCACCGAAGTTCAACTTCTCAGGCAGAGCCGAAGATCCATGGTGGAATGTATTTGTTGATGATATGGAATGGATTGCTTTGGCACAGATTCGTATGTTTGAAAGCACTAAGGACACCAAGTATCTGAAGAAAGCCAAGCAGATGTACGATGATTGGATCTGGTCTACCTGGGGACCGGAAGATGAGGCTCCGTGGTTTGGCGGTATTACCTGGAAGACGGATGTGGCAAAATCTAAAAATGCCTGTTCTAATGGTCCTGCTGCTCTGATTGCTGCCCGGTTGTATAATTTCTATGATGCTATAGGCAAAACGAGGGGAAAATCAAAGCAGGCCTATCTGAATGAAGCCATCAAAATATATACCTGGGAGAAGAACAACTTGTTCGACCGTCAGACCGGGGCAGTATATGACAGCATGAATGGTGAGGGTAAGATTACTAAATGGACATTCTCGTACAATGCGGGTACTTTCTTGGGAGCAGCTCATGAACTGTATAAGATTACAGGAGATAAACAATATCTGGCAGACGCGGTGAAAGTTGCTAATTTTGTGATTGATCATTTGTCAACAAACGAAGGTGTACTCCCTGATGCAGTAGGTGGTGATGGTGGTTTGTTTCATGGCATTTTCTTCCGTTATTTTGTGAAACTGATTAATGAACCTGCGTTGGATGGTACTAATTATAACAAGTTCCGCAACTACATAACTCATTGCGCTACAGTTATGGCAGAGCAGGGAGTGAATGGGAAGACTATGCTGTACAGTGGTCGTTGGAGAAAAGCACCTGCCGATGATGAAGGTGTCGGGTTAACGTCCCATCTGACCGGCTGTATGCTGATGGAAGCTATGTGTGTACTTAAGCAGAGGTAATAGAATAAGAAAAAGAGATAAAATAAAAATCCCTTGAACTTCTGAAGTTCAAGGGATTTTTATTACTGAGTTGATAGTGGTGCCACCAGGAATCGAACCGGGGACACAAGGATTTTCAGTCCTTTGCTCTACCAACTGAGCTATGGCACCGTAATGCTAATTCAACTCAGTTGTTTCTCTTTTGCGGTTGCAAAGGTAGTTAAACTTTTGGATTCTGCAAGGGTTCTATAAATAAAAAACACTGATAAAAAGCTAGTTTGCTTATTATCAGTGTTGTATAGAATGAAATATTTTTCTGTAATATACCGAAAAAATCTACTTATCTTCTTTCAGTGGATTCCATCCTTGGGCTTTCAGTTCAAACTCTTGCCCGTCGCGAGTAATCAATGCACAGCCAAGTTCGGGTTTGGTGATGTGTCCGATGAGGCGGATGCCTTCCATTTGTGATACTTTCTCGTGATCGGCAATAGGGACGGTGAAAAGTAATTCGTAGTCCTCGCCGCCATTCATAGCACAAGTGGTCAGGTTCATGTTGAATTCTTCTGCCATGACGGCTGTCTGATAGTCAATAGGAATATGTTCCTCGTAGACACGACATCCGGCGTTACTTTGTTTGCAGATATGCATTAGTTCGGATGATAAGCCATCGGAAATGTCCATCATGGATGTCGGGACAATGTTGGCAGCCGCCAGCTTTTCGATAATATCTTTACGGGCTTCCGGTTTTAACTGGCGTTCCAATAAATATTCTTTGCCGGTGAAATCAGGCTGGATATCCTTTTCACCTTTCAGGACAGTTTTCTCACGCTCAAGGAGTTGCAGTCCCATATATGCAGCACCCAGGTCACCGCTGACACAGATCAAGTCTGTTTCTTTGGCTCCGTTGCGATAGACCACTTTGTCTTTGTCAGCATCTCCAATGCAGGTAATGCTGATAGCGAGTCCTGTAAGAGAAGAAGAAGTATCTCCTCCGATAATGTCTACATGATACTGCTGGCATGCCAGACGAATACCTGAGTAAAGCTCTTCCATATCTTCTACGCTGAAGCGTTTGGAAAGAGCGAGTGAAACGGTAATCTGCCGTGGAGTACCATTCATTGCATAAATATCGGAGAAATTGACTACAGCCGACTTATATCCCAAATGTTTCAGAGGTACATAAGTCAAGTCGAAATGTACACCTTCCATTAGCAAGTCGGTTGTCACCAATATTTGTTTCTCCGAAGGGTAGGAGAGGACGGCAGCATCATCGCCTACTCCATATCGGGTAGATTCATTTTCTGGTTTAATACCCTCGGTGAGGCGGTCAATCAGCCCGAACTCGCCGAGAGTCGCTATTTCTGTTCTCATAAATAGAGTTTAGTATTAAGCACGGTTGATAAGTTCACGCATGATAGTAGTCATTTTAGGTTGAGCTGCGTCAGCCGCTTTCTGAACTTCTTCATGTGATACTTCTACGATTTTTCCTTCTACTCCCAAGTCTGTGATGACGGAGATACCGAAGACTTTGATTCCGCAATGGTTGGCTACGATCACTTCGGGGACAGTAGACATACCGACTGCATCGGCACCCAGGATGTGGAATAGTTTATATTCAGCAGGGGTTTCAAAAGTGGGGCCTTGCGTACCGATATAAATTCCATGTCGTACCTTGATGCCTTTTTCTCTGGCGATCTCGTCAGCCTTACGAATCAGTTCTTTATCGTATGCTTCACTCATATCCGGGAAGCGGGGACCATAAGGAATGTTCTTGCCACGAAGAGGATGTTCGGGGAAATAGTTGATATGATCAGTGATAATCATCAGGTCGCCAATTTCAAAGGCTTCGTTTGTTCCGCCACTGGCATTGGATACAAACAGCGTTTTGATACCCAGTTCACGCATCACACGCACAGGGAAAGTTACTTCTTTCATTGAATAACCTTCGTAGTAGTGGAAACGGCCTTGCATGGCCATGATGTCTTTGTTGCCCAACTTACCGAATATCAGTTTTCCACTATGACCTTCGACAGTAGATATCGGGAAGTTAGGAATATCCGAATACTTTATTTCATACTTCTCGGTGATTTCGTCCGCCAAACTGCCAAGTCCGGTGCCAAGAATGATGGCTGTTTCAGGACTGGTGTGCATCTTCCCTTTCAGAAAAGCTGCTGTTTCTTGTATTTTCTCTAACATAGCCAATAATGTGTTGGTTAAATTTATCTTGTTGATTTTGTAATATCTCAATTTCAATGGGCAAGGCGTAGATAAACGGTTTCAATTCCTCACTCAAAGCCGGATGATGGATCAGACGGGTCGCATCTTTCTCGGTGGTGACAATCAGTTTATGTTCGCCTTTCAGTCTCTTGAATCGTTCCTTGATCTGTAGCATGTCCCGATGATTGAAATGATGATGATCTTCGAATGAAAACAGATCGATCTGATCGGTATATGTTTTCAACTCTTCGAGCATGCGTGCGGGGGATGCAATGCCGGTGACCAGCAAAATATCCGTATTCACCAAAGCACTCAGAGGTAATTCATTGGTTAGGGAATCAGCCTTCGGAGCTACCGATGGGAATACCGGCTGCAGATTTCCATAGCGGAACGATGAGAAATATAACTGCTGATAGGGATAAAGGTTCAGTCGTTTCGTGATAATATTATAGTCGATAGGCTTAATGTCTTGCGGACACTTTGTGACAATAACGATTTGTGCCCGGTTTTTACCGTTGACAGATTCGCGTAGACGACCTGCCGGAAGTAAAGTATCGTCGCAGAAGAGGCGGTGATAATCCGTCAGCAGGATGCTTAATCCAGGTTTGACATACCGGTGTTGGAAAGCATCATCCAGCAATACCACTTCAACAGACGGTTCTTTGATGGCAAGGAGCTGTTCTATGCCATGGCAACGGTTCTCATCGACTGCCAGTGTGACAGACGGGAACTTGGTGTACATCTGGTAAGGCTCGTCACCGATGCTGTGCGCGGTGCTTTGGGAAGTTGCGAGCACATATCCCCGGCTATGCCTTTTATATCCCCGGCTCAATACAGCCACATGATAGCTGTTACGAAGTAACTTTATCAGATATTCAGTGTGCGGTGTTTTTCCTGTTCCGCCTACAGACAGATTGCCGATGCAGATGACAGGAACGTCAAAACTCTTTGACCGGAGAAATCCCCAGTCAAAGAGTTTGTTTCTTACTGTTACCACTGCCCCGTAAATCCACGAGACAGGGTAAAGCCACTTATGTATCTTGATAAAGTGTTCGTCCATGTAGTACGGTTTACTTAATATTTAATTCGAATGGAATGCGTGCCTGAATCATGGAACGCTCTGTTAAATTCTTCAGCATGCCGAATTGTTGATAATACTCGCCTAACTTGCTTTTCAGTATTTGTGCTTCCACATAATTGGTAGGCTTGGTGTCAAGCAAGGAAGATAAAAAGTCTTGTTTGGCTGGATAAGATACTACTGTATATCCTTCTATTCCAGCTTTCTTTACAGCAATTTCCAAGGCAGTATCAATGCCTCCGAGTTCATCCACCAGTCCAAGTTCTTTGGCTGCTTCTCCTGTCCATACACGACCTTCGGCAACTTTTTCGATCGCTTCTTTAGTCATGTTTCGTCCTTCAGCACAACGACTGACAAATGTATCATAACCTTGTGCAATCATCATTTGCATCAGCGTTTTTTCGTCCTCGTTGAAAGGGCGCATGATATTTCCGAAATCGGCAAACTTGTTTGTTTTTACTACATCATAGGTCAAACCGATCTTTTCGGATAGTTCCTTTGCGTTTGGTATCATACCGAAGATTCCGATGGAGCCGGTCAATGTAGTCGGCTCTGCAACGATGGTGTCGGCTACACAAGAAATATAATAACCTCCTGATGCAGCATAATCACCCATAGAAACAATCACAGGTTTCTTCGTTTTCAGTTCCTTCACCGCATGCCAGATTTGTTCGGATGCAAAAGCGCTTCCACCCGGAGAATTGACGCGGAGTACGACAGCCTTTACATCGTCGTTATCTTTCAGTTTGCGCAGGTCACGGATCACTTTAGTACCTACAATACCCTCTTCGGAGGCGGAAGAACCGCTGTAATCAGTGATTTCTCCGGATGCATAGTAAACAGCTACGATGTTACCGCTCTTATCTTTCGGCATATTCTTCTTTACATTGATCATGTCGTTCAGTCCTAATACCGGGAGACGATCATCTTCTTTCAGATCCACCCACTGCTTCAGATAATTGCGGACATCATTGCGGTAAATTAATGTATCTGCCAAACCGCATTGTACACTCTCTTCTGCCGGATAGAACATCAGCATACGGTCAGCATAAGCGTTCAGTGAATCGACCGGAAGACTGCGGGAAGCGGATACTCCTTCGGTTACCTGTCCCCAGATTGAGTGGATGAAAGCGGTCACCTGTTCACGGTTGGCAGGGCTCATCTCGGTAGAAGTGAACGGTTCTACAGCAGATTTGTAAGTGCCTACTTTGAAAATCTGCATTTCTATTCCGAGCTTTTGCAACAAGTCTTTATAGAACAGAGGAGCAGAAGCTATTCCTCGCCATTCAATCATTCCTTTCGGATTGAGCAATACCTTATCCGCTACACTGGAAAGATAATACAGTCCTTGTGTATAGCTGTCTCCATAGGCAATAATGAACTTTCCGCTTTCTTTAAAGTCGAGTAATGCGTTGCGGATTTCCTGCAGAGATGCGTATGAAGTTCCAAGCATGCTTGCTTGCAGATAAATGCCTTTGATATTTTCATTCTCTTTTGCCTTTTTGATGGAAGAAAGAATATCGTCCAGTCCATATGTGTTGGAGTCGTCGCTGAACAACTCTGATAAAATGCCTAACGGACTCTCCTGAGTGCGTTCGACTAATGTACCGTTCAGATCGAGCATCATCACAGAATTCTTTTTCACTACTGTCTCGGTATCCGAAGTAGATACGATGCCGAACAGCGTTACCATGCCGATAATAAATAATACGATGCTTGACAAGATGATACCGGTCACAGTGGCAAGCGTAAATTTCAAGAAATCTTTCATTATACTATTGTTTTTTTAGCCAGCTTATTTTTAAGCTAACAAAGATAAATAATTGAGTTGATATTTATTCAATAAGTCGTGCGAATTTTTGTTTTGTCACAGTCAATCAATATAATTATTCGGACCTTCCTCTTTAAATAAACATACTATACCATATACTATAAGAGGGATTTTTTTTATCTTTGTCGCTGTCATCATGCGACATTAACTTAACATCATACTTATCATGAAAAGAAAAATCCCTCTTATGGCCGCTGCTCTGGCGGGTGTGTTTTTAAGCACATCTTGTGATCCGGTAGAAAAAACGGATACAAAAGACTACACTCAATATGTGAACACTTTTATTGGTGCAGCTGACAATGGTCATACGTTCCCCGGTGCCTGTTATCCTTTCGGAATGATACAGACCAGTCCGGTGACAGGGGCAGTCGGCTGGAGATACTGCTCGGAATATACTTATCAGGACTCTTTGATCTGGGGTTTCACTCAGACTCACCTGAACGGAACCGGCTGTATGGATCTGGGAGATATTCTGGTAATGCCGGTTACCGGTACTCGTGCCCGTGCATGGGATGCTTACCGCAGCCACTTCCCGAAAGACAAGGAAGCTGCTACTCCGGGATATTATACAGTAGAATTATCTGACCCTCAGGTAAAAGCAGAACTGACAGCTTCTATCCATGCGGCTCTTCATCGCTATACATATCATAAAGCTGATTCGGCTTCCTTATTAATAGACTTGCAGCATGGACCCGCCTGGAGAGAAGAACAATATCACTCGCAAGTGAATAGTTGTGAGGTGAACTGGGAAGATGCCCAGACACTGACAGGACACGTCAACAATACAGTATGGGTTGATCAGGACTATTTTTTTGTGATGAAGTTTAACCGTCCTGTTATAGATTCTCTTTACCTGCCGATGAGAGAAACAGAGAAAGGCAAACGGATCATTGCCACTTTCGATATGAAACCGGGAGAGGAACTGATGATGAAGGTCGCTCTTTCAACTACCAGCGTAGAAGGAGCGAAGAAAAACCTGCAGGCTGAAATTCCCGACTGGAACTTTGACGGCGTGAAGCTGGCTGCCCATGACGAATGGAATAGCTATCTGAGTCGTATTGATGTAGAGGGTACTGATGATGAAAAGACGAATTTCTATACTTGTTTCTATCATGCATTGATTCAGCCTAACCAGATTTCGGACGTAGACGGTATGTATCGTAATGCTGCCGATTCGATCGTGAAAGCCGGAACAGGAACGTTCTACTCAACATTCTCTTTATGGGATACCTATCGTGCCGCTCATCCATTCTATACATTAATGGTTCCCGAGCGTGTGGATGGTTTTGTCAATTCATTAATCGAACAGGGTGAAGTGCAAGGCTTCCTGCCAATCTGGGCGTTATGGGGAAAAGAAAACTTCTGTATGATTGGCAATCATGGTGTATCTGTCATTGCCGAGGCTTACCGCAAAGGTTTCCATGGCTTTGATGCTGAACGTGCTTTCAATATGGTGAAGAAGACGCAGACCGTATCTCATCCGCTGAAGTCTGATTGGGAAGTGTATACGAAGTACGGATATTTCCCGACAGACCTGACAAAGGCAGAGTCCGTATCTTCAACCTTGGAATCGGTATATGATGATTATGCGGCAGCTGACATGGCACGTCGTATGGGAAAAGAAGAAGATGCCGCTTACTTTGCGAAACGTGCTGATTATTATAAGAACTTGTTCGATTCGCAAACTAACTTTATGCGTCCGCGTAATGCTGACGGGGTATGGAAATCTCCGTTTAATCCCAGTGATGTAGGACATGCGGAAAGTACAGGTGGTGATTATACGGAAGGAAATGCATGGCAATATACCTGGCATGTGCAACATGATGTTCCGGGTTTGATTGCTCTCTTTGGTGGAGAAAAAGCATTCCTGAACAAGTTGGATTCTTTGTTTACAGTGAAACTGGAAACAACTCAGGCTGACGTAACAGGGCTGATCGGACAATACGCACATGGCAATGAGCCAAGTCATCATGTTACTTATTTGTATGCCTTGGCAGGTCGTCCGGAACGTACACAGGAACTAATCCGTGAGATATTTGACACTCAGTATAAGAACAAGCCTGATGGGCTTTGTGGAAACGATGACTGCGGGCAGATGTCTGCATGGTATATGTTCAGTGCAATGGGCTTTTATCCGGTAAATCCGGTCAGCGGTGATTATGTGTTCGGTGCTCCTCAGTTACCGAAGATTGTGTTGCATCTGGCAGATGGGAAGACCTTCACTGTAATTGCAGAAAACCTGTCGAAGGAGCACAAATATGTGGATAGCATCATGTTAAACGGTGAACCTTATACCAAGAACACGATTTCTCATGAAGACATTCTGAAAGGTGGTACACTCGTATATAAGATGAAATAGGTCTTATATATAATAGTATAAAGAACCTCCCTCTAAAGAAATTTTTCTTTGGAGGGATTTCTTGTTTTATATGCATTAAATTCGAATAATTCTCTAAATTTGTGCCATTAATCCGGCTGATACATAATGGAGAATACTGAAACTTTAATAGTAGAACAACTGAAGGCAGGCAATGAAAATGCTTATCGTTACCTCTATGATCATCATTATGCCCTGCTCTGTCATGTTGCCAATGGTTATCTAAAAGATCAGTTTCTTTCCGAAACCATTGTAGGGGATACTATCTTCCATTTATGGGAAATACGTGAAACGTTGGATATCTCAGTTTCTATCCGCAGTTACTTGTTGAGAGCTGTCCGCAATCGTTGTATTAACTATCTTAATTCGGAGCGTGAAAAACGGGAAATTGCATTTTCAGCTCTGATGCCTGATGAGATGACAGATGATAAAATCATATTATCCGATTCGTATCCGTTGGGCACTTTGCTGGAGCGTGAACTTGAAAACGAAATATATAAGGCGATCGATAAATTGCCGGATGAATGCCGTCGGGTTTTTGCCAAAAGTCGTTTTGAAGGAAAATCATACGAAGAAATTTCCCGTGAACTTGGAATATCTGTCAATACAGTTAAATATCATATAAAGAATGCTTTAGCTTCTTTACATGTTGATTTGAGCAAGTACCTGCTCTCTCTATTACTACTTTTTTTCAGGTAAAGCGAAAAAAAATCATTTTTTGACTACCCTCAATTAAAAAGCAACTGTCTCCTTTATAGAAAGCATAAATATGGAAGAAGAAAATAGACATATTGATGAACTGATTGCCAGTTATCTGACTGAAGGTTTGGATAAGAACGCTCTAGACGAACTGAAAACGTGGATTGTCGCATCGGCTGAGAATCGGCAATATTTTATTCAGCAGCGGGAAATCTGGTTTTCTGCTGTAAATCGTGAAGCTGCATCTGTCTATAATAAGGATAAAGCGTTTGAGAATTTTAGAAACCGCGTTGAAAGCCGGAAGAAAACTCAGAGCACTTCCCGTCAAGGTTTTAGCTTGTCGGCGATATGGCGTTACGCAGCAGTGGTTGCAATCATGATAGCTGTGGGATGTATTTCTTACTGGCAAGGAGAAGTCAATGTGAAAGATACCTTTGCGGATATTTCAGTAGAGGCCCCTTTGGGATCGAAAACCAAACTTTATTTGCCGGATGGTACACTGGTCTGGTTGAACGCCGGTTCACGAATGACTTATTCGCAAGGTTTCGGGGTTGACAACCGGAAAGTGGAATTGGAAGGTGAGGGGTATTTCGAGGTAAAGCGGAATGAAAAGGTTCCTTTTTTCGTAAAGACAAAAGATTTGCAGTTGCAGGTGCTGGGAACAAAATTCAATTTCCGTGATTATCCGGAAGATCATGAAGTAATCGTTTCCTTGTTAGAGGGTAAAGTCGAATTAAATAATTTGTTAAGGAAGGAAAAAGAAGCAGTTCTTGCTCCTGACGAGAGGGCGGTGCTGAATAAGGCGAACGGACTTTTGAAAGTAGAATCGGTTACTGCATCCAATGCTTCTCAGTGGACTGACGGTTACTTGTTTTTTGATGAAGAACTTTTGCCGGATATCGCAAAAAAACTGGAACGTAGCTATAATGTGAAGATTCACATAGCCAATGATTCTTTAAAGACATTCCGTTTTTATGGTAATTTCGTCCGCCGCGAACAAAGTATTCAGGAAGTGCTGGAGGCATTGGCGTCTACGGAAAAAATGCAATATAAGATTGAAGAACGCAATATAACTATCTATTAACCGGTTACCAGAGATTATGATGCTATGATTGTTTAACCTTAAAAAATGAGCAATATGAATAAAGAGAAAAATACAGAATGATCTTTAGCTGACTAATAAGGAGAGACAACTAAAAAACCGGAAGATTTCGGACATCTCCCGGCTCCTTTAAGTCTCTTCTTTCAACAAACATCTAGTGTGAATATGTTTTCAAAAGAGAATATGCAAAGTTAGCAAAATACATCTCTTTTAAAACGAGTTATTCAAGTTTTAATTAATAATTTGTTTATTTTATGAATTACAGGAAGAAGGCCATATTAATGGTCATGGCTCTGTTTTGCCTTAATGTAGCAATACTGGCCCAGGCTGTTTCATTGAAAATGGATAACGTTTCAGTGAAAGAAGCAATGACCCAATTGAAGAATAAGAGCGGATATTCTTTTGTTTATAAAGTCGGAGATCTGGATACAAAGAAGATTATAACCGTAAAGGCAAAAGAACTGAATGAGGCTATTGATCAGATTTTGTACGAACAGGACGTTGTTTATGAAGTAAAAGGGAAGAATATAATTGTTCAGAAAAGACAAGCTAAACAGAATACTTCAAAAGACGGTAAAAAACGTAAGATAACAGGGACAGTGAACGATGTGAACGGTGAGCCTATTATTGGTGTTACTATAAAAGAAAAAGGGACGAATAACGGAACTGTATCAGATGTGAATGCGAAGTTTACGTTGGAAGTATCGCCGGGAGCAGTATTGGAACTATCTTATATCGGCTATCAGCCTTTGGAGGTGAAGGTTGGAAATCAAACCGATTTATCCATTGTTTTGTATGAAAAGCAGGAACTGCTGGATGAAGTGGTAGTAGTGGGATACGGTACTATGAAAAAGAGCGATCTGAATGCATCGATTGTTTCTGTAAAGTCGGAGAAACTCAATAAAACAGCTTCACCTAACTTCTCGGAAATGTTGATGGGGCGTGCGGCAGGACTTACTGTAAAACAAGGAAGTGCACAGCCTGGTGGTGGTCTGGAAGTATTAATTCGTGGTGCGGCTTCCACCGGTGCCGGCAACGATCCATTGTATGTTGTCGATGGCTTTCCCATAGTGAATGCAGGGGTCAATCCGGGAAGCGGCAATCAGTGGACAGCCGGAAATAACAGTCCTTTGAGCAGTATTAATCCTAACGATATCGAATCCATTGAAATCTTGAAGGATGCTTCGGCAACTGCCATTTATGGTGCGCGGGGTGCTAATGGAGTTGTATTGATTACGACAAAAAGAGGTACTCAGGATACGAAAGTTGAGTATAATATGAATATGTCTTTTCAGACAATAAATAAACGTCCCGAATTGTTGACAGCAGGAGAGTTGATGGCAACTCAGAACAGTTACTATAAAGAGCAGTATTTAATGCAGAACCTTGTGTATCCTTATGGAAATACTGATCCGAGTGCTGTCAGTCCTTATGTACCTGTGTACACAGATGAAGAAATAGCAAAAGCAGGTAAAGGGACGAACTGGTATGATATGATTACCCGTACCGGGCTTATCCAGCAACATAACCTGACAGTCACTTATGGTAATGAGAAAATGAAATCATTGATTTCCTTGAACTACTTCGACCAAAAAGGGGTTGTGAAGACATCCGGTTACAAGCGTTACAGTTTTCGCTATAACCTGGATCATAAAATAACTAAATGGTGGGATTATGGTATCTCTGCTACAGCCTCTTATGTAGTCGATCAAAATGCGACATTAGGGGGAGGATATGACAGTACGGCAGGTATTATTGAATCGGCTTTAAGTTATAGCCCGACAGTGAAGGCAGAAAGAGACCCTACAACCGGCAAATGGATTGAAGACCCTAAACAGGCATTACTCAATCATCCCTTGTCCTATCTGGACATTGAGGATGAGACAAAGACCAAGCGCTTTCTGGCAACAGCATTTACGAATTTTTATTTTATAAAAGATGTGTTCTGGCTGAAACTGTCTGCCGGGGCGGATATTCGCGACGGAGTGCGGCATAGTTATTATCCGATGACTACAAAATATGGAAGTAGTGTGAATGGAGACGCGAATATCAATTCCGCCAACCGCGAAGATTATGTGGCAGATATGGTTTTCAACTTTCAGAAGACTTTCAAAGAGAAGCATAAACTTCTTGCCTTGCTGGGATATTCCTATCAGGTGCAGAATGATGACGGAGCGTATGCACGTGCTATGGGATTTATGTCTGATGCACTGATGTATTACAAACTACAGGCAGGTGAAACGCGTCCGGTTGTCAGTTCTTACAAGAATAAACACGTGCTGGCTTCTTATTTCGGTCGTGCTCAATATTCTTTCAAGGACAAGTATTTGTTCACTTTTACAGCTCGCATTGATGGCAGCGACCGTTTCGGCAAGAACAATCGTTATGCCTTTTTTCCTTCGGGAGCATTTGCGTGGAGAATGAATCAGGAAGATTTTCTGAAAGATGTAAGCTGGCTTTCCGATGCTAAATTGCGTGTCAGCATGGGGCAGGTAGGTAACGAGAATCTACCTAACGATGCCGCTTCCGAGTATTTTTCCTTCGAAGGAAGAAATTACTATCTGGGCGATGTCGAAAAGCGCGGGGTAAACCTTGGAAAGTTCGGTAATCCTGACTTGAAATGGGAAACCACCACAGAAGTTAACTTCGGACTGGATTTCGGCTTTTTCCGGAATCGTATCAATGGTAGTGCCGATATTTTCTTTAAGGAAGTGAAAGACTTGCTGAGCTGGCGTTCATTGCCGCATACAGCTGTCACTACCGGTATATGGTCCAATATTGGAAAAACAAGAAGTACCGGTTTTGAGTTGACATTGAATACGGTGAATCTGGAAGGTCCGTTGCATTGGGAATCGACTTTGACGTACACTTCCTATCGAGACAGATGGAAAGAACGCGATCCGAAAGTAATTCTGGCTCCTTATGTGAAAGAAGACGATCCGGTGAGTGCTATCTATACATTGATTCCGGACGGTATAAAGCAGGCAGGTGAAGATACTTCTGCCATGCCGGACCTGTTGCCGGGACAACGCAAATATAAAGATGTGAACGGACTCGACGAGGAAGGGAATCTGACGGGAAAGCCTGATGGTAAAATAGATCAGGCAGACGTGGTATATCTGGGTACACGGGCACCGAAGTTTACGATGGGTTTTTCGAATGATTTCCGATATAAGGGCTTTGATTTGAATATCTATCTTTATGCTTCAGTGGGCGGATATTCATATCCTTATACCCAGGTAGAACATGGGGTGTATGGTGGAAATGGCATTCAACGCCTGAAAGACAATAATAACTTTCTGGCGGATATAAAAAATCGCTGGACTTCCGATAACATGGGGTCTGCTATGCCTAGTGGAGAGGTGAACAGCTATGATAGTTACGGTGCTCCAAACTGGGAAAAGAATACATATTTGCGTCTGAAGAACGTGACGTTAGGGTATGATTTGAGCAGACTGTTTAAAGCAAATAAGTTGAAAGTAAGATTTTACTTTTCCGGTCAGAATCTGCTGACGTTTACCGGATATAAAGGACTTGATCCGGAAGTCGAAAACGATCGGGCGGCGTATCCTCAACAAAAAACTTTTTCATTTGGGCTTGATGTGAAATTTTAAACTGGAATGTCATGAAGAAATTTGTCAAAAAACTAATATTACTATTTATAAGCATTCAGTTTGCAGCCTGTGAGGGTAATTTGGAACCTCACTTGTACGGAGTAGTAGATACTGGAAATGCGTTTAGTACTCCTGACGATCTTTCGGCTGCCACTGTTGCTCTTTATTATGAATTGCGCCAAAAAGGCTGGGGACCTTATTTATTCTGCGATGGAAGTTCTTTTGTGATGGACGAAGTTTCAACAGAAGAATGGACTACCAAATGGTCATGGGTTGCTTTTCTGAATGGCACGTGGACGGATGCCGATCAGATGGTGAAAGGATTCTATAATTGGATGGCACCTAATATCACCCGTTGCACTTATACAATAGCGAAAATGGAGGAGTCTCCGGTGACACAATCGGTGAAAGACTTGTATATTGCGGAAGTTCGGGCACTCAGAGCATTTTTTATGTTCGATTTATATAGGCTTTATGGTCCTATGCCGATGATTCTGGAAGCCGACCAGGCGATTAATCCGGACCCGGATTATAAACCTTATAGACCGACGGCAGAGGAAGTCGGGACTTTTATAACAACAGAACTACGGGCTGCCGCCGACGCGCTTCCGATAGAACAAGCTGAATACGGACGTATCACAAAAGGAGCTGCGCTTCATTATTTGCTGAAATATTACATGCACGAAAAACTGTGGCAGAATGCTTTGGAAACAGCCAATGAAATAATCGGTTTGAATTATTATGAACTGGAAAAGGATTATGCAAGCATATTTTCTGCCCAGAATGAAGGCAATAAGGAATTGATGTTTGTCGTGAGGGCGGAACCGCTTGCCGATTATGGTAATCATACTTATGCCAATATCTTGCCGGGAGACTATGCTTCACCTCATGGAAACATTGTGGAAGGATGGTCCGGACACCGGATGCCATGGGAGTTCTATGATACGTTTGATGAAAATGATCGCAGAAGAGCTCTGGCACAAGCCGAATATACTTCAAAATCCGGTGCTACCATTGATTTGAGGGCAAGCGGTGATGTAGGAGCTCTGCCTTTGAAATATGGGATTGATCCTGAAGCCACCGGTACTTGGGCAGGCAATGACAAAGTGCTCGATCGGTATGCGGAAGTGTTGTTGTTTAAGGCAGAAGCATTGAATGAACTGAATGGTCCTAATCAGGAGAGCGTTAACTTGATTAATGATATCCGGAAACGTGCATTTGGTTTCGGCACTTCTCTGCCTGCGACTCCCGTTTTCAAAGAGAGTTTTGACGGGGAATTTGCCGATGATGTAATAGGTATATTCTCAATGAATAATTATGATCAGGCCGGTGGATCTGCCTGGAAGTATAATGTGGATAAAAACAACACGTTGAACAATGGAAATTGCTTGCATGTGGAGGTGGAATCTTCTGGTACGGAATTCTGGACTTTGCAAATGCGGACAGAGCCTTTGGTGGCAAAAGGACGCAAGTATTCGATAAAGATGAAGCTGAAAGCCTCGAAAGACGTGCAGTTTGAAATTCGTATTGAAGGACCATTGAGCCATATGGAAACTATATCTTTGAAGGCTGGCGAAGTTAAGGAATTCTCAACGCAGACAGGCAAGGCTACGGAAGATAAAAACTGTGCCCTGTTCCTTGCCTTGGGAAATTCAGGCAGCGGCTATGATCTTTGGATTGATGAGATAGAGTTTACAGCGATGGAACAGGCTGCTGAAGGAGGAGAGGATGTAATGAAGCAATTGTCCGATTTTCCGGATAAGGAGTCATTGCGAGACTGGATCCTGAAAGAGAGAGGCTGGGAGTTCTGGTATGAAGGAAAACGGAGGGAAGATTTGATTCGAATGGGGAAATACGTAGAAACCGGTAAGCAATACAGCAGTAATTTCTCAGAGAAGAATCTCCTGTTCCCGATACCTACTTCGGTCATTATTGAAAATTCTCATATTGAGCAGAATCCTCATTATTGATTATGAATTTATTTATCAGTATTCAATAGGTAAGTAGATAGGGAGTTGTAGCAGGTAGCTTTTCTGCAAAGCGATGAAGCATACAGGCTTCAGCTCCCGGTTTATCCGGTATAGGATTGTAAATAAGAATTTTACTAACTAATCATTGAGATATGAAAAAATTAAAGCATTCTATTCTTTCGCTCTTGCTGTTGATGGGAGCATGTATTGTCAGTTGTAGTAATGATGATGGGGAGACTTCCTCTGCCGGTCCGGGTGAAGCGGAGGAAGAAAGTTTCACTATTCCTATATCGAGTCTGCGTTTGAGAGACCCGTTTATTCTGGTCGACAAGCAAACTTCGATGTATTACCTTCATTTTAATAATAACTTGAAAATCAGGGTTTATAAAAGTAAAGACTTGTCAACGTGGAAAGATGAGGGCTATTCTTTTATAGCGAAAAGTGACTTTTGGGGACAACAGGATTTCTGGGCACCGGATGTGTATGAATATGGAGGACGCTATTATTTATTTACCACTTTCAGCAATACAGGAGTGAAGCGGGGTACTTCTATTTTGGTTTCCGATAATCCGAAGGGGCCATTTACACCGCTTGTAAATAAAGCGATTACTCCTTTCGACTGGATGTGTCTGGATGGCTCTTTGTATATCGATAAAGAAGGAAATCCCTGGTTGCTGTTCTGCCGTGAGTGGCTGGAGGCTGTAGATGGTGAGATTTATGCTCAACGGCTGGCGAAAGATCTGAAGACGACCGAAGGTGATCCGCATTTGTTGTTCAAAGCTTCAGAAGCTCCCTGGGCAGGTACTATTACAAGTTCCGGAGTGACGGGCTATGTTACGGATGCTCCTTTTATTCATCGCCTGGATGACGGCAAACTAATTATGTTGTGGTCCAGTTTCCGGAAGCAAGATGGAAAATATGCTATCGGACAAGCGATATCAGCGTCCGGTGACATTCTGGGACCTTGGGTACAGGAACCCGAAACATTAAATAGCGATGATGGCGGACACGCGATGGTGTTCAAAGACCTGAAAGGCAGGTTGATGATTTCTTACCATGCACCTAATTCACAAACGGAACATCCGGTGATAACACCAATTTATATTAAAGATGGAAAATTTGTAGCTCTGAATTAATGTGGCTTTTTCTTTCTGAACCGTCTATAGTATAGAATCAGTTGGCAGAGATAAATAATCTATTTTGTGAATATATGTCTCATTATTTAGAAGGAAGTGTTAACTTTGGCGAAATAGATGCTGCTGACAGGTACAGTCATTATTATACAGAAGGTTAAGTCAGAAAAGTAAATAAATAATTTGAAGAGCTTATGAAAATAAGAAATCTGGTGTTGGGTGCCCTTTGTGGCATAACATTCTTTTCCTGTTCGGCGTCCGGTGGAGGAAAAGATGCGGAAATGGATCGTTTTATAACGGATCTGATGGGTAAAATGACTATTCGTGAGAAGTTGGGACAGTTGAACCTTCCTTCCGGTGGCGATTTGGTGACAGGCTCTGTGATGAATACCGAGCTTGGCGATATGATTCGCAAAGAGGAAATAGGTGGCTTCTTCAATGTGAAAGGGGTTAAAAAGATTTATGACCTGCAACGGCTGGCTGTAGAAGAAACCCGGTTGAAGATTCCTTTGATAGTCGGAGCGGACGTCATACATGGTTATGAAACGATTTTTCCGATACCGTTGGCACTCTCATGCAGTTGGGACACGTTGGCTGTTCAGCAGATGGCGCGAATTGCTGCTATTGAGGCCAGTGCGGATGGCATTTGCTGGACATTCAGCCCGATGGTAGATATCTGCCGGGATGCTCGTTGGGGACGTATTGCCGAAGGAAGCGGTGAGGACCCTTATCTGGGATCACTGTTGGCAAAGGCTTATGTACGTGGTTATCAAGGGGATAATATGCAGGGAAGAGATGAAATCCTTTCGTGTGTGAAACATTTCGCCCTTTATGGAGCTTCAGAAGCCGGTAAAGATTATAATACGGTCGATATGAGCCATCTGCGCATGTATAATGAATATTTTGCTCCTTACCGGGCTGCTGTTGAGGCAGGTGTCGGTAGTGTGATGAGTTCCTTTAATATAGTAGATGGTATTCCGGCTACGGCAAATAAATGGTTGCTGACAGATGTACTCCGTGACGAATGGGGATTTCAGGGACTTTTGGTTACAGACTACAATTCCATTGCTGAAATGGCCGTTCATGGGGTAGCTCCTTTGGAGGAAGCTTCTGTCCGCGCTTTGCAGGCGGGAACGGATATGGACATGGTTTCCTGCGGCTTTCTGAATACATTGGAAGAATCACTGAAAGAAGGAAAAGTCACTGAAGCACAAATTAATACAGCTTGCCGCCGTGTGTTGGAAGCCAAGTATAAGCTGGGCTTATTTGCCGATCCGTATAAATATTGCGATACACTGCGTGTAGAAAAAGAACTTTATACGGCTGATCATCGTGCTGCTGCACGTGAGATTGCAGCAAAGACGTTTGTCCTTCTGAAAAATGAAAAGAATCTTCTTCCACTGGAGGAAAAAGGAAAAATAGCTTTAATAGGTCCGATGGCAGATGCACGTAATAATATGTGTGGTATGTGGAGCATGACCTGCACTCCGTCCGGACATGGCACATTGCTGGAAGGAATCCGGTCGGCTGCAGGAGACAAGGCAGAAATTCTTTATGCCAAAGGCAGCAATGTGTATTATGATGAGGAAATGGAAAAAGGAGCTGTCGGCATCCGTCCGTTGGAACGTGGCAACGATCGGCAATTGTTGGCCGAAGCATTGCGTACGGCTGCCCGTGCAGATGTGATTGTGGCTGCTGTGGGCGAATGTGCCGAAATGAGTGGGGAGTCCCCTTCCCGCACTAATCTGGAGATTCCCGATGCTCAGCAGGACTTGTTGAAAGCACTGGTGAAAACAGGCAAGCCTGTGGTGCTGCTTCTGTTTACCGGTCGTCCTTTGGTGTTGAACTGGGAGAATGAACATGTTCCTGCTATTCTGAATGTATGGTTCGGAGGCAGTGAGACAGGAGATGCCGTTGCCGATGTTTTGTTTGGTAAAGTCGTTCCGAGTGGTAAGTTGACCACTACGTTCCCTCGTTCGGTGGGACAACTTCCTCTGTTTTACAATCATCTGAATACGGGACGCCCGGACCCGGACAATCGTGTTTTCAACCGATATGCCAGCAATTATCTGGATGAGAGTAACGAACCTCTTTATCCTTTCGGCTACGGTTTGAGCTATACCGATTTTGTATATGGTGACCTGCAACTCAGTTCGGAAACCTTGCCCAAAAACGGGACTCTGACAGCTTCTGTTACCGTAACCAACCGAGGAGATTGTGACGGCTATGAAACAGTACAAATCTATTTGCGTGACATTTATGCGGAGGTAGCGCGTCCGGTGAAGGAACTGAAAGGTTTCGAACGCATCTTCCTGAAGAAAGGAGAGAGCCGCGAAGTGAAATTTGTGATTACGGAGGATGATCTGAAATTCTATAACTCCGGATTGCAATATATCTACGAACCGGGTGAGTTTGACGTGATGATCGGTACGAATAGTCGTGATGTACAGACGAAGCGCTTTAGTGCGGAATAATTATTTTGAAATCTAATATATAGTTACAACCATGAAGAAACTTACAATTCTATTGTTATTATGCGTATTGTGTACGCTTTCACTGCAAGCTCAAAAGCAGTTTACCCTGGTCTCACCCGATGGAAATCTGAAAACGACGATTAGCATAGGTGACCGGCTGACTTATGATATCACTTGCAACAACAGGCAGATTCTTGCTCCTTCTCCCATATCCATGACATTGGATAACGGGAATGTCTGGGGAGAAAAAGCGAAATTATCCGGAACCTCCAGAAAGAGTGTGGACGAGATGATACCTTCTCCTTTCTACCGTGCCAACGAATTGAGAGATCATTATAACGAACTGACATTGCGTTTCAAAAAAGACTGGAATGTAGAGTTTCGTGCATACAATGATGGTATTGCCTACCGGTTTGTCAATCGGGGTAAAAAGCCTTTCCACGTTATAGATGAAGTATCCGATTATTGTTTCCCGTCGGATATAGTTGCCTCCGTGCCTTATGTAAGAAGCGGCAAAGATGGTGATTATAACTCACAGTTTTTTAATTCTTTCGAGAATACGTATACAACGGACAAACTGTCGAAACTGAATAAACAACGCCTGATGTTTTTGCCGTTGGTGGTGGATGCAGGCGAAGGGGTGAAGATTTGTATCACGGAGTCTGATTTGGAGAATTATCCGGGACTTTATCTTTCTGCCGAGAAAGGTGGAAACTGTTTGAGCAGTAAACACGCTCCTTATCCGAAACGTACGGTGCAGGGTGGACACAATCAGCTTCAGATGTTGGTAAAGGAGCATGAAGACTACATTGCAAAAGTGGACCAGCCAAGAAACTTCCCCTGGCGTATAGCTGTGGTTACGACAACCGATAAAGATCTTGCCGCAACCAATCTTAGTTACCTGCTGGGTGCCCCTTCCCGTCTGAGTGATCTTTCGTGGGTTAAACCGGGAAAGGTGGCATGGGACTGGTGGAATGACTGGAATCTGGATGGCGTTGATTTTGTTACCGGAGTAAATAATCCGACTTATAAAGTATATATAGACTTTGCTTCTGCAAACGGAATTGAGTATGTGATACTTGACGAGGGATGGGCAGTGAATTTGCAGGCGGATTTGATGCAGGTCGTAAAGGAGATCGATCTGAAAGAATTAGTGGATTACGCGGCGTCCAAAAATGTGGGTATTATTCTTTGGGCCGGTTATCATGCGTTCGAGCGGGATATGGAAAATGTTTGCCGTCATTATGCTGAAATGGGAGTAAAGGGCTTCAAAGTAGACTTTATGGACCGCGATGATCAGGAAATGACCGCATTCAATTATCGTGCTGCTGAAATGTGTGCTAAATATAAATTGATTCTCGATCTTCACGGCACTCATAAACCGGCTGGTTTGAATCGTACTTATCCGAATGTGCTCAATTTCGAAGGAGTAAATGGGCTGGAGCAGATGAAATGGAGTGCTCCTTCGGTAGATCAAGTAAAGTATGATGTGATGCTTCCTTTTATTCGTCAGGTTTCCGGACCGATGGATTATACACAGGGAGCGATGAGAAATGCTTCCAAAGGTAATTATTATCCTTGTTATTCGGAGCCGATGAGTCAGGGAACGCGTTGCCGTCAACTTGCTCTGTATATGATATTTGAATCTCCTTTTAATATGTTGTGTGATACTCCGAGCAACTACATGCGTGAACCGGAATCAACAGCGTTTATTGCTGAAATACCAACCGTGTGGGATGAAAGTATCGTTCTTGACGGTAAAATGGGAGAGTATGTTGTGACAGCACGACGGAAAGGAGATGTCTGGTATGTAGGTGGAATTACAGACTGGACTGCACGTGATATTGAAGTTGACTGCTCTTTCCTGGGCGATAAATCTTATAATGCTACTTTGTTTAAAGATGGTGTGAATGCCCATCGGAATGGTCGTGACTATAAGTGTGAGTCTTTCCCGGTAAAGAAGGGTGGTAAGTTGAAAGTCCATTTAGCTCCGGGAGGAGGCTTTGCCCTTAAGATAAAATAATATTGTTATTTCATATAGTTCTATTACTATCTGAAAGCTTGAGATAGATTCGATGCTGCTTCGGAATATTCTGGTGCAGCATCGTTTTTTTGTATTAAGTTTTGAGTGGTTTGTTTCTTTGTGTTCATAAGATACCAAGCAGCTTTAAAATATGATAGAATGTGCAAAACAGTGCGGCATTGCGTAAATCTTACATGCTTTATCTGCAATTATGTGTATAAAGTATTCTTATGAAGATACTGATATTCGGAAAAGCTGATTTTGATGTCGTTCAACTCAAAGAGAAACTCAAAGTGGAACTCAAAGAGAGCCGCTTTGCAGAACTTGAAGTAAAGTATCGGATTCTCCCTCTGGATTTCTTAGATAGTAACTTTTCTATAAACTTCTCTCTTTTATTTTCAAGTTAGCGATTCTATCTGACTGAGATGTTTTATTTATAACTAGAATTTAGCAGGTTTTTCTCTCCAAGTGAATTAAGTATATGTTTTGCTCCCATGCTCTCACTTTTTGCTTGTATCGTCTTATTCATCGTTGTTACAGCTGTGATAGCAGCTGTGGTAGCAAGTGTGGTAGCAG
>OCHG01000025.1_pt1 | contig 182505 bp, 198 predicted proteins | sample 1538801 | NCBI WGS metagenome assembly OCHG01 (sample SAMN04571727, study PRJEB22368) | human gut metagenome | biome: human gut; material: stool | host: Homo sapiens | place: Luxembourg | collected 2012-09-20 | reverse complement strand
ACGAAGGAATGAATTGATCTTAGATCCCGGTATGAGGGGCGTAAGAGAGCCCCTCATATTCTTATGTTTATTGGTACCTGCGATGATGTGAAAGGTTGCTTGCCTGTACTGCCTGGCAGACAGGGAGATTTTCACGGAGTATGTCCGTTCTCAGAAACTGGGCGATTGGAGGAAAGGTTAATGGCTAAGACACAAAAAATCAGAATACGCTTGAAAGCGTATGATCACACCGCTCTGGATCAGAGCGCTGCAAAAATTGTAGACACGGCAAAACGCACCGGCGCACAAGTTTCCGGCCCGATCCCGCTGCCTACGGAAAAAAATATTTACACGATTCTGCGTTCCCCGCATGTCAACAAAGATTCCCGTGAGCAGTTCGAAATGCGCACTCACAAACGTCTGGTAGACATTCTGGAGCCGACCCCGAAAACGGTTGACGCATTAATGCGTTTAGACCTGCCGGCCGGCGTAGACATCGAAATCAAACTGTGAGGAGGTGCTAACGATGGCTAAAGGAATTATTGGCAAAAAACTGGGCATGACCCAAATTTTTGAAGCTGATGGCAAGTTCATTCCTGTAACAGTTGTGTTAGCAGGACCTTGCACTGTCATTCAAAATAAAACCGAAGAAACCGATGGTTATAATGCAATTCAGGTTGGCTTCGGCGAAGTAAGCGAAAAGAAGGTTACCAAACCGGAAAAAGGCCACTTCGCAAAAGCAGGTGTTGCGCCTGCTGAATTTGTAAAGGAATTCCGTCTGGACGCTCCGTCCGACTTAAAAGCAGGTGACGTGATCAAAGCCGATGTATTCGCAGCCGGCGAATTGGTTGACGTAAGCGGTGTAAGCCGCGGCAAAGGCTTTGCAGGCACGGTTAAGCTCCACAATTTCGGCCGTGGTCCGATGAAACACGGTTCCAAATCACATCGTGAACCTGGTTCTATGGGACCCATGCATTCCGGCCCCGGCGGCAGAGTAATCAAAGGCAAAAAACTGCCTGGCCGTATGGGCGGCAAGAATGCAACAGTTCAGTGTCTGACCATTGCTCGAGTGGATACTGAACGGAATCTTATCCTGCTGCACGGTTCTATCCCCGGAGCTAACGGCTCTTGCGTGGTGATTAAAGAAACCGTCAAGGGTAAGTAAGCGAAACGACAGAAAGGAGGATGCTTCATATGCCGAAGTTATCTATATATAATATTGCCGGCCAGGCGACCGGTGAAGAAATCGAATTGAACGATGAAGTATTTGGCGTTCCTTTTAATGAACCCGTTGTTCATCAGGCTGTAGTAATGCAGCTGGCCAATCAGCGTCAGGGCACTTCCGCTACGAAAACCCGCGCCATGGTTCGCGGCGGCGGCAAAAAACCCTGGAAACAAAAAGGCACCGGCCATGCCCGCGTAGGTTCTATCCGCTCTCCGTTGTGGGTAGGCGGCGGCACCACCTTTGGACCGCAGCCCCGCAGCTATGCCAAAGCTATGCCCCGCAAGGCCCGTCGTCTGGCGCTGCGCTGTGCTTTGTCCGCTAAAGTGGCGGAAGGCCAGTTGGTGATCGTAGACAAGATCGCTTTTGACGATCCGAAAACCAAACGCACTGTGGAAATGCTGGATGCGTTCTCCGCAGCAGATAACAAAAACCTCATTATCACCAACGGTGAAAATGAAAATGTAGAACTGTCCGCCCGTAACATGCGCAAAGTGACCGTTATCAACAACAGCGGTCTGAACTGCTTTGACCTGCTGCACAATAATAAGGTGTTCCTGGACAAGAATGCCGTAGAATTAATTGAGGAGGTACTTGCATAATGGCTGCTAATCCTCGCGACATTTTGATCCGCCCGATCATCACTGAGAAGACCTCCGTGATGATGCAGGACAACAAATATACTTTTAAAGTACCGCTGGATGCCAACAAAACGGAGATCCGTCAGGCCGTGGAATCCATCTGGAATGTGAAAGTGTTAAACGTGACTACGATCCGCATCCCCGGTAAGACCAAACGGATGGGCAACCGGATAGGCAAGACTTCTGACTATAAGAAAGCGATCGTAAAACTGGCGGAAGGCCAGACTATTCCTGTATTTGAAGGAATGTAAGGAGGGAAAAGTACAATGGCGATTAAAAGCTACAATCCGTATTCTCCTTCGAGACGCTTCATAACGGGGTCTTCCTTCGAAGAGATTACGACAGATAAACCGTACCGTCCGCTTGTGGAAAAAATGAACAAGCATGCCGGCCGCAACAACACCGGTAAAATGACTGTTCGTCACCAGGGCGGCGGCACCAAAAGACAGTATCGTATCATTGATTTTAAACGCAATAAAGATGGTATCCCGGCAACGGTAGCAACCATCGAATACGATCCGAACCGTAACGCCCGCATCGCTCTGATCAACTATGCAGACGGTGAAAAACGCTACATCATCGCTCCGCTGGGCTTAAAACCAGGCGATAAAGTGGAAAGCGGTCCGGAAGCCGACATTAAGACCGGCAACTGCCTGCCGATGAAGAATATTCCGGTTGGTACCCTGGTGCACAACGTGGAGATGAAGATCGGCAAAGGCGCGCAGATGGTTCGTTCTGCCGGTGCTGTAGCACAGCTGATGGCGAAAGAAGGCGATTATGCGCTGCTGCGTCTGCCTTCCGGCGAAGTGCGCAAGGTACACATCAACTGCCGCGCAACCGTAGGTCAGGTCGGCAATCTGGAATTTGAAAATATTACCATCGGTAAAGCCGGACGTTCCCGCTGGTTGGGCATCCGCCCTGCTAACCGTGGCGTGGTAATGAATCCTAACGATCATCCCCATGGCGGCGGTGAAGGTCACAGCCCGGTAGGCCGTAAACGTCCTGTAACTCCCTGGGGTAAATCTGCGTTTGGTACTCGTACCCGCAAAAACAAAAAGGCTTCTACCAAGTTAATTTTAAGCCGCAGAACGAAATAATCATCGTTAAAAGAAAGGAGGCTTATCTGTGTCTAGATCAGTTAAAAAAGGGCCTTTCGTGCATGCCAGCCTGTTAAAGAAAGTGGATGCATTAAATGCCGCAAATGATAAGAAGGTTATTAAAACCTGGTCCCGTGCATCTACGATTTTACCGTCTTTTGTTGGACATACCATTGCGGTTCATGATGGACGCAAACATGTTCCGGTATTTGTTACCGAAGATATGGTAGGCCATAAATTAGGAGAATTCGCTCCTACCCGTACCTATAGAGGTCACCGCGAAAAAGCCGCGGATACTGCAGGAAAGTGAGGAAAATGTAATGGAAGTTAACGCTACTGCAAAATATATCCGCATTGCTCCTCGCAAACTGCGCATTGTTATGAACCTGATCCGTGGTAAAAACGTTTCCGACGCTTTCGCTATTTTGAAATTCACCCCGAAAGTGGGCTCCGAAGTTGTGGAAAAGGTATTGCGCAGTGCGGTTGCTAATGCTGAGCACAATAATGACATGAATGTAGACAACCTGATCGTATCCAGTTGTTACGTAAATCAGGGCCCTACACTGAAGAGGATCCATCCGCGTTCCCGTGGGCAGGCTTTTAAAATCTTAAAGCATTCCAGCCACGTAACCGTATGTGTTTCTGAGAAATAATAATCCCGGATAAGGAGGGAAAAGATAGTGGGTCAGAAAGTTAATCCGCATGGTCTTCGCGTAGGCGTTATCAAAGGTTGGGACTCCAACTGGTTCGCCGGCAAAGATTATGAAAAATTCTTACTGGAAGATATTAAAATCCGTGAATTTATTAAAGAAAAATTATTCTTGTCCGGTATTTCCAAAGTAGATATCGAACGTGCGTCCAATAAAGCGCGCATCACCATCTACACCGCTAAACCGGGTATGGTGATTGGCCGTCAGGGCAGCAACATTGAACTGTTGAAAAGCGACCTGAAAAAAATGACCGAAGCCAATATCGACATCAACATTCAGGAAGTAAAACAGCCGGATTTAGATGCTACGCTGGTCGCTGAAAATATTGCCGGACAGCTGGAACGCCGCATTGCCTTCCGCCGCGCTATGAAACAGAGCGTAGGCCGTACGATGCGCATGGGCGCCAAGGGCATTAAAGTTCGTCTGGGCGGCCGTCTGGGCGGTGCGGAAATTGCCCGCAGCGAAAGCTATCGTGAAGGTTCTATTCCGTTGCATACACTGCGCGCGGACATTGATTACGGTACTGCCGAAGCGCATACTACTTATGGCCGTATCGGTGTAAAGGTATGGATCTACAAAGGTGAAGTCCTGCCGGAAACCAAAGCAGCAGTAAAGACTGCATCCGCAAAGGAGGCATAAGTACAAAATGTTATTACCAAACAGAGTGAAACATCGTAAACAACATAGAGGCCGTATGAAAGGCCGTGCCATGCGCGGCAACAGCATCGTTCACGGCGATTTCGGCCTGGTGGCGCTGGAGCCTGCCTGGATCACCAATCGTCAGATCGAAGCAGCCCGTATCGCCATGACCCGTTACATTAAACGTGGCGGTCAGGTCTGGATTCAGATTTTCCCGGACAAACCGATCACTGCCAAACCGGCGGAAACCCGTATGGGTTCCGGTAAAGGGTCTCCGGAATATTGGGTAGCTGTAGTAAAACCCGGTCGTGTACTGTTTGAAATGGGCGGCGTAAGCGAAGCGGACGCAAAAGAAGCGATGCGTCTGGCCGGTCATAAGCTCCCCATCAAGACCAGGTTTATGTCCAAGGCACAATTAGAGGCCGAAGCTGCCGAAGAAGTAAAGGGTGGTGAAGCTGAATGAAAATTAATGAAATCAGAGATTTATCTGCCGCAGACTTAGATAAAAAGCTGGCAGAATTGAAAGAAGAACTGTTCAACTTACGTTTTCAGATGGCAACCGGACAATGTGAAAACCCGATGAAGATCCGGGAAGTAAAAAAATCCATTGCCAGAATCAAAACCGTTCAGCGTCAGAATGAAATCAACGCCTGAGGTTGGGGAACTTATTTAAGGAGGAAACAGTCGTGACCGTAGAAAGAAACGCGCGTGTCAGCCGTACCGGTAGAGTTGTCAGCGACAAGATGCAGAAAACCATCGTTGTTGCTGTAGAACGTTTTGTTCAGCATCCCCTCTACAAAAAAGGCATCAAAAACACGATCAAATTCAAGGCTCATGATGAAAATAACGAAGCGCATACCGGCGATCTGGTTAAAATCGTTCAGACCCGTCCGTTGTCCAAAGATAAATGCTGGCGCTTAGTTGAAATTATCGAGCGTGCAAAATAATGGATTGTCAGATGACCAGATCTGACAAGGGAGGTTAAACATGATTCAACAACAGACGATTCTTAATGTCGGCGACAACACCGGCGCTAAGAAAGTTATGTGCATCCGGGTATTGGGTGGCTCTTTCCGGAGATATGCCAATATTGGTGATATCATTGTATGTTCTGTTAAGGATGCAGCACCCGGGGGCGTTGTAAAGAAAGGTGACGTAGTGAGGGCGGTTGTCGTTCGTTCCACCAAAGGAATCCATCGTAAAGACGGTTCTTATATCCGCTTCGATGAGAATGCTGCTGTAGTGATAAAAGACGACAAGAGTCCCCGCGGCACCCGTATCTTTGGACCTGTAGCCCGCGAACTGCGTGAAAAAGACTTTATGAAGATTATTTCTCTGGCACCGGAAGTGCTGTAAGAAATCAGATCAAGCACATTAGGAGGTGTTCTTCAGACATGAGTACTGCTGTAAAGCTCCATGTTAAAAAAGGCGATACCGTACAGATCCTTTCCGGCAAGGACAAGGGCAAAGAAGGCAAAATTCTGGCCGCTCAGCCGAAAAAGGGGAAAGTTATCGTTGAAGGCGTGAACAAAGTAAAACGTCATACCAAACCGTCTCAGACCAACCCTCAGGGTGGTATTGTGACCAAAGAGGCAGCTATTTTTTCCAGTAAAGTGATGGTAGTATGCCCCAGCTGTAAAAAACCGACCCGCATCGCGCATAAGATCGAAGATGGAAAATCCAAACGCGTCTGCAAGCATTGCGGCGAAGTAATCGATAAATAATATCCGGGAAAGGAGGAAACATTTTAAATGGCTAAGACCAGACTGCAAGAAAAATATGTATCCGAAGTCGTAAACGGCCTCGTAGATAAATTCCAATACAAAAACGTAATGGAGATCCCCAAGATCGAAAAAATCATTATCAACATGGGCATCGGCGAAGCTGTGGCCAACAGCAAAGCGTTGGATGCCGCAGTTTCCGAACTGATCACCATTGCCGGTCAGAAACCGGTAGTAACTAAAGCAAAGAAATCCATTGCCGCCTTTAAACTGCGCGCCGGTATGCCGATTGGCACGAAAGTAACGCTGCGCGGCGACCGTATGTATTTCTTCCTCGATAAACTGATGAACGTAGCCCTGCCCCGCGTGCGTGACTTCCGCGGTGTAAGCGCCAGCGCGTTTGACGGCCGCGGCAACTATGCTCTGGGCCTGAAAGAACAGTTAATTTTCCCGGAAATCGAATACGATAAAGTCGACAAGGTGCATGGCATGGATATTATTATCGTCACGACAGCCAAAACCGACGAAGAAGCGCGCGAATTATTGCGTCTTCTGGGAATGCCGTTCGCAGCTTAAGTAAGGAGGAAATCATTTTGGCTAAGACAGCTCTTATTGAAAAATGGAACAAAGAACCGAAATTTAAGGTTCGTCATTACAATCGCTGCAAGATCTGCGGCCGCCCCCATGCTTACATGCGTAAGTTCGGCCTGTGCCGTATCTGCTTCCGTGAATACGCTTATAAAGGTGAGATTCCCGGTGTAACAAAGGCAAGCTGGTAATAACCATCTTAGAAAGGAGGCCATTGAATAATGGTAATGACTGATCCGATCGCCGATATGCTTACCCGAATCCGTAATGCTAACTCGGTTTATCACGATAAAGTTGAAATCCCCGGTTCTAAAATCAAAGAGGCCATCGCCCTGATTTTAAAGAACGAAGGTTTCATTAGAGATTATGAAGTAATTGCTGATAACAAACAGAATGTTATCAAAGTGAGCCTGAAATATGGCGCAAACCGTGAAAAAGTAATTTCCGGCCTCAAACGTATTTCCAAACCCGGTCTGCGCGTATACTCCCAGAAAGATCAACTGCCGAAAGTGCTCGGCGGCCTGGGTATCGCAATCATCTCCACTTCCAGGGGAGTTATGACCGACAAAGAAGCCCGCAAAGCCGGTTTGGGCGGCGAAGTCCTGGCATACGTTTGGTAATACATAAAAGGAGGTACCGTTTAAGTGTCTAGAATTGGTAAAAAACCGATTACCGTTCCTGCTGGCGTAACTGTGAAGGTTGAAAACAATCTGGTAACGGTTAAAGGCCCGAAAGGGGAATTACAGCGCCAGATCAGCAACGCAATGAAAGTTACGCTGGACAACGGTGTGATCACCGTAGAACGTCCGAACGATGAAAAAGAAAACCGTTCTTTGCACGGTTTGTCCCGTACTCTGATCAATAACATGATCGAAGGCGTGACCCACGGCTTCAGCAAAACTCTGGAAATCCAGGGCGTTGGCTACCGCGCGGCAAAACAGGGACAGAATATTAATTTTACCTTGGGTTTCTCTCATCCGGTCGTCAAAGAACCGCCGGCAGGCATTACCTTCGATGTGCCGTCTCCTACGAAGATCGTAGTCAGCGGTGCAGATAAAGAACGTGTGGGTGCTGTCGCAGCAGAAATTCATAACCTGCGTCCGCCCGAACCCTATAAAGGCAAGGGTATCCGTTACGAAGGCGAATACGTTCGTCGTAAAGTAGGTAAAGCCGGCGCGAAGGCTAAGAAGTAATTAGGAAGGAGTGAACCTCTTGTTTAACAAAATGAACAAGAACGAAAAACGTCAGAAACGTCATGTTCGTTCTCGCAGATATATTGTTGGCACTGCTGAAAGACCTCGCCTGAATGTCTATCGTTCTCTGAGCAACATCTACGCTCAGGTGATCAACGATGAAACCGGTGAAACGATCGTAGCAGCAAGTTCTGTAGAAAAGAGCTTTGAAAACTACGGCGGCAATATTGAAGCTGCCAAGGCCGTAGGCAAAGCAATCGCAGAAAAAGCCCTGGCTAAAGGGGTAAAAGAAGTAGTATTTGATCGCGGCGGCTACCTGTACCATGGTCGTGTAGCTGCGCTGGCAGATGCGGCGCGTGAAGCCGGACTGCAATTTTAAGGGAAGGAGGAAGGATTTTGGCTAATTTTGATAAGCGTGACAGACGTGAAAAACCGGATGATGGCTTTACTGAAAAAGTTGTCTTCATCAATCGCGTTGCAAAAGTTGTTAAAGGCGGCCGTCGCTTCACCTTTGCCGCATTGATTGTGGTTGGCGATGGTAAGGGCCGTGTAGGTATGGGCCTGGGCAAAGCGGCCGAAGTTCCGGAAGCGATCCGGAAAGGCGTAGAAGACGCTAAGAAAAATCTGATCACGGTTCCTACCGTAGGGACCACCATTCCTCATGAAATTATCGGGGTGTTCGGTGCAGGCCGTGTGTTTTTGCGTCCGGCTTCCGAAGGTACTGGCGTCATTGCCGGCGGTCCTGTACGTGCCGTATTGGAACTGGCAGGCATCCGTGATATCCTGACCAAATGCCAGGGTTCTCATAATCCTAACAACATGGTCCGGGCTACGTTGGAAGGCCTGAAATCATTAAAGAATGCGGAAGCGGTTGCCGCTCTGCGCGGTAAGACCGTTCAGGAAATTTTAGGTTAAGCTAAGGAGGACGCCTGATGAAAAAGTTAAAAATCACGCTGACCCGCAGCTTAATCGGGAATAAAAAAGACCAGCGGGCAACAGTAAGAGCGCTGGGTCTTGGGAAAATCGGTACTTTCGCAGTACAAGAAGACAACCCGACCATTCGCGGCATGATCCATAAAGTGGAACATCTCGTGAAGGTTGAAGAAGTAGAAGCGTAAGATAAGGAGGTGCAGCTAAATGGAATTGCATGAATTACATCCCGCACCGGGTTCCAAGAAAGTACGTGTTCGTGTAGGCCGTGGCCTGGGTTCCGGTTTGGGAAAAACCTCCGGTAAAGGTCAGAAAGGTCAGAAGTCCCGTACCGGCGGCGTAAAGCGCCCGGGCTTTGAAGGCGGTCAGAAACCGTTGTACCTGCGTCTGCCGAAACGTGGTTTCTATAATAAATTCGGAAAAGAGTATGTAGAAGTTAATGTAGGGACATTAAACTGCTTTGAAGACGGCACTGTGGTAGAACCTGTAATGCTGATCGAATGTGGTCTGATCAAGAACATTCGTGACGGCTTGCGTATCCTTGGCGGCGGCGAGCTGACCAGGAAGTTGACGGTTCAGGCTAACGGCTTCAGCAAAACGGCTGAAGAAAAAATTACGGCTGCCGGCGGAAAAGTAGAGGTGATCTGATAATGTTAGCTGCCTTGGCTAATGTTTTTCGGGTCCCGGAGTTAAGACGCAAGATTACTTTTACTCTGGTAATGTTCGCTGTATTTCGTCTGGGAACCCATATTCCGGTTCCGGGCGTGAACGCCTCCCTGATTGAGCAGCTGTTCAACAACGGCAACCTGTTCGGTTTGCTGGATCTGTTTTCCGGCGGTGCTCTCAGCAAATTCTCTATTTTTGCCATGAGCATCACACCCTACATCAATGCCTCTATCATTTTACAGTTGTTGAAGGTCGTGATCCCCACTCTGGAACAATGGTCCAAAGAAGGGGAAGAAGGGTTTAAGAAAACCAATAAACTGACCCGGTACTGTACGGTGGGGTTGTCGGTGATTCAATCCCTGGGGATGGCTTTCGGACTGCGTTCCGCTATCAACAATCCCGGAATTTTCTCCGTACTGATGATTGTTGTGACGCTGACCGCAGGTACCTGCCTGTTAATGTGGATCGGTGAAGAAATCACCCAAAAGGGAATCGGCAACGGTATTTCCCTTATCATCTTTGCAGGTATCGTATCCCGGCTGCCGGATGGTATTGCCACTTTGGCGAAGTATTTAAATGCAGGTACGGTAAGTTTACTGAATGTCCTGCTGTTCTTGATCATCGCCCTGGCTATGATCGTATTCGTTGTAGCGATCTCCCAGGGGATTCGTAAGATTCCTGTACAATACGCTAAGCGTATGGTAGGCCGTAAAATGTATGGCGGCCATAGCAGTTATATTCCTTTAAAGGTAAACCAGGCAGGCGTGATCCCCATCATCTTCGCTTCATCCTTACTGATGTTTCCGGCTACAATAGGTCAGTTCGTACATGTACCCTGGGTACAGAAAGTGGCCGGCTGGTTCGCGTGGGGGACGCCACTGCAGACAGCCCTGTATGTCATTCTGATCATTTTCTTCACCTTCTTCTATACGGCGGTCACGCTGGATATCAAGAATATGAGTGAAAATATCAAGAAAATGGGCGGTTTTGTTCCCGGTCTGCGCCCAGGCAAACCCACGACCGATTATCTGGACAACGTCATGACCCGCATCACCCTCTCCGGCGCTATTTTCCTGGCGCTGATCGCGATGATGCCCCATATCGTAGTCTGGCTGACCGGTATCGAAGGTATCTATATCGGCGGCACATCGTTACTGATCGTTGTCGGCGTGGCTCTGGATACCATGAAGCAGATAGAATCACTGGCCCTGATGCGACATTATCAAGGCTTTATGAGGTGAGAGGAGAGAGCAGAATGTATATTCTTTTAATGGGACCTCCCGGTGCCGGAAAAGGAACACAGGCGGAAAAGCTTGTGGAAACGTATAAGATTCCCCATATTTCCACCGGAGATATGTTCCGGGCTGCCGTAAAACAGGGCACGGAGCTGGGGAAAGAAGCAAAAAGATATATGGATGCCGGCGGGCTGGTACCGGACGTAGTCACGATCGGCATCGTTCGCGAAGGCTTAGCCAAACCCGAGTGCCGGAAAGGCTTTATCCTGGACGGGTTTCCCCGTACCACGGAACAGGCGGTCGCTTTAGACGGGATTTTGCAGGAGCTGGGTATTGCGCTGACCGGAGTGGTGAATATCACTGTGCCGGACAGCGAACTGGTAGCCCGTGTGACGGGACGCCGGATCTGCAAAGCCTGTGGCGCAACCTACCACATTTCTTTTAACCCGACAAAGGTGGAAGGTGTCTGCGACAAATGTGCCGGCAGTCTTTATCAGCGGGATGATGACCAGGAAGCCACGGTGAAAACCCGTCTGGAAGCCTATCATTCGCAGACTGAACCGCTGATCGAGTATTACAAAAAACAAGGTGTGTATCTGGAAATTGACGGTATGCAGAGCATCGACAAAGTCTATGCCGATGTGACCCGCAGCCTGGAAGAACGAGCAGGGAGGTAAGGATTTGTGTCAAAACAGGATGTAATCGAGGTAGAAGGCACGATTCTGGAAGCACTGCCCAATGCGATGTTCAAGGTTAAATTACAGAATGATCACGAGATCCTGGCGCATATTTCCGGTAAGATTCGGATGAACTTCATCAAAATCCTGCCCGGAGACCGGGTGACCGTAGAATTAACCCCGTATGATCTGAATCGTGGAAGAATTACCTACCGGTTTAAATAACCGGCACAGACACTGAGGAGGTAAAATATGAAAGTCAGACCGTCTGTAAAGCGCATTTGCGAAAAATGCAAAATTATTAAACGCAAAGGCCGCGTTATGGTCATTTGCGAAAATCCGAAGCATAAACAAAGACAAGGTTGAGAAGGAGGTGCACTTGAATGGCACGTATTGCTGGTGTCGATTTACCGAATGACAAGCGTATCGAATACGCTCTGCCCTATATCTTCGGTATCGGTCTTTCCTTATCCCGTGAGATTTTGGCCAAGACCGGTATCAACCCCGATACTCGCGTTCGCGACCTGACCGAAGGGGAAGTCGCGAAAATCCGTGAAGTGTTGGACAGAGATTACAAGGTTGAAGGTGACCTCCGCCGTGAGGAATCGCTCAACATCAAACGTCTGGTAGAAATTGGCAGCTACCGTGGCAGAAGACATCGCGCCGGTCTGCCCGTTCGCGGTCAGAATACCAAAAACAACGCCCGCACCCGTAAAGGCCCCAAAAAAGGCCAGGGCAAAAAGTAATCAGTAGAGGAGGGTATAACGAAAGTGGCAGTTAAAAAAGCAACTCGCAATAAAAAGAAAGTGAGCAAGAACGTCGTAGCAGGCGTAGCCCACATTAAATCCACTTTTAATAACACGCTGGTTACGATTTCCGATTTGAATGGCAATGTAATCAGCTGGGCTTCTTCCGGCGGCCTGGGATTCCGCGGCAGCCGCAAAAGCACTCCGTTCGCAGCTCAGATGGCAGCAGAAACTGCAACCAAAGCTGCAATGGATCACGGCATGAAAACCGTTGAAGTATTAGTAAAAGGCCCCGGCTCCGGACGTGAAGCCGCAATCCGCGCTTTGCAGTCCACCGGTCTCGAAGTAAACTCCATTAAGGACGTAACTCCGATTCCGCATAACGGATGCCGCCCGCCCAAACGTCGCAGAGTATAATCTCAGGAGGTGTAAAACTAGATGGCAATTGATAGAGTTCCTGCTCTGAAACGCTGCCGCGCTCTGGGAATCGAACCCGCTGTGGTTGGTCTGGCAAAACAATCCAAACGCCAGCTCCGCAACGCCAATCACAAAGTGAGCGAATACGGCATACAGCTGAAAGAAAAACAAAAAGCAAAATTCATTTACGGTGTACTGGAAAAACAGTTCCGCCTGTACTACGAAAAAGCCAAACAGATGCCCGGCATCACCGGTGAAAACCTCCTGCTGCTTCTGGAAAGAAGACTGGACAATGTAGTATTCCGCATGGGGCTGGCTTCCACCCGCCGTCAGGCGCGTCAGGTCGTGACCCACGGTCATATCGCTGTAAACGGCAAACGCGTTGATATCCCTTCTGCTTTGGTCAAAGTCGGTGATGAAATTTCCGTTATGGAAAGTAGCCGCAGCAAAGCGTATTTTAAAGGCAGCAATGAAAAGATGGCAGCAGTGACTGCTCCTGCCTGGCTTGTTGCCAACACGGAAGCGCTGAGCGCAAAAGTAGATCGTTTCCCGACTCGTGAGGAAATTGATGTTCCCGTTGTTGAACAGTCTATCGTCGAACTGTACTCCAAATAATAATGAGCATCTTTTGCCACCAACCAGTTGGCGTATTGTGGTAATACGCGAGAGAAGGAGGCTTTCCGCATGATTGATACAATTAAGTCGAGATTGGAATTTTCCCAGATCTCTGAAGATGAATGCTATGGCAAATTTGTTTGGGAACCGCTGCAGCGCGGTTACGGCATCACGCTGGGCAACAGTTTACGGCGTGTGCTGTTATCTTCCCTGAATGGGGTTGCTGTAACGGGCGTGATGATCGAAAATGTGCTGCATGAATTTACCACGATCCCCGGTGTACGGGAAGACGTGGCCGACATTATTCTGAACATCAAAGCGCTTTGCTTAAAAGCCAATACTCCGGATCTGGAGGAAAAAGTCCTGCACATCGATGTGACCGGTGAGCAGGAAGTGACCGCAGGTGACATTACCCCTGACAGCGATGTGGAAATTCTGAATAAAGATCTGCACATTGCGACCCTGGACAAAGATGGTCATTTAAAAATGGACATCTATATTAATCAGGGAATGGGTTATAGCACCAGCGAAAAAAATAAAAGGGACGATAAAGGAATCGGCTGGTTACCGGTTGACTCCATTTATTCTCCTATTACTCGTGTCAAATTCGGTGTAACCGATACCCGTGTAGGGAATGTGACCGATTATGATAAACTGACGCTGGAAGTCTGGACCGATGGCAGCATTCGTCCGGACGACGCCATCAGTATGGCAGCCGGTGTTTTGATCGATTGCCTGCGGCTTTTCCAGAACGGCACGGTGCTCAAACCGTCCGTGTCTGTTGGGGAAGACTCTGTTGGAGAGGCTTCGGATACAGAAGGAAAAGAAACAGAAAATCCCAGACTGAAACAATCGATCGAAGATATGGACTTATCCGTACGCAGCAATAACTGCCTGCGCCGGGCCGGTATTAACACGGTAGGCGATTTGGTCAATAAGTCGGAAGACGACCTGAAAAAAGTACGGAATCTGGGAACAAAATCTCTGGATGAGATCAAAAAGAAGTTAATCGATATGGAACTGTCCTTACGCAAGGACGAAGAAGAATAAGGGGGACGGGAAATGGCATACAGAAAATTAAACCGTGCATCCGATAACCGTAAAGCTCTGTTCCGCAGTCTGTCCAGCGCCCTGATCATGCATGGCAGAATTGAAACCACCATTGCCAAAGCCAAAGAGACCAGCAAAAATGTAGCAAAGCTGATCACCCTGGCTAAGGCCGGTGATTTACATGCCCGCCGTCAGGTGCTGGCCACGTTGGTAGACGAAACCGCTACCAGAAAACTGTTTGATGAACTGGCTCCGAAATATCAGGATAGAAATGGCGGCTTTACCCGTATTTACCGGGTAGGACCCCGCCGCGGCGATGCCGCCGAAATGGCGATCATCGAACTGCTGTAATCACGCAGGGGAGTGCTGCTGTATAATAGCGGCCCTGCAGGTTGCACAACGAACGATACGCTATAACCTCCGTGTGAGATAGGATACTTCCTGTTCCACACGGAGGTTTATTTTTTGAAATTTCCATGTACAATATTGCAATAAAACAAAATTTGTGGTAACATCTTACATGTAGTCAAGGTTACTAATAAGAAAAATGTAATAATAATCAGGAGGAAAAAACATGGAAAAAGATGAAATCAAAGTAATGGCCGAAGCCACAGCTGCAGAGGCGCAGGTAGGCATTAAAAAAGCGGAAGCCCTGCAGAAATACCTGGCGGAAAACAAAATCGAAGGATTTGGCATCCAGAATTTCCAAGACGATGTACATTCGCATGCATTCCGCAGCAATCTCCCGGTAGCCGGCACCAACCTGGCTTTTATGATCTTGCTGGACGACAGCGTCTATACTCTGATTCAGGTGCAGATTGCCGCCAATCTGGTTACCGAAGAAAAGAAAACCTTTGTCTGTGAAGAGCTGAATAAACTGAACGACCAGTATCGCATGTTGAAATACAATGTGGATGAAACCGGCAATATTCTTCTTTCCTGTTCCATTCCTTCCGGGTTGGAACACTTTGATCCGGTTCTTATTATCGCGATCCTGAACCAGCTCCAGGGCCATTTAAATGCAATCTATCCGGAACTGATGGCACGAATCTGGAAAAAATAATCGTAGAACGACATGTAGGAAAAGAGGAAAACGCAATGAAAAAATTATGGATTACCTTGATGACGGTTGTTTCCGTACTGGGTTTTATGCCTGCGGCCGATGCGGCTTCCGGCTATGTAAATATGGAAGTGGTATTAGCGTCTACGCCGGCTTTTGTACAGGCAGGCAAAACACTGGCCGCCGAACAGCAGAAAATGCAGCAGCAATTTAACGAAGAATCAAAGAAATTATCCGATAAAGAAAAACAGGCTCTGGGTGAAAAACTGAACCGTCAGCTGGCAGAAAAAGAAAAGCAACTGATGACGCCTATCCAGGAAAAACTTAAAATGGCCATTGCCAAAGCCGCTAAAGAAAAGAGCGTTGACATTGTGATCAATGCCAGAGAAGTAGTCTATGGCGGCGTTGACCTGACAGAATCCGTGAAGAAAAATATGAAATAAATAATAGAACGCTGCATTACAATAGAAAATAGTACTGTAAATATGCCTCGTGTGCTTGCACGGGGTATATTTTTTGCCTTTAGCATGCTGTTGAGTATCTAATCAGGATGAATAATATTTCAACTTTGTGAAAGGAACTTTCACCCTTATCAAAAAAATGAAACGGCGAACATATAGATAATACATCATCAAAAAAGGTGCAATTATAAATATATAGATAATACATCTTAATAAGTATTTAAAAACAAATGAAATAATTATATAATAAATAATACATATGATAAATATGCTGTTGATTTGGATATATAACACGATGAAGAGACTGATTTGAAAGGACCGCAGAATGAAAGGAGGAAATTAAAGTCCGGACGTTAATTTTTGCAATAATTTATTTTGGTGTGAAAACGAGGGAAAAATATAAAAAGAGGAGATAAGTATGAAGAAAAAGACGTTGTACAGACAGGTGCTGCTCAGTCTGATGGCCGGAGCATTATTTGCAGGGCAGGCCATGGCCGCCGATTATACCGGCGTCATTACAGGCGATGCCAGTGACGATGCGATCTATGGTTCTGTAAAAAAGAATGGTGGAGCGCCCGGCTATTACTTTAATGGAGAAACTACAATTAAAGGAAATGGAACACTGATTAACACAAATGGGAATGTGAGTCTTTATATGATTCCGCCATCCGAAGATAAAAAGGCTCCTTTACATTTGCAGTCCGAATCAACCGATAGTCCTGTCACAGCTGTGAATGTGACAGCCGGTAAAGGATTTTGCATAAAGCTATCCGACCTGACGGATATTAAAGCGCACGGAGTGTATGGCGCTACGGGAATTTCCGTCAAAAGCTTTACTCCTGCCAGTGATACGGCAAATCACGCTGTCTATGTCGATAAATCCAAACACTTGCAGATCGAAGCGATTTCCGGGAAGGTGGAGGGAAGTTTCAGACCCGGAAAAGCAGTCGGCATTGAGGTGGCAGGAAACAGTACAGCCCATATTGAAGATTCCCTGATGATGATCAAAAATGGCAACTGGGATGATCTGAAAGAGGGAAAGTGGACCTATGCGGATGCTACAGACAATTGGGGCGTGTCAGTTGAGGGCAGGCACGGATTTGGCTATTTTGACGCATCGGGCATATTGGCTCAAGGCTATAAAGTCGGGCAAAATGTGGCAGCACCTAATATAACAACCGGACTGGTCTTCATGAATGTCAATGCCAACGGCGCATTCGCCAATGGTGCCGGCAGTTCCATTACCATGAAAGGCGGAGCGATCCATGTAAATAAGGATAATACACAGGGATATGCCGCACTGGTGGCAGAAAGCGGCCATGTACGCATGGGGCTTACGGAAAGCGACTGGGTCAATCGGGCCAAAGTAAATATTGACGGCGTGGCGAGTAGACGCCGGCGTACGCTTCAGCTTCTGATAAGAACGGCATAAGTAAGAGATTTGTGATATCTTCTGGCAGACACTTTTGAATAAAAGTCTTTTAAAGCGTTACTACATTACTTTATATTAATGTAGTAAGTGCAGGTAATTTAGGTAATATAGGTGGCCTGTACGGTAAGAAAACAAAAAGAGGGCGGTACACGACCGCTCTATACGAAACACTGCATTTGGTCGCAAGATCAGATGCAGTGTTTTTATGCAAGTTTATTCACTTGTGATATAGGTGTTGACTGGTTAAGTTAACTCGCAGCTTTATTCAGTTGACGTTTTCCCGGGGGAATTATATAATATAACTATTGATTTCAGCAGGTTTTCCCCAGACTGTATCTTTGCTGCATTTACATTTAACTATGGCAGCAAAATGAAACACGGAAGACTTGACTGAAAGGGTTTCGCAAGGGTAAAACCTGTCAGCAGATTATTCTGTTGGCAGATACTTTATAGCAAAAAAGCAAAGCACCTGTCGGTGCGGGGGTCAGAATGGAACCGATGATTGCATTACAGGAGATGAGTCATGTCTATGGTATGGGCGGAGAGCAAAAGGTGACCGCTCTCAGCCATATCAATTTGACAATAGAAGCAGGAGAATTTGTCGCTGTGATCGGCGCTAACGGCAGTGGTAAAAGCACCCTGGCAAGGCATATTAATGCGCTGCTAATGCCTACCGAAGGCACTTGCCTTGTCAATGGCATGGATACGGCAGATGAATCAAAGATCTGGCTGATCCGGCAGAATGCGGGGATGGTGTTTCAAAATCCGGATAACCAGATCGTGGCGGCGGTGGTGGAAGAAGATGTGGCTTTCGGGCCGGAAAATATAGGCGTTCCTACGGAAGAGATCCGCACTCGGGTGGAAGAAGCGTTAAAGGCCGTAGGGATGCTGGAATACAAGACGCATGCGCCACATCTTCTGTCAGGGGGGCAAAAGCAGCGGATCGCGATTGCCGGGACTTTGGCTTTAGGGTCTGACTGCATTATTTTGGATGAACCGACGGCTATGTTGGACCCTCGTGGAAGAAAAGAAATTATGTCGACGATGCAGCGTTTAAATAAGGAGCGGCATATTACGGTAGTCTATATTACGCACTACATGTCCGAGGCGATGGCAGCGGACCGTGTCATCGTGATGGATCAGGGGAAGATTGCGTTTCAGGGGTCGCCGAGAGAAGTGTTTGCGCAAGTGGATAAACTGGAAAAGCTGGGTCTGGAAGCGCCTTTGGCGGCCAAAATTGCCTTTGAGTTGCGCAAAAGCGGGGCCGGTCTGGCGCCGGATATCATCACAAATGAGGAGCTGGCAGACGCATTATGTCAATAAAAGTGGACCATATCTCTTATACCTATATGCCCGGCGCTCCTTATGAAAAAGAGGCGCTGAAAGAGATCTCCCTGGAGATTAAAAAAGGGGAGTTTATCGCTGTGATCGGGCATACCGGCAGCGGGAAATCGACGTTAGTACAACATTTCAACGGCTTACTGCATCCGACTAAGGGACAGGTGTCTTTGGACGGCGTGGATCTGGCCGGAAAAACAAAGGAGGCCAGAGCCGCTCGTAATAAAATTGGCATGGTATTTCAGTATCCGGAGCAACAGCTTTTTGCCGAGACGGTGTATGAAGATATTGCCTTCGGACCGAAAAATATGGGCTTGCCCTATGAGGAAATTAAAGAGCGGGTGACAGACGCCATGCGGTTTGTCGGCCTTGATTTTGAGACCTTTGCCGGGCGTTCTCCTTTTTCGCTTTCCGGGGGGCAGATGCGGCGGGTGGCTATGGCCGGAGTAGTGGCCATGAATCCGGATTATCTGATTCTGGATGAGCCGTCTGCCGGGTTAGACCCCGGTGTCCGGGAAGCTATTTTTGAAGAAATCATGGCGTTATATAAAAAGCGAAAAATCGGTATTATTATGGTCACACACAGTATGGAAGAGGCTGCCCGTTTTGCGAACCGGCTGTTGGTCGTCTCTGATGGCAGGATTATTTTGGATGGCAAACCGGGAGAAATTTTTCTGAAAGAAAAAAAGAAACTGCTGGATGTCGGAATGGATATTCCGGAAGTATATAAGTTGGCGGATGCGCTGCGGGCCAGGGGCCTGCGGCTGCCTCAGGAAATCACGGATGCAAAAGTGCTGCTGACGGAAGTGAAAAAGCGGAAGGGATGGAAATAAATGTTAGGGAACATTACGTTAGGACAGTATTATCCCGGCAACAGTTTTGTTCACAAACTGGATCCCCGAACTAAAATCCTGGTGACGCTGCTTTTAATCACCGCGATTTTCCTGGCGCAGAGCGCAGTAGCGTATGCCGCGCTTTGCGGTATGGTTCTTTTTATTGTGGCGTTGGCCCGTCTGCCGTTCTTACTGGTGCTCAAATCGGTCAAACCGTTGCTTTTTATCATTCTGCTGACTTTGGCTATGCACATTTTTCTGGGTCAGGGAGAGCAGATACTGTATCAATGGAAATTTATCCGGGTGACGGAAGAGGGGCTGCAAATGGGCGTGAAGATGTCTATGCGGCTGATCCTTCTGCTCATGCTTTCTTCCATTCTTACTTTCACTACGTCGCCGATCGTGTTGACCGATGGGATCGAATCGCTGCTGCGGCCTTTTAAAAGGATCGGCGTACCGGCTCACGAGCTGGCTATGATGATGACCATCGCGCTGCGTTTTATCCCTACATTATTGGAAGAAACGGATCGGATCATTAAGGCGCAGACCGCGCGTGGGGCCGATTTTTCCAGCGGTAACCTGCTGCAGCGGGCAAGAAATATGCTTCCTATATTAATCCCTTTGTTTATCAGCGCCTTTCGCCGGGCGGATGATTTGGCGATTGCCATGGAAGCCCGTTGCTATAAAGGGGGCGAGGGGCGTACAAGGATGCATTGTCTGCGTTATTCCGCCAATGACGGTGCTGCGTTTACCTTTGCTTTTGTGATGCTGGCATTGATGGCATTTTTGCGCTGGGGAGCAGGGCGCATCGTTTGAGGAAAAGATAGAGCGAAAGAAATGTAGAATGCGTACGCTAAAACTTACGATCAGCTATGATGGGACCGGTTATTCCGGTTTTCAGCGTCTGACGAACCGCAAGGGAATACAAAATATCATAGAAGCAAAGTTATCGCATTTGCTGAAAGAACCGGTGCAGGTGGCCGGCAGCGGACGGACGGATGCCGGTGTCCACGCTCGCTGTCAGGTGGTATCACTGGAAACCGAAAGCCGCATACCGATCGATCGGGTGGCAATTGCGATGAACTCTATATTGCCCGGCGATATACGGGTCCTTTTGGCAGAAGAAGCGCCGTCCGGTTTTCATGCCAGAAAAGATGTCTGTTGGAAAGAATATGAATATATTGTTCAGCACACACCGGTGCCGGATCCTTTTTCTTCCCACTATGTGTGGCAATTGAAGGAAAAACCCGGGTTAGAATTCCTCAATGAAGCAGCCCGTCTTTTGGTGGGAACGCATAATTTCAAGGGCTTTCGCAGCAGCGGCAGCGTGGAGTCTTCCCCTATAAAAACCATTTATTATTCCGCCTGGGAACAACAAGGTGAAAACCGTTTTATATATCGGATCGGCGGCAGCGGCTTTGTCTATCATATGGTTCGTAATCTGGTTTGGTCGATGATCCAGATTGGTTTGGGGAGGAAGGAACCGGATTCCATCGCCCGGGAATTGCTGGCTGCCAGAGGAGAATTTGAAAATTCACCGGCGCCGCCCCAGGGGCTTTATCTGGCTAAGGTATCGTATGAGCCGTACGTTGAAAAAGAGCCAGGCTGATTTAGTGTTTCTTTTTTTGTAGTATTTCTGTATTGTAGGTAAAGATATAGGTAAAGATAAAACTATAGGTAAAGGTAAAACTATAAGTAAAGCATTTTGGTAGTAAACTAAAATTTACTTCTATATTTTACGCTATATTTTACGCGTGAAGCAATATTTTTCATTGACAAAAATTGTGAAATTGTTTACAATATATCTACGTGATTTTGTGCCCTGAAATCGATTAGCCCCGAAGGCAGGAAGCGCATTGACTCATCATCACATTCGCGTGTTTTTATGGTAAAAAGTTTTGATTGAATCCTGGGAGGGAAAGTAAGAATGAAATCTTTCATGGCAAACCCGTCCAATATCGAACGTAAATGGTTCGTAGTGGACGCCACCGATAAAACGCTGGGCCGTCTGGCTGCAGAAGTTGCCAAAGTCCTGCGCGGTAAACATAAACCGACCTTTACTCCGCACATGGATACCGGCGATAATGTGATCATCATCAATGCTGACAAAGTAAAACTGACCGGTAAGAAACTGACTCAGAAAGTTTACTTCCGTCATTCCGGTTATCTGGGCGGCGATAAATATACGCTGGCTAAAGATATGTTGGAAAAGAACCCCACTCGCATGGTGGAATTTGCTGTACGCGGTATGATTCCCAAAAATCGTCTGGGCGAACAGATTTTCAAGAAGCTTCATGTGTATGCCGGGGCAGAACATCCCCATGCAGCGCAGATGCCTGAAGCATTAGAAATTAACGTACGGTAATCAGGAGGAGAAAACATTATGGCAGAAGTAGTATATAGCGCGACCGGTCGTCGCAAATCTTCCGTTGCCCGTGTCCGCCTGGTACCGGGTGAAGGTAAAGTGGTCATTAACGGCCGCGAAATGAACGATTATTTTGGCTTGGAAACCTTGAAGCTGATCGTCAATCAGCCGTTGGTTCTGACTGAAACCAAAGAAAAATACGATGTATTGGTCAACGTGGTTGGCGGCGGTGTAACCGGTCAGGCCGGTGCGATCCGTCATGGCATCAGCCGCGCATTGTGCGAAGCTGATGCGGAGTTCCGTCCCGCTTTAAAAAAGGCCGGTCTGATGACGCGTGATCCGCGTGAAAAAGAACGTCGTAAATACGGCCTGAAGAAAGCCCGTAAAGCTTCTCAGTACAGCAAACGTTAATATTTTTCATTCATGTATTTCCAACCCCTGTGGAGCGTTGCTTTCCGCAGGGGTTTTACGTTTTGGAATATAAATCATGGATCCTACTATTCCCAAAGATTTCACTTGACGAAAGTACACCATATTTTGTATGGTTAATCTGTAAGTAAAATCAAGAATCTGGATTGCCATAGTATAGGTTCAATCGTCAGGGAACTGTAGTTGTGCAAGGCGAGGGAAAGAATAGAGTATGAGAAAAATGGTTTTATGCAGCAGCGTGCTGCTGGTTTTAGCATTTTACGGTGTCGGATTTGCCGGTCCGCTGGAACAGGGCGGGCCCTATCCTTACACCCGTGGTAAAGCGATATGGTATCAGCAACACTACGGTCCGGTGGAACAGGGCGGGGCCTATCCTTACACCGCGGGTGTAATAGGGCAGGAAAGCAAGAATTATTACACCGTCGACGCTACAACGTCTGAAAATAAAAAGCCTGCCACGGATGAAACGCAGCAGAATAAAGAGACGGAGCGCCGTGAGCCGAACTGTGAAGGCGGCGTTTGCCGTATATAACAAAAGATTGACCGGGTAAAGGTATCTGGTGATTTGATCAGGTACCTTTTTTATTTTTTGCATAAAAAAGTTGAGGCGACAATGGCCACCCCAACATTCATTATAGAATCATTTTTTATACAAAAATGTTAAGGCGGCTATGAGCTCGCCCCACATTCATTATCGAACCGATTCCTCAATATTCCTGAAAAATCCTTTGCAGCTCATTTGCATCCGTTGTCCGGGTTAAGGCCAGTTGCAGCAAGATGCGCGCTTTTTGCGGTAAAAGGGAACCGCCGCTGAGCAACAGATTTTCTTTTTGCCGGGAAAAATCTGCAGTGACAGCTCCGTTGCCGCAACGGGAGCAAACGACGGCAGGAATATTCCCACCGGTGGCATGGCGTAAAGCTGCTGCCGCCTTTTGGGAAAGGCTGCCATTCCCCGGGGCGGCGTAGATCAGTCCTTTGGCTCCGGCCTCTATGGCAGCGGCAGCCAACTGCCCCTCATCTCCGGCATAGCCATAAAGGATGGGGACGGAGGGAAGGGCAGCGAGTTTTTTGTTGGCGAACTCACTGCGCAGTGTATGGCGGTAGACGGGTTGCGAGAGCCAGTGAATTTTCTCCCCGGCAAAAAAGCCTAAAGCGCCGGTATTTGCCGTTTGGAACGCCTGCAAGGCATTGGCGTTCTTTTTTGTTACGTTGCGTGCGTCCAGAATTTGCCCGTTCATCACCACGAGTACTCCTTTGCCCGGGGTTTCCTTGTTGAGGGCGGTTTGCACCGACTGCCGTAAATTTGCGGGGCCATCGGCGCTGATGGCAGTGGCAGGACGCATTGCGCCGGTGAGTATGACCGGCTTATCGCTTTTTACTGTAAGTTGTAAAAAATAGGCTGTTTCCTCCAGCGTGTCGGTACCATGCGTGATAATTGCTCCGTCAACAGTGGGATCGCTCAATATTTCGTTTAAACGCCGGCTCAACGTAAGCCAGATCGTTTCGTCCATATCTTTACTGTCGATATTGCAAATTTGCTCACAGGTAAAAACGGCGCAGCCCTGCAAGCCGGGAACGGATCGTAAAATCTCGTCTCCTGACAGGATGCCGGCCTGATAGCCCGTGGTTTGCAGTGAAGAGGGCGCTGTGCCGGCGATGGTTCCCCCTGTGGCAAGTAAAAATAAGTGAGATTTTGCGGTGCGCATACAAACCTCCTTTATGCAGATGGTAACTTTATTTCTTTCATTATAGCATGAGTTGTAAGAAAGTTACTCTGATTTTCCTGCGCATTTTGCGTTATCTCTTGCTCCTTATGATCGGAAAGGCTATACTAAAAAAAGATGGTTGACCGGCGTCGTATGACGGAACAGAATTTTTAGGACAAGTCTGGTAAGCGGCAGGTTATTTTATGAACTTATATAAAACGTCAAATGCTTTGCACGGCTCGCTTTGGGATAAAATCCTCTTTTTCGCCATTCCCCTGGCTTTGACCAGTTTGTTTCAGCAGCTGTTTAATTCTGCGGATGTGGCGGTGGTAGGGCGTTTTTCGGGCAATCAGGCCCTGGCTGCGGTAGGCAGCACATCGCCTGTGGTGAGTATTTTCATCAATTGCCTGGTGGGTACTTCCGTAGGAGCCACTGTCGTGATCTCGCATCTTATTGGTGAGAAAAACGAACGGGAAGCCGGCGCGGCACTGCATGCAGCAATGTATCTTGCAGTCGTGTTTGGTGTGTTGCTGGGGGCTCTGGGTTTCTTTATCTCCCGGCCTGTGCTGCAGCTTATGGGAACACCCACCGAAATTTTCGCTTTGGCGGATCTGTACCTTAAAATCTACTTTCTCGGGATCCCTTTTCTTACGGTGTATAATTTTGGCGCGGCTGTTTTCCGTGCCGGGGGAGATACGAAAAAACCGTTGGTCACGTTGACGATTTCCGGTGTCCTCAATGTTGCGCTGAATCTGTTTTTTGTTTTGGCGTGCGGCATGAGTGTGGACGGCGTGGCTCTTGCTACGGTGATTGCCAATGGACTCAGCGCGTTACTGATTGTATTTTTTTTGCACAGAGAACGGGGCTACCTGCATCTCGCATGGAATAAACTGCAGTGGCATCGCGTTCTGATTGTCAAAATGCTGAAAATCGGTATTCCCACCGGCGTTCAGGGAATGGTTTTTTCTTTTTCCAATATGATCATTCAGTCGGCGATTAACAGTTTGGGGTCGGTGGCGATTGCCGCTTCCGCTGTATCGCTGAATTTTGAGATATGGGTGTATCATGTGCTCAGCTCCTTTTCCCAGGCCTGTACCGCTTTTGTCGGTCTGAACTATGGGGCCCGCAAACTGAAGCGCTGCCTGCGGGTGGTACGTTGGTGCCTGTTGGAAGGCGTGTTGGCCAGTTTGTTCGCGGGTGTTTTCTTTGCCTTGTTCCGAGGCCCTTTGGTGCGGATATTCACACCGGATGCTGTGATTGCGCAATGGACATATATCCGTATTTTCTGGATTATCTCTTTTGAGTTCATCAGCACGATTATGGATGTGTTTTCCGGCGCGCTGCGCGGCTGGGGCTATTCTCTGCTGCCGGCGGTCGTTTCAATCGGCGGTGTTTGTGTACTGCGCATTATTTATGTGTATACTTTTTTTAGCCGCTACCCGGATTTCAGTATTCTGATGGCTGTGTACCCGTTAAGCTGGCTGATCACCATGTTGGGCATTGCGGCGGCCTATTATTATGTGAAGCGCAGGATCATTATGCAACAAATGCAGTACAACAGAGAGTAGCAGGATCATTACGCAATATTTTCCATACAAGAAAGAGTGACGGGCTATTATGCGGCAAATGCAGTATAATAGAGAAAGGAATTAAAAAATACCGATGCAAATCCGGATTTGGTATAGCAGGGACTTGTTTCAGATTTTAGTTAAAAACTACGTTAAGAAGCGGTGAGAAGATGGAAACAACACAAGCAGCAGAAGCGCAACGAAAGTATCTGGAACTTTTAGCCCGGGAATTTCCTACCCGGGAAGCGACTGTCACAGAAATCATCAATCTCCAGGCTATTTTAAACCTGCCTAAGGGAACGGAACATTTTATGAGCGACCTGCATGGAGAATATGAGGCGTTCTATCACATTCTGAATAATTGTTCCGGCGTGATTCGGGAAAAAGTCGATTTGCTTTTTCTGGAAAGTTTATCGGAAACGGAACGCAAAAATCTTTGTACATTGGTATATTACCCGAAAGAAAAGCTGGATTTGATGGAAGAAGAGGCGCCTTTGTCAGAAACCTGGGGCAAAACTACGTTGCGTCGTTTATTGCGGGTGGCGAAGCTGCTTTCTTCCAAATATACCCGTTCTAAAGTCCGTAAAGCCATGCCGGAAGATTTTCGCTATGTTTTGGACGAATTGCTCCATGCCCAGCCGGACGAAGACCAAAATCGTTATGTCTATCACGCGAAAATTTTGGATACGATTTGGGAAACGGGCAGTTTCCGCGCCTTTGTCTATGCGCTGACCAGTCTGATCAAACGACTGGCGGTAGATCATCTGCATATTGTCGGCGATATTTATGACCGGGGCCCCTATGCGGATAAAATTATGGAACAGCTGATGCGGCACCATTCCGTGGATATCCAATGGGGCAATCATGATGTGCTGTGGATGGGGGCCGCTACCGGAAGTCTGCCCTGTATCGCCAATGTGATCCGCAATAACATACGGTATGATAACTGGGAAATACTGGAAAACGGTTATGGCATTACCATGCGTCCTTTTGCCATGTTTGCCCGTCGGGTTTATACGCAAAATGACGGAAAGGATGCGTTGGTCAAGGCCATTAATGTAATTTTATTTAAGCTGGAAGGGCAGGCGATGCTCCGTCATCCGGAGTATAAGATGGAGGACCGCCTGTTGTTTGATAAGATCGATCCGGCGGCGGGCACGGTTCGTCTTCCCTATGGTGAATTTGCTCTGAATACTGTGGATTTCCCTACGTATGATCCGCAAGATCCCTACCGTCTTTCCCCGGAAGAAGAACAGATTGTGACCGAATGGCAGAAGGATTTTCGCAACAGCGCCAATCTCCAGAGGCACATGCGCTTTTTGTTTACGAATGGGGCGTTGTATTGTCGTATGAATGGAAATCTTATGTTTCATGGGGGGGTCCCGTTACATGAAGACGGTTCGTTTCGGGCCATTACGCTGCGGGGGAAAACACTGCAAGGCAGGGCTTATATGGATCATGTGGATGCCTTATGCCGCAGCGGTTTTGTACGGCGGAATCAGGATGATCAGGACTTTTTCTGGTTCCTCTGGATCCATCCCGATTCGCCGGTCACGGGACGCACGATCAAAACTTTTGAGCGAAGCTACATCAACGATGAGAGAACCTGGCCGGAACCGCAGGATCCTTATTATGAGCTCCACCGCCGCAAAATGATCTGTGAAAATGTTTTGCGCGAATTTGGTTTATACTCCCCACAGTCACATATCATCAACGGGCATACGCCGGTAAAAGTGGCGAAAGGGGACACGCCGGTACGGGCGGAAGGCAAGGAGATCTGCATTGACGGAGGATTTTGTAAGGCGTATCAGAAGTCTACGGGCATCGCAGGCTACACATTAATTTTTAATTCCCACGGAATCCGCATCAAAGCCCACTATCCTTTCCGTGATATTGCGCATGTGCTGACGGGAAATGAGGATATTGATTCGGTAACGACCCAGGTGGAGCTGGAACCAAAGCGGGTCATGATCGGCGATACGGATAACGGCTTAAAACTGAAACAGCAGATCGAAGATCTGAAGGATCTGTTAAGCGCTTACCGCAGCGGGCAGATCAGAGAAAAGAGGAAGTAAACAAGTTACAGGTAAACCGCTTATACTAAAAGAAGATTTGATTTTTATATATTCTGTAATTTGTAACACGGTTTGCTTTTCTCTGTAATTTGTAACATAATGAATAAAATTTTTCAAAAAAGAAGGAAATTTTTGACATTTTTATAACGACTGACTGCAGCCTCTTTTATTAGTAAGGGCGGAGGGGTAGAATACGGATAATAGGAGGTAAGAATATGAATGTGAATGATTTATTAAAAAAACGAAGAACTATATACCGGTTGAAAAAAGAAATGCCTGTAAGTGAGGCAGAGGTGATTAAATTAGTGACTGAAGCGACGGCTTTGGTACCGGATTCCTTTGATATGAAAAGCCAACGGGTGGTGATCGTGTCAGGGGAAAAGCAGAATGTGCTTTGGGATACGATTTATGATGTGTTTGGAGGAAAGGTTTCTCGGGAAAAAATCGATTGCTTTAAGGCCGCTCATGGGACTGTGCTTTATTTTTATGATGCGGATGTGGTCAAGACGATGCAAAAAAATGTACCTTCCTATGCCGCTAATTTCCCGGTCTGGGCCCAGCAGGCGAACGGCATGCTTCAGATTTCTGTCTGGACGGGTCTGCGGGCTTTAGGCGTAGGCGCCAGTCTTCAGCACTATAATCCTGTGATCGATGCCGCGGTACGGAAACTCTTTGCCTTACCGGACAATTATGTTCTGGTGGCGCAGATGCCTTTTGGCGGTATTGTGGAAGAACCGGAACCGAAGGCGAAGGAGGATATCACCAAGAGGGTAAAGGTGATTCAGGATTAAAGGCGATTTTTTGGACAGAAGATAAATAACAGAAGGCTAATGACAGAAGACCAATGATAGAAAATTAATGACAGAAGAAAAATAACAGGTCCGGAGAGCTTCTTTGTTTGAGGAGCTTTCCGGGCCTTTCGTTTTTCTTCTTTGCATAATCTTGCCTGGTTTTGATTTTAATCTTAGCAGTTACCGGTATAAACGTGTCTTAAATGCGTACGGGCTGTTTCTGCCAGGCGATAGACCCGTCCGGTCGGCGTTTCTCCCCGGTCCACCATATTCCAATGGGGGAAAAACTTACTGACATGGAGAGGGATATCAGGAGAGATGCCGGCGAGCCAGGCAGACATGGCGTCCATTTCCTCCGGACTGTCATTTTCTCCCGGCACGATGAGGGTGGTGATTTCCACATGAGCTGTTTGACAGGCCTCCAAAATATACGCTTTAACCATGTCCAGATTGCCGCCCAGTTTCTCGTACCAGGCAGGGGAGAAGCCTTTCAAATCGATGTTATAGGCGTCGACGATGTCTTCCAGTGCTTTGGCTGTTGCTACAGAAAAGTTTCCGTTGGTGACTACCACGTTTTTCTGTCCGTTGGCATGGATCAGCCTGCCTGTATCCCGAATAAATTCCCAGCTCAGGAGCGGTTCATTATAGGTAAAGGCGACTCCCAGATTACGCGCGGACTTTAATGCCAACGCCTTTTGCGCCAATTGCTGCGGCGTTGTGAGTATCGGCTCGAAACTTTCCCTGCCCTGCTGGGCAATACTGAAGTTTTGGCAGAACGGACAACGTAAATTACAGCCGTAGCTGCCCATGGACAGAATGGTGCTGCCCGGATAGAAACGGGCTAAGGGCTTCTTTTCTATGGGATCCAATGCCAGTGCTGTAATAAAACCGTAATTACCGCAGATGTTCTGCTGATTTTTCAGGGTGCGTACCCGGCAAAAGCCTGTTTGTCCTTCTTCCAGTTGACAATGGTGATGACACAGATGACAGATTTTCAAATGACCCTCCCCTTTTTCAGGCAAGTTTTATTCCCGTTCTTGCCGGTATATCCGGTTGCCAGGTTCGCTTACTCGTGGCGGATCACTTCAAAGCGATGCAGTGTACAGCCGCTTTCTTCCGGGCCGATGCCTGCTTTTTGCCGGGCGATGTCCAGTTGTTGTTCTACGGTATTTACACCTTCCAGATTGGGTAATAAAAGCCCGCTGCGGCTGCCTTTTGTGACCAGAACGCCATAACGTTTTACGTCCAGGACAGCAGGGGAATCGATCCATTCCAGCGGGCCCAGTACATCTACGCTGTATTCCAGGTCGTCCAGTTCCGCCGGCATCACAGGCGTAAAACGGGGATCCCGGCTGCAGGCCGCAATGGCGTTGCGGCGGATCTCTTCCGCTACATTTTCATACATGGGGCCGATCGTTCCGATACAGCCCCGTAAAGCGCCCCGTTCTTTCAGGGAGACAAAGACGCCGGCTTTTTGTGTGCGCATTTGTGGCTCCAGGGTTTCGGGTAATTGCAATACACCCCCGGTTTTTACATAGTGTTCGATTACCGAACGGGCTAACCGGACATAGTTGTCTTCTTTTGCTAATTGTTCTGCTTTCTGCTGTTTGCGGATCACATCGTAGCGCTGGGCAAAGGCGCGACTTTCGTCCGGCTTTCCGGGCAGGAACAGACAGACGCCGTAGCCTACGCCGAAGGGACCTTCATAACTGAGTTTCTGGCTTATTACGGCTTGCTTGTCAAAGGCGCCGGCCATCATGGTAAAAGAGCGATGCCCGCATTCGGCGGCGGCCTCCAATGATTTTTCCGTAAAGGAAAATAATTCATCAAATTGTCCTTTGCTCATAATTTCCATCAGTTTTTTATCATAACGGGGACCGGCCGGATCAAAGCCGTACGGTCCGTCTTCTTTTAATTTGTGAGAAAGATCGCCGCTGGCAAGCCATACGGCCCGTCTTCCCAGATTTTTTACTGCGGCGGCAATGACTTTTCCCAAGCGGTAATGATCTTTTAACGAAAGACCGGATAAGCCTACACGGATTACCTTATAATCCTGCCAATATTGCCTGAGAAAATACAAGGGGATCAAGGTGGCGTGATCCAGTTCCGGGCGACGTTCTCCTTTTGTTCCCGCCGGCAGATTTTCTTTTTCTGCCAAAGACGCAATGGCCCGGACTAATTCCTGATCGTACGCGCAGGAAATTTTCACTTGCGGCGCGCCAAATTCGGCGAACGTACCGCTGGCTGCTTCGCCGGGTGAAAGGTGAAAATAATCGGCGTACAGCATGGTATGGGGACTGGAAATAATCACCGTATCCGGCTGTAAAGCAGCTAATTGTTGCAGGGCCGTTTTACAGGCGTCAATCGTGTTCTGAATAGCTTTTTCATGGCCTCGTCCGACTTCCGGAATGATCAGGGGCGGATGGGGGATGAGGGCGGCACCGAGAATAGACATAACGGACAGCTCCTTTCGCGATAAATTGACAATCACAGACAGGCTTGTTAAGATAATTTTATAATAAGGTGGTGCAAAAATGAAGGGGCAATCGGATATGGATAACCGACCGCAAGAGCAGGCTGTCAAAGAAATTGACACGGCGACGATCAATTTGTCTGCGGCGTCGACAGGCGCGCCGGTCAATCGTCGGACAGGAAAAAAGAATACGGTTGTGGCCGGGCAGATCGTAAGGTTAAAACTGGCCTTGTTCTTTTTATTGCCTCTGATCACGGTTTCTTTGTGGACGGAAGGTTCGTTCTGGCTGAATAGATGGGGTCTGCGCAGCGCACTCCTGAATCTGCCGGGTGCCTGGGCGCCTGTAAATCTGCGCGGCTTACTGCAATTTTTTTTGTTGCTGCCTGTTTTATATGCGGCCCGGCAATTTTTTGCGCAGGCGTTGGCAGATTTGCAAGAGCGAGTGCCGTCGCCGGAGGTGCTGTTGCTTTTGAGCAGCTTCTTTTCTGTTGCCGGGGGACTTTATACTACGGCGCGGCTGCTGCAGGGGCAGCCGTATGAAAGTTTGCCGCCCTTGTTTTTTGCCTATACCGGCCTTTGTCTTACGTTGGCCCTGGTCAGTGTGTATCTGGATCGCTGGAGCAAGGCGCCGTTGCCGGAGCTGCGGGATTACCCGGCTATGATCCTGGTCAGCGGCAGCATCCTCTTAACGATTGTGGCCTGTCTCAGCTTTTTTTATACAAAGAACCATTCGTTCCCTATCTGGCAGATCGCCGTTTCTATCTTTGTCTGCGGCTGCCCGGCCGGTTTGATGCTGGCCGCCAGTCTGGCGTCCTTTGCCACGGTGGAGAAAGCGTCCGCGGCGAAAATCTTGTTGCGGGATGGGAGCATCTTAGGAGACGCGTATAAAACCACATTGGTAATTTTTGATAAAACAGGTACGCTGACAGTCGGTCAACCGGCCTTGACTGATATCCATGTGTTTAACAACGGATCGGAGTCCGGTTTACTGAGTTTAGCGGCGGCGATGCTGCAGGACAGTGATCTGCCGGAAGCAAAGGCGGTACGGGAGGCTGCCGAAGGCTGTCAGCGGCCGCGTTGTACGGAACGGGTCTCTGCGCCGGAAGGCTGGCATACCGCTCGTTGTTTTAATGAAAATATCCGCCTGGGAACGTTGGATTTTATTCGCCGGTTTGCTTTGATCCCTGCGGAGACGGCGCCGTATGTGGAACGGCTTTCCGATGCCGGAAAGACGATCTGGTATCTGGCTGTAGGGCGGACCCTGTATGCGATCTTCGGCTTTTCCGATGAACTGCGGCAGGAAACGCAGGAAGCCATGCGTGAATTAAAAGAAATGAAAATTGAAACGGCCGTGATGACGGGAGATAATAAACGGGCCGGTTTGTATCTGGGCAAGCTGGCCGGCGCGGATCGGGTGGCCGCCGAGTTATTGCCTACGCATAAGGCCCAGCTGGTAGAAACGTTCCGGCAGGGCGGCCATAAGGTGGCAGTAGTAGGCGACGGTGATAACGATGCGCCGGCCATGGATCAGGCCAATATCGGCATTGCGGTGGGCAGCGGGACCAAAGCCGTTTGGAAAGCGGCGCAAGTTGTGTTGACGGATAATGACCTGCGTAACGTAGCGCAAGTTTTTCGGTTAAGCCGTGCCTGCAGGGAAACCGCTTCCCGTAATCTTAAAATCGCGATCGGCTGTAATTTGGTTTTGCTGCCGTTGGCTCTGGGTATTTCCGCCATCGGGGGAGGCCCCTTACTGGCAGACTGGATGCTGCTGGGCGTGACCGTCCTTTCTTTGTTGGGCTTGTCGATCAGCACCTGGCAACTGAAAAAGAGCAAGATATGATGCAAGTTCTTGCAGACGCTGTTTCCGGACAGCGTCTGTTTTTGCGTTAGTTGTTCTTTTTGGGAAACACATTTGTGATGATGGTATTCATGAAATTTTCTTCCCAGCGGAGATTGCGGCTGTAACGCCCCCGATTCATTTTTTCCGGCGTGGCTTGTCCGTTTTGCAGGAAGATAAACCCGTTTTGTGTTTGCGGCTGCCACAACAAGCCCCCGATAAAGCCGTAGGCTTCGCCAAAGTGCCCTACCAGATCAAAGTCAGGACGATCGGGAGCACCTTTCGTAGAACCCTGCCCGCTGAAATACTGGAAGGGCAGGCCGTAGCTTTCGATAGCGTCTTCCTTAATCGTTCCGTTTGGCCGGGACGGATCATACGTCCAAATCGGCGTAGCCATTAATTTTACGGTTTCCGGCTGCAAAACCCGTGCGCCGTTGTAACGACCTTGATCCATCAGCATTTGCAGCATATGGCTTAATTCATCAGGCGAGACCCGCAAGCCGCCCTGGGGTGAGAAAATACCGGCGTTAGTGCCCGGCCGGTAGCTGCGTCGTTCGGCACTGCCGGCAAAGGTAAAGGGGCGATCGTCGATCTGGGCATAATAGCGGTCGGCCTGACCGTTGCTTTTGCGATAAATCGTACCCATTTTTTGTAATTCGGTTTTGTCAAAGTCGTCCGGGTTAAAGCTGCCTTTTATATCTAAAGGCTGCAAAACATTCCGGTTCATGTAAGTGTCAAACCGTTGGCCGGTAATTTTTTCTACCATGGTTGCCAGGAGGATGAAATTCAGATTGGAATAACTGAAATATTTCCCCGGTGCTTCCGCTGCTTTGGCCCAGCAATTTGTGGTACTGAAAAATGACCTGGCGGAAGTACGGTAGGGGATATAGGCATACGGATAATCGCGGATGGAAGAGGTGTGAGACAGGAGCATGCGGGGTGTAATCGCTGTATCAGGGTGATGGGGATTGCGCAGCGTAAACCCTAAATAACGTCCGGCGTCAGCGTCCAGATCCAGCTTTTTTGCTTCAACCAGCTGCATGACGGCTGCAGCGGTGAATATTTTGGAGATGGAACCCACGCGGAAACGACTGTCAGAGGTGACTGGCAGATTCCAGTTGGGATTCCGGGGACTGAGAAAGCGATTCCCCATCATATTGCGATAGACTTCTTTTCCGTCTTTGAAAACGATTACCGCCAGTCCCGGGACCCTTTCCCCTGTTCCGCCTATCATGGAGGACAGTTCCGTATTGAGTTTGCGGGTTACGGCGGGAGAAAGGGACGATTTATAATTTTCCGCCTTATTTTGAATGCTGAAAGGGTGCCCAGGAACCGCAGCCGCAGACCGGGCGGGCGCTGCAAAACCGTTTGTAAGGAACAGGCAGCTGCTTAACAGCAGCACAGAGCTGACGGTGGTCAATGGCTTGACATATTTAACGAGAAAAGAACAACGCATAATAACTCCTTCTGAAAGAACACGACATAAGACGATGCTGCCTGATAGTACTGTCGTTATCTTGATTGTAACGCAAAAAGGCCGGGGACAAGTGAACTTTGTTTGAAAAAAGAGGAAGTCGTCCGTCCGGTCAAAAGAAAAGAATCTTTCTGTTAGATTGTTTACAAAATAAATTGATATTCCGGGGAACCTGGTAAAATTCAAAGGACAAATCGGACTATCATTGACAGGGTGTTCTATTTATTCCTATAATCAATATATTACCTGTATTTACTATTGCGTAATTGTAATTCGGTATTGTAAGAAAACAGGATGGAAGGTGGCTTAGAACCTGATCCTGAAGGTGATAGGCAGTAAAAAAAGTCTGTATTGAGAAAGTTTAAGGGGGGATATTATGGCCAAGATCAGACCATTTCGCGGCTTTAGGCCGGTTAGCAATTTGGCGTCAGAAATTGCTTCGCTTCCGTACGATGTGATGGATACGGAAGAAGCCAGAGCGGAGATAGAAACACATCCCGACAGTTTTTTGACAGTGACTAAGTCGGAAGCTGTTTTGCCGAAGGGAACGGCGCCGTATGATCCGGAGGTATATGCCAGGGCAAGGGAAAATCTGGAACGCTATGCAAAAGAAGGGAAAATGAAGCAGGATCCGTCTCCTTGTTTCTATATTTATCGCCAAAGGAGGGAGCGCCATATTCAGATCGGCGTGGTAGCTACCGTGGCGGTGGAAGATTATCGGAAAGGCGTGGTAAAACGCCACGAATTGACCCGAACCGATAAGGAAGAAGATCGGGTGCGTCATATCCTGGGTACAAAAGCCCAGACGGGACCGGTTTTTCTGACCTATCATGGCCGCCCGGAAATTGATTCTTATATTCTGAAACTTATGTCTGAGCATACGCCTGCCTTTGATTTTATAGCGGATGACGGAGTGCGTAATACGTTGTATGTCATTGAAAATCCGTTGGAAGTACAGGAGTTGACTAAACTCTTTGCGCCGGTGGAACGGTTTTACATTGCCGATGGGCACCATCGCTGCGCCGGGGCGATGCGGGCCGCGGCAACGCTGGAAAAAGAGGGCGGGAAAAATGATCCCGGGGCAGAATATAAATATTTTCAGGCGGTAATTTTTCCTGACCATATGATGAATATTCTTGATTATAATCGAGTGGTCAAAGATTTAGCCGGTTATAGCACGGAAGAATTTTTGCAGGCGGTGGAAGAAAAGTTTACCGTAAAACCCGTGGAAAAAGCGTACCGGCCTCAAACGAGCCATTCCTTCGGTATGTATCTGAAAGGGCAGTGGTATGCCTTGACCGCCAGGGAAGGGACCTTTGCGGCGCAGGATGCGATTGCCTCCCTGGATGTTTCTATTTTGCAGGCTAACATTTTGACGCCGTTGCTTAAGATCGGCGATCCGAGAACCGACAAACGCATTGGCTTTGTTGGTGGCGTGCGTGGTTTGTCAGAATTGGAAAAACGTGTCAATAACGGCAGCTATGCTGTGGCGTTTGCCATGTTCCCTACCCGGATGGAAGAGGTGATGGCTGCGGCAGATGCGGATCAGATCATGCCGCCTAAGTCCACCTGGTTTGAGCCGAAGCTCCGGGATGGGATCGTCGTTCACCTTTTGGAAGATTTATGAGGAAAGTAGTGCTGTTTGCCTGGTTGTCTGCCTGAATAAAATAAGAGGAAAATAAGAGAATTAAAACTGTTTCCTGCATATATATGCGGTAGGGGAAGGGAGTTCCTTAATGGAAGAACGGATCTTTAATTTTAATGCGGGGCCTGCAGCGTTGCCTTTAGAGGTCTTGCAGGAAGTACAGGCCGAATTATTAAATTTTAACCATACGGGTATGTCAATTTTAGAAATCAGTCACCGCAGTCCTGCGTTCGAGGCGGTGTTAGCCGAAACAAAGGCGGATATTCGGGAACTGCTGGACCTGCCCGATGCATACGAGATATTTTTTATGGGGGGCGGCGGTACCCTTCAGTTTAGCTGTGTGCCGTATAATTTCCTGACGGCGGGTAAAGTGGCTGCTTATGCGGATACAGGCTCTTTTGCCGATAAAGCCTTTGAAGAAGCGGAAAAGGCAGGGCAGGCTGTAAAAGTGTTCAGCTCTAAGGAATCCCGCTATGATCGGGTGCCTCGTCCGGAAGAAATCCAATTGCCGGAAAACTGTGCTTATCTGCACATTACAGGCAATAATACCATAGAGGGAACGGAGTACTTTGCCTATCCGGAAACCGGCTCTGTGCCGCTTATCGCCGACATGTCTTCCGAGATCCTTTCCCGTCCTTTCCCGGTAGAAAAATTTTCGCTGATTTACGGCGGCGCTCAGAAGAATATCGGGCCGGCCGGTGTGGTGTTGGTCATTGCCCGCAGGGATTTTGTTGCCGGCAGAAGCAAAAAGCTGCCGGTGATGCTGAATTATGAAACCATCATGAAGAAAGATTCTATGTATAATACGCCGCCTGTCTTTGCTATTTATATCGTAGGAAAAGTGGCAAAATGGCTGAAAAAACAGGGCGGCTTAGCGGTCATGGAAAAAATCAACCGGGAGAAAGCGGCGTTGTTGTATGGAATGCTGGATGCTCATCCGGATTTTTATCGGGGGCGCGCGGACAAAGCCAGTCGTTCCATTATGAATGTAACTTTTAATCTGCCGACGGCGGAACTGGAAGCAAAGTTTGTGGCAGAGGGAAAAACACGGGGGCTGGGCGGTCTGAAAGGGCACCGCAGTGTCGGCGGCATCCGCGCTTCGATTTATAATGCCATGCCTCTGGAAGGCTGCGAGGCTTTAGCGCAGTTTATGGAGCAGTTTTATCAGGCAAATCACACAGAAAAATAAAAGGATGACAAAATCCAAGGGAAGGTGTGACTATCGTTGTTCAAACAACTGATATGTAAAACATTGCCTACGGCCATGTGTCACGGGAGCTGTCTGGCTTCATTGCCGGACGGCCGTTTGTTGTGCGTATGGTTCGGCGGAAGTAAGGAAGGCGCCGCTGATACGGAAATTTATTCGTCGCTCGGAACGCCGGTCTTCCGAAAACGGTCTCTCTCCCCGGAGGATGTGAAAAGTAAAGGGTTGTATGACGGAAAAGGGCAGATCGAGCTGGACGTGACCTGTCAGTGGTCTGATCCCGTATGCCTGACGCAGATGCCGGAAGCCTGCTGGAACCCGGTATTGTTGGTTTATCAGAATAAAGTCTGCCTGTTTTTTAAAACCGGCGATCGAATCGCGGACTGGCAGACTTTTGTCATGACCAGCCCGACAGATCCTGTGTACTGGAGCGCTCCCCGGGAACTGGTGCCGCAGGACAGGAACGGTGGACGCGGCCCGGTACGTACGAAGCCGATCATTCTTCCTTCCGGACGTATTTGCGCGGGCGGCAGCGTGGAGCGAGGCGACTGGCAAAGTTTTTGTGATTATAGTGACGATGGTGGCAATACCTGGCAGCGGACGGCGCTTCTGGGGCTGAACCTTTTGGCCGAAAATCTGCCTGAAGCCGGCAATCTGCTGCCGGAAGCGCAGCCGGACCAAACCGTACTTCCCCCTTTAAGCCCGCAAAGCTTTAACGGGCGGGGCATTATTCAGCCTGCACTCTGGCAGGAGTCCAACGGCCGGGTCCATATGTATATGCGAAGTACGGAAGGATATCTGTACAGCAGCGTTTCGGAAGATGATGGAAAACACTGGACAGAAGCGCAGGCCACAGGTCTTTATAATAATAACAGCGGCTTTGATTTACTCCGGATTCCCGGCGGTCGTTTGTTTCTGGCCTGTAATCCGGTCAAAGGGAGCTGGGGACCGCGTACACCTCTGGCGCTTTTTATGGGCAACGAAACCGGCAGCCGTTGGGAGATGTTTCTCCGTCTGGAAAAAGCCGCAGGTGAATACAGTTACCCTTCTTTGACCTATACTTTTGAAGGACTCTGGATATCTTATACATATAACAGGGAAAATATCGCCGTTGCTTTTATTACCTGGCCGGAAATTGCACGTTGTCGTAAGTTCAGGGTGAAATAGATTTTGCGAAATTATGAAAATACAGGTAGTGAACCGGCCTGAAATATGCTAAAATATACATATCGTAGGCTTTGTCCAGGAGAAAGTAAACAGGCGCTCCGACTTTTGAGGCGCTCTGTTTTGGACAGGCAAAATCGCAGGGGAAGGGAAGTTTGTCCATGAAAAAGATTGTAGCGTTTCTGATGGCAGCAATGATGTCTCTGATGATTGTCGGCTGCGGTGGCGGCGAGAAAAAAACAGCGTATCCCGGGGACGGAGATATTACCGTGATCATCCCGAAGGCCCCCGGCGGCGGCACGGATACCAGTGCTCGCGGCCTGATCACTTATTTACAGAAGGAATTACCCGGCAGTAAATTTGTACCGGCAAATAAACCGGACGGCGGCGGTATCACCGGTATGGTGGAATTATCCAAAGCAAAACCGGATGGTCATACATTAGGTATGGTAACGGTGGAATTGGCGATGTTCCCACACCAGGGGAAAGCCACGGTAACGAATAAAGATTTTGTTTCTGTCTGTGCGCCGATTGCGGCACCGGCGGCTTTGATCGTACCCAAAGAGGCGCCGTACAATTCTTTGGCGGAGTTTGTGAAATTTGCCCAGGCAAATCCAGGCAAGATACAAATGGGCAACTCCGGCATCGGTGCGATCTGGCATATTGCCGCGCTGAATTTTGAAAAAGAATTTTCTGTGCAGTTTAAGCATGTGCCTTATCCTAAAGGAAGCGCAGATATCGCCGCGGCTCTGGCCGGGAAACATATCGATGCGACACTGGCAGATCCCAGTGTTTTCAAGAGCCAGGTCGATGCCGGTTCTTTGAAGATATTAGCCGTAATGGCAGATTCTCGCAGCGAATTGTACCCTGATGTACCCACTTTTAAGGAACTGGGACATCCTCTGGCAATTCGTGCCTGGGCAGCCCTGGTCGCTCCGAAAGGAACCCCGAAAGAGAAGCTGGATGTATTGCGTAAAGCGGCGGAAAAGGCTTGCAACAGTAAAGAATTTAAAGATTATTTTAAGAAACAGGGAATCGATCCTACGGCAATCGTAGGCGATGCCTGTGACAAGATGATGGCCGATGATGATGCCATGTATGCAAAATTTTTGAAAAAATAATACCTGACCGGAGCAAGCCGCAGCGTCAGCATCCTGTCGCTACGGCTTCTTCGTGTATGAGGAGTCCTTATGTTTTCGATGCAGTATTGTAATTATGCGGTGACAGCGCTGGGCTTGTGCATTGGCGGCGCTATGGTTGCTGCTGCTTTTCAGTTTCCTGTGGCGCTGACGGAACAAGGCCCGGGCCCCGGTTTTTGGCCGGCTCTTTTAGGCTGTGCTATGATTCTGGCAGCTCTGGTGTTGTTGTTTTATACACAGTTAAAAAAAGGGCTTGCAGCCCGGGAGCAAGTGGCGTTGGGAACAGAAGCAAGTCGCCGGGTGTACATGATAATGGGCCTGATCGCCTTGTTTTGTATCTTAATTTTTGTTTTGGGCTTTTATCCCGCCACAGTCTTGCTGATACCTTCTATTATGTACCGGCTGGAATGCCGGGATAAAAAACAGATATTTTTGACGACGCTTGGCGTGACAGTGTTCATTTATGTGGTTTTCGGGCAGCTGTTGCATACCGCATTACCGTCCTCCATGTTTTTGGAATAGGAGGGGCTATGGCTGATGTTCTTACAGCGCTGGGAATGGTGACCGAGCCTTCCAGCCTTTTGTGTCTGATTTTTGGCGTAGGCGTGGGGATCATGTTTGGCGCCATGCCGGGCCTTTCCGTCAATATGGGCTTGGCGTTGCTTTTGCCGCTGGCATTTGCTTTTAAGGGTATGTCGGGTATTTTAATGCTGTTGGGGATTTATTGCGGCGCTATTTACGGCGGCAGTATCAGCGCCATTTTATTGAAGACGCCGGGAACCCCTGCCAGCGTGGCGACTACATTGGATGGGTATCCCATGGCTACGCAGCTCCATCAGCCCGGCCGGGCGTTGGGGCTTTCGACGACAGCCAGTGCGTTTGGCGGGATTTTCAGTACTCTTTGTCTGATTATCTGCGCGCCTTTGCTGGCCAAAGTATCTCTGCAATTTTCCAAACCGGAATATTTTGCGCTGGCGGTATTTGGCTTGTCGATTATTACCAGCGTATCTGCCGGGAATGTGATCAAGGGCATCATGGGCGGTATCCTGGGCCTGTTTCTGGCAACGGTCGGCATTGATGCGATGAGCGGGGCGATCCGTTTCACTTTGGATACGACCTATCTGATGGGCGGTGTCAGTTTTATTCCAATCCTGATCGGGGGTTTTGCCTTGTCCCAGGCTTTACAAAGCGTGGAAGACTGTTGGCAAAAATCACAAGTGAAGCAGCAGCTCGCAATTGACCGGACGCTCCCTTCCCCGGCGGATTTAAAGCGCTGTTTTGTAACATTGCTGCGCAGCAGCGCTATCGGTACTTTTATCGGCTGCGTACCGGGTACCGGCGGAGATATTGCAAGTTTTGTCGCCTATGACCAGGCAAAACGCTGGAGCAAATACGGCTCACGTTTTGGCACCGGAGAGCCGGAAGGTATTGTAGCGCCGGAAGCCGGCAATAATGCGGTCAGCGGCGGAGCCTTTATACCGGTATTGACCTTGGGCATACCGGGTGACGGGGCCACGGCCATTATGATGGGTGCATTAATGGTGCAGGGATTGCAGCCCGGTCCCCTGTTATTCAGCGAAAAAGCACCGGATGTATACGCGATTTTCATTGGCCTGCTTTTGGCGAATGTGATTATGGCCTGCATGGGCTATTCTCTGATCCGTTTATTTGTAAAAGTGACGGATGTACCGCAGACCGTGCTGCTTCCGCTGATCATCGTAATGACCTTTGTTGGGACGTATAGTTACGGCAACTCTATGAATGATGTGCTGCTCATGGTTGTCAGCGGCTTTGCCGGCTATATTCTGAATAAGCTGCATTTTTCTATGAGCGCAGTAATTATAGGTATCATTTTAGGCGGCATGGCGGAACAGAATTTTGTCGGCTCTTTGATCATGAGTGATGGAAATCCGACGATTTTCTTTACCCGGCCCATCAGTCTGTTCTTTTTAGCGGCAGCGGCCGTTTCTCTGGCGGCTCCATTTGTTATGAAAAAGAAATAAGTTTGGCTGTAAGCTTTGGCATAAAAAAACTGTACATATCGATAATGATATGTACAGAGTCAAAGAAACGAACGCTTGTGGGAAGATGAAAACAACATGAAGGCGGTGGCATTGTGATGGAGAAGACCAAAATAAAATACGAAGTGGATCATTTTCCCCCTTCCCGCCTGGAGCGGGATCCCGTGACAGGAAATTTCAAGGATGTGGCAGGACGGGTAAGGGAATTATATTCCCGTAATTGTTTTATGATGGATTTTTTTCATGTGAATATTGATGAAGTGCATTGTGGAAGCTGTCAGGTAAGCCTGAAAATTGAGCACGACAAACATGCGAATCACAGGAACGTAGTACACGGAGGCGTATTAACAGCTTTGTGTGATTCGGTGTTAGGCGTTACCGGCGCTACTGTCGGTGAGAAGGTAGTTACGGTCAGCTTTTCGATGAATTTTGTGCGCAATATCGAGTTTGGCGATACGGCCCGTGTCATCAGCCATATTAAATCCTATCAGGAGAAGTCCATGGTCATTGCGGCCGAAATGTACGATTCGGAAAATCGCCTCATGGCTACCTTATTGGCTACCATGTTTAATATGGGGCGGTTTGAAGGGATCCCCCGGCAATGGTGAAATGGTGACTTATGCTTCTGTCTGCCAGCCTTTGCACAGGTCGACCCAACCTTCGTTGTCGGTATACCTTTCCAGCTCTTCGGGAGTCAGTTCAATTGCGTTGTTATCTTCTCCGGCCGCAGGGAATACGGTGGCAAACCGTTTCATCGAAACGTCCAGGTAGGTTTTTACGCCTTCTTTTGTACCAAAGGGGCAGACGCCGCCGGGTGTATGGCCGATCAGGGCTTCCACTTCGGCAAAGGGCAGCATATGCGCTTTTACACCAAAAAAGTGTTTATATTTGGCATTGTCAATCTTCGTATCCCCGGCGGTCACGATCAGCAGCGGCCCTTCTTTTCCCATGAAAGACAGCGTTTTGGCGATGCGGGCCGGCTCCGTTCCGGCGGCAATGGCGGCTAATTCTACGGTCGCGCTGGAAGTGGCAAAGGTTATGATCTTGTGCTCCATATGAAATTGTGACAAATACTTTTTGGCTCGTTCTACAGACATGGCTATCGCTCCTTATCGATCCGTTGCGGATTTGCGGAATTCGTATTACAGTCAAGTCTATGTTATCCGGCGTGACTTGTCAACCGCACGATGGCTGGAAGGAAGCATAAAATAAATTTTCGGAACAATGTATATTTGGAAGGAGGAGATGGGAATGGGACCCTTGACAGGCATACGTATATTGGATCTGTCGCGTCTTCTGCCAGGCCCGTTTTGTACCCGTATGCTGGCGGATATGGGGGCAGAGGTAATAAAGATAGAGGAACCGGTCCGCGGCGATTATGCGCGGGAATTTGTTCCCAGAAGAGGCGATTTTGCCTGCTGGTTCATGGAGGTCAACCGGAACAAAAAAAGTGTAGCGTTGGACTTGAAGCAGGAAAGTGCACGCCGGACTTTTTTTAAGCTGGTTGAAACGGCGGATGTGGTGGTAGAAAGCTTTCGCCCCGGCGTTTTGCAAAAGCTGGGGGTGGATTTTGCTGCCGCGAAACAACGAAATCCTAAAATTGTGTATTGTTCTATAACCGGCTATGGCCCCCAAGGGCCCTTAGTTAATCAGGCAGACCATGATATCGGTTATCAAAGCCTGGCGGGACTGGTATCGTTGAGCGGAGAGAAAGATGGCAAACCGGCGATTCCGGGAACGTTGCTGGCCGATATGCAGGCTTCCTCCATTGCGGGGATGTCTATTTTAGCCGCTCTGTATCATGCACAAAAAACGGGACAGGGACAGGAGATAAGTATTTCCCTGTTTGACGTGTGTCTGGCGGCAGTGCCCGGTGTCAGCGCCGCTTATTTCGGTAATGGTTTTGTCAGTCAAAGGGGAAATAACTGGCTTAGCGGAGCTTCACCCAATTATAATGTGTATGAAACGCAAGACCGGCGTTATGTTACCCTGGGGTGCCTGGAACAAAAGTTCTGGGATAACCTGTGCGACCTGCTGGAGCGGCCGGACCTCAAACCGATGATCCAGGCGGAAGAAAAGTACGCCTATCTGAAAGAAGAACTGCAGAAAATTTTTAAGACCCGAACCATGCGGGAGTGGGAACAGCTTGCCCGGGGTAAAGACACCTGTCTTGCGCCCGTCTTAAATTATGATGAGGCGCTGGCCGTCAATCAGACATTGACGAATCACATGGTTTTGGAAACAGAGGATCCGGAGCTGGGCAAATATAAGACGATGGGATTTGTGCCGCATTTCTCCGCAACCCCTTGTGAATTGTACCGCAGAGCGCCCCGCTTGGGCGAGCAGACCCAGGAAATACTGGGCGATCTGCCGGAATAAAATACAAACAGGACAATGCATTTAAGTGCGAGTGTGATAGTGGATAAATCGTAATAGTGCATCAGGAAAATGGTGAAAATAAAATACTAAATTGGCAAAAAGAAAACTCCCGTTGGCGGAGGCGTTTCTCTCAGAAGCTTTATTCTGGTCGAGAAATATCTCCAACGACGGGAGTTGTAGTTTACCGTTTTAACCGATACTCACTTTTGGCAAAGTATCTTCCTGCAATACACTTTCCGGAAGAACTTCATTTTTCTTTGTTGCTTTTTTGGCAGTAGTTTTCCCCCGTTTTTTTACGGTAGTTTTTACCTGCGCAACCGGATGTATGAGGCTGCCGGGTATGATCGCTTCAACAAAGGCTTTTACTACAGCGGGATCAAAGGCGGTGTCGGTCGCATCATTCAATTCCAACAAAGCTTCCTGATGGTTTTTCTGCCATTGCTGGGTACAGGGGTTGATTACACTGTCATAATAATCCGCTACAGCGATAATGCGGGCGCCCAAGGGAATATTTACGCCTTTAAGCCGCTTGGGATAGCCGGTTCCGTCCCATTTTTCGTGGTGACTGAGAATTAAATCAATAATATTGGCAAATTCATCCATATTCTCTAACATACTGCAGCCCGCTATGCAATGGCGTTTATATTGGGCCAGTTCCCGCGTACTGAGATACGGATATTTATTCAGTACACTGTTAGGCACGCTAAGCAATCCGATATCGTGCATCAGGGCTGCCGTGCGGATGATGCCGATCTCCCTGTGAGAAAGACCCAACTTGGCAGCCACGCAGGCAGAATAATTCGCTACCTGCTGAGCATGCAGATATAAAAAGTCACCTTTTCGTTTTAAAAGCTCCAGAAAAAAGGCGCAGATATCCTGTGTTTTACCGGGAGGCGCAAATTCCAGGTATTGAGGAATGGAAAACATAACATCACGTCCGTACTTCTCGTTCTTATGGTTTGTAAGGCTTCTTACAGTGGTCTGTTTTGACCGTCCGTTCTAATTTCGTACAAATCAGGTAAATACAGTATATGTTTTATCCGGTGGCGCGTCAAGCCTGAACTGACTTTCGCAAACAATAAAACAGTTTGCTGAAAATTTTATAAAAATTTATAAATATAATAAAAAAATGCTTGAAATATTCATTTTTGTGTGCTATAGTAAGTGAACAATAAAAACACCCCGGGTCTGTGGTTGTAAATCGAAGCCAGTTGCAGGCAAAACGATCCACGTAAGCAGTAAAATTTACTGTGAGCACGGTGCAGCTTAGAAGTAAGACCTGCCGTAAATTACGAGAGAAGCAGTAGTGGGGAGCAGACGCTTAGGAGCGAACCTTCCAGCAGGCGAGTGTGGGGGCGAAGACCAGGTCAGCCGAGTGTTTTTATTTTTGCTTTTGTTTTTGCAAATGGGGTTTGAATGAGGGGGGAAGAAAATGAAAAAAATTACAAACCTGGTATTGGTGTTAGTGATGGCGGTAGGCTTACTTGCCGCAGGCTGCGGAGGAGAAGAGAAAAAGACAGTTTCCGCGCCTGCTGGCAAAGAAGAACTCATTGTAGGGACGGAGCCCTCTTTTGCGCCGTTCGAATTTCCGGAAAAAGATTCTAAAGAATTTACCGGTTTCGATATGGATCTGATCCGTGCTATTTCAAAAGAGCTGGGTTATAAAAAATGTACCATCAAGAACATGGGCTTTGATGCATTGATCCCAGCCATCAATTCGGGAAATCTGGATGTGGCCATCGCCGGTTTTACCATCACAGAAGAACGTAAGAAACAGGTGTTGTTTTCTCAGCCTTATTATAAATCCGGTTTAGCGATAGTAGTACGTAAAGAGATTAGTGATATTAAAATGTTCGACGATTTGAAGGGCAGAACGCTGGCTGTGCAGTTGGGAACGACCGGGGCCCTTCGTGCGGAAAAGCTGAAAGGGCAGGGAACTACGGTAAAGACCTTTAATACCAGTGATTTAGCCTGTATTGAACTGAAAAATAAAGGAGCTGATGCAGTGATCAGCGATCTTCCGGTTTTGCAGTACTTTCTGAAAAATGGCGGCAGTGAATATGCGAAACTGGCAGGGGAGCCTCTTACGGCAGAAAATTATGGTATCGTAATTTCCAAGAAGAATCCGGAGCTGGCTAAGAATATCGACAAAGCGCTGGATACTTTGAAAAAGAACGGCACTTATGATAAACTGTATGAAAAATGGTTCGGCTCCAAACCGGCCAAATAAATATAGCAGCGAAGCGGAAGCATACAGCTTCCGCTTTACTCACGGTATGCTTCTTTCCGGTAAGGGGGAGATATCGTAAATATAAATCACAAACTATATTGGCAGGAGGCTTATTCGACATGAAAAAAGCATTGATTGTACTGATGGGTTTATTGATGACAGTTCTGGCCGTGGCGGGCTGCGGCGGTGAAGGGAAAAAGACGGCAGATGCGCCGAAGGTGTTAAAAGTAGGTACGGAACCCACCTTTGCGCCTTTTGAGTTCCAAAAAGAGGGAAGCAAGGACTATGATGGTTTTGACATGGATTTGATCCGCGCCATCGGTAAACAGCTGAATATGAAAGTGGAAATCCAGAACATGGGCTTTGATGCCCTGATTCCTGCGGTCAATGCCGGTAATATTGATGTGGCGGCCGCCGGCATGAGCATCACTCCGGAACGTCAGAACGCTGTGGATATGAGCGATCCCTATTATGTATCCGGTCTGGTAGTGGTTGTCAATAAAGATAATATGGACACCAAGAGCATTAAAGACCTGGACAATAAAGCTATTGCAACGCAGATCGGAACTACCGGCGCAGAACGGGCTGCCAAAGTCCCCGGCGCTAAGGTAAAAACTTTTAATACGAATACCGAAGCATTTTTGGAATTAAAAAATAAGGGCGTAGAAGCCGTTATCATCGATAAACCGGTAGCGGAATACTATCTGGTACAAGGGGGACAGAGCACGGCTAAGATCGTGGGGGAAACGCTGGAGGCCGAATCCTACGGTTTCTCGCTGAAAAAAGGCAGCGCCTTAACCAAAGAGATCAATAAAGCGCTGAGCGATCTGAAGAAAAACGGCGAATATGATAAAATTTACAAAAAATGGTTTGGTGACGTGAAAAAATAAGCTGTTCTGATGGTTGAGTCCGCTTTTTGTGGTTCCGGGTTTTACGGCAAGGGCAGGCTCCGGTGTCAAAAGAAAAATAATTAATTACACTAGAAGGATATGGCCGTATGGATTTTAATGTTGAGATTATGAAAAGCGCGTTCCCACTGTTGCTGGCAGGGGCCGGTATTACATTGGAAATCACAGCGCTGAGCGTGGCGTTCGGGATGCTGATCGGGATCATTATCGCTCTGATCCGCCTTTCCCGTTTAAAACCGTTGCGCTGGCTGGGGAATGTGTATGTTGATTTTATTCGTGGAACGCCGCTTTTAGTTCAGATATTTCTGGTTTATTTTGCTCTTCCCGGTTTGATCGGACATCGTGTGGATGCGTTTTTTGCGGCTATTGCCGCCTGTTCCATCAACAGCGGCGCCTATGTAGCGGAAATTTTCCGCGGCGGCATTCAGTCCATCGATATCGGCCAGATGGAAGCGGGACGCAGTTTGGGTATGTCCTGGTGGCAGACGATGCGTTACATTATTCTGCCTCAGGCATTTAAGCGAATCATCCCGCCTTTGGGGAACGAGTTTATTGCAATGCTGAAAGATTCCTCTCTGGTTTCTGTGATCGGATTTGAAGAATTGACACGGCGGGGGCAATTGATCATTGCCCGTACCTATGCCTCTTTTGAAATCTGGATGGCGGTGGCGATCATCTACCTGATCCTTACCTTTACCGTCGCCCGGCTGACAGGATTGCTGGAAAGGAAGTTTGAAACAAAATGAACCCGGAAATGATTAAAATCACAGGCTTAAAAAAAGACTTCGGAGACTTGCAGGTGCTGCGTGGCATTGATCTGTCCATTGCGGAAAAGGAAGTGGTGGTCATCATCGGGCCTTCCGGTAGCGGAAAGTCCACCTTGCTGCGCTGCATCAACTATTTGGAGGAACCTACCGCCGGCGAGATCGTTTTCGATACTATTCCTTTGAACGGGGAAGCGAACATTAACGAAGTGCGTAAAGAAATAGGCATGGTGTTTCAGCGCTTTAATCTGTTTCCCCACATGACGGTTATGGAAAACCTCATTTTGGCGCCGATGAAGGTACGGCATACGTCTAAAAAAGAGGCGGAAGCGCTGGCTTTGTTTTACCTGAAAAAGGTGGGGCTGGAAGAAAAGGCCGACAGTTACCCGGACCAGCTTTCCGGCGGCCAGCAGCAGCGTGTTGCCATTGCCCGTGCTTTGTGTATGAAACCGAAAGCCATGTTGTTTGATGAACCTACCTCCGCGCTGGATCCGGAGATGATCAAAGAAGTATTGGATGTTATGAAGCAACTGGCGGAAGATGGCATGACCATGGTGGTAGTTACGCATGAGATGGGGTTTGCCAAAGAAGTAGGGGACAGGGTTTTATTTGTGGACGGCGGTTATATCCTGGAAGAGGGTACACCGGAACAGGTCTTTGAACATCCGTCTAACCCGCGTACGCAAAGCTTTTTATCTAAAATATTGTAAGTAATATTGTAAGTTACTGGCGTGTAAGTCACTAATGCACAAGTTGCTAATGGGAATTTTTGCATCGTCGGATGCAAAATGAACCGGGCTTGTAAAGAGTCCGGTTTTTTATATTAGAAAGATGTAACGTATATTGCAACTATTTATAAAAAAGTGAGGAAAATGAAAAGTTTCAGGTAGAGTAAAGGAAAAATTCCACATCCGTCGAAAATATAGGTAACTGAATAAAGCAAGGGGGTAATAGTATGGCAATTATCGTAAAAGGCAGAAATACGGTAGTATCTCCCGCAGTGAAGGCATATGTGGAGAAAAAAATTGAAAAAGTAACCCGGCAGTTTAAAGCCGTCGGAGATATTACGGCAGTGTTGAAGGTGGAAAAAGGCGCGCATATCGCGGAAATTACCGTTCCGGCAAAAGGGATTCTGCTACGGGCGCAGGAATCTACCAAGGATATGTATTCGTCCATTGACCTGGTCGTAGAAAAGATCGAACGTCAGGTGCATAAATATAAAACCAAATTAATGAAACGGAAATATAATAACTTCCGTGAATTACCTTCCGAAGCTGCGGCACCTGTTCCTGACGAAGAATTTCGCATTATCCGCAGCAAGGTATTTGAAATGCGTCCGATGACGGCGGAAGAAGCGATTTTGCAGATGAACCTGCTGAATCATGATTTCTTCGTTTTTTATGAACCGGAAGCAGGCGGCACCTGCGTGGTATATCGCCGCAAAGACGGGGATTACGGCTTATTGGAGCCAAAACTGAAGTAAGAGGTAAAGATTTTCAATGGGTTATAACTGAACATTGTTTTTGGTATAAGGCGGTGGAAGAACGGAGTTCTGTTCTTCCACCGATTTTTTACAGATTATTCACAGTCTGCCGCATCGGAAAGGGGCTTCGTTTTTTGACTTTTAATGTAGTTTCTGTTAAAATTTTAAGTTAGAAAATAATGGAAAATTGTTTCTTCAGCACAAGTTAAGGAGTGATCAGTTTGCTGGAATCGTTGATAAAGAAAATTTTCGGTGACCCGAATGCGAAAGAGTTAAAAAATATTCAACCTCTGGTGGAGAAAATCAATGCATTGGAGCCGGAAATGGAGAAGTTGAGCTCTGCGAATTTGCAGGCGAAAACGCAGGAATTCAAGCTGCGTCTGCAAAAAGGCGAAACGCTGGATCAGCTTCTGCCGGAGGCGTTTGCCGTCGTAAGAGAAGCGGCTAAACGCGTGACAGGTATGCGCCATTATGATGTACAGATGATTGGCGGCGTGGTGCTGCACCGGGGCAAAATCGCGGAAATGCGTACCGGTGAAGGTAAGACGTTAGTGGCTACTCTGCCTGTGTATTTGAATGCGCTGACCGGTAAGGGCGTGCATGTCGTTACCGTGAATGATTATCTGGCGCGCCGTGACAGTGAAGACATGGGCCGGATCTATCGTTTTCTGGGTCTGTCTGTGGGGCTGATCGTCCATGACATGGATTTCCCGGATCGTAAAGCTGCTTACCGGGCTGATATTACTTATGGGACCAACAACGAATTCGGTTTCGACTATTTAAGAGATAATATGGTCGTGGATATGGATCAGATGGTGCAGCGGGAACTGCACTACTGTATCGTGGACGAAGTGGACTCGATTCTGGTGGATGAGGCCAGAACGCCTCTGATCATTTCCGGACCGGGCGAAAAGTCTGCCGACTTATATAAAGTGATCGCCCATATTGTAAGCAACATGAAAGAGGGCGAGGATTATACCGTTGATGAAAAACAAAAACAGGTAGCTCCTACGGAAGTAGGGATTGCCAAGGCCGAAAAAATGCTGGGTGTGGACAATCTGTACGATACCGAGCACGGCGTTGATTTTTCCCATCACATTATGTGCGCTATCAAAGCCAAGGCATTGATGATTCGCGACCGTGATTACGTGGTAAAAGACGGGGAAGTCATCATTGTCGACGAATTTACCGGGCGCTTAATGTACGGGCGCCGTTTCTCTGAAGGCCTGCATCAGGCTATCGAAGCGAAAGAAGGCGTACAGGTACAGCGTGAAAGCCAGACCCTGGCCACGATTACCTTCCAGAATTATTTCCGTATGTATGAAAAGCTGGCGGGCATGACGGGTACGGCGAAAACGGAGGAACAGGAGTTCCAGAAAATCTACGGTCTGGATGTTATCGTGATCCCCACGAATAAGCCCATGATCCGTACCGATTTCCCAGATGTGATTTATAAAACCCGGGCGGCTAAATATCGGGCCGTTGTAAAGGAAATCGTGGAGTTGCATAAAGCGGGGCGGCCGGTCCTGGTCGGCACTACTTCCATTACCCAGTCTGAAGAGTTGAGCAGCATGCTGAAAAAGCAGGGTGTGCCGCATAATGTGCTGAACGCGAAGTATCACGAAAAGGAAGCGCTGATCGTAGCGGACGCAGGGCAGCATGGACAGGTCACCATCGCGACCAATATGGCCGGCCGCGGCACCGACATTGTGTTAGGCGAAGGTGTGGCGGCTTTGGGCGGTTTGCATATTTTAGGTACGGAACGGCACGAAAGCCGCCGTATCGATAACCAGCTGCGCGGGCGCTGCGCCCGTCAGGGGGACCCCGGCTCTTCCCGGTTCTATCTGTCTTTGGAAGACGATTTAATGCGTCTTTTCGGTTCCGATAACATTAAAGGCATGATGGATAAACTGGGCATGGACGAAGACGAGCCCATTGAAAATAAACTGGTGACCCGTTCTATTGAAAATGCGCAGAAGAAAGTGGAAGAACGCAACTTCAACATTCGTAAACAAGTGCTGCAATATGACGATGTGATGAACCAGCAGCGCGAAGTAATTTATAAAGAACGGCGTAAGGTCCTGGAACAGGCGGATCTGCGGGAGACTGTTATGGAATTTACCCATAAGACCGTGGATCGCGCTTTAACCATGTATTGCCCGCCGGAAGCCTATTCGGAAGACTGGGATCTGAAAAACCTGGTAAAATATTGTGAGGAATTCTTTGCCCCGTTCGGCGAGCTGAAAGAAGAAAATCTGGCGGATTTGAGCCGGGAAGAACTGGACGAATATTTGCATAAGCTGGCGGATGATATTTATGCTCAGAGAGAAGCGGATATCAGTCCGGAAATCATGCGGGAGCTGGAAAACCTCGTTATGCTGAAAGTGGTGGACAATCACTGGATGGAACATCTGGACGCAATGGATATGCTGCGTGAAGGCGTGGGGTTGCGTGCCTACGGACAGAAAGATCCGCTGGTGGAATACAAGTTTGAAGCTTTTGATATGTTTGAGGCCATGATCGAAGCCATTGAGGACGACGTGGTGAAATACATGTACCGGGTTAACGTGGTGACACAGCCGGAAGCTGCACAGAGCCATCTGGAGAATGCCAGGACCAATAATCCGACGCTCGATTCTCCCGAAGGGGAAGGCGGACAGCAGCCCATCGTCAATGAAGGGCCGGAAATCGGGCGCAATGATCCCTGTCCCTGCGGCAGTGGGAAAAAATATAAAAATTGCTGCGGCAAAGATAAATAAAGAACCGGAATAAGCAATAGGGAACCTGAATAACCAGTAAAGGATCCAATAACCGATAGAAAGACAAAATAACCAGTAAAGGACGTGAAAGAGTTGCTGCTTGAAGAATACAGACCGGAAATCGTCAACCTCAAGAAAAAACTGGACGAAATGAGGGGATCTCTTTGACATCCCCAGCAAAGAAGAAAAAATAGGGGAATTAGAACACTTGATGGGGAGTCCTGATTTTTGGGATAATCCGGCCAAGGCTTCCGCTACATCCAAAGAAGTGGATGCGCTTAAGTCGGAAGTAGAAGAATATGATACATTAGCAACCGATCTGGATGATCTGGAAGTATTGCAGGAGATGGCAGCAGAAGCACAGGATGCGTCTTTGATCCCGGAGCTGGATGAGCTGTTGGAGAAAGTCAGAGAAGGGGTGCAGCACCTGGAGTTGGGAATGCTGCTCTCGGAAGAATACGACGCCAATAATGCCATTCTGACCCTGCATGCTGGAGCCGGCGGTACCGAAGCGCAGGACTGGACGTCGATGTTGCTGCGCATGTTCACCCGTTTTGCGGAACGCAATGGGTATCAGGTAGAAATGCTGGATTATCTGGCCGGGGATGAAGCCGGTGTGAAAAGCGTGACGCTCCAGATCAACGGGCACAATGCGTATGGCTTTTTCCGCAGCGAAAAAGGCGTGCACCGTCTGGTGCGGATCTCGCCTTTTGATGCGAACGCGCGTCGTCATACTTCTTTTTCCGCTGTGGACGTTATGCCGGAACTGGATGACACCGTCAATGTAGATATCAATATGGAAGACGTTCGTGTGGACCTGTACCGTGCCAGCGGCGCCGGTGGTCAGCACGTCAATAAAACCTCTTCGGCTGTACGTATGACCCATATTCCGACGGGTATTGTAGTACAGTGTCAAAATGAACGCAGTCAGCTGCAAAATAAAGAAAAAGCGCTGCAGTTATTGCGGGGCAAGTTGTATGCTTTTGAAAAGGCAAAGCAGGATGCGAAGATCAGCGATCTGGCCGGGGATTATCAGGCAATCGAGTGGGGCAGTCAGATCCGGTCCTATGTATTTCAGCCCTATACTATGGTGAAGGATCATCGTACTTCTTATGAAACCGCGAATGTTGACGGGGTCATGGACGGTGATCTGCGCTCTTTTGTAGAAGCGTATCTGCGTCAGGAATATGAAAATAAAAGACTGGCAGCTAAGCAGATTTGATTCTGCTTAGCTGTGTTTCTGATAAGTCCTTAAAATTTTAAGCTGTGGGATGCGACCAATGAAGATACAAGAATGGCAGGAACATTATAATCCTATATTGGCGGGTTTGATCCTGGTGGCTTTTTGTGCTGCTTTGTGGCTGGTGCAGCTGCGGTACCAGATTGAAAAACAGAATGATACAGTGGAGCAGGCCTTGGATTACCAGGGTATTATGCTGCTGGCCCAACGCGAAGGCGCCGAACCGGCTGCTTTGTTGCAGCAGTTTAAAGAGGCCGGTGTGACTACCCTGGTCGTGTATGATGCCACCCTGGAACGTCTGGACCGGGAAGGCTATATCCGGGCAGTGCCGGGTGACATCTTGCAAAAAGCGTCTGCCGGAACACGCCAGGGGGTGTTTGATCGCCTGCTGACGACAGGTCAGATAAATCCGGATGCAGTCTATGTGTCTCTCGGAAAAGACAAGGTGGCCTGGGAAGAAGTTAAAGAAGATCTGCTGCTGCGTTATGGCCCGGAGAGAGTGAAAGAGGTGGGCCGGTATCCGGAAATATGGGAAGTAAAAGGTGACAGCCGTGTGCTTCTGGATCCGGATTATCGTTCCAAAACGCCATTGATGCAGGCGCCGTTAGGACTTTCTTCGGCTGAGCTTCGTGAGGTAAGAGATGCCGGCTTTAAAGTGGCCGTGCGTCCACAAAATTATCTGCCCTATTCCCAAAAAGGGGTGGACAGTATTTTCCGCCGGCTCGAGCAGTCAGGCGCGCAGGTGACTACCTATATACCTTGCGGAACCGATGTGATCGGTTTTCCCGGCGATATTTCCTATATGGGGAAAAAATTACAGGAGAAAAATATTCGCCTCGGCTTATTAGAACATAGTACCCAGTTGCAATTTGCTAAATTTACGGGGCTGGATACGTTGCTGCGCAGTGTGGAAAACAATGCGGTACGGGTCTTAAATATCGATGCGCTGGAAAATAGTAAACTGACGATGCCGGAGGCGTTGCACCGCTGGGCTCTGGCTGATGAAGAGCGGAACATCCGTTTTAATTATGTGCGTTTGTTTTTAAAACCGCAGGACGGGGTCGATATTATTGACCTGAATCTGAGCTATATGCGCCGGATCACGGAGAGTGTGAAAGCACGCGGTTATACGATCGGTACAGCGACTGTGTTTCAGGCTCCGCTGCAGGGAACAAAACAGCAGAAAAATGGCAACCCTGCCTACGGCGGCGACTATTATCCTGCTCGTATCGCCCTGTTTTTAACGGCTCTGGGAGCCTGGGCTGCGTTAGGACTGTATGGAGCTTTGCTCTTTAAGTCATTTCGGGGCTTCTGGCAGTATGGGCTGCTTTTGCTGGGCATGACGGTCACGGCTTTCAGTCTCTTTATGGGCAGAGGGCTGTTGTTGCGTCAGGGACTGGCTTTTCTCTCGGCTGTGTTGTATCCTGTCCTGGCCATGAGCGTGATTTTGTTGCTTTGGGAAGAAATAAAAAATGATAATAGGCCGGTCGGCGGCGTGATTTTTGCTGCGTTGTGGCAACTGGCGTTAGCAGTTGGCCTGTCGTTAGTGGGCGCTACGCTTAATGCGGCGATCATGGGAGATAACCGCTTCTTTTTAGAGGCGGATATTTACCGGGGTGTAAAGCTGACCTTTATTATGCCTGTTTTATTGCTGCTGCTGCTGTTTTTGCGCCGTTATGATATTTTCGGAGGGGAATCTCTGCGTCCGGCAGGGCTCTTTGCCCAGTTTGTCCGGATCTGTAAAACCAGGGTCACATTGGGACATATCGTGATTTTAGGTGTCCTTCTCTTTGTTGTCTATATCTTTGTAGGACGCAGCGGTCATACGGGCGGCGTGCCTGTTCCGGCGATTGAGATTAAACTGCGTCAGTTCCTGGAACAGGTAATGTATGCCCGTCCCCGGGAAAAAGAATTTATGATCGGCCATCCGGCCTTTTTCCTGGCGGTGCTGGCCGCCTACCGCAAAGCGCCGAATCTCTGTAAACTGATGCTGGTGCTGGGCGCAGTCATCGGGCAGGGATCGCTGGTACAGACTTTCTGCCATATGCGTACACCGGCGATCATGAGTTATGCCCGCGCGCTGGACGGTTATGCCCTGGGCGCAGTACTGGGCATCTTTGCCGTGTTGCTCATTTCTATTTTATTGCCGGTGGTAAGACCCTGGCTGAGGAGATTTTCCATCGATGAGTAATATTTTGATTTCCGGTTATTATGGCTTTAACAATGCCGGGGATGAAGCCTTGTTGACGGCTATTCTGGCTTCCTTATATGCCATTGAGCCGGAAGCTGACATTACCGTAATTTCCGGAAATCCTTCAGAAACGACAACTAAACATCGGGTAAAGTCTTTATTTCGTTTTGATGCAGGGAAGATTCTGTCTGCCCTTGGCCGTGCCGATCTTTTGATCAGCGGCGGCGGCAGTTTGCTGCAGGATGTGACCAGCAAGCGCAGCCTGGCTTACTATCTTTCGGTTATTGCCCTGGCCAAGCTTCGAGGGAAAAAAGTGATGCTTTTTGCCCAGGGTATCGGCCCCATACGCAGTGGCTTCATGCGTTTTTTGACTCGCATTATCTGCCGGCAAGCGGATGTGATTACGGTGCGGGACCGGGAATCTGCGGAAGAGCTGGTGCGTTTGGGTCTGCAACGGGAAAAGATCGAGGTGACAGCAGATTCGGTCCTTACTCTGGAACCGGCTTCCAGAGAGGCCGGCGCAGCCATTTTACAGAAGGCGGGGCTTGTGCTGACAGAGCCGATTATAGGCGTGTCAGTGCGGAGCTGGCCGGAGAACCGGAGATGTCTGCAGCAGCTGGCCCTGGGGCTGGCGCGGATCAGCCGCCGTTATGATGCGCAGGTCGTTGTTTTGCCTTTGCAATATCCCATGGATGTGGAGGCCAGCAGGGCTGTCCGTAATTTTATCCCGCCGTTGGCGCAAAAAGTTGTATTGTTGGAAGAAGCGTATCCTACGGAAGTGTTTTTGAGTCTGATCGGTAATTTTGATCTATTGCTGGGCATGCGTTTACATGCATTGATTTTTGCCGCGGTTATGGATGTGCCGCTTTTAGCGATCTCCTATGACCCCAAGGTAGACAGCTTTGTTAAAGCCATCGGGTCGGAACCGGTGGGAACGATAGAGGACCTGTTGGCGGAAAATGTAGCCGCCGCCGCCGGTGTATTGTGGGGCAAGGAGCCTGTCGTGCAGCACGAGCGGATCGCAGAAATGCGGACTCTGGCGCTGACCAATGCGGCAAAAGCTTTTGCTTTGCTACATGAAGAGGACTGACAAAGATAGTTTGCAATTATTTTGCAGAGTTTTAGAACCGTTAGCGTTATAGTTATAAAGAGTATGGTCATATAGGGTAGAGAACCTGTAAGCAGGCAGTTTGCCCTGACTCTCTGGCAAGTAAGGTTTTGAAGGGAGCTTTTTTCTGTGTTAGATCTGGAGAATGTAAGTAAAATATATCCCGGTGGGAACGTGGCGCTGCGGAATATCAGTATCCACATCGATCCGGGCGAGTTTGTCTTTATCGTAGGGCCCAGCGGCGCCGGTAAGTCTACATTCATAAAAATGCTATTTCGGGAAGTGTTGCCTTCTGCCGGCAGTATTCGGATCAATAATGTAGATATATTGAATTTGCAGCCGAAAGAAATACCTTATATGCGGCGGCAGCTGGGGATCATCTTTCAGGATTATCGTTTGTTGCCGGACCGCACCGTCTATGACAATGTGGCTTTTGCCATGCAGGTTATTGAAGCGCCGTATCGTCAAATCAAACGCCGTGTAATGAATGTGCTGGATCTGGTGGGCCTGCGCCGCCGTGCCTATGCGCATCCCAATGAACTTTCCGGCGGCGAACAGCAACGTATCGCTATTGCCCGGGCTATCGTCAACAGTCCGGCTTTGGTGATAGCGGACGAACCTACAGGTAATCTGGACCCGGAAACCAGCAGAGAAATCATGGAGATTTTTCAGGAAATCAACAACAGCGGTACGACAATCATTATGGCGACCCATGATAAACAGATTGTGGATAGTATGAGCAAGCGTGTGATAGCGATTGAAAATGGAGAGATCGTACGCGACGAACTGAACGGAGTATACGGATATGAGTCTGAGCAGTAAGGAATATTTTATCCGTGAAACGGGCAAGTCCATCAAACGTAACGGGGTGATGAGTCTTGCTTCTGTTTCTACGGTAGCGGTATCGCTTCTTGTGCTGGGGATGTTTTTGCTGATGTATCTGAATACGGATAATCTGGCGCAATATCTGGAAAGCCAGGTGGAGATGACCGTATATATGGAAGATACGGCGACAGGAGAAGAGTTAGCCTCCATGCGGAAATCCCTGGTAAAGTTGGAAGGCGTGGTCAAAGTTACGGAGGTAACAAAAGATCAGGCTATGGAACGGTTTAAAAGTCGGTTAGGCGATCAGGCCGGCCTTTTACAAGCATTGGGAAAGGATAACCCGTTCCCTTATTCGTTTGAAATTCAGGTAGATCGTCCGGAACGCATCAGGGAACTGGTGCCTGTGGTCAGCAAGATGCCTAAAGTGGAGACGGCACGCTTTGGTCAGGAAGTAGTGGAACATTTGTTTTCTCTGACCCGGGTTTTGCGGATCGGCGGAGCGATATTAATTTTCTTTTTAGCTCTGGCCACACTTTTTATTATTGTCAATACCATTCGTCTGACTGTGTTTGCCCGGCGACGTGAAGTGATCATCATGAAGTATGTAGGCGCGACGGACTGGTTTATCCGCTGGCCATTCCTTCTGGAAGGAATGGTGCTGGGGATGGGGGGCGCAGTGATCGCTTCCCTGATTGTAGATGGCATCTACGTGAGTCTTATGAGTAAGATTTATACTACGCTGGCCTTTTTCCCGATTTTGCCTTCCTGGCCCACCTTATTGTATGCTGATTTATTTATTCTGATCTGCGGCACCGGCATTGGGGCCTTAGGCAGTTACTTATCGTTGAAAAAATTCCTGCGAGTCTGAGGAGGCCCTATGCAATCGCGAAAGTTAGTAGCTGTATTTCTGACCTGTTGGCTTGTTCTCTTGCAGACGTTTCCCGCACTGGCAGCCAATGAAGAGCTGGAACAGAAGAAAAAAGAGCTGGATTCCGTTCAGCAGAGGATGCAGCAGGCGCAACAGCAACAAGAAAATGCCAGTCAGCAAATCATTTGGGCTAAGGGCGACATTCGGAAAGTGACGGCGCTTCTTGCACAGCTGCAGAAAGATATTGTGGAACTGGAGAAAAGAGCCGATGCCCTGCAAAAGGACATTGATAAAAATCAGGCGCAGCTCAATGTCAAACGGGGAGAGATGGAAGGAAGGCTCAAAATATACCGTGCCCGTCTGCGGCAGATTTATGAAAACGGACAGATCAACTATCTGGACGTGTTGTTAGGCGCCAAAGATTTCGGCGATTTTGCATCCCGCATGTATTTACTGCAGAAAATCGTGCAGAGCGATTTGGATCTGGTGGCTACTGTACGGCGGGAAGCGGACGCGATACAAAAACGGCAGGATCGGTTGGACAGCCAGATGAAGGAGATCCAAAAGGATCGCGCTGACCTGGAAAAGAAAAAAGCAGATGCGGAGCAGATGAAAGAACAGCGGGCGCGGCTTTTGTATAAGGCAGAAGAAGAAAAACGCAAGGCCGGGGAAGAGTATGACCGTATGCTGGCCATTTCTGATAATATCAAAGCGTTGCTGCAAAGTCTGGAAAGTTCATCCAGCATGCCGTCCAACGGTGGCAACGGCTCCTTTATCTGGCCCTGTTCCGGACCGATTACATCGTATTATGGCTGGCGTACCCATCCTATCTTTGGTACACGGCGGTATCATTCCGGTCTTGATATCGGTGTGGATACCGGGACGCCGATTCATGCGGCTGCCAACGGCGTGATCATTTATTCCGGCTGGATGGGCGGCTATGGCTATGCGATTATGATCGATCATGGCGGCGGTCTGACAACGATTTATGGACATAATTCCCGTCTGGCGGTAAGTGAAGGACAACATGTGACGCAAGGACAGGTGGTGGCCTATGCCGGCAGTACCGGCTATTCTACCGGACCTCATTGCCACTTTGAAGTGCGTCTGCATGGCGAGGTGGTCAGTCCCTTAAATTATTTGCCGTAACATATAGAGTACGGCGGAGGATACAACGTGTTTAAAAAACGATTCAGTATAGCAGGTTTATTTTTGGCTGTAGTGATCAGTGTAGGACTTACCTGCTTCGGCATGGTATGGGCGCTGCAAAGTATCACCCATAACGCCGGCGGCACACTGCAGCTCTTTTATACTGTAGGAAAAATACACAGCAGTTTTGTAGGAGAATACGATGATACAAAGCTGATGGAAGGGGCTATGCAGGGTCTGGTGAAAACACTGGATGACCCTTATTCGGAATACTTGAATGAAGAGGCCTTTGCCCGCCTGAATGAAGTGACCGACGGAACGTTTGGCGGCATTGGCGTAGTCCTGGGACAAAAAGATAAAGAGTTGATCGTCATCGCGCCGATGGAAGGTTCGCCCGGAGCAAAAGCGGGAATCAAAGCGGGCGATAAGGTGTTGAAAGTAGACGGGAAGGAAACCAGGGACCGCAGCCTGGAAGAAGTTGTGAGTACCATCCGCGGGAAGAAAGGGACTTCCGTTGAGCTGGTATTGAAGCGTGCCAACGGCGAAGAATATACGGTTACGATCGTCCGGGATGATATCAAGATTGAATCGGTGGCGGGGAAAATGTTGCCGGACAGCAAGATTGGTTATATACGTCTTTCGGTGTTTAACGACAATACCGGTCAGGAGTTTCAGAAGACCTACGAGAAGCTGGAAAAAGAAGGGATGCAGGCGATCCTGTTGGATCTGCGGCAAAACCCCGGCGGTTTATTGGATGAGAGCGTGAAAGTCGCCAACTACCTGGTTCCCAAAGGCCCGGTGGTTTCCATCACCGATAAAAATAACAAGACCCAGGTGTTGACTTCTCAGTTGGAAAAAGTAAAGTATCCCCTGGCGGTGTTGGTGGATCATGGCAGTGCCAGCGCTTCGGAAATTTTAGCGGGAGCTGTTCAGGATACAAAAGCCGGGAAACTGTTTGGTGTAAAGACCTATGGTAAGGGCGTGGTGCAGACAATCTATCATATTACGCCTGTCACCGGTTTAAAACTGACAACGGCGAAATACTATACGCCTTCCGGCCGCTCCATTGATAAAGTGGGGATTGAACCGGATGTGGAGATTGCTTTGCCGGAACAGGCTACGGAAGATGTGCAGCTGAAAAAGGCGGAAAGCTATTTACAGGAAGAACTGGCCAAAACGAAATAACAAATAAAGGAAGAGAATAAAAAGGCTCTGCGGCCAATGAAAAGTTCATTGGCCGCAGAGCCTTTTGCATTATGCTTTTATCGTGAAATAGCTCGTCAGACTCCGGTCCCGTCAAAACAGGGGATGAAGTCGCAGCTGTCCGCGCCTTCTTCCTGCACGAACCCGTCTTCAATTCCGCTGGCAAACAGATACTCTTCCGCTTCTTTGTATTCTTCCGGAGTGAGTTTGCGATTGATTTCGGGATACTGATCCACGCGCCCGCAGGGCACGTATTGCCGCATAAGGCTGAACATCACTTCCCCCGGCTTAAAGGTCCGGGCCACCCAGTCGATCACGCCCTTCGTATTTTCCATGTAACCGGGCAGTACCAGGTGGCGGATGATTACGCCGCTTTCCATGATACCCTCTTCGTTCAGTTTATAAGGCCCGGTCTGGCGGAACATTTCTAAAATGGCTTCTTGCGCAATACGCCAGTAATCATAAGCATTACTGTATTTCAAGGCCAATGTATCATCGCTGTATTTTAAGTCGGGCAGCCAGATTTGAATTTTTCCGGCAAAGCTGCGCAAGGTATCTTGGGCTTCAAACCCGCTGGTGTTATAGACCACGGGAACCGGCAGTTTTTCATCCAGACTTTGCAGAATGGAGTAAGCGAAGTGCGTAGGGGTCACTAAATCAATATTATGAACACCCTGGGCGATCAATTCCCGATAAATTTCTTTGAGCCTTGCTACGGAGATTTCCTGCCCCTTATTTTCACAACTGATGTCATAGTTCTGGCAGTAACAGCAATGCAGGTTGCAACCGGTAAAGAAGACCGCCCCGGCGCCTTTCGTTCCGCTCAGACAGGGTTCTTCCCACATATGGGCTCCGGCTCGTGAAACCATAGGTAAAATACCTGTGCCGCAGCAGCCGCAGATGCCATCCGCGTCTTTGATGCTGTTGGGGCGGTCTACGCCGCAACGGTGAGGACAAGCGTAACATAACATTTCTGAAGACTCCTTTTCTTTTGTTAGATGTCAAACCGCAGTATTTTTATTTTTAATTAAAAATAGATTTTCTATTCCTTTATTACAAGCCTGTATAACGCATGAGTAATGTAAATGGTATGATTTATTTAATTTTATCACATACAACGAAAGGAAGACAGAAAAAATCCGTAAAAAGAACTACAATATGGTATAATAAATGCAGATAATAAAGAGAGTAACATATTACATCAAGGAGGAATAATTATGCACGAGTTGTCATTAAAATATGGCTGTAATCCCAATCAGAAGGCGGCCCGGGTGTATATGGGAAAAGGCGGCGCAGACTTGCCGTTCATCGTATTAAATGGACGCCCCGGCTTTATTAATCTTTTAGATGCGTTGAACAGCTGGCAGCTGGTAAAAGAATTAAAAGAGGCCACAGGTCTTCCGGCGGCGGCTTCTTTTAAGCATGTCAGCCCGGCCGGAGCGGCGATTGCCACGGAATTAAGCGATACCTTGAAAAAGATTTATTTTGTGGATGATCTGCAGTTATCACCGTTGGCTTCCGCTTACGCGGCAGCCCGGGGAGCGGACAGGATGTCTTCTTACGGGGACTTTGCCGCATTGTCGGACGTGTGCGATAAGGAAACGGCATTGCTGCTGCAGCGGGAGGTTTCTGACGGGGTCATTGCGCCCGGTTACACAGAAGAAGCGTTGGCAATTCTGAAAACAAAACGCAAAGGTTCCTATCTGGTGCTGCAGATCGATCCGGCGTATGTGCCGGAAGAGCAGGAAGTGAAACAGGTCTTTGGCGTTACCTTTGAGCAGTCCCGTAATAATGCTAAAATTACGAAAGAACTTCTGGCCGAACGTCCTACCCAAAATAAAGAAATTCCGGAAACGGCGGTCAGAGACTTGTTGCTTGCTCTGATTGTGTTAAAATACACCCAGTCCAATTCCGTCTGCTATGTCAAAGACGGCAAAACCATCGGGGTGGGAGCCGGACAGCAATCCCGTATTCATTGCACCCGATTGGCGGGGAATAAGGCGGATATCTGGTGGCAGAGACAGAATCCCAAAGTGATGGCTTTGCCTTTTAAAGATTCGATTCGCCGCCCGGACCGAGATAACACCATTGATGTTTATATTTCTGAGGACTATGAGGATGTGCTGGCAGAAGGCATCTGGCAACAATTCTTTACAGAAAAACCGGAGCCTTTGACGAAGGAAGAAAAAGCAGCCTGGGCGGCCAAATTAAGCGGAGTTTCTCTGGGCAGCGATGCCTTCTTCCCCTTTGGTGACAACATTGAACGGGCCCACCGCAGCGGTGTGCAGTATGTAGCGGAAGCAGGCGGATCCATTCGGGATGACCATGTGATTGAAACTGCGGATAAATACGGTATGGCGATTGCCTTTACCCATCTGCGTCTTTTCCATCATTAAGCGATGAAACGTACATTTTTTCAGCAGGATACTGTACTGGCCGCCCGTAAACTGTTAGGCTCCCTTTTGGTGCACCGGACTGCGGAAGGTCCTGTCGGGGGCATGATCGTGGAAACGGAGGCCTATGTAGGGGCGATCGATAAGGCCTGCCATGCGCATAAGGGGCGCGGTCCCCGCACGGAAATCATGTTCCATGAGGGCGGTCTGGCGTATATCTATCTGATTTACGGTATGTATTACTGCTTCAATGTGGTGATCGGTCCTGCAGGGGAAGGGAATGCGGTGTTGATCCGGGCGCTGGAACCGGTATTTGGGCTTGACCTGATGCAGCGCCGCCGAAAAACACAGATACTGCAGAACCTGTGCAGCGGACCGGGCCGGGTCTGCCAGGCCTTAGCCATTGGCAAAAAAGAATATGGCATGGATCTGTGCGCAGGGGACAGCCCCTTACAGGTTTTGCCTTACAGACAGTATGCGGATCGTCAGATCATCGCCTCCCCCCGTGTAAATGTAGATTATGCGGAGGAAGCCACTGCCTGGCCCTGGCGGTTTTCTGTCGCTGCCAATCCGTTTGTTTCAAGATAAGTCATTCTGCTGATGAGAGCCATGATCCAATAGGAAGCAGGTTTGCTCCATAGATTGTCAGTTTGTGCCCGGAGTATAGAAAAGCTGCAACGTTTCTGATTCATTTGTAACTGATTAAAGAATGTGTAAAAGTAAAAAATATCAGGAGGCGAGTGATATGACTAAACGAATTATTGGTATTGTGTTAGCTGTGGTCGGGTTAGTGTTAGGCTATTCATTGTTGACCAGCACGGAGTTTGAGACTCAGGCGGCCGCGCTGAAAAACGCGGTATATCTGGAAAATGCCAAAATACTTCCTGAAAATGAGGGAAAAGTCGTGATTCTCAAAGGTTCCCTTACCTTACTGGAAGAGGCGAGAGATCCGAAGTTTGGGCTGATTTTTGATTCACCTTACGTCCGCAGGTATGGGGAAGAATACAAAAATCAGGGCAAAGATGGAAAAATCGATATGCGTTGGGTAATAAATAATTCTTTGGACGGCAAGTTCTTTGGTAAAGTGCGTTTGGGAGATTTTATACTGGAAAATGCATTCTTAATAAATTTACCCAGTGCATCGTATGAAGGTTTTGATCCCGAGATCCTGAGAGAAAAGGAACTGCGTATTGATCAAGATCAGTCCCGTTCTTATATAACAACTGCCAAGAGGAGCTTTTTCGGAGACTATATGGAAAGTCCTATTCGCTATCGTTATACTTACGTTCCTATGGACAGGGTAAGAGAACTTACCATAGTGGGAATTCAAAAAGGCAACAGCCTGGCTTTTTCCCAGGAAGGATTTAGAGGAGAGACTTATACCAAGCTTATGACGAAAGAAGAAGTATTGGGGAAAAGTGCTTCCAATGCAAAGCTCGCCAGTATTTTCGGGTATGTTTGCTGCGCCGCACTGATTGCCGGCGGCGTTTTTCTGGTAATCAGAAAGGGATAGAACAGTTCTTCTTACAAGCTTCTTTTGCCCCTATCTGAGTGAAGACGGGGTTCGCTCTGTTTGCCGGAGTGCATTTGAACATTGTATTACTGTATAAAAAAGCTGTGCAAAGTTCGGTTGAGAACCTTATTTTGCTACAGCTTTTTAATATGTTATTGTCTTGAAAGAGGCTGTTTTACCATATCGTGAATCGCGTCCAAAGTTTCTTTTCCTGCCGATTTTGTATGACAGTTGATCCTTGTGCGATCGGCAGCTTGTTTCTTTGTTCTTCCGGAAATTTTTATTCCAGCAACAAACGCCGCCCATTTTTTAACGTTACGCCTTGTGCCAGAGAACCGGTGAACTCGGTATTACCTATGTAACCGTATTTCATCATTTCCCGCAATACCAGTCGGGTACGTTTGGCGCAGCCGGCAGGATTTTCATAAGGGTTTAAAGCGCTGGGGGCATTGGGCAGCGCTGCCAGTAAAGCGCTTTCCGGCAGATTCAGAAGAGCGGGTTCTTTGCCGAAATAAGTTTGGGCCGCATCGCGCAGGCCATACGCGCCGGCGCCGAAATAGGTGGAGTTAAAATAAAGCTCCAGAATTTCATCTTTGGTATATTTGTGTTCGATCCACAAGGAAAGAGCGGCTTCTTCTACTTTACGTCCCAGCGTTTGTTCGTTGTTCAGGAACACGTTTTTAACCATCTGCTGTGTCAGTGTGCTGCCGCCCTGCCGGACTTCTCCGGCCTGCAAGTTCACTAAAAAAGCCCGGAAGATACCGGAAATATCCAGTGCGCCATGACTGTAAAATTCGTGATCTTCAATGGCCAACAACGCTTTTCTGGCATGAGGAGGGATTTTGCCTAACGGCAGCCATTCCGGATCGGCGCGCAAGGTTCTGATGGTATCATCTACGTGCCAGACGGTAGAGACTCTGATGAGGACGGAATCCGCTCCCTGTTGGGCTTCTTTGCTCAGCAGCCGGGATTTTTGGGAAGCGGCATCGCTAAAACGGGAAGCTTTATCTTTTATTTCCGCCGCAGAGGGCGTTTTTTCTGCCAACTGGCTGGTCTTTTCTTTCAGCTCATCTACTTTCAGTGTCTTTCCTGCTTCTTTAGCGGTAGCTCTCGCTTTTTCCGTGACCTCTTTTGCTTTGTCGCCGGTCAGATCGATGATGTTATTTACTTTGGGATTCTTCTTAAAATCCTCTGCTGTGCGGGTCAGCACTTCCGGGATCTGCGGCTGGGGGCCCAGTAAATTCCAGCCGATAAAGGCTAAAATAATAAGCAGAGTCAGACCGAGGATCTGCGGTATGCGACCGGTGCTCTTTTTTCTTGCCATAGTTCCTCCCAATCAGTATCACCCATACATATGAAGGCTGATCGACACCATCCGCAAGTTCAGGTGAGGGTCTCGTAGAGCTCATACATAATGGGGACTGAATATTTTAGTGCCGTCATTTTGCCGGCTTTCGGTGATTATACATTGCGGCGTCGTTGCGTTTACGCAACTTTTCTGTTTCTATTGTAGCAAGTTCAGACTGTTTTGGCAAAAGGACCTTTTTTACAGTTACATTCTTTACAAAACAGGCTAAAGATACTGCAGCGTGCCGGGGAATTTCGTTTTTAGTGGGAATTTAAAAGTAAATATGATAAAATATAATACTATCTTCAGCTTTTGATAAGCGGGGTGTAGTTTAAGGGAGGCGAGCAAAGTGCAGGAAAAGAAACAAAAAGGTCTGCAGCACAAGGATCTGTTGAGTATTCATGATTTAACGTCAGAGGAAGTGGAACGGATTCTGACGATGGCGCAGAAGCTGAAACGAATGCAGAAAATCGGTGTACCGCATGAATACTGTAAGGGGAAGACATTGGCCATGTTGTTTTCCAAAGCTTCGACCCGTACCCGTATTTCTTTTGAAACGGGATTTCATCAGCTGGGCGGCCATGCGATCTACCTGAGCGACAAAGATTCTCAGATCGGCAGAGGTGAGCCGATACGGGATACGGCCCGGGTATTATCCCGCATGGTGGACGGTATTATGGTGCGGACTTTTGCCCATGCTTCTGTTGTAGAACTGGCTGCATATGCTTCTATCCCTGTGATTAACGGTTTGACGGATCTGTTACATCCCTGCCAGGCTTTGACGGATCTGCTGACGATTCGGGAACACCGGAAGACATTTAAAGGCTGCAAGCTTGTGTATGTAGGGGATGGCAATAATATGGCTCATTCCCTGATGTACGCCTGTGCCAAGGTGGGTATGAACATGGTCTGCGCCAGTCCCCGGGGCTATCAACCGGACCCTGTGGTGGTTAAACAGGCACAGGAAGACGCTGCGCTGACCGGCTGTACCGTTACGGTGGAAGAAAATATTTTTAAAGCGGCGGAAAACGCTGATGTGCTGTATGCGGATGTCTGGACCAGTATGGGCGAGGAAGCGGAACGGGACGTACGCATGGCGGCATTGCATGAATATCAGATCAACAGCGAATTGTTGAAAGTCGCCCGGGAAGATGCCCTTGTTATGCACTGCCTGCCTGCCCATCGGGGCGAAGAGATTACGGAAGAGGTCCTGGAAGGTCCTCAGTCTGTGGTATGGGATGAGGCCGAAAATCGCCTCCATACGCAAAAAGCGATTATGGCATTGTTAATGAGTGATGTAGAATTATAACCAAGTATAGAGGTCGTATGAAAGCGACGACAGTTGCCGGTGCTGCGGAACAGGTGTAGTTGTAAAGAATGGTACAGGCGCCCTGCATTTATTGAAATCATTTATAATTATTCATAAAAATATGGAAAAATTATCATAAATAACTTGCAATATTTTTTTCACATGCTACAATAAGATTGTTATGAAAGCTAAGCAAAAACGCATAATTAAAAGTTGCAAATGAATGATTATGAATGAGGGGGCTATTTCAATGGCAAAGGTAAAAAAGGAAACGATTAAAAAAGTAGTACTGGCATACAGCGGCGGCCTGGATACGTCGGTGATCATTCCCTGGTTAAAGGATAATTATAATAACTGCGAAGTGATTGCTGTTTGTGCAGACCTGGGGCAGGGAGATGAGTTGGCTCCCGTCCACGATAAGGCTTTAAAATCCGGCGCGCAGAAATGCTATATCCTGGATTTAAAAGAAGACTTTATTACCAATTATGTATGGCCCTGTGTGAAGGCCGGTGCGGTGTACGAAAAGAAATACCTGTTAGGTACGTCATTTGCCCGTCCTCTGATCGCCAAGCATCTGGTGGATATTGCACATAAGGAGGGCGCGGATGCGGTGGCCCACGGCGCTACCGGTAAAGGCAATGATCAGGTGCGCTTTGAATTAAGCGTGAAAGCGCTGGATCCGGATCTGGCGATCATCGCCCCCTGGAGGGAATGGGAACTGCGCTCCCGCGACCAGGAAATCGATTATGCGGCGGCTCACAATATCCCCATCCCGGTATCGCACGGCGATGACTATTCCATGGACCGTAACATGTGGCATCTTTCCCATGAAGGATCGGATCTGGAAGATCCCTGGAATGCACCCCAGGCGAAACTGTTCAAGGTGACCAACACCCCGCAGACAGCGCCTGATAAGGAAGAGTTGCTGGAGCTGGAATTTGAAGCAGGGGTCCCGGTAGCCGTAAACGGCGAAAAACTCAGTCCGGCGGCTTTGGTAGAAAAACTGAATGAAATTGGTATCCGCAACGGCGTAGGCATCAGTGACATCGTAGAGAATCGTCTGGTGGGCATGAAGAGTCGCGGCGTATACGAAACTCCTGCCGGTTCCATCATCTACTATGCGCATAATGAATTGGAAAATCTGTGTTTGGATAAGGATACCTACCATTACAAAGAAGGTCTGGCGATTAAATACGCGGAACTGGTCTATGACGGGAAATGGTTTTGCGCCTTGCGGGAAGCCATGGATGCTTTTGTGAATGAAACACAAAAGACGGTGACCGGTACGGTCCGCCTGAAACTGTATAAAGGCAATATTATCAGCGCCGGGGCGAAATCCCCGTATTCTCTGTACAGCCAGGAATACGTAACCTTCGGGGAAGACGAAGTATATGATCAGAGTGACGCGACCGGCTTCATCAACCTGTTTGGGTTGCCGCTGGCGGTGCGGGCTATGATGCAGAAAGGAACCTTGAAATAATGGCCAAATTGTGGGGCGGTCGATTCAGTAAAAATACAAATGAGTTGGTGGACGCATTTAATGCGTCCATTACTTATGATAAGCGCTTGTATAAAGAGGATATCCGCGGCAGCATTGCCCATACGAAAATGTTGGCAAAATGCGGCATTATTCCTTCAGAAGACGGGGAAAAAATCGTTACAGGTCTGCAGGAGATCCTTGCGGATATAGAAAAGGGAAACTTTGCTTTTGATGTGGCCTTGGAAGATATTCATATGAATGTGGAAGCCCGGCTTACCGAACGTATTGGCGCAGCCGGAGCCCGTCTCCATACCGCCCGGAGCCGCAACGACCAGGTGGCGTTGGATATGCATATGTATATGAAGCGTGAAGTGGCCGAAATTGCGGAGCTCCTGCTGGCTTTTGAACAGGAATTGCTTACGGTGGCGAAGCAGCATGTGAAAACCCTGATGCCCGGCTACACCCATTTACAGCGGGCGCAGCCGATTACCTTCGCGCATCATATGCTGGCCTATTTTCAGATGCTGCAGCGCGATTTCCGCCGTCTTGCCGGCGTCTGGGAAGGGGCGGATCTGATGCCTTTGGGCGCAGGAGCCATTGCCGGCACGACCTTTCCTATCGATCGGTTTTATGTGGCGGAACAGTTGAATTTTGCCCAGGTGTATCCCAATAGTATGGATGCGGTCAGCGATCGGGATTATATACTGGAATTTTTATCGTTTGCTTCCATTCTGATGATGCATATGAGCCGTCTTTCGGAAGAATTATGCTTGTGGAGCAGTACTGAATTCGGCTTTATCGAACTGGACGATGGTTTTGCCACAGGTTCTTCCATGATGCCGCAGAAAAAGAATCCGGATATTTCTGAATTGGTCCGGGGGAAAACAGGCAGAGTATATGGGGAATTGATGGCGCTGCTGACCACCTTAAAAGGCCTTCCGCTGACTTATAATAAAGACTTGCAGGAAGATAAAGAAGGCTTTTTTGATGCCGTGGATACAGTAAAATTCACTTTGCAGGTTTACAAGGATATGATTGCCACCATGACCGTAAAGGAAGAACGCATGCGCCGGGCTGTGGCGAGTGATTTTTCCAATGCCACCGATCTGGCGGATTATCTGGTGAGAAAAGGGCTTCCCTTCCGGCAGGCTCATGTTGTGGTGGGGCAGTGTGTGGCTTTTGCCATTAAAGAAGATAAATTCCTGTTGGATATGACAGTAAAGGAATATAAACAATTCAGCGATTTGTTTGAACCGGATCTGCTGCAGGCATTAGACCCGGAGCATTGCGTCAATGCCCGTGTTTCTTACGGCGCCCCCGGCTATGAACAAAACCTCCGGCAACTGGCCGAAGGCGAAAAGCGGCTGCAGGAACAGGAGCGGCAACTGAAAGCTTATTGGGAAAACCTTTGACCGCTTTACCGTAAATAAAATACGCTATGAAATGTGCCCTGAATCGTTCGTCTGCCAGGATCGGTTTCCTTTTGTCAGGACATACATCCGGCAAGGAGGTATCTGGCGGAATAACGGTATTTGGGGCGCATTTTTTGCCTTTTTATTGCATTTCATATAGCGGATTTACAGGGATTTTGTTATAATATATTTTATAGTATTCGTCTGGCAGATAATGTTTTTACTGCCTTAAATCGATTATTTTCTGAGAATGTCACCAAGGGGTGACATTTTTGTGGGCGCATCGTTTTCTCTGCTATATAGGTTTTGTCGTATCGTTGGCTTTAAGTGCAAAAAAGTCAGCCGGGAGAGTTATGTAGTGATTAGCGAAAGATCGGGTGAAGAAATTGCTGGAACAGATCCAGGTGTTAAGCAGAACCATCGGCATTTTGGACGTGATCGATACCGGATTGGTCGCTTATTTTCTCTATCGTATTTATATTATGCTGAAAAATACCAGGGCAGCTGCGCTGGTTAAAGGCCTTTTGGTATTAGCGGTCCTGGTATTGGCCAGTAAATGGCTCAATCTCCATGTGATCAACTGGATTCTGGAAAAAGCCATGACCATGGTGATGGTAGCTTTGCCTGTGGTATTCCAGCCGGAGTTGCGTCGGGCCCTGGAACAGATTGGCCGCGGTCGTCTGTTCCGCAAGACGGGAGAACTGGATGAAGATGAATTGCGGGACATGATTCAGGCGGTTACTCATGCCGCAGTGGTAATGGCACATCGCAGAGTCGGCGCGTTGATCGTGTTTGAACGTTCTGTCGGCTTGGAAGAACGAATCGAAACCGGCGTCAAGATTGATGGGTTGGTGAGCGATAGTTTGTTGTTAAATATTTTTGAAAAAGATACGCCGCTGCATGATGGCGCCGCAATCATCCGCGGTAACCGGATCGTGGCCGCTTCCTGCCTGCTTCCTCTGACAGAGGCGCGGAATCTGAGTCAGGAACTGGGAACACGTCACAGGGCGGCGATTGGCCTTTCGGAGCAATCAGATGCGTTGGTTTTGGTGGTGAGCGAAGAAACAGGGACGGTTTCCATCGCCCGTAACGGAGAAATTTATCGTTATCTCCAGGGTGAAGATGTGAAAGATATGCTGAGGACGGCTCTTGTTATACAGCCTAATGTGACGTTGATGCAGTCGGTGAAAGAGAAAGTGACCTGTTGGCGCAACAAGAACGCCGGTGAGGCGGAATGCCCGTTGCCGGAAGGCACCAAAAGCAAAGAGAAAAAGACAGATAAGCCGGGTGAAAGACCATGAAGAATAAAAATGGAGGAGAACGTGATATTTGGATTGCCCGTATAGCATGTGTTGTGTTGGCCTGTTGCTTATGGCTGTATGTGATGAGTGAACAGAATCCCATTATGGAACGGGACTTTATCGTGGGGCTGAGTCAGCGCAACCTGACCGAAGGCATGTTGGTATTCAATATGCCGGAGAAAGTCAGTGTGCGGGTACGTGGGCCCCGGACTACCTTAGCTAATTTGGCGCCGGACAGTATTGCGGCGCAGGTCAATTTGAATAAACTTACTGTAGGTACGCATACGGTGGTAGTCAGCGCTTCTTTTGCCAAAGGCGAAGTGGTGGAAGTCAGCCCTCGTACGGTGAGCCTGTTTATTGACGTCAGCAAGGAAAAAATTGTTCCGGCTGTAGTTAAGACCCTGGGCAAACCCGCTACCGATGTGGCCGTTGCGAAACAGGTGCTGATTCCTTCCGAAGTGAAAATCCGCGGGGCTGCCACGCGCCTGGACGTGGTAGATAAAATTGTGGTACCCGTGGATGTGGGGGGGCGGAGCGAAGATTTCGCGACAGCCTCGAAGGCTTTGGTGGTAGGGAAAGATGGATTGGATATGCAGGATATTACGGTGGAACCGTCTCAGATCACAGTCCGAACCACCATGACCCACCAGGTCAAAACGGCGGAATTGCCCGTGAAAGCGACGTATAGCGGCGCGTTGCCGCCTGCGTTAAAACTTGCTTCAATTACGACCAATCCCCAAAAAATTACGGTTTCAGGGCCGCCTTCTATTATCGATATGATCAGGGAATTGGAACTGGAACCGGTGGATTTAAGTAAGATGACGAAAAGTACCACGGTTCGCGCCAATGTGAAATTACCGCAAGAGTTAAAAGCGGAGAATTCATTGATTAATGTGCAGGTCAATGTTACTTCAGCGGATATACCGAAAGCAGATTGAGTTTATGGCAAAAATACAGATCAGGGTCAATGATGTGCGTCTCAGCCTGCGAAAAGAACAGACACTGAAAGAGTGTCTGGCGGAAAAACTGAGGATTAAGAAGAATTTGCTGCAAAATGTGCAGGTTCTTCATCGGGGCATCGATGCCAGAAGAAAAAATAATATCTGCCTTCTCTATCATGTGACGGTGGAGATTGATGTAACGGGCTCCTTGCAAAAAAATTTGCTGAACCGTCCGGGCGTTACTGTTTTTGCGCCTGCAGAGCCGGAAGCCCCGGTTTTAGGCGACCTTTCTATGCGTGAACGTCCTGTGGTGATCGGTGCCGGTCCCGCCGGATTGACGGCGGCTCTGGAATTGGCCCGGTACGGGTACAGACCGTTACTTTTGGAGCGGGGCAGAGCGCTGCATAAGCGTGTAGCGGACGTGACTGCCTTTTGGCAAACCGGTCGATTTGATCCCGTTTCCAATGTGCAGTTTGGCATGGGCGGTGCAGGTACTTTTTCGGATGGGAAATTGACTACAAGAGTGAACGATCCGGTCATGATCGATATTTTGCAGTCTTTTGTCAAGGCCGGCGCACCCAAAGAGATTTTGACCGAACATAAACCCCACGTTGGGACGGATAAGCTCCGGGCTATGGTGCAGGGTCTGGCAAAGGAAATCGAATCTCTGGGCGGGGAGATCCGTTGTGAAACCCAAGTGACGGATTTTCTTTTTAAGAATGGAAAGATTACAGGACTGTTGCTACAGGATGGGACTGTAGTGTCTGCAGAAACAGTGATTTTAGCCTGCGGACACAGCGCCCGGGATACCTACGAGGTCTTGTCTGCCAGAGGCGTGGGGATGGAGGCCAAGGCTTTTGCCATTGGGGTCAGGGTAGAACATCCCCAGTCCCTGATCGACCGGACACAATATGGCGACTTTGCCGGACACCCCAGGTTGGGTGTGGCAGACTATGCGCTGGTTTACCATGGCACAGACCCGAAACGGACGGCGTATTCTTTCTGCATGTGTCCGGGAGGGCAGGTAGTGGCGGCTGCATCCGAGCCGAACGGCGTTGTGGTCAACGGCATGAGTTTGTATCACCGGGACAGCGGCATTGCCAACAGCGCCCTTGTCGTGAATGTGACGCCGCATGACTTTGGCGCAGGTGTATTAGCCGGCGTAGCTTTTCAGAGAAAATATGAGCAGTTGGCGTTTGCGGCAGGGGGCAGCGACTATAGCGCACCGGCGCAAAGCGTGCAGAGCTTTTTGGACAATACCAGGCCGGAATTAGCGGATGCGATGGGACGCTTGCAGGAAGCCGCTCCGAGCGGATTGGCAACCGGTAAAACAACAGGCTTGGGTTTACCTTCTTATCGGCCCGGCGTGTCTGCCTGTGCTCTGGACGATGTATTACCTTCTTATGTGACAGCGACATTGCGTCAGGGCATCCGTTACTTCGGCAGTCGTATTGCGGGGTTTGACGGCCCTGCCGGTATTCTGACCGGGGTGGAAACCAGAACATCGGCTCCGTTGCGGGTACTGCGGGGTACGGATAAACAAAGCGTTACGCATAAAGGCCTGTATCCTTGCGGAGAGGGCTGTGGTTATGCAGGCGGTATCATGAGCGCCGCCCTGGACGGCTATCATGTGGCCCGGGCTATTATGCAGCTATATAAACCGTTTTAAGTAAATAAGCAGGGGCGTAAACGGATTTCCTGTTTACGCCCCTGTTCATGTTTAAGGCAATCAGATATAGACGCCTGAATATAGGCAACAATACTACGCGATTTTATACTTTTATCAGTTGCTTTTGCAGACGCAGCTCGTGTTCTTTCAACAGACAATTATAAACTGCCAGAGCAGAATAACAATCTTCCAGTGCCCGGTGCTCTCTGTCAGTATGCAGGGAATAATACTTCATCAGAGCATCCAGACCAAATTTACCGCCGGTTTCGGTAGGCAACATACGCTTGGCGATACGCTCTGTATCCAGAAAACGCGGCAGGAATAATTTAGTATGGCGAAATCTTCGGCAAGCCATGTTGAGGCTCATGATATCGTTATAACCAATGTCATGTCCCAAGACGATATGGTTTCCCACAAAGGTGAAAAAATCATCCAGTACTTCTTCTAATCCGGGTTTATCCGCCAACATGTCTTCTGTGATTCCTGTCATGGATACGACGCGCTTATTCAGCTTTGTGATGGGGCGTATCAATTGTTGATAGGTGGCCAGAAGTTCCCCGGACTGCGATACTTTGATGGCGGCGATCTCGGTAATATCTTCTTCCAGATAGCCGGCCCCTTCCAAATCGAAAATCACAAAATCGCCATGCTGCGGTATTACGATTTCGTTCAGATTGACCTGATTTTGTATTTTGCGCCGCCAGTTTTTCCGGCGTTGTTTGGCTAACGCTGCTTTTTGTTGCCTGGGGGTAAGAACCGCCAGTTGCCGTGAGGTAATTCTTTCTTCCGGGACGGTTCCGCCGCTTTTTCCTCTGACTAAAAAGTGGCGTCCATTGCGATATTCGCCCCGGGGACGTTTCTTGTTCTGTTCTGCTTTTTCGGTACGGCCTTGTTTATTTTGAAAAATGCTGTTTGTTTCTGTAGCGATCTGTTCCATAAATTTATCCTGAAAGTATCCTGTCCAAATTTAAATTCCTGAATTTATTTTATTTGTATTATTGTATCACATTCCCGATTTGAGTTCCAAGGGCAGGAAACTGAGACCATACTGAGATAATAAAGTAATAAAAAAGCTGTGAAACTCAAAATGCAGTTCACAGCAGATTTTGCAGAAAATATAATTGACAGTATGCTTTATTTCTTTTTTAATGCTTCCAATTCTCTTTTTAAACCGGCAATTTGTTCCAAATAACCGTCCTCTATTTCAGCTACCCGGGCCTCGACTTCTTTTTTAATAATAATCTCAGCTTCTTCTTTGCTGATGTGCGCACTGGCCCGTTCTTCTTTTAAATCGCACCACTGATCAATAATAGATTCTTCCGACGTCGTTGCAGGTGTTTCAGGCGTCGTCTGGCTGATAAGATTTTCGCTCATGGTATTCTTCCTTTCCGTAGACTTAAGGAAAATTACAACCGTGACTACACTGCCACACATAAAGTATAAAATAGAATTCTGCAAAAGAAAAATATCCGCTTGGCATAAAAATTATAACAGTCAGGCATAACTTTTTCCGGGAAAATACAGGTGCTTGCATTCCCTTGAGGCAAAGAGTATAATTACGTAGGTTAAGAGCGTAGCAAAGATTTCTATGGAAACAGACTATACAGCAGGAGGATTTCTACATGGCGCGTTTATTTGGTACCGACGGAGTTCGGGGGACTGCAAATACGCAGTTGACACCGGAATTGGCTTATCGTTTGGGACGGGCGGCCGCGCAGTATTTTGGCAGGGAAGTGCAGCGTCCTAAAATTATTGTGGGGCGGGATACCCGTCTGTCAGGTACGATGTTGGCTGCCGCTTTGGGCGCAGGCATTTGCAGTGCCGGCGGCGATGCCTATTTGCTGGGCGTCATTTGCACCCCGGCTGTTTCTTATCTGACAGAGCAGGTAGGCGCCAATGCAGGGGTGGTTATTTCCGCTTCTCACAACTCATTTGAGGATAATGGGATCAAATTTTTTGCGAATAATGGCTACAAGCTACCGGACGCGATTGAAGATGAAATTGCGGATATTGTGGCACAGGATATTGATTACAGCACTGCGCCCAACGGGTCCTCTGTCGGAAAAATCATAGTGCAGGAAGGTCTGGACGAACTTTATATCAAGCATATCCTGAACACGGCGCCCTGTCGGTTACGGGGTCTGCGTGTGGTCATGGACTGTGCCAACGGGGCCAACAGTAAGATCGCGCCAACGATTCTGCGTTTACTGGGGGCGGAAGTGATTCCCATTTTCGATACACCCAATGGCATTAATATCAATAATGGCTGTGGCTCTACTCATCTGGAAGCGTTGCGCATGAAAGTCATTGAGTATGGGGCAGATATCGGCGTGGCCAATGACGGCGATGCGGATCGTTGCCTGGTCGTGGACGAAAAAGGCCGGGAGCTGGACGGAGATCAGATCATGTTGATCATTGCCCGTGAGTTGATGCGCCGCAAAAAATTAAAAGATCGTATGCTGGTCGTGACTGTTATGAGCAACATTGGTTTGCACAAGGCCTTTAAGGAAATGGGCGGGCAGACCTGTAAAACGAAAGTGGGAGACCGCTATGTGCTGGAAGAGATGGTTAAACACGGCTATAATCTGGGCGGCGAGCAGTCCGGTCACATTATTTTTTCTGAATTTGCCAAAACCGGTGATGGTATTTTAACTGCGGTGCAGTTAATGTGTACAATGGTGCAGAATAATATGAGACTGTCCGAGCTAGCCAAGCTGATGACCAAATATCCGCAAACGTTGCTGAACGTTCCTGTCAAGGATAAAAACGGCTGGGAAGAGAACCGGGCCATTCAGGAGGTCGTTGCAAAGTATACCGAGGAATTAGGCGACAATGGGCAGATTCTGGTACGCGCCTCCGGGACAGAGCCTTTGATCCGCATCATGGCAGAAGGCCCCAGCCAGTTGCAGCTGGAAGAGATTGCCGGGAAAATCGCGGCGGTAGTGAACGCGGAGCTTGGTTGAAAGGGGCAGATGTGTGATTCAGGAGCATCTGACAGTAGCCTGCGGCAAATAGTTGCGGTCGGATGAAATTTTTGGCTGTTCATTCATCAGAATTTTACATGATTTTAGTAAATAGTGTAGTTGGTTCTAAATGTACATTATTTGACCAAATATGCTAAATATAGTAAAATATAATATCAGCAAAGGTACCGTGTGGGTTGCCAGGCCTGCACGGTATTTATTTTGAAAAGAAAGGGAGGGCAGAGATAAGTAAATACAAAAGCGCAAGTGCCGTATTTGCAGGTGGAACATTCAGACAGGCAAGGCATGATGCCTGGTCCTCTTGCAAGGCGAGGCTAAGAAGAAGTGCTTTAGCTTATAGGCTGATGAAACCATTGCGTTTCACGGATACGGCAGACGAGGGAGAGGCTAATCGATCAGTCAGCGGGTGCCTCTTGGTCGGCTGCAGACCATAAGTTCGGTTACAAAGCCCGGCAGTAATGGCGGAGAAAAAATTCCGAACAGGCAGACCTGGTACTATAAAATCAGGAGGATACTGAAATGTGTGGTATTGTAGGTTATATTGGTAAAAAACAGGCTTGTCCGATCTTATTGGATGGGATGAGCAAGCTGGAATATCGCGGCTATGATTCCGCCGGGATCGCTGTTTTTCAGGACGGCAAGATCGACGTGGAAAAGTGTGTAGGAAGATTGCAGAGTTTGCGGGATAAAATCAAAGGACATGAACCGAAAGGAACCATGGGAATCGGTCATACCCGTTGGGCGACGCACGGTCGTCCCTCTGATCGAAACGCTCACCCCCATGCAGACGCTACAGGGAAATTCGTGGTGGTGCATAACGGCATCATTGAGAACTATATTGAGTTGCGGGAACAACTGGCTGAAAAAGGACATGTGTTCCTGTCTGAAACGGATACAGAAGTGGTAGCCCACCTGATGGCGGAATTGTACGATGGCAATTTCGAGCAGACTGTCCGCAACGTATTGCGCCGCATCGAAGGTTCTTATTCGCTTGTGTTTATGTCTGCTGCAGACGGTGACAAACTGATCTGTACGAAAAAAGATAATCCGTTGGTGGTGGGATTAGGCGAGGGAGAGAATTTTATTGCCTCGGATATCCCGGCCATTATCGCTCATACTCGTCGGACCTACATTATGAGTGATGGCGAAATTGCTATTGTAACGGCAGAAGGCGTAAAAGTTGAAGATTTAAATGGCCGTCCGATAGAGAAAAAGGTCTTTGATGTGAAGTGGAATGCGGAAGCAGCGGAAAAAGGCGGCTTTGAGCATTTTATGCTGAAAGAGATTTATGAGCAGCCCAAAGCGATTCGTGAAACATTGCGGGAACGTTTGGGCAAAGAAGAAGGAAAGATTACCTTTGCCGAATTGGGCTGGACGAAAGCGGATTTTGCGGATATCCGTAAAATTTTCATTGTGGCTTGCGGTACTGCCTATCATGCCGGTCTTGTGGGCAAGTATTATCTGGAAAAATTTGCCCGTATTCCTGTAGAATGCGATATCGCCAGTGAGTTCCGGTATCGGGATCCGTTAGTGGATTCTTCCTGCCTGATGATTGTGGTGAGCCAAAGCGGGGAAACCAGCGATACATTAGCCGCCTTGCGGGAAGCAAAGCGCCTGGGAGCGAGAACTCTGGCAGTTACCAACGTGGTAGGCTCTTCCATTGCGCGGGAAGCGGACCAGGTGATTTATACTTACGCCGGGCCGGAAATTGCCGTGGCATCTACGAAGGCTTATACTACACAGTTGGTGGTTATGCTGATGTTGGGCATCTATGTGGGTAACCTGCGCGGTCATTTGTCAGAGGAACTGGCTCGGACCCTGACGCAGGATATGCGCGCGATTCCGGAACAAATCCATGCGATGCTGGAAGATGTGGAGCAGATCAAAGTTTTCGCGAAACGTTATGGCAGCGCTGAGGATACGTTCTTCCTGGGCCGCAGTTTGGATTATTGCGTCGCTTTGGAAGGTGCTTTGAAGCTGAAAGAGATCTCTTATATTCATGCAGAAGCTTATGCGGCCGGCGAATTGAAACACGGTACGCTGGCTTTGATCGGTACCGGCGTGCCCGTGATCGTATTGGCGACACAAAGTGATGTGTATGCGAAGACGATCAGCAATCTGAAAGAGGTTAAAGCGCGTGAGGCCGTGGTAATCGCGATTGCGCAGGAAGGCGATAAAGATATTGAAAAAGAGGCCGATCATGTGATTTTTATTCCGAAAACGAATAAATACCTTGCGCCTCTTTTAGCGGTACTGCCTTTGCAGTTACTGGCCTATTATGCGGCGCTGACCCGAGGCTGTGATGTGGATAAACCCCGTAACCTGGCAAAATCCGTAACGGTTGAATAAGCGGCCGGATCATTGTAAGCTACATTATAAAAATACGGAAAAGAAATACCCCCTTTATCTTTGCGGCGTATTTGTGGGTTGGGCTGTTGCCTGACCCGTGATTCACGTTGCCGTGTGATAAAGGGGGTATTATGGTTCTTATTTGTTTGCCGGTTTCCTCTAGTTCAGTTCAGAGAACCGAAACTTAAGGATGTCTGGAAGAAAATGTGTCGTCCTGTCGGTCAGCGTTTTACACGGGCTCCTGCGCCGCCCATGATGGCTTCCACTTCCGCTTTGCTTGCCATCGTGGTGTCTCCGGGCGTGGTCATTGCCAGAGCGCCGTGGGCCGCGCCATAGTTTACGGCCGCTTCCGGGTCCCGGGTGGTCATCAGTCCATAAATCAGGCCGGAAGCAAAGGAATCGCCGCCGCCAACGCGGTCCATAATTTCCAATCCATTGTAATCCTTGGCCTTATGGATTTCGCCTTCTGCCCAGCACAGTGCGCTCCAATCATTTACCGTGGCGGTTTTTACGGTACGGAGCGTAGTCGCCACTACCTTAAAGTTCGGATAAGTTTTAGCGGCTTCATTAATCATTTTTTTGTAGCCTTCCAGATTCAGTGTTTGCAGATTTTCGTCGTTTCCTTCCACTTTGAATCCGAGGCAGGCCGTGAAGTCTTCTTCGTTGCCGATCATGACATCCACATAGTTGGCAATTTCTTTATTTACTTCCTGTGCCTTAGCCTGTCCGCCAATCGCGTTCCACATCGAGGGACGATAATTCAAATCATAAGAAACGATCGTACCGTACTTCTTAGCAGTTTTGATCGCAGCAATTACGGTAGCACAGCTTGTTTCGGATAAGGCTGCATAAATGCCGCCGGTGTGGAACCAGCGCACGCCAAGGGTGCCGAAAATGTAATCAAAATCAAAATCCTCCGGCGTAGCTTTGGAAATCGCCGTATTGGCACGGTCGCTGCAGCCTACGGCGCCACGGATACCAAAGCCCCGTTCGGTGAAGTTCAGACCATTGCGGCAGATACGGCCGATTCCGTCCGTCTTCATCCATTTGATAAGGGCGGTATCTACGCCGCCCTGCATGATAAAATCTTCCATCAGTTTACCGACTTCATTATCGGCAAAGGCGGTAATTGCCGCCGTACGCAACCCAAAGCATTTTCTCAGACCGCGGATCACATTATATTCACCGCCGCCTTCCCAGGCCCGGAAAGAACGGGCTGTACGAATACGACCTTCACCCGGATCCAGGCGAAGCATGATCTCTCCCAGGCTTACTGCATCGTAACGGCATTCAGCAGCAGATTTTAACTTTAAATCCATCATGTCAGACTCCTTTAACTAAGATTATTTGGCGCGTGCCGCGCTCACCATGGCTACCGCTTCTTTGGCAAGAGCGGCAATTTCAGCGAACTTTCCCGCATTGATCAATTCTTTCTTGGCGATCCAGCTTCCGCCTACGGCAAATACCCTATTGTAGGACAGGTATTCCGGTGCGTTCCCGAGACTGATACCGCCGGTCGGCATAAATTTAACATTTACATAAGGGCCTGCCAGCGCTTTGATCATGGCTAACCCGCCCGCTGCTTCCGCCGGGAAAAATTTAACTGCCTCCAGACCGAACTCCAAAGCCTGTTCAATCTCGCTGGGAGTCTGAATACCGGGAGTTACGGGGATACCTTTTTTTTGACAGTACGCCACAACTTTAGGATTAAAGCCGGGGCTGACAATGAATTTTGCCCCCGCTGCTGTTGCACGGTCCACCTGTTCTGTTGTCAGCACGGTGCCGGCGCCGATCAGCATTTCCGGGAATTTTTTTGTCATAATGCGAATGGACTCTTCGGCAGCGGCTGTGCGAAAAGTAACTTCAGCGCAGAAAAGACCGCCTTCGCACAGTGCTTCCCCCAATGCTTCCGCGTCTTTTGCGTCATCTAAGACGACAACAGGCACTACACCCAGGTCCTGCAATTTTTTTAAAACTGCGTTCATGTTTATTCCTCCTGACGTAATAGTGAAACTAAATTTTTATTTACCTTTACCGCAAACTTTCCAAAGCGGCAAGTTTTTGAATCAACAGCAAGTCAGCTGGGGCCCAGTCTAATTTTGTTAAATCCTCAGGCAAAAGCCATTGAGCGGCGACATGCTCTTTTAAAACAAAATCAGGCGTCTGTAAGTGGCAGAAGTAGGTATCCATTGTGATAGAAAAATCAGGATAACTGTATTCTGCGGTATAAAACCAGTCCTCCTTTTTTATGTGGACCTGCAAGTCCAGTTCTTCCCGGAGCTCGCGCTCCAAAGCCTGTGTGTGGCTTTCGCCCGGTTCGATTTTCCCGCCGGGGAATTCATAGCGAAAGGCAGTGTAAGGGTATTTGCTTTTGCCCCGTTGTAGGCAGAGAATCTTTCCCGTAAAGACCAAGATCCCCGCTACGACTTTTAAATGTGTCATGATTTTTCCTTTACCTGTTTTAATCAGTTTGCCAGGTTATTTGTTTCCGTCAGGTTATAAATCCTGAAGGATTGATTATTTTCTGCCGCGCATGTGGTTAAACCAATAGAGAGGGAAAAAGATGATCCAGGCAAAAAACGTGCCAACGGCCCACCAGATGCCGTGAGGAACATTGTGCTTTTCTGCGTCGTTATGTACATAATAAGCCAGATACAAAGAAATGACGATGGCAAAAGGGCTTACGCCGGTGGTTCCCGGTTCAAAGATTTTTTCCAGCATGGGATTTCTCCTTTATTGATGTACTCAAATAAACGTCAAAAGGCATCGGTCGGTGTCGTTTTATCAATCACTTTTGATAGGAAAAAACATCCGGCAGCAGCCCCCGGGCAGCACGGCTGCGATTGCGCAGCTTATTTTTGTCTTGCTTCAGTTGCGTAATGTCAACTTCAAACAATCGGTTCCAGGGGAATGCGACTTCAAAAGAAGTACCGGCTGTGATGTCATAGTTTACTGCCAGTTGCTGCATGATTTTTCGGGATTTTTTCTGTACTTCGCCAGCCATGTCATCCAGGTTATATTTATGGTTGGTCAGTTTGGCTTTTTCCAGTTCCTCTGTAATGATTCGCCGGGCATTGGACTGGTAATACCAGTCATCAAGAATCCGCTCTCTCATTAGAGTTAACTGTTTTTCCCTGGGGATCTGCGGCGCCAACATGCCTTGGGCAATGGCAAAACCAATGGCGTTATCCGCTGTGTTCCAGCCGTTATAAGCCGCCAGCTGTTCGGTAAATCCACGCAGCGAAAGTTCGTTCATAAACCCATTGTCACCGCCATTGGAGAAGGCCACATCCGCCAGTGATATATTGGCTCCGCTGCGCAGCATCGCACCAAGATGATCAATATAGCGTTTATTAGAAAAAGAGGCAAAATATTGGTTTGAACTGTCGGTAGAGTCATACATGATTCCGTCCGCCGGAGTATTAATCGCCAGGATCACATCGGCATTGGCCGGAGAATTCACAACGGTGCCGCCGGCGGCGATAATTTGTTCCGGTACGGAAATGCCTAAGGGAAGATCGGAGTATTGAGGTATTGTTTTGGGGCCTTCACCCTCCACATACATTTGATACACTTTGGGAGAATGGTTTTCTAACTGGTTGGCGGCCCGGGTCAGTAGTAAAAGCCCCAGTTGATCTACGCCGGGAAGAACCTGAAAGGAGGCGGAAGAAACGGCGGCGTTACCCAGTGAAATTTTACGGGCTTCCATATGGGTATGAGAATAAGGCGCGTTATCGTCCTTGCCGATCGCAAAATAATCGAAGCGCCCCATGCGGGCTAAAACGGCTAATTGCTGATTTACCGCCATATTTTTATTCCGGCGGTCCAACCAGTCCTGCAGATGTTCTTTCGCCAGATTCCGTTCAAAAGCCCCCAGTTCAAAATCTTCCAGCAGGGTTTCCGCTCGTACGTCGGACTTATCGGAAAGCTGCGAATATCGGTAAATGGCGGGCCCCACATGAGAATAATAGTCCGGCTCCACATTGCCGTAGCTTTCCCGGGGCGTGCGCATCAGAGTGCTGAAAGCAAAAAAGCGGATATTGGTATCCAGATGGAGATCACGCAGGCGTTTGATCCTTTTTTCCAGTACAGCGGGATCTAAATGGTGTGTGCGGGAAGCAACGAGGCCCCCGTAAAGAAGGGCATCCGTAGAGATGATTGCCGCATCGACTTTTTCCGCGCGGTTTTCCAGCCAGGACCAGAGTTTTTCGGTATCGGCCGGCAAGGTGCGGGAGGCTAGAAATTTTTCCGGCGGGACATAGATTTTATACCCGGCTGCTTCCATGACTCGGACAGGATAAGAAAAACAAACCGGGCGATTATCCAACGGTATGAAAATAAAGGCGCCGCGTTCTTTTGCTGTGGCAGTTCCCTGGACCAAATAAAAGGCTGCCAGTAAAAAAATAAATAAAAAGCGGCGAAGAACGAAGGAAAGCATACAGGACCTCTTTAATACTATAATTTCATGCTCACTTTTTTGTTTGATTCTAAATTCTGATTTTACTTATTATACCCTAATTTGCCTAAAAATTAAACAGAGAAAGCGCGCATTGCTTGACAGGTCTTTTTAACATGTTATAATGTGTCCATAACCTAAATTTGCAAAAGTAATGCGAAGGAAAGCGTTTTACACACTGCCTTACAGAAAATGTCGTACCTGCTGAGAGCGACAGCGCAAGCGTAAAACAAAACCGCCTTTAAACTGCCTTGTGAACTGTTGTAGAGATAAGGTAGGAACGCAAAAATGCAAGCTGTTGCGCAAACGTGCAACGCAGTTTTTCGTTCTGCTATTCTTATACAGCCATGTAGCAAGCGCCGCGTAAACTGCGTTACCGGTTCTTGAGCGGGTCGCATTGGCGATCAATCTGGGTGGAACCGCGAGTAACCTCGTCCCTGTGTATCGGGAACGGGGCTTTTTTATTTTAAGGAGGAACTTGTTATGTCAGAAGTCAAAATAACTCTGAAAGACGGCAGCGTAAAAGAGGTAGCTGCAGGCATTACCTATGGCGAACTGGCCAAAGAATTGAATCAGAAATTAGGCAAACAGGCGCTTTTGGCTGTGGTAGACGGGGTCAATAAGGATTTGACCGATACGATTGAAAAAGATGCGGTGGTAGAATTTATCACACCGGAAAGCAAAGAGGGACTGCATGCCATCCGGCATACGGCCTCCCATGTGATGGCACAGGCCATTCAGCACCTGTTCCCCGATGTAAAATTTGCCATCGGGCCGGCCATTGACAACGGCTTTTATTATGATCTGGACAGCAGTCATGTATTTACTCCGGATGATCTGCGTTCCATTGAGAAAGAGATGGCTAAGATCGTCAAACAAAATCTCCCTCTGGTGCGGAGCGAGCTGCCTCGTAAAGAGGCGCTGTCCCGTTTTGCGGCCTTAAACGAGATTTATAAAGTGGAATTGATCAATGATCTGCCGGAAGATGCGGTGATCAGCCTGTACACCCAGGGCGATTTTACCGACTTATGCGCCGGACCTCACTGTCCTTCTACCGGTCGGGTAAAAGCCTTTAAATTAATGAGTCTGGCCGGAGCCTACTGGCGCGGCAATGAGAAGAATAAAATGCTGCAGCGGATTTACGGCACGGCGTTTGCTTCCAGAGAAGAACTGGACGCGTATCTGCATATGCTGGAAGAAGCGGAAAAACGCGATCACCGTAAATTAGGCAAGGAGCTGGATCTGTTCAGCCTGCACGACGAAGGCCCCGGCTTCCCCTTCTTCCATCCCAATGGCATGCGTTTGCGCAATGCGTTGTTGGAATATTGGCATGAGGTACATCGTAAATATCACTATGAAGAAGCGATGACCCCCATGATTTTGAACCGAGATCTGTGGATCCGCTCCGGTCACTGGGATCACTACCGGGAAAATATGTATTTTACCAAAATTGATGAAATGGACTATGCCATTAAACCGATGAACTGTCCGGGCGGTATGCTGATTTATAATTCTCACCCTCATTCTTACCGCGACCTGCCTCTGCGTATTGCCGAATTAGGTGTGGTGCATCGCCATGAATTATCCGGTGCGCTGCACGGTTTGTTCCGGGTGCGCTGCTTTACCCAAGATGATGCGCATATCTTTATGACGCCGGAACAAATCCAGCCGGAAATTACGAATGTGATCAAATTATTTAACGAAGTGTATACCACATTTGGACTGAAATACCATGCGGAACTGTCCACCCGGCCGGAAAATTCGCTGGGGGACGATGCGACCTGGGAGCTGGCTACAGACGGCCTACGCAAGGCACTGGAAGCCAATCATCTGGACTATGTGGTAAACGAAGGTGACGGCGCGTTCTACGGACCGAAAATTGACTTCCACCTGGAAGATTCCATCGGCCGTACCTGGCAGTGCGGCACGATTCAGTTGGATATGCAGCTGCCGGAAAAATTCAACTGTGAATATACCGGAGAAGACGGGCAGAAGCACCGTCCGGTCATGATCCATCGCGTAGTCTACGGCTCCATTGAGCGTTTTATCGGCATTCTGATCGAACATTTTGCCGGTTCTTTCCCCGTCTGGATGGCGCCGAACCAGGTGCGTGTAATGCCGATCACGGATAAACAGCAGGCCTATGCGAAAGAGGTCAATGACAAACTGTTTGAGTTGGGGTATCGCACGCAATTGGATGACCGCAATGAAAAAATCGGTAAAAAGATTCGTGAGGCACAGGTGCAGAAAGTGCCCTATATGCTGATCGTGGGCGAAAAAGAAGCAGAAGGGAAACTGGTTGCCGTACGCCAGCGTCATGGCGGCGATTTGGGCGCTATGACTCTGGCAGATTTCCTTGCCCGTATGCAAAAGGAAATTGATGAAAAAGTAGCAGACTAAGAACAGGCCTCGCAAGAATTGGCCGGGGATACACCGATATTATGGATAAACAGGATTTACCGGAGCAAAAAGAGTTGTCTGAGAATCTTCAGACAGAAAATTTACAGTCAAAAAAACAGTCTGTGGCGCAACAGGCAACACTCGCTTCTCCAACAGGCGAAAAGGAAACGGGAAGACCGATGCAAAACGGTACAAAAGGGGCAGAGCTCAACTCTGCCTCTTTTAAGGCACCATTCAGTTACAGCCGCCTGTTTGTTTCCACGTTTATTATCAGCGCCTTTACCGTAGGCGGCGGTTTTGTCATTATCCCGCTGCTCAAGGCGAAGTATGTGGATGAATATGGCTGGCTGAAGGAAAATGAGTCGCTGGATCTGGTTTCTATTGCGCAGAGCGCCCCCGGTGTAGTCGCTGCGAATGCGGCTATCATCATGGGGTTTCGTCTGGCCGGTCTGACGGGTACTCTGGTAGCGCTGTTAGCCACCGTCTTGCCGCCTTTGATCGTGCTCACGCTGATTTCTTATTGGTATGGTGCGTTTGCCGCGAATCCGTATGTGCGCATGTTGCTGAAGGGAATGCAGTGCGGTGTAACGGCAGTGTTGCTGGATGTGGTCCTGGGGCTTGTGACGAAGCAGATACGAAAAAAACTGATTTTACCTTTGGCTATTATGGCAGGTACTTTTATTGCTTCCAGTGTGTTTGGCGTAAATATCATGAAAGTGATTTTGGTGGATGCGCTAATTGGATTGTTCCTGATGCGGTCTCCTATGTACGATTAAGGAAAGACTATGGAAATATTATTACAGTTATTCATCAGTTTCGCCACTGTGGGTCTGTTTTGTGTGGGAGGCGGTTATGCCTCCATGCCCCTGATCGAGGCGGAGGTCATTGAAAAGCATGGCTGGCTGACGTTAAACGAATTTGTGGATATCTTTACGATTTCGCAAATGACACCGGGTCCCATCGGCATTAACGCAGCCACCTTTGTCGGCAGTAAAGTCGGGGGCATACCCGGGTCTGTTGCGGCCACCGCAGGTTTCGTCTTTCCTTCCGTTCTGATTGTGTTATTGTTAGGCTATCTTTACTATAAATATGGCAATATCGGGCCGATCAGAGGGATTTTAAACGGACTGCGTCCGGCGGTTGTGGCTCTGATTGCGAATGCCGGTGTGGGAATTTTACTGCTGGCTTTCTGGAATAAAGAGAAACTCCCCGTTGATATAGGACAAATCGATTGGGTGGCCGTCTTCATTTTTCTTTGTTCCTGGGCGGCGCTTCGGGGCAGGCTGGGCACAATCAAAACGTTGGCGGCCTCCGGTTTGCTGGGGCTTTTACTTTTTACCTTGTTGGGAATAAAGCCATAACGGACAGATACGGGATGCTATAAATGGTGCTGAATCATTTCAGTTCTGCGGCGTATAATTTCCGGGTGACCCTGGCGTTGGCAATGGATTTGCACCTGCGTTTTCAGCAAAAGTTTTTCGTGAGAAGGAATCTATGATGTTTATCCTACAGGCGCTGTTGTCCTCTTTTTTTATTTGGTGCGTGGTTATTGCATTGGCAGGTTTGGTCAGGGGCGGTCATAAGGCGCTGTTCAGCGGAAACGCCGCGGTTTCAGGCAAGCTGCGGCGTTTTGCCGTTGTGATTTGCGCGCATGACGAAGAAGCCGTGATCGGCCACATCTTGCAGGATCTGGCGGACCAGAAGTATCCCCGGACACATTGTCATGTATTTGTGCTGGCGGATCATTGCGATGACAATACGGTGGCTGTTGCCAGGCAATTTGAGCGGGTGACGGTCTGGGAGCGTACGGATGGGGAACGGAGCAGCAAGGGCGCCGTCCTGAACTGGGGCATGGAACGCATCTTACAGTACCGGCATGCCTTTGACTGCGTGCTTTTTTTTGACGCGGACAACCAAATCAATCGTGAGTTTCTTGCCGACATGAATGCTGCGTTTAGCGAAGGGGCGGAAATCATAACTGCCCGCCGGATGTCGCAGAACCCGTACGATTCACTGGTGAGCCAGTGGTATACGTTGTATTGGTCGGTGGTGAATGTATTATATAACCGTCCCCGGCATAATCTGGGGCTTTCTTCCATCCTTTCCGGAACCGGCTTTGCTTTCCGTATGCAGTTGTTGGATGGCAAGGGGTGGACGACTTATAGTTTGTCTGAAGATGTGGAATTTACTTTTCTGGAGAACCTGGCCGGACATAGAGTAGCCTATCTGCATAAAGCGGCCTTTTATGATGAACAACCGACGCGCCTGTCTGTGATGTGGACGCAGCTGCGTCGTTGGTGCACCGGTGACTTTCAAATTGCCTTTCGCTATTTTCCCCAATGGCTGAAAGCCTTTACGGCCGCCCCCAGTTGGCGTCTGTGGGATATTTTTATGGGCGTTGGCATGACCGTATGCTTCGGCCTGACCGCAGTGAGCTATCTTCTGCTTTTTTTCTTCATGCTCTGTCAGGGAGAAATAAAGACATTGGTGGTACTTACACTTTTATCCTATTTAGTGACGATTTTTGTCGGTTTTTCGGCCGCCAGAATGAGCGGTTGGCCGGTGAAAAAACTATGGGCCGGCATTGTCACATTCCCTGTCTTTTATTCCCTGTTTTCGTATATTTCGCTGCAGTCTTTGCTTTTCCCTCAAAAAAAGTGGGTGCATATTGAGCATAAGAGCAGCAAGCGCCATTTTTAAAGGATCCGGATACCGTATTTAGCAGTTGACAACCGGGCGGGTCTGTGATATTATGACTAAGTAACAAAGCAGAAACCATCCGTTTCTCACCTTGCGGCAGGGCTCGACAGGGTTCATACAGATTATTTTACGCGGATGGCTTATGCTGTCCGCGTTTTTATTTTTTATTTCGCAGTTTATTTTGGAGGTGAACCACTATTAGCAAGGGAGACTTACGCATCAACGAAGATATCCGTGCACGCGAGGTTCGTGTAATCGACGAAAACGGTGAGCAGCTGGGCATTATGTCCGGCAGGGATGCTGTGCGCCTGGCGCAGGAGCATCATTTAGATCTGGTGGAGATTTCGCCGCAGGCCCGTCCGCCCGTATGCAAGATATTGGATTATGGCAAATATCGCTATGAGCAGCAGAAACGGGAAAAAGATGCCCGTAAAAAGCAAAAAGTTTTTGAAATTAAAGAAGTGAAGCTGCGTCCCGGTATTGAAGACCATGACTTTGGCGTTAAGTTTAAGAATGCAGCTCGTTTCCTGGAAGACGGTAATAAGGTGAAAGTTACGATCATGTTCCGTGGTCGTGAAATGAGCCATCCGGAACTGGGTGAAGCGCTGCTCAATAAAATGGCTGCAACCCTCGGGGATGCGGCTGTGGTTGAAAAGCAACCGAAGATTGAAGGCCGCAATATGACGATGATTGTTGCGCCTAAACAAAAGTAATTTGAGGAGGATTTACTACCATGCCTAAGATGAAGACCCGCAGAAGCGCCGCAAAACGCTTTACCAAAACTGCAACCGGTGAATTTAAACGTGCCAAAGCGTTTCGTAGCCATATTCTGGAACACAAATCTCCTGCCCGCAAGAGAAATCTGCGTAAGGCTGCTCTGGTTCACAAAACCGACCATGAACGCGTAGCTAAGATGTTGCCCTACGCGTAAGACTGAGAAATAGAGGAGGAGAGATAAAATGACCAGAATTAAAGTTGGCGTTACTGCCCATCGCCGTCATAAACATATTTTAAAATTAGCAAAAGGGTATCGTGGAGCGAAACATCTGTTGTTCAGAAAAGCGAACGAAACCGTAATGAAAGCTTTGATGTATGCCCGTCGCGACCGTCGCGCTAAAAAACGCGAATTCCGCAACCTGTGGATTGCCCGTATTAACGCAGCGACCCGTGCCAACGGCTTATCCTATAGCCGTTTCATTTATGGACTGAATAAAGCCGGCATTGAATTGAACCGCAAGGTGCTGGCTGATATGGCTATCAACGACGCGGCTGCTTTCACCAAGTTGGTGGAAACCGCTAAAAACGCTCTGTAATTAAAAAGAACTGATAAGGATCCGGAAAGTTTCCGGGTCCTTTTTGTCGTTCCGGAGGGAAGATAGGTGCGCTCCAACATTTATTATAGAATCGAAATATTGTATAATAAAAAATACAGGAAAATACAATGTAAAAACACAGGACGAAAATATAAAATAAAAATACAGGGAAGACTCAAAGGACAGCAGTACTAACCACATGCCAGTCAACTTGAAAGGAACAGAGACAAGATGGAAGTGATTTCCGGCGTGAATAATCCCCGTGTGAAAGCAGCGGCGGAACTTAAACAAAAAAAATACAGAGAAGAAAAAGGCCTTTTTTTGGTAGAAGGACTGCGGGCGGTCGAAGAAGCGGTTGCTTATGGCGATGTGGTCAGTCTGTTCGTGATTTCGGGAGAAGAAAGCGAAAGACAGAAAAAAGTATTGCAACAGGCTGCGGAAAAAGGCGTAGCACTGTATCAGGCAGATGACAAGATCATGCATAAAATCTGCGATACCAAAACACCGCAGGGGGTTGTGGCGGTGGTTCGCATGCCGAAAAATGATATAAGCAGATTGAATCCTTCCAGAAAAAAATATGAAAACAATATTCCGGTCGTTATTCTGGACCGGATCCGGGACCCCGGGAATTTGGGTACAATTATCCGCACGGCGGATGCAGTGGGTGCGCTGGGCGTAATCTTACTGGCAGGCAGTGCAGATGTGTACAGCCCGAAAGTGGTCAGGGCCTCGATGGGATCAATTTTCCATCTCCCTCTGGTCCAGGGGATAGAGCCTGAAGCAGCATTGACCTGGTGTACGCGTTATGGTTACACCACTGCGGCGGCCAGTCTTACCGCAGCGGAAGAACTGTATAAGGTCGATTTAAGTCGCAAAATGGCATTCATTTTAGGGAATGAGGCGAACGGCGTAACTTCTGAGTTGCAGGCTGCTTCAGACAAGCGTCTATATATACCGATGCCGGGGAAGGCGGAGTCGATGAATGTGGCCATGGCGGCAGGTGTGATTTTATTTGAAAGTCTACGGCAGAGGAAGTATCAGGCTGTCTTTATGGATATAACTGAGGTCACTCTAACACCTGAAATTTGAGTAATTTAAATACAAAAGGCCGCGATTTTATACGGTCTTTTACATGCTCCTTTCCCTTGCTTCCGCCTGCGGTGTGTGATATAATAGCACAGTCAATTAAATAAAGTCCCTGAAGTTTGTCATGCACTGGGAACAGGAGAGTAGCAACAGGCGGGTGTTAAGAGAATCCGGAACAGGTGGAAGCCGGGTCGCTGCGAGGTTGTGAAGTTCACCTGGGAGTGTCTTTGCTGAAACCGCTGTGTACAGCGTGTGGTTTGGGCAATATGTGGCGGTCGTTTTCTGTATGGACAGCAGTTAAACGGCGATTGCCGCATTTTTGTCGAACCGCAAGTAGGCAGGGCGTTTGCCGCGTTAAGGCGCAAGAGTAAAAATTAGGGTGGTACCGCGGAATCCGACTTTCGCCCCTTGCCAGGGACGGGAGTTTTTTATTTTTCAGGAGGCAGAATATGGATATGAAAGAAATGCTGCTGGAGCTGCGTGAAAAGGCGCTGGCAGAAATACAGGTCGCTTCCGCTTTACAGGAAGTGCAGGAGCTGAAAGTGAAGTATTTGGGGCGCAAGGGCCCCATGACAGAGATTTTGCGTGGTATGGGCAAAGTGGCGGCAGAAGACCGTCCTAAAATCGGGGAAGTGGTCAATCAGGTAAAACAGACACTGGAGCAGACCTTAAAAGAACGGACGGAAGTTCTGGAAGCCGAAGCGTTGAAGGCGAAGCTGGCCAACGATACCGTGGATATTACATTGCCGGGACGTAAACCGCAGTGCGGCCATCTGCATCCCGTTACGTTGACGAACCGTGCGATTAAAAAGATTTTCATGCATATGGGCTTTGACGTGGTGGAAGGGCCCGAAATTGACAATGATTATTTTAACTTTGAAGCCCTGAATCTTCCCAAAGACCATCCGGCCAGAGACATGCAGGATACTTTTTATATTACGGATAATTTCCTGCTGCGCACGCAGACCAGCGGTGTACAGGCGCGGATGATGCAGAGTCAGGAGCCGAATACGCCGATCCGCATGATCTCGCCCGGAGCGGTGTACCGCAATGACTATGATGCCACTCATTCCCCCATGTTCCACCAGGTGGAAGGGCTGGTGATCGATCGCAATATCAGTCTGGCCGATTTAAAGGGTACGCTGGAGACTTTTTGTAAGGAAATGTTCGGCAGCAGCGTGAAGATCCGGCTGCGTCCCAGCTACTTCCCCTTTACGGAACCCAGTTGTGAAGTGGATATCAGCTGTGTGATCTGCGGCGGCGCCGGTTGTAATGTATGTAAGCACTCCGGCTGGCTGGAGATTTTAGGGGCCGGAGAAGTGCATCCTAATGTATTGGCGATGAGCGGTTATGATCCGGCTATTATGAATGGTTATGCGTTTGGCATGGGTGTGGAACGAATCGCCATGCTGACGTATGGGATTGATGACTTGCGTTTATTCTTTGAAAATGATCTGCGGTTTATCCGCCAGTTTCGCTAAGGGGGTAAGATTGTGTTAGCTTCGATTAAATGGTTGAAACAATATGTTGACATTGATGTAACTCCCGAGGTGCTGGCTGATAAACTGACTCGTGTAGGGCTGGAAGTAGAAAGTATCCTGCATCAGGGAGAAGGGATCCGCGGTGTCCTGGTCGGGTTGGTAACGGCGATTGCGCGGAATCCCAACAGCGATCATCTGTGGGTGTGTCAGATGGATTATGGCTCCGGTGAGATTATGCAGATCCAGACCGGTGCGCAGAATGTAAAACTGGGAGATAAGGTGCCGGTGGCCACACTGGGGGCGGAACTCCCCAATGGGATGAAGCTGAAAAAAGTAAAAATGGCGGACATGCCTTCCTACGGTATGCTGTGCAGCGCTGCGGAGCTGGGAATCGACAGCAAGCTGCTGTTGCCGGAGCAACGGGAAGGGATCCTGATCCTGCCGCCGGAAACGCCGATAGGAGCGGATATAAAAGATGTTCTGGGATTAAATGATACGATTTTGGATATTGACCTGACGGCGAATAAACAGGATTGTTTTTGCATGACCGGGATCGCCCGGGAAGCGGCGGCGGTTTTAGGCAAGACCATGCGTCTGCCGGACATGAGCGTAAAAGAAGCGGCCGGCGGCAATGTGCATGAAATGATGCGCAATGAGATCCGTATACCGGAACTGTGCAGCCGTTTTACCAATCGGGTGCTGAAAAATATTAAGATTGTGCCTTCGCCGGAGTGGATGCAAAATCATCTGCGGGCCTGCAATGTACGTCCCATCAATAATGTGGTGGATGTGACCAACTATGTGATGCTGGAATTGGGGCAGCCTATGCATGCCTATGACTATGATACGCTGCAAGATCATGCTTTGATTGTGCGCCGGGCAAAAGCAGGGGAAACGATGTTGACGCTGGATGGGCAGGAACGCACGCTGACGCCGGAGATGATCACGATTGCCGATACGGAAAAGGCGGTAGGACTGGGTGGTGTGATGGGCGGTCTGGTTACGGAAGTGACGGACAAGACCCGAACCGTTATCTTAGAGGCTGCGGCCTTTAACGGCCCGTCCATCCGCCGTACGTCAAAAGCGCTGGGTTTACGCAGTGAGGCTTCGCTTCGGTTTGAACGGGGTGTGGATGTGGCGCATTGTCACCAGGCGTTGGACCGTGCGGCGCATTTGCTGGAAGAGATGGGTGCCTGTGAGACGGTGTGCGGCATTGTGGACGCATATCCTGTGCCTTATGAGCCGGCCGTGATTCGGGTAACTCCTGCTGTGATCAATATGCGTATCGGTGTGGAAATCCCGCCGGAAGAAATGGTGGAAATCCTTACCCGTTTGCAGTTTGCGGTGCGGCAGGAAGGGGAAGTTTTGGTCATTACGGCGCCTACCTGGCGGCAGGATGTGACCTGTGATGCGGATATTTCTGAGGAAGTAGCCCGTATGTACTCCTATGATAAAATTGAAAGCCATAATCCCTTACTGGCAATGAAACAAGGCAAGGAAGCTCCGTTAGAGGAGATCAAAGCTTGTACGGAAGATTATCTGGCATCCGCCGGCTTGGATGAAGTGATGACCTATACTTTTGTGCATCCGTCTTTTATGGATAAAATGCTGCTGCCGGAAGAGGACAGCCGCCGCAATGTGATTAAACTGATGAACCCGATCAGCGATGAATTCGGAGTGATGCGCACCATGATGCTGCCCGGTTTACTGAATACGGCGGCGTATAATTTGGCAAGACAGGCAGAACATGTTAAAATCTTTGAAGTAGGGAGAATTTATCTGCCGGAATCTTTGCCGTTGACGAAACATCCGGAAGAACGCCGTATGATCGGTGTCGTGATGACCGGAAAGCGGAACGACCTTGCCTGGACTGCCGGCAAAGACAACGTGGATTTTTACGATATAAAGGGTGTTGCTGAAGGCCTTTTAGAGAAGATGGGACTGACGGAATATACGTTAGACGCCTGTCAGGAAGTGTACCTGCATCCGGGCAAGAGCTGTGTGGTTCAGGTTCAGGGGCGGACGATCGGTTACTTCGGCTGTCTGCATCCCACGGTGTCCGCTAATTTTGCGGTGCCGGAAGAAACCTATGTGTTGGAATTGGAACTGGCGCCTTTAGCGGAGTCGGCGTTACGGACGCCTCAATATACACATCTGGCTAAATTCCCCGGTACTAGCAGAGATATTGCCGTTGTGGTGCCGCGTGAAGTGACTGTGCAGGAGCTGGAACAGGTGATCCGCCGTAAAGCAGGGGCGCTTTTAAAAGATGTCCGGGTCTTTGACGTGTATACCGGGAAACAGGTTGCGGAGGGCAGCAAATCAGTGGCCTTTAATCTGGTCTTCCAGGCTGCGGATCGTACCCTTACGGATGGAGAAGTGGAACCAATCATCAAAGACGTGGTTGCCAACGTAGCAGAAGCTTACGCAGCGCAACTTCGTAAATAAGAGAGAAGGGGCAAATCTTATGGAAAATAAGGAACGTAGAGTAGGCTGTGTGTCCAGAGGCATCCGTTTACCTATTATTCGTCAGGGAGATCATCTGGCAGATATTGTCACCGACAGCGTGTTGCAGGCTGCGGAAAGTGAAGGATTTTCTCTGCGGGACAGGGATGTGATCGCCATTACGGAATCCATTGTAGCCCGGGCACAGGGAAATTACTGTTCCGTTGCTGATATTGCGGCAGATATTAAAGCAAAACTGGGTGGCGGTACGATTGGGGTAATTTTCCCCATCTTATCCCGTAACCGTTTTGCCATTTGTCTCCGGGGCATTGCCCGGGGGGCGAGAAAAATCGTTTTGATGCTGAGCTATCCTTCCGATGAGGTCGGCAATCATCTGTTGACCTGGGATCAGATCGATGAGGCAGGGGTAGACCCCTATACAGATGTGCTGACACTGGAAGAATACCACAGGCTCTTTGGTTCTACAGTACATGAATTTACCGGCGTGGATTATGTGAAATACTATATGGACCTGGTGCGCGCCGAAGGTGCGGAAGTGGAAGTGATCTTTGCCAATCACCCGCAGGCCATCCTGTCATATGCCGATAAGGTGTTGACCTGTGATATCCATACCCGGAAGCGGACCAAGCGAATCCTGGAAAAAGCAGGCGCTGCTGAAGTATATAGTCTTGACGACATTATGACAGCGTCAATTAACGGCTGCGGTTATAATGAAGAATATGGGCTGCTGGGTTCCAATAAATCGACCGAAGAAACGATTAAATTATTCCCAAATCGCTGCCAGCCTCTGGTGGAAGAAATTCAGAACCGCATTTTACAGGCGACCGGGAAACATGTAGAAGTGATGGTCTATGGAGACGGCGCTTTTAAAGATCCCCAGGGAAAAATCTGGGAATTGGCGGATCCCGTGGTATCGCCTGCTTTTACGAATGGACTGATTGGTACGCCCAACGAGCTGAAATTAAAATATCTGGCGGACAACGACTTTGCCAATTTATCCGGCGAAGCCTTAAAAGACGCGATTACCGCCAGCATCATGAAGAAAAACGAGGATCTGAAAGGAAAGATGGCTTCGGAAGGTACTACGCCCCGGCAGCTGACCGATCTTTTAGGCTCGTTGTGCGATCTGACTTCCGGTTCCGGTGATAAAGGCACGCCGGTGGTTCTGGTACAGGGCTATTTTGATAATTATTCCAACTAATTGTTAGACCTGTTGAATGTCAAGGATTTCCTTGTCCTGTTGTAATTGCGTTGCGGCGCTCTGCTGCCGAGTGGTCGGGTAAAATTTAACAGTAAAAGTAAAACGGTCCGTTCTATTTGAAACGGGCCGTTGTTATTTGTTTGTGATTCTCTAAACTGTTTGTAATTCTACCAAATTAATGTTTTTATTTTTCCGGCGCAAGGATATCTGACAGTATTGGCGTTGCGCTTATTTGCTTTGCTTAATATCCTACATCCTCGCCTACCAGGATGACTTTGATTTTGTTAGCCGGTTTACTGCGGCGTGTGACTACGATATAGTTGCAAATGGTGTCATCACAGTTACAATCGGCGCAAACGCCTGTTAAAGCGCAGGGAGTCTGCGCATTGAAACGCTGGATGTTGATTGTGGCTGCTGTTTCATGCGCCCGGTCAATGGCGGAAGGAAGCGTTTTTGTGACCTTATTCAGACCGGCGATGACGATGACCTGCTTAGGTCCGTAAATCAGAGCGGCGCAGCGGTTGCCGTTGCCGTCAATATTTATTAGTTCCCCTGCGGTCGTTATGGCATTTGCGCTCATGAGGAACGTATCGCACAAAAGTCCCCGACGCATTAACTCCATGCGTTCTTCCGGCGTTTTTGCCGTGTCCCGGTCGATGCAGGTATAGTGGCTGCGCACATGAGCCAACAGTCCGATTTCCGCAATGGTGGCAGAGCCGCCCCAGGAAATTACATCCTCGGGCGAAATCAGGTCTAAGGCCTGCTGCAGCGCTTCTTCTTTTGTGGCGCAGTAATAGGCGTCAAAGGCCCGCTGCTTTAGTCGTTTTACCAGTGTGGCGCCTAACAGGGCATTGCGTTTTGTTTTCGGATCGGTCATGATTTACCTCCTCGTTCATTTTTTATTTTAATTATAATACATCTCTTACCATCTTAAAATCAGAAAATGAAAAAATGGTAGGACATGGTGCTATAGAAACACGGAGCTATAGAAACATGGAGTTATAGAAACACGGAGATATGGAATCACAGAGATATGGAAGCACAGAGATGTAAAAGAAAGGCAAAAAACAAGGTGCCCGATTTAGTCGCAATTCATTTCACGGTCAAATTGACGCTGCCAAAAGCAGATGATAAAATATAGTATTAGCTTATAAAGTTAAAAGATAAAAGCAAAGTGAAGTTACGGAACCGGCGCAGCAGCGGTTTTCTGCTTTGTCTGGCTCCGTATCCGCGGGTCGGTCACATGTATGGATCTGAAGGTGTAAGTATGAAGATTATCGATGCGCATATGCATTATTACAAAAAAGAAGGCTTTGATCAATTGGCGCAGCTGGCCGGACACATAAATTCCCGGGAAGGCTGGGAGAACATCTGCGCAGAAAATGGAATTGTTTTTTCTGTGGCCATGGGCAACAGTTTTGAAGCGCCCTGTCGTTTTGGCGGCGTAGTGCCCCGTCTTATTGATTTAGGCGGTGCGCCGTTTTGTGCACAGCCGTATAATCAGCCGCAAAATATAGGTTATTGTCTGGGGGTACAAAGTGAGGCGATCACTTTGGAAAATGCAGAAAAAACCGCGCTGGAATTTGAATATTATCTGCAGCGGGAACCGCATTGTGTAGGGATTAAATTTTACATGGGCTACGAAAACGTGTATCTTTATGACAAGCGGCATGAGCCGCTGTTTGAGCTTGCCCGGGCTTACGATGTGCCGGTGGCGATGCACAGCGGTGAAACGGCGAATCATCATGGACGGCTGCGGTATGCCCACCCTCTTACGGTCGATGAAGCGGCAGGTTCGCATCCGGGGGTGCGTTTTGTCATTTGTCATGTGGGAAATCCCTGGATCCCTGATGCTATCGAAGTAGCGGCGAAAAATGAAAATGTGTTTATAGATTTTTCTGGCTTATGGGAGCATCATCTGACACCGGAACGGGAAGCAGCCCTAAGTGGATTTCAGCAGTATATCCGGATGTGGCTGGAGTATCAGGGGATATGGCATAAAATTATGTATGGCAGCGACTGGCCTTTGATTAATATTCCGGATAATATACGCAATCTGGGCAAAATCATTCCCGAACAATATTGGGAGGCTTTTTACTATGAAAATGCTCTCCGGGTATACAGTCGGATCGGGAATGTTTTACAAACCACGGAGTATTGATAGAAGGCAAGGGAATTTAGCGGCGTTCAGGGCGTTTGGCTGAGCGCCGTTTTTTCTTATCCTTTATGAGTTGCACAAGAGTTAGTGGCTAGCGTATCTTTTCACAAAGATTACACTTAGCTTTGAATAATATGGTATAATCAATAGCAGAAAATATCTTCGGAGGCGTGCCATGGATGAAGATCGTGTAGTGAAACTGATCGATAAACTGCAATATTTTGATTATGACAAGATTTTAAATAAGATCCGTAAAACCGTACAAAAACCCAGCGTGTTGGTAACCGGCGGCACAGGCGTGGGGAAGAGCAGTCTGATTAACCGGTTGTTTGGCATGGATGCGGCCCCTACCGGGAGCGGCCGATCTGTGACAGAACATATCGCCCGCTATGAGCCGGAACACAGCGATGTTATTTTATATGATACCCGGGGATACGAAACCGGGGAAGAAAAACAGGATAAGTTTTATAAAGAAGTAATCGGCTTTGTGAAAGAAGCCAATCAGCAAAGCGATGTTACGAAGCATGTGCATCTGACCTGGTATTGCATTTCCGCCGCCAACAAGCGCGTTGTTCCTGCGGATCTGACGGCGGTAGCCGCATTGTCCGGTCTGACCAAAGTCTGTATAGTTTTGACCCAGATCGATAGCGCTACCGTTGTGGAACTGGATGAAATGAAAGCGGCGCTGGCGGAAAAGTTGCCGGAAACCAAGGTGTTTGCGGTCAGTCTTGATCCTCGCATCCCGGAGGAAATGGTACAGTGGGAGGCGCTTATCGAATGGTCTGTCGATCAGTTGGACAGCGGGCTGCAACTGGCCTTTGCCCAGGCGCTGGGACAGGAATTGCGCATCAAACATTTACAGGCGGACAAACTGATCCATCGTTATGTGGTGGCGGCCGGCGGCGCTGTAGTTTGTCCTTTGCCGATGACGGATTCCGCAGCGTTGATTGCGATCCAGACTACGATGGCGACTCATTTATTTAATTATTGGGGCATCGACCGGGGTACGGATAAAATCAAGGAAGTGTTTGTGAATGTGGTGGTAGCCAATACGGGACGTATTTTTTCACGTTCTTTGTTGAAGGTGATTCCCGGCGCAGGAACCATGGCGGCCGTAGTTGTAAATGGCAGTGTGGCAACTTCTTTTACATATGCTTTTGGCAAAGCTATCAATGAAATCTGTTATAAAGCGGCAGCGCATATGGCCAAAGGCGAGAAAGTAGACCTTTCTTCCGCCTTTGCGATGAATGTGATCATGACGCTGATTCAGAAATATTATAAATAAAATAAAGCAATAGAATAAAATCGATAAAATGAAGCGGTACATATTCCCGGAGAGAATTTGAGGAAGCGTATGTTTACCAATATTTGGACGCGATTCAAACAAAAGAGCGTTGCTAAAAACAGCGATGTTTCTGCAACCAAAACTAAAGAGCAGGCCCCGGATGGGGTGCAAAAGGAAACTGACGACCCGGCTGTACAGCCGAAAAAACCTGCGGTATGTAATATTTTGGCGTTGGGCAAGACCGGCTCCGGCAAAACCTCATTGCTTAATTACCTGTATGGGTTTACCTTGCCTGTGGGAGCGGGGTTGCCGAAAACCGGAAAAGGCCTGCATGAACAGATACTGACCCGTAATGGTGTAGCCTATCATGTGTTTGATACTTGGGGGATCGAAGCCGATTCGCTGCCGGAATGGCGCAGAGAAGTGCTGGAACTGGTCACCCGGCGCAATACCTCGGTCTATCTCGAGCAGTGGTTCCATGCGGTGTATTATTGCTTTTCCGCGAACACAGCGCGTATTGAAGAAGCGGAAGTCACAGAAGTGATTGTGCCTCTTCTGGCAATGGGCTGTAAGGTCGTAATCGTGCTGACCAATGCCGAGGAAGGCTACAAAAAAGCGGAGAAAATAGAAGGCATGCAACAGTATTTGCGGGAAGAACTGCAGAAACACATTCCCTTTGCGAAAATGCCGGAGATCATTCCGGTTTCCAGTGTCGCAGGCGAAACCCTGGGCGGCGATAAGATAGTCCGGTTCGGTCGGCAGGAGGTGCTGGAAGCAGCCCGCTATAATCTGGCGGAGGATATTACGGTACGGTTGCCCGCTATCTATAAAGCGAACCTTCGGGCGAAACTGACTGCCTGGAAAGAAAGAAGCCTTTTGTTATTGGCGAACGGAAAAATCAGTTTTGTACTGAATAATAATTCTGCGAAACAGTTGATCGATCTGGTTAATTACGATTTATTGAATACGCTTGGCGCCATCGATGCCGACGGGGATCGTTTGGAAAAAGCGGCGAATGCCTACCTTCTTCTCACAGAAGATAAGCAACAGATGGACAAGCGCTGGCGCCCCGCTTTTCGGCGCATTACCTATGTAAATGGGTATGAATACAGCAAGGGCTTGTCTGTCAGTCTGGCTATGGATATAGCGGCAGGCCTGGTTCGTACCTCCAGGAGCATCAGAGAAAACCTGAGCCGCAAGGTGGAGAGAACCTATAAAGAAATCATGGAAAGTTTGGCAAATGAGACGAAGTAAGGCGGAAAGGAACTGGTGAAGTCCATGGTCAATTTGTTGCTTTTATCCGCTGTCGTGATTTTTGCCAGCGTCTTTTTGAATCGAGTATCTAATAAATTGGGTATTCCCATGCTGCTGGCCTTTATCCTGTTAGGCATGGGGTTCGGCTCGGACGGACTGCTAAAGATTTCCTTCAGCGATTATCACATTACGGAAGATATCTGTACGGTAGCTTTGATTTTTATTATGTTTTATGGCGGTTTCAGTACAAACTGGAAGCAGGCGCGCCCGGTGGCGGTGAAAGCCGGTTTGCTGGCATCCCTCGGCGTGTTGATTACCGCCTTGCTCACCGGGCTATGTGCCCATGTTGTACTGAATTGCAGCTGGCCGCTGAGTTTTCTGATGGGGGCAGTAGTATCCTCTACAGATGCGGCTTCCGTTTTTTCCGTGCTGCGTTCCCGTAAACTGAATTTGCGGGATAATACGGCGTCCCTGTTGGAAATGGAAAGTGGCAGTAACGATCCGTTTGCCTATATGCTTACGATTATTTTTATTGCAATGCTGCAAGGCGAAAACAACCAGGGCTTTACCTGGTTGATGGTTCTTGCGCAGGTTGGCTTTGGTTTGGTATTCGGTTTTGCGGTGGCCTATGCAGCCCGTTTTGCACTGCGTCGCTTTCATTTTGGCGATGCCGGCTTTACCATGGTGCTGATCGTTGGCCTTGCGCTTTTGGCCTATGCGTTGCCTACTGCGGTGCATGGTAACGGGTATCTGGCCACGTATATTGCCGGCATTATGCTGGGAAATACCCGCTTTAAAGACAAAAGAGTGGTCAGTCATTTTTTTGATGGACTGACCAGTTTGATGCAGATTATTATCTTTTTTCTTTTGGGGTTACTTTCTACGCCCCATAAGCTTTTGGAAGTGGCATTGCCCGCACTGGGCATTCTTTTATTTTTGACCTTTGTGGCACGCCCTGTGGCGGTTTTTGCTTTATTGGCGCCCTTTCCCGGCAGCAGCAGAGAACAGAAGTATCTGGTGTCGTTTGCCGGCCTGCGCGGCGCCGCCTCTATTGTTTTTGCTATTTTAGCAGTAGTAGGAACGGAAACAGGCGAAATCGTATTTCATGTCACCTTCTTCATTGTATTGGTGTCGATTCTTGTGCAAGGCTCGCTTTTGCCCCTTGCTTCCCGCAGGCTGGGGATGATTGACGACAGTAATGATGTATTGAAAACGTTCACTGACTATACCGATGAAGTGCCTGTGCAGTTTATTCAGTTCCATATTCCTACGGGACATCCCTGGGTAGGAAAGACGCTGAAAGAGATTGCATTTCCACCGGAAACACTGGTCGTACTGCGGGAACATGGCCGCGAACGGAACGTACCAAACGGACAGACCGTTCTGGAAGAAGGGGATCGGTTGGTTTTGAGTGCCAAACGGGGCAGTGAAGTCAAAGGAATCCAATTATCGGAAGTTACGGTGCAGGCCGGGGACGAATACGAAGGGCGTGCGCTCAGAGAAATTCATTTGGAAAGCGACCAGCTGATCATCATGATCCAACGTGATTCACAGGTGGTGATTCCCCAGGGCGATACGATGTTGAAAACGGGTGATGTACTGGTGATCAACCGTATTGAAGCGTAAAAAAACAGCAGATCCGCCGGCGTTTTTGCAACGGCCGCAGTCTGCTGTAAGATAGTTGGGTGCTGCTTTTCAGAGGAATCAGTACCCCGCATCTTCATCGATCAGGATTCACGTGGTGCAGTACCGACAATGGAGGGGCAAAAGTCAATACCCCATATCTTCGTCGATCAGGACGATTTCCATGTCCATATGGTTCATCTTCCGCCAGTAGATTGTTTGGGCGCTGCAGATCCGCTGGGGACTGCGGCAGTCATAACAGCGATCCAATTTAATGGCACAAGGCGTTTTATATTCATGCCGCCGGGCATTTAACGGCGCGGCGACATTTCGTGCGCGGAATGCCGCTTCTTCTAATGTAGGACAGATCTTATTCCGGCTGATGACAAAATAGACTTTTTTGTGCCCGTACAATGAACCGGCGATACGATTGCCGGTGCCGTCAATATTAACGATTTCTCCGGTTTCCGCGATTCCATTGGCGGACAGCAGAAAAATTTCCGTCGTGAGGCAGTCTCTCGCCGTGGAATAGAAGCCTTTTCCTTCCCGGGGATATTTGGGATGATACACATCGTTATGGGTTTGCAGCATTTCAAATAAATGCATGTCCAGTAAAGTTTCGGAATCTCCAAAACCCACCGTACAACCGTCGATTTTTTTATTTAAATAGTCCGCAGCGTCCTTGGCGGAGGCGAAGCTGCTCACCTCATAGCCGCGTGTTTTCAGCGCGGTTATAATTTTTGTAAAATCCATAAGATGATTCCTCCTTCTTCTCATAGGGAGAACGGTGCCTAAGCCGGTTTTTCTCCCGGAAAATTTTCTCCCCGGGAGATATCTGTCCCCCGGTCCTGCCTGTGGGTATAGCATAGTGTTGCTCGCTACGCTGATTATACAGCAGAAAGAATCTCAGGTAAATGCGTTGCATTATTTGTCCGAAAATGAATCTGACTCGGTGGCAAATTTATGTTACAATAGAAAGCGTATGAAAGATAAGGTAAGAAAATGATAAGAAAGCTTACTAAAAGGAGCCGAGTAAAAATGAAAACGAAATTATTGCTGTTCTGTCTTTCTCTGTTTGTATTGGCTGTTTCTGTAACAGGCTGCGGCGGTAAAGAGCCGGCTAAAAAAGCGGCGGCGCCGGTAACGGAGCTGCGGGTCACATATGTCAAGGCACCGCTGAATATTCCCAGTATCGTAGATAAAAATAAGCGGACGATTGTCAAAGGTTTTGAAAAGGATGGCGTGAAAGTGACGTTTCCGGAAATCACATCCGGAGCCAAGCAGACGGAAGCATTGGCTGCCGGTTCCCTGGATATCGCCAGTTGTCTGGGTGGCACCAGTGCTATTTTAGCCGCATCCAACGGTGCTGACATAAAAGTGGCGGGCATTTACAGCCGCGCGCCGAAAGCGTTTACGATCATGGTGAAAGATCCTTCGCTGAAAAGTGCGGCGGATTTGAAAGGCAAGCGGGTGGTAGGGCCGAAAGGTACGATCCTCCATCAGATTTTGGCTGCGGCACTGGCGAAAGAAAAGCTGACTCTGAACGATGTGGCATTTCGTTCTACCGGTATCCCTGCCGGCGTGAACGCCTTGCTCTCCGGCGAGGCCGACGCGGCGCTGGTAGCCGGCGCGGAAGTACTGCGAGCCCAGAGGGCAGGGGCGCGGATATTGACTACCGGGGAAGGCCTTGTGAACGCGACGATCGTCATCGGCGTCAGCGGTAAATTTCTGAAAGAACATCCGGACATGGTAAAAAAATACCTGGCACTGCACCGGGAAAGCATTACCTTTATGCAGAAAGAACCGGATCAGGCTTATGCCTTTACCGCAAAGGAAACGGGACTTTCTGTAGCTGACGTAAAAAGCATGGCGCCCTGGTATGATTTTTCAACAAAAGTTACACCTAAGGATATACAGGACCTGGAAGAAACCCAGGCGTTCTTATTAGCCAATGGGATGCAGAAAAATAAAATTGCGATTCAAACGTTGTTGGCCGACGCAGAATAAGAGTAAAGCGGTCGAGGTGTATTTCATAGCAAGGAACAGTCCGAAGAGACCGGAGAAAACATTCTTCGGTACATAACTGGATGGGGTTGCGACGGGAATTTCCGTGGAAAGGTAAAAATGAGGGCAGTAATTGATCGGGATCAGGTGACAACAGAGTTTTTTGCGTACGTTGCTTCTTATGATCTGACGAACCCGAAGTTTCAGCTCAAAGTGGACCACAGCCTGCGCGTAGCTTCATTGTGCGATCGCATTGCGGACAGCCTGGGAATGCAAGGTCAGGCAAAAGAACTGGCCTGGCTTTTGGGGATGCTGCATGATATCGGTCGCTTTGAGCAATTGCGCCGTTACGGCACTTTTCGTGACGGGTTGTCTGTTAATCATGCGGCCTTAGGGGCGGATCTGCTTTTTAAAGAGGGGTTGCTCCAACGCTTTATTACGGCAGATGCGGCGGCGCAAGAGTATCAAATCCTGGAAAAAGCCATCCGTTTGCATAATGCGTATCTCTTGCCGGAGGACCTGACGGACACAGAATATCGGTATGTGACGCTCTTACGCGACGCTGACAAAGTGGATATTTTGCGCGTTAATATTGAAACACCCCGCCAGGCAATTTATGATGTGCCTGACAAGGTGTTTCTGGAAGCGACGATCACGCCGTCTGTGTATGAAAATATCCTTCAATGCCGTAATTTGGACCGCCAGACCATGAAGACGCCTATGGATCTGATTTTAGGACACATATCTTTTCTTTTTGGTCTGGTCTATAAAGAAAGTGTCCGGCAGGTAGAAGAGCAGGGGTATTTAGCAACGCTGCTGCAGTTAGAGAGCCATAACCCGACAACAAGGGAGCAGTTTGTTAAGATCCGGGAAGTCGTTGCCGCATACATCGCCCAAAGGCTCGGGGAATCGTAACAGCAGACGTCACTCTCCCAGCAATTGCAGTATTTTTTGCCGCATGAGCTGAAATTCCGGATCTGCGGCAGTCCGGGGACGGGGAAATGCAAGGGAGAGATCCGCTTTGATGCTGCCGGTCTCCATAACCAACAGGCGGTCGCCGAGCAAAAGCGCTTCTTCCACGTCGTGTGTGACAAAAACAATGGTTTTTCTGCTGTCTTGGAACAGGCGCAGAACCAACTTCTGCAAATGCTGCCGGGTAAAGTAATCCAGGGCGCTGAAGGGTTCGTCCATAAGGATCAGGTCGGCGTCATAAAAGAGCGCCCGTCCCAAAGAGACCCGCTGTGCCATACCGCCGGAAAGCTGGTTTGGGTAAAAATCGGCAGTCTCGCTTAATTCCAAATCTTCCAACAGTTGCGCAAGACCTGCGCGGCTGTTTTTTTGATTTGGAGGCTGTTTTCTGCCTTTGCGGGCCAACGCAATATTTTCCGTAACGGTAAGCCAGGGAAGAAGGCGAGGGTCTTGAAATACAAGCGAAACCTTGCGGGGCAAGGATGAAATACTCCCCTTTGTGGGATGTTCCAGACCGGCCAGTAAGCGCAGCAGCGTGGTTTTGCCGCAGCCGTTTTTGCCTACGATGCAGGTAAAACTGCCAAAATTAATTTGGAGGTCGGATATGGAAACTACGGTCTTAGCAACATCTGCATTGACAGGATAGCTTTTACAAAGGTCGGCAAGGCGAATCGGATCAGGCACAATTATCATTGCGGACCTCCTTATTTCGCCAGGGAAGCAGCGGATTTAACAGGTGAAGAAAAATAAAGTCCAGTAAACTGCCGATAATGCCGATACAAAGTAAGCCCACAATGACGATGTCAGGACGGGACATTTCTTCTGCATCTAAAATCAAGTAACCGATCCCGGCGGAAGCCGCGATCAGTTCCGCTCCGATCAAAGCCCGCCAACTATAACCTAATGAAATCTGCAGCCCGGTAACGATGGATTCCAATGCGGCAGGAAGCTGAATATAGCGGATGATCTGCCAGGGCGTAAGATCAAGAGAATAACCTACTTCCAGGAAGTCTTTAGCACAATTGCGAATCCCGCTGTAAGTGTTTAAAAACAAAGGAAAAAAAGCCGCTAAAAAGATAATGGTCAGCTTGGAAGCTTCGCCGATGCCGGCCCATAAGATAATCAGGGGTATGGCCGCCAGGGGCGGTACATGCCGCAAAAATTCCAGCAAAAGTAAAAAATGGTCGTAAAAAAACCGGCTGCGACCACAGAAAACCCCCAAAGGGATCGCGATGACAACAGCGAGAAAAAAGCCTAAAAAAACCCTGCGCAGGCTGATTAAAAGATGGGAGAGAAGAAGACCGGATCGCACCAGTTCTCCCAAACTGTCCCAAACCGTAAAAGGAGAAGGAAGCAGGTAAGGACTGAATAATCGGACTTCGGAAACAAAAAACCAAAGCAACAGAAGAACGATCGGTATGATCAGACCGTTGACGAATCGCTGCATGAAACCTCTCCTTCCTTCCGATAGATCAGATTTTTTATCCGGTTCATCCGCTCCACCGGATAAAGAAAAAGTGTCAGTGTTATTTTCCGGATTGTGATATCTCAATCTGATGATAATATAGCAACCTGAGTTTGCACAAAATATTGTATCAAATAATGCATTCTATCTCAATGTATTTGCAAAAATATACTTTTTTTCCTAAAATTACCGGGGGTGAAGAAAGAGTAAATGCTGCTTATGTTATAATATATTACACAAGGTCAGAGAATGGCCCAGGAGGTGAACGTGTCAATTTGTAACCTGTAAGGTAATGGGTGCTAAAGAAAGGAAGTGTGACCATGGGATTGTTTGACGGAGTATTCAAAAAAGAGGCCTGCGCTGTCTGCGGCAAAGAAGTCGGCATGTTATCCCGTTCTAAATTACAGGATAAACAGTATATCTGCGACGACTGCCGCAAAAATATCAATCCGTTCATTCGGTCGGACTATATCACCCTGGAAGAATTCCGCCAGGCGGTCAGACAGGCGGAACAGGATCAGAAATTACTGGAAAATGCGCCTTCCGACTCCAGCTATCTGCAGCATGGCAGCGAGTCCATTGCCGTGAAGCATTATTATACAAAAGGTGTTTTCACGATTCAGAGCAACCGCCACAGAAACGCCAAGTATCCGCCGGTATTCTATTATAACGAGGTTCGTCCGTACGATCCTTCGGCTAATTTTGTTGAAAAACAGATGGGGTCTGACCCGCGCCGATTGGGAAATATGAATCTTATTACACTGGAGGAAAAACATGCTTCGGACGGAACGAATGATGGCTGGACGATTCAGTTCCCCTATAACCATAAGGGGATCCGCAATGTACAGATCGAGATCGGTAAGGATTTTGACGCGAATGAGGTAAAAGCTTTTTATGACAGAGTGCGTTCTACGGCGCGTTGGCGTGAAAATACAAAATCTATGCAGCGCGAGCAGGAGATGAATATGATGAATACCTTCAGCGATGTGTTAAAAGCTAAAATGACCGGCGGCAATGTGGACGAAGCCCTGGCAAAAGGGAAACAAAGAGCGGAAGATATTGCCAACGGGAAAGAAAAAGAAGGCTTTTTCAGTAAATTCTTCAGTTAGTATTGGCGTTGCAGTAAACGTACTATTGAATTACGCAGGAAAATTTGCATCCTGCAACTGAAATCAGTCGTAGGGTGCGATTGCTTAGAGAAACGAAGCATAAAAGAGGTGAGACGGTGACTGAAGAAAAGCGGCATCCAAGGTGGATCATGCATGTGGATATGGATGCTTTTTATGCTTCCGTAGAAATATTGGATCAGCCGGAATTAAAAGGAAAACCGGTGATCGTAGGGGGGCGTTCAGCTCGGGGCGTGGTTTCTACCTGTTCGTATGAGGCCAGGGCTTTTGGCGTTCATTCTGCCATGCCCTTATTTGAAGCCCGCCGACTTTGCCCCCATGGTATCTTTATACCCTGCCACCCCCATCGTTATGCGGAAATGTCTCATAAAATCATGACTATTTTTCGGGAAACCTCTCCTTTGGTAGAGCCTTTGTCTATTGATGAAGCTTTTGTGGACCTGACCGGTATGGAAAAACTGGGCGGCGCCGATAAAATTGCGCATGCGGTGCAGGGCCGGATTGAAAAAGAGCTGAACCTGAGCGCGTCGATCGGACTGGCGCCCAACAAGTTTCTGGCCAAACTGGCATCAGATATGCAAAAACCGCACGGCTTCGTTAAAATTTTGCCGGAGGAAGCTGCGGCTTTGTTGGCGCCACTGCCGGTGACCCGGATTTTTGGTATAGGGCACAGCGCAGAGAGAAAGTTGCGTCAACTGGGCATCGATACCATCGGACAATTGGCGATGACGGAAACCGGAATTCTGGAAAAAATACTGGGCAGTAATGCGCAGCGGATCCGCAGATTAGCCGTAGGCTTGGATGAACGTCCCGTTATCAATGAAGAAATTGCGAAATCTATCGGCAAAGAAAATACCTTCGCGGTGGACTATACAGACCGGGAATCCTGTCGGGACGAAGTGTTGGATCTCTGCGGACAGGTGGGGTGGCGCCTGCGGCGGGAACATTTTTCCGGGCGGACCGTGACGCTGAAAGTGAAATTTGCTGATTTTCATACGATCACCCGCAGTGTGTCCAGTGACCGGCCCATCTGCTGGGATGAGGAAATTTTTTCTTTGGCGGAAAAACTGCTGCAAACTATAAACGTAAAACCGGGCGTACGCCTTTTGGGTGTTACGGTAAGCGGCTTAGACCGTCCCGAAGATACGCCGGTCCTGGGTTTTGCCGAAGATGAACGGCTGCGGGCGCGCAACCGGGCTGTCGATCAGCTGAAAAGCCGTTTTGGCGAATCGATTATTAAACGCGGCATTCTGAAATGAGTGAGAAAGTGCCCTATGCGGTGTTCAAAATTTTTTATATAGCACTGATTTTTCGGATAGCCAAAGTAATGACTATACTGTTTGGCAGAGTGTAGCTTTGCCTGCCTGGCGCCGCAGCCGGAAACCGATAGTTATCTGGTCCTGGAGGCGTCGGCAGAACGCCTGAGGATATCCTGTTATTTGCCGGATGGGACCCAAATCAATCAGACGGAAGTAAAAAAATAATTTGTGAAATAATTGAGAAATAATTAAGAAATGTGGCATGATGCCAATGCTGTATTGCGGAGATTGGCTCTCTGAGCGGGTCTCCGTACTTTTAAAATATAGTGGGACGTTTAAAATCCCTACTGGACAAAATATAACATACATGGTATAATCAAACCAGCAAAAGAGTGCTGAAGCAGGACAGCGCAAAGCAACGGCCCCGAAAATCATGTTTTTGCATAATAGTTTTATAAAAGAGGAGGTGCTACTATGTTAGAGCGGTTGATTAAAATTTTTACAAGCCTGAGCATTATTCCCATCGAATAATAAAATAAAAGAAGACGTTAACGAATAGAATCCTATCTGCGAGGTAAAAATGAATAACGACTTTGTAAAATAAAGGCACCCCTTTTAATAAATAAAGGGGTGCCTTTTGTATTGACCTTAATCATATTGGTAATAACAACGTATTATATTTTGTGGTATGAAGAATTACATCGGTTTGTTCCGCATAAATTAATTCATTTCATAAATTGCCCTGTTTATAGTTCAACATTGATCCATGGTATCTACTTGCCCATACGCGACTAAAACAGTGCCCTTAGGGGCGGAAAGCGCCGGGCAGATGTAGAGTATCACGCCGGTCTGCTCCGCATAATAGGTGGTGAGTACCTGTCCGAATATATCAGTAATCTGACCCAGGACCTGGCCTTCTTCCACAAAATCACCGCTGTGTATATGGTGGAGCCAGCAGCCGGTTTCCAAGGCTTCCAGGTACAGTACATTTTTGACGTCTCGGGGAACGTGGCGGCGGGGCTTCACCGGCAGACTGAACATTTTAAGCCGTCTGAGGATATTACGGATGTCGCCTTTATAAGCGTCAATGTCTTCCCGCAGGCAGAGACCCGCCCCGCCTCTTTCTATCAGGATGGAAGGAAGCCCCGTACTGGCGGCATAATTATAGGCTCCGCCTGTAGCCAGAGAGCGTACCATAAATTCCACGTCCAAAACTATCGCCATGGAACGTGACGCTTTTTCGACTTCCGGCGTGGGTTGCCCCGGGTAATAGACATAAGGCACCAGGCTTTCGTGAATATCGCCACTGTGCAGATCTACATAATAGTCCGCAATAGTAAAGAAATTGCTGCTGAGCAAATAGGCTGTTTTATCCGCCAATGTCCCAAGCGGGGTACCGGGAAACACACGGTTTAGATTTTTACCGTCTTCGGGCACAATAAACTCCCGCCGGGCCCAGAATCCCTGAATGTTTACCGGATGCATTAAAATAAGGCAGCCGGCGACATCCTCCGGAGACACATCGCGGCCTAACTCCATAGCCGCTGCAATGCCGGGATATTCTCCCCCGTGAATCCCGGCGGTGATCAGTAAAGTGGGGCCGTCCTCTTTTCCGTTAATGATGGTCACGGGAATACTGGTGCTTGTATCAGGAACCGGCAGACAGGTACGTAATTTACTGTTACGGCGAACCTGCATCCCGCAAATCGTCATATCGTGTGACATATGTTTCTCCTTTGGTTTAAGAATTGATGGGAAGGATTGATCATGACATGTATACTATTAACACAATTGTACTAAAATCCAACTTATTATAACATGAAGAAAAATTTTTAAAAATGCTTTTCTATATTATTGTAATCATATTACTGATAACTACAATGAATCTTATTGATAACTATTTTAAATAATGTTAAAATACAATAAATTATCAGATACGTTATACTAAAGATTTAAAAATAGAACTATGAGTTGGAGATGATGTATTTGACTAGAAGACAACTGCTGCTGCGTTTGGCCCAAATGGTTTTTGTCTTGTTAGGGATTAGTTTTATTACCTTTTGTCTGGTTATGTTATCCCCCGGAGATCCTGTGCGGCAGATGATAGCAGGTAACGAAGACATAATGGTAAGCCAGATGGAAATAGAGGCCTTGCGCCACGAACTCGGTTTGGATAAACCTTTTATTTTTCAATACCTTGACTGGTTAGTTCGCGTTCTTCACGGTAACTTCGGCTTCTCCTTTATGATGAAGAAGCCGGTTCTGGAAGCAATGTTGGAAACGCTGCCGGCTACCGTAATCTTAGCCGCGGCTTCTTCTTTGTTCATGTTAATTTTCTCCATTCCTTTGGGAATTTATACTGCCGTCCGGCAAAACACATGGTTTGATTATATAGTAAGGGCTTTTACGTTTATTGGCGTTTCTATTCCCAACTTTTGGATGGGACTTATGCTTTTGTGGATATTTGCTTTGAAACTGAGTATATTTCCGATTGTGGGGGGCGAAATTACAATTGAAAATTTAATTCTCCCTATGGTAACGCTTGGGGTGGTTATGACAGCCAAATACACCCGGCAGGTTCGTGCTGCCGTTTTAGAAGAACTAAATCAGGATTATGTGGTTGGCGCTCGTGCCAGAGGGATGTCAGAAACTCATATTCTCTGGAAAGAAGTGTTGCCGAATGCACTGTTGCCGCTGATTACTCTTTTTGGTCTGGCTTTTGGCTCCCTTTTGGGGGGCGCTGCTGTCGTAGAAATTGTTTTTTCCTGGCCGGGTTTGGGTTATACTGCGGTACAGGCAATTATCTATCGTGATTTTCAGACTGTACAGGCCATTGTTCTTTGGATTGCGTTTATGTATATGATGATTAATTTAATTGTCGATTTGTCTTACACTTACTTTGACCCTAGATTAAGAAAGGCAGGAAGATAAGACATGGAGAATTTACTAAGGGGCTTTCAGGAAAATAAGGCATTTCGAATTTCGACATTACTCGTACTTATCTTAGTAATTGTTGCAGTTTCCGCACCTTTGATTGCGCCCTATGATCCACTGGATGCAATTATGAAAGATGCTAATATGGAACCGTCCGCGGCACATCTGTTTGGTACTGACAAGTTGGGGCGTGATGTATTAAGCCGCATTCTATACGGCGCCAGCTACTCGTTATCCAGTGTTCTGATTTTAGTTTCTGCAATTTTTATAGTAGGAACGACATTGGGGGTATTAGCCGGTTATTTTGGCGGGAAAGTAGATATCATTATTATGCGGATTGCTGATATGATGATTTCTTTTCCGGGGATGATTTTAGCTATTGCGATAGCAGGGATTATGGGCGGCAGTTTAGTTAATGCTATGATTGCGCTTCTGGTTGTAACCTGGACTAAATATGCCCGCCTGGCGCGGAGTATGGTGTTAAAAGTTAAAAAACGGGATTTTGTGGAGGCGGCTGTGGTAAATGGAGGAACGCCGATTCATATTTTGTGGACGCATATTGTCCCCAATATCTTGCCTTTGATGGTGATTACGGCCGCAGCGGATATCGGGGCGATGATGATGGAACTGGCAGGTTTGTCGTTTTTGGGATTTGGCAGTCAGCCGCCTGCTCCTGAATGGGGCTTAATGTTAAATGAAGGCAGAATACAACTGCAGACGGCTCCCTGGCTTATGTTTTTCCCCGGGCTTGCGATTTTTCTTACCGTAGTTATATTTAATTTATGGGGTGACGCCTTGCGGGATGTGCTGGATCCTCGCCACGAAATGTAAGACAGGCTTATTTTTCGTGCAAGACGCTGTTCATAAAACGACTGTGTGAAAGATTTATGGAAACTTTTTGTAATGCTGTTTTGTTTTCCCGTTGTCCATGGATGAGGAATCTTTCAACGCGGTTTTGGGGTGGTTTTACGTTTCAATCGTTGTATAAATTATAAAAAAGAAAGGAAGCGAGTAGTTTATGAAGAAATGGCAAAAAGGTGCGGCTGTGGCTCTGGTGGCTTTAATGGCTGCGGCGGCAGCAGGTTGCGGTGGAGGCGATAAAAAGGCTTCCGGTCCGAAAGATACCTTAAAGGTGGGCATTACCAATTTTGCAGACAGTTTGGAAACGACGGACAACTATTTTGGCTGGCAGGTAATGCGCTATGCTGTTGGTGAAAGTTTGGTCCGCTTCGATGAAAAAATGAACGCAAAACCCTGGGTAGCGGAGAGTTGGAAGGTCTCTGATGATAAAATGTCCTGGACCTTTAAGATTCGCGATATTAAATTCTCCAATGGGAACAAGGTGACCGGTGAAGCGGTAAAAAAATCCATCGAACGTACCTTTAAGAAATCGACTCGGGCAAAATCAATGTTTGAGTATGATTCTATTACTGCCAATGGTCAGGAAGTAACGATTAAAACGAAAAAACCGGTGGCAGTTTTGCCCGGTTTATTAGGCGACCCTCTGTTTATTATTGTCGACGTGACGGAAGATGGGAAACGCGATTTCGCGAAACAGGGACCTGTTTGCACCGGTCCGTATGTAGTAAAAACATTTACCAAAGCAAAATGCGAATTAGAAGCAAACGCTAATTACTGGGATGGTAAGGTGCCTTTTAAAAACATGGTTATTAATACGATTGACGATCCCAATACCCGCGCTATGGCTTTGCAGAAAGGCGAAGTTGATGTTGCTGTTAACATCGCTTCCGGAGATTTGGATTTGTTTAAAGATACTAAGAAATTTACGGTTAGCAGCATCGCTTCCCTGCGCTCCGTACTGGCACGTATGAATGTACACAAAGAGCGGCCTTTAAGTGATCTGAAAGTCCGTCAGGCCCTGATTCGCTCTTTGGATCGGGAAACCTATGCAAAAGTCTTATTAAAAGGTACCTTCTTACCCGGCGGCCCTATGATTCCTCCGTCTGCTGATTTTGGCTTTGATGAATTAATGAAGATGGACCAGGATCAGTATAATGTAGAAAGCGCTAAGAAACTGTTGGCGGAAGCCGGGTGGAAAGACACCAATGGTGATGGTTTTGTAGATAAAAACGGGAAAAATCTGGAATTAGATTTTGTTTTCTACAGTGGACGTGCCGAACTGCCTTTATATGCAGAAGCCACACAGTCGGATGCGAAAAAAGTAGGCATCAAAGTTAATTTGAAAAATGTAGACTATAATGTCTTAGATGGTATTGGTACCCGGGGTGAATACGATTTATTAATTTCTAATATATTAACCGAACCTGCCGGAGATCCGGAATATTTCCTTAATATGTACTGGAAGACGAATGATCCACAAAATGGTTCCGGCTATAGCAATCCCGAATATGATGCACTTTCTGACAAGTTAGCTATGGAATTTGATCCGGCGAAGCGCAGAGAGATTGTGATTGATATGCAAAAGATTGTAATGAAAGATTCCGGGGCTCTGATTTTTGGCTATCCGCAAACTAACATGGTAAGCAATAAAACCGTAAAAAATGCGAATATTATGCCTTGTGATTATTACTGGATTACGAAAGAAATTGCTCCCGCACAATAATTTTGAACAACCTTTTCTAAGACGAACACATTGTATAAGCGCAACCGGGCGGTTTTTCGCCGCCCGGTTATTTAAAAGAGGGCATATTGATGTTACTTGAAGTTAACAACCTGGACATTAGCTATGGCTCCCGACTGACAGTTTCCGGTGTAAGTTTTACATTGGAACAGGGGAGAATCCTTTCAATTGTTGGGGAAAGCGGCAGTGGAAAAACCACAGTAATTCGTGCGATTATGGGATGTCTGCCCGGTGCAGGGCGTGTCAGCGGCGGCAGCATTGTTTATGATGGGAAGGATGTGCTGAAAAATACCCCTGATGAGTGGCGCAGTATGAGTGGCAGAGAAATGTCTATGATTTTTCAGGATAGTGGAAATATGATCAATCCGATTCGGCGGATTGGCAGCCAATTTATTGATTATATTCAGACACATGCTCCTGAAAAATCGAAAGAAGAAGCCTACGGGATGGCTGTTGCTATGTTGGGAAACATGCGCTTGCCCAATCCGGAAAATGTCATGCAAAGTTACTCCTTTGAACTTTCCGGTGGGATGCGGCAAAGGGTTGGTATCGCTATGGCGATGACTTTTAGTCCCAGGCTTTTGCTGGCAGATGAACCGACCAGTGCCCTGGATGTGACCACACAGGCACAGATCATTCGTCAGATTGTAGATGTGCGCAATGAATATGGCGTAGCAGTAATTATCGTAACTCATAATCTGGGTGTGGCTTCCTATATGTCTAATCAGATCATGGTAATGAAAGATGGTCGTATGGTTGAGTACGGACCAAGAGAAACAGTGATCGGTAATCCGCAGCATGAATATACCAGGCAATTATTAGCGGCTGTGCCGGTTATCGGAGGGAAGTGCTATTATGCCTGAACCAACATTTGAACGTCGGCCTGTTATAATGGAAATCAAAAATCTGACGAAAAGATTCGTTGTAGACGAAAATCGTTTTTTAACTGCTTGTGATAACATAAATTTAAAAGTCTATGAGGGGCAAACTTTAGGAGTCATTGGGGAATCAGGCTGCGGTAAAAGCACGTTGGTTCGCACGATTTTACAGATTCATCCTTCTACTGCCGGGGAAGTACTGTTTGAAGGGAAGGATATTTTACAGTCTGAAGGAGAAGAAGAACGACAGAACCGTCGTAAAATTCAAATGGTATTTCAGGATCCTACTGCGGCATTTAATCCTAAAATGCGAGTTCGGGATATTGTGACAGAGCCTCTGAAAAATTATGGTTTATTAAAAAAAGAAGAGGTGGATTCAAAAGCTGCAGAACTTTTGGAAATGGTCGAATTACCTGCTGATTTTAAAGACCGTTATCCACATAGTATGTCAGGCGGACAAAGACAGCGTCTGGGAATTGCCCGGGCTTTAGCGTTGGAACCAAAGGTCATTATTTGTGACGAAGCAACTTCTGCGTTGGATGTTTCTGTACAGGAAACTGTCTGCGAACTATTGGTAAAGCTCCAGAAAGAAAAAAATATTTCATACCTGTTTATTGCACATGATTTGGGTTTGGTGGATTTAATGTGTCATCAGGTAGCGGTTATGTACCTGGGCACTGTGGTAGAATGGCTTGAGAAAGGTCGTATTGCCTGCCACTGCAAACACCCTTATACCAGAGCTTTAATGAAGTCTGTATTTAAAGTAGATTTTGGCCCGGGTGAAAAAATCGAAGTGTTACCCGGCGATGTACCCAGTCCGTTGGATTTGCCTACGGGATGCCCTTTCCAGGGAAGATGCGAAGATTGTCAGCCGATTTGCTTAAAGGAAAAGCCGGCGTTGAAGGAATTGGAAACCGGGCATTGGGTAGCTTGTCATATGATAAAGTAAATTATTTTATTCGTTTGGATGATTTTTTATTTGTACAATAGGGCGTTAATTGCGATATAGGTTGCAGTTGCCCGACAAAGATAAAAGAAATAAAAAGAATGAATACATTGATAATGCAAAAATAAAAAGCGATCCCTTATTTTAAGAGGGAGCGCTTTTTCAGTGGCAAGGAGAAAATTACTTTTTGACCCGGGAGATTACTTCAAAATTAAAGTTTTAGAAATGGCTTGCTTTCCGTATTATTTCCGGAAGAAGTACTAATAAGGTTGTTGACAAAGGAAGTAGATAGTGTTATCATAACAGTTGAACAATGGTTCAATTATACATAAGAAAAAAAGAAGTGGAATTCATCAAAACTCTCAGGCAATAAAGCAACTTGATAAAGCAGTTGAAAACCTTGCCTGCCCCCTTTGTTTGAGCAGGATGGATGGTGTATGAAGGAGGATAGCATAATGGATGAAATAAAAGATTTGGAGGATTTTCGTAAAAACGCAGAAGACTCAGACTTTCAGCCGGTTCATATGGAAAATGAAGAAGTACGGATGCAGAAGGAAGTAACTTTCGGCGAAGCTGTGCCTCAGGAAATGCCACATGATCATACACATGGGGAAGGACACGTGCCGCCTCATACGCATGGTGATTCGTGTTCCTGCGACCATGAGCACCACCATGAACACAATCACGAACACTGCCATGAGCACAATCACGAACACAGCCACGAACATCATCATAACCATGAGCACGAGCATGAGCATGAGCAGGAACACAATCATGAGCATGCGGTACCGTACATTCACAGCCATACGCATACTCAGTTTCATCATGTGGAAGGGCACCCGGAAAATTGTGAATGCGAACGTTGCCATCCCCATGAGGAATATTGTGGTGTTTGCGGCGAAAGCCTGGCCCACTGCCATTGCGTGATGCCGGATGCGACGAATATTAAAAAAGTATATATTTTACAAAATCTGGAATGCAGCATCTGTGCTGCTAAAATGGAATATAAAATTAAGCAGCTGCCTACCGTAAGTTACGCCAGCGTCAGTGCCCTGACACAACAACTGCGTATTTCCGCTAAAGATCCGGATCGCCTTGTTCCTCTGATTCAGGCAATTGTAACGGAAATAGATTCGTCTGTCAGAGTAATACCGCGTGATACCAAGCCGGGTATGGCGGGCAAATATCGTATTTACGATATCGAAGGTTTGGATTGCGCCGGCTGCGCTGCGAAGGTGGAAGACGCTATTGCTGCGCTGCCGGAAGTTAAAGAGGCGGTATTGGTCTATGCGACAGGGCAACTGCGTATTGCTTCTGATAACTTCACAGGGCTTACCGAAAAAATGCAACAGGCCGCTGATCAGGTTGAAGAAGGGGTTGCCATTATAGCCAGAGAAGGCGCGTCTGCCAAAATGCGTACTTATGAAGTGCGCAACCTGAATTGCGCAGTCTGTGCCAACCGGATCGAGGATGCGATCAACGACCTGCCGGAAGTGGAGGAAGCAGTGTTAACCTATGCGACAGGCCTGCTTCGTGTCAAGGCTCGCAGCTATGACGGTTTATTGGAGAAACTGCAAAACACCGCTGACGGGATTGAGGAAGGCCTGCTTCTTGTTGAGCGCTCTGAAAAACCGGTAAAGGCTGCGCCGGGAAAGGGAGAAGAAAGCTCCTTTGCGCTTACTGCCGATCAGCAGGAGCTGCTGGAAGTCGTTTTTGGCGGCGCGATCTTTATTGCGGCAGAATGGCTGGGCCTGATTCCTCAGGAATATCATCTTTACGCGCTGATTGCTTCCTATGCGATTTTGGGCTGGCGAATTTTGGGCACGGCGTTTCGTAATATGTTAAAAGGCGAGTTTTTTGATGAAAACTTCCTGATGACAGTGGCTACGTTAGGGGCCTTTGCGATACAGGCGTGGGAAGAAGCGGTTGGGGTAATTTTCTTTTACCGGATCGGGGAATGGCTTCAGGATAAAGCGGCCGAACGCAGTCGTCGGCAGATCATGGAAGCGGCCGATATGCGGCCGGAAGTAGTGAATCTGTTGATCGGAGAAGAAGTGCGGGTGATCCCTTCTGAAGAAGCCCGTGTGGGAGATATTTTGCTGGTACGGGCAGGGGACCGCATCCCTTTGGACGGGGTCGTCATTGATGGGGAGAGTCTGTTGGACACATCTCCGATTACCGGGGAGCCGGTTCCTGTACGCAAAAAATATGGTGACGAAGTGTTATCCGGCTGCGTGAATACATCTGCCATGCTCAAGATACGCGTAGAAAAAGAGTTACAGGAATCTATGGTCAGTAAAATTCTGGATTCTGTAGAAAATGCGGCAGCGAATAAACCGCATATTGACCGGTTTATTACCCGTTTTGCCCGTCGCTATACGCCCATCGTGGTGGCGTTGGCGATTGCTGTAGCGGTGATTCCTTCTTTGTTGACAGGAAACTGGAACTATTGGGTTTATACGGCCTTGACATTTTTAGTGATCAGTTGCCCCTGTGCCCTGGTATTAAGTGTTCCTCTTGCCTTCTTTGCCGGCATCGGGGCGGGGTCCAGGCTGGGCATTCTGTTTAAGGGCGGCAACGCAATGGAATTGCTTAAACATGTGTCTGCTGTGGTTATGGATAAAACCGGTACCGTGACGAAGGGCAATTTTGTCTTGCAAAAAGTGACGGCGATGGCAAATGTCTCACCGGATGAAATATTGCAACTTACGGCAGGCGCAGAACAGGCTTCCACCCATCCCATCGCCTTAAGCATTGTCGCCGCAGCCCGGGAAAAAGGGCTGAGTCTGCCGCATCCTGATTATTTTGAAGAGATTGCCGGTGCCGGGTTGGCAGCTCATTTTGGCAACGATCTTCTGCTTGTCGGCAACACCAGGTTACTGAATCGTTATCAGGTCCGTTATGAAGGGTATCAGGCGGCACATAGCGGCAGTGAAGTACTGGTGGCCCGTAACGGAGTTTTTCTGGGTACCTTGCTGATCAATGATACGCTAAAGGATGATGCAATAGAAGCAATTGCTGCGCTGAAGAAGGAAGGTCTGGCTGCCGTCATGCTTACGGGAGATACACAGCAGGAGGCCACGGCCATGGCGAAGGCGGCAGGGATCCAGGAAGTGCTGGCGGAGCTTTTGCCGCAGGACAAGCTGCGGGAAATGAACGCTCTGCGTAACAAATATGGCGGCGTGATGTTTGTGGGCGATGGCATTAACGATGCCCCGGTTCTGGCAGGCGCTGATGTGGGCGCCGCCATGGGCAGCGGAGCGGATGCGGCGATTGAAGCGGCGGATGTAGTATTTATGAATTCGGAGATGTCCTCCATTCCCAAGGCTATTGCCATTGCCAGGACGGTAACACATGTGGCCTGGCAAAATGTAGTTTTTGCTTTGGTCGTTAAAATTATCATCATGGCGGCCGGTATTTTTGGCTACGCATCCATGTGGGCGGCAGTTTTTGCCGATACAGGTGTTTCTGTGATCTGCGTCTTAAATGCCTGTCGTATCCTGTACAAGAAATTTTAAGTTATCCCAACCTATCTTACTATCTCTATAAGAGTAAAAAGTAAATGCACCGTTCCGTGTAAGACTGCAACACATGGAACGGTGTATTTTTAAATAGCCAAGTAGTAGTTAATACATGGTGAATAGAGTTAGATCTATGAGCTTATATCACATCAGTCATCTTCATATTTGTCCGGGAAGAAAAGCTTCAAGGTATCTATATCGGGTTCTTTGCCGAGAGAATTGCCGATAAAGAAGAAAATAAGAGAAGAGGCGATGCCGATCACAATCTGGTGCAGCGAGAATATGCGGATACCCAGGGCCATGGTGGTACAATAAGCGACGACGCCGCCAAACATAGCCCAAAGTGCGCCGGTTCCGTTGGCTTTCGGCCAGAAAAGACCGAAAATCATAACCCAGAAAAAGGCTGTTTCCAGACCGCCGAAAGCAAACATATTAATTTTCCAGATGACAGAAGGCGGGGCGATGGCAATCAGATAGATGCCCGTACCAAGAAGAGTGGTAGCGGCCATGCTGAAACGCTGGATCCCCCGGTTGCTCAGTCCCTTGCCGTTCTTTTTCAGCGTTTGCATATACACGTCTTTAATGATGGAAGAAGAAGCGGTCAGTAAAAGGGACGATACAGTCGAGATCGTGGCAGCCACAGGACCGATAATGGTAACGCCGGCCCAAAAAGGCCCCATCACACTGATGATCGTACGGGGGGTAATATTATCTACGCTGCCTCCATAAGCGGCTAAAGAAGGATTGGTCAGGATGCCTTTGCTCAATACGCCCACCCAGGTGGCGATCAAGGTCATGGCGCCAATCACGATGGTGCCGATGATAATGGCATTGCGCAAAGCCCGGGTATCTTTAAAGCTGATACTGCGGACAACAGACTGGGGCAGGGCCAGCGTGCAGACGCCTACCAACAGCCACTGGCTGATATATAAAGAGATGGGCATTTTGCCCCGGGACAGTGGTTCCAGCATGGCCGGGTCATGGGTACGGATGTGTTCCATAATGGCGCCGTAACCGCCGGCTTTGTCCAACATGGAATAAAATAAAAGGCTCATGCCGGCAATCATGGCTATGGCACAAATGGCGTCGGTAATGGCAACGCCTTTAAAACCGCCAATCGTGGTATAAATCACCACAATCAGACCGAAGAGCGAAAGGCCGGTAATGTAAGAAAACCCGGTAACCGCTTCAAAGAGCTTGGCGGCGCCTACAAACTGTGCCACCATGGTAGCGCAGAAAAACGCAACAATGAAGATAGCGGCAATATTGGCCAACGTATCGGATTTATAACGGGCACGAATGATGTCGATTACCGTTACTGCATCAATATCCTTTGCAATCAGGGAGATTTTTTTACCGAACACGCCCATAACTAAAAAGATAACGACAACCTGCACAATAGCCATATACAGCCAGCCGTACCCGATCTGCCAGGCTACGCCGGGGCCGCCGACAAACGTCGAGACACTGGAATAAGTGGCGACCGTGGTCATTGCCAATACGAAACCGCCCAGCGTACGTCCGCCGATAAAGTAATCTTTCGCGAAGTTAAGGGACCGAGCTTCCGCGGAAGCTTTTTGTACCCGGTAGCTGACATATAATAAAAAAATCAGAAACACAATGACAGGGGCTAAACCGATAAAGCGATCCATTATTTATCCCCTCCTTCGTTGTCTGCAGATTCTCTTGTTTCCACGTCCTGAATCACGTACTCTGCCAGCCAGAAAGCTACTGCCACAGAAAAAAGCCAGGTGCCGATACAGCCGCCGATGACCCAGACCGGGGTATCCCAGAGAATAAGATCGGAACCGGACAGACCGAACCCGGCTAAGATCCAGAAAAGAATGACGGCAACTGTGGCGTAACAGGTGTATTTGGCCTCCCGGTTCGCCTGCCTGAACTGTTCGCTGCGTTTCATAAGGTGCTGCGCCTCCCCGTATTTTATATTTTGTCTTTCAGGTACATCATTTTGTTCCTTAAGTATAACATAAGGCAAAGTCATGTACTACCTTTTTCCACATTTCCTCAAAACAGGGTTCACAAAAAGAAACAGCAGGATGTGTTATAATAAAAATAGCGAAGTTATGATTGAGACGGAACTGCAACACAGGGGAAAAATGATTCCGGAGGATAAAGCCGTGAAAGCGGAAGATTTGAACCGGGCGGCCTGCCGGGTTTCAGGGATTATTCGGGAAGCAGCCGCACATAAAAAACTGTCTGATTTGAGAAAGCAGGAAATAAGATGAGTGTAGATTTTACCCACTTACATGTACATACCCAATACAGTCTGTTGGATGGGGCCTCCAAGCCGAAGGAACTGTTGCAGCGGGCTATGGAACTGGATATGGATTCCATTGCCGTGACCGACCACGGGAATATGTATGGTGTGATCGATATGTATAAAACGGCCCGGTCCCTTAGCAAAGAGGCTGCCAAAGAAGGCCGTCCCGGCATTAAAGTGATTTTCGGCTGTGAATGCTATGTCGCGCCGGAAAGCCGTTTTGACCGCATAGATAAACAGCCCCGTTACCACTTGATCCTGCTGGCGGAAAATAACGAAGGGTACCAAAACCTGGCGCACCTGGTTTCGTTGGGCTTTATTGAGGGCTTTTACCGTAAACCGCGCATTGATAAGGCTATCCTGCGTCAGTACAGTAAAGGAATCATCGCTTTAAGCGCCTGCATACAGGGGGAAATTCCCCACCTTATTTTGCAGCGGAATCTGGAAGGCGCGGAACGGGCGTTACAGGAATATATTGAGATTTTTGGCAAAAATAATTTCTTCCTGGAAATGCAGAATCATGACCTGCCGGAAGAGCAGACCGTGAATCTGGAACTGCGCCGTCTGGCAAAGCAATATGGCGTGGGTCTGGTGGTGACGAATGATATCCACTACGTCCGCAAAGAGGATGCCTCGGCGCAGGACGTGCTGCTGTGCATTCAGACCAATAAAACGGTCAACGATCCCGACCGGATGAAATTTAATAACGACGGTTATTATTGTAAAAGCTATGAAGAAATGCTGGCGCTGTTTCCCGGTGAAGAAGAAGCGCTGCATAATACCCATTTGATTGCCGAACGCTGTAATGTGGATTTTACCTTTGGACAGCTCCTTTTGCCGCAATTTCCCATTCCGGCACAGTATCATGAGGATGCCGATGCTTATGTGCGGGCCTTATGCGAAGCGGAGATCCCGGGGCGCTATGGCAAAGAATTGGACTCTTTGGCAGCGGAAGCGCAAACACAAAAAAGGGAGACCATTCAGAAACGACTGGATTATGAGCTGGGAATCATCAAAACAATGGGCTATGCCGCCTACTTTCTGATCGTCTGGGATTTTATCCACTATTGCCGCAGTCATACCGATGCCCAAGGTACTCCTGACCCCATTCCGGTAGGTCCGGGACGGGGCAGCGCAGCCGGTTCTATCGTAGCTTATCTGCTGCATATTACTAATATTGATCCTTTAAAATTTGATTTGCTGTTTGAACGTTTCCTGAACCCGGAGCGGGTCAGCATGCCGGATATTGATACCGACTTTTGCTATCGGCGCCGGGGCGAGGTTTTGGATTATGTGATCCGGAAATACGGCGCGGATCATGTGTCCCTCATCATCACGTTCGGAACCCTGCAAGCCCGGGCGGCTGTGCGGGATGCGGGGCGGGCCCTGGGGATCAGCCTGCCCAAAACGGACCGGGTGGCCAAAGCCGTGCCGCGGGAACTGGGCATCACGCTGGATAAAGCCTTGCAGTCAAAAGAATTGCGGGCGATGTATGAGGACGACCCGGAAGTAAAAAAACTGATTGACATTGCCAAAAGTGTGGAAGGTTTACCGCGCAACAGCGGGACCCATGCTGCCGGCGTGGTAATTGCGCCCTGCCCGCTGATCGACCTGGTGCCCCTTCAACTGGACGAAGCCGCAGACGCGGAGACCGGTATCAGTCAGGAACGCATGATCACGACCCAGTTTGACAAAAATCAGGTAGAAGAGCTGGGCCTTTTAAAAATGGATTTTCTGGGCCTGCGCACGCTGACGGTAATGGCGGACGCAGTTAAATTTATCAAAGAAAGCACCGGAGAAACCGTAGATTTAGACACAATACCTCTGGAAGATGAAGCTGTAAGTAAAATGCTTTGCGCCGGTGATACCCAGGGCGTATTTCAGCTGGAAAGCGCCGGCATGACGCGCTTGGTTGAACGACTGGCACCGCAGAATATGCAGGATCTGGTGCCTTTGGTCGCCTTATACCGTCCTGGCCCTTTGGACGCGGGTATGGCGGATAATTTCATTGAAGGACGCAGACAACACCATTCCGTCACCAGCATTCATCCGTTATTGAACTCGATTTTAGCGGATACCTACGGAGTGGTACTCTATCAGGAACAGGTCATGCAAACGGCCTCCATTCTGGCGGGTTTCACCTTAGGTGAAGCGGATATTCTGCGCCGCGCCATGGGGAAGAAAAAGGTTAAAGACCTGATCGCCATGAAAAGCCGCTTTGTAGAAGGCGCACAGCGTCTGAATGACGTGCCGCCGGAAAAAAGTGAAGAAATTTTTGAGATCCTGTTGAAATTTGCCGGCTATGGTTTTAATAAATCCCATTCTGTCGCCTATGGCCTGGTGGCTTACCAGACCGCTTATTTGAAAGCTCATTGGCCGGCGGAATTTTTTGCGGCGCTGATTACCAGTGTGATTGGAGATCCGGATAAGATGAGCTGGTATATCACCGTTTGCCGGGAACGGGGCATCCGGGTTTTGCCGCCGGATGTGAACGCCAGTGAAACCGGCTTTTCCGTGGAACAGGGTGCCATCCGGTTTGGTCTGATTGGTATTAAAAGCGTAGGCGAAGGCGCTGTCCAGGAGATTGTCCAGGCCAGAAAAAAAGAAGGCCCCTTTAAAGACATTGGCGATTTTTGCCGACGGGTCAATTATCATATGCTCAATCGCCGCTTACTGGAAAACCTGATCAAGTGCGGCGCTATGGATTCTTTGGGAGCCAAACGCTCGCAGCTTCTGGCGGTGTATGAAAATGCATTGGAAGTAGGGGTCCGCCAGCAAAAAGACTACGACAGCGGACAGATCGGGCTTTTTGGCGATGACAGCTTTGCCGAGGTGAATACCATCGCTCTGCCGCAACTGGAGGAAATGAATCGATCCCTGCTGTTGAAAAATGAAAAGGAATTGATCGGCTTTTATGTAACCGGGCATCCGCTGGACGGCTATCGGGAGGCGTTGAAAAGTCTGACTCCCATGTATACGCTGACCGGAGAAAATCCCGCGGTACGGGACGGCGCATTTGTGACCGTAGGTGGCATTATCAGTCTTTGCGACATCAAAGTGACTAAAAAAGGCGATTCCATGGCTGTTCTGCTGTTGGAAGATTTCGGCGCAAAGCTGGAAGTAGTAGTGTTCCCCCAGGCTTACGGAGGGTGTGCCGGTCTGTTGGCGGAAGACCGGATTATCGCCGTGGAAGGGCGCTATAATGTAGATGAAAGAGGCGCTAAGATCATTGCGTCGCAGATTGTGCCCCTGGAAGAAGGGCAACCTGCCCCTGCCTTTTCTCCAAGAAAGAACGGTAATGGAGTGTTTCGCCGCGGAACCGCGACGAATTGGATGCAGGAGACACAGGCAACTTATGTGGCCGAAGGTGATACGCCTGATGCCGCCCTTAATATAGCGTCTGGCGCTGCGTCTATATCGGCTTCTGCTTCCGCTACGGCACTGAATGAATCTAAAGGCGCTGCCGGACACGGTACCGATTCGGAAGGACATGTGCAGGTCCCCATCAGCGCGGTGATAGAACTGATCATCGCGCCGGAAAAGGAAAACGAGACCATAACCAATCAGCTGGTGGCCATTTTACAAAAGCACAGAGGCAGTACCATGGTCTTTTTAAAGCTCATGGGGGCCCGGCGGAGGATACGACTGGATCCGAGGTATTATGTAGACGGACAGGATACGTCTTTACAGGATGAACTGGCGGAATTATTGGGCCCGGGCACTTTCCGCGTGCGGGAGATATAAGCGGATGTGGTTGTTTTTGTGTTGCGCTGAATTTTTGGTAAACGCATGTTGCAGTATTTAACTTGTCACAAGTAAGATTTTTTCTTCTTTTCAATAATATATACCCATTTTATAATTAAATTGAAAAATAATAAAATTGACGAATAAAATGCGCTAAAAAGAAAATTTCAAAGTCTTTTTCCACCTTATTCAAAGGTGGCAATGATAGAGAAAAAGTTTTTGCAGGAGGTGTATTGTAATGGCAAAAAAAGAGATCCTTGTAGGGTATGGTGTGGACATTGATGCTGTAGCAGGTTGGCTTGGATCCTACGGCGGCGAAGATTCTCCCGATGATATTTCCCGTGGTTTATTTGCTGGCGAAGTAGGGGTTCCTCGCTTGCTGAAGTTGTTTGCTAAAAATAATATCAAGGCTACTTGGTTTGCACCGGGGCACTCTATCGAAACATTCCCTGAATCTATGAAAATGATTGTTGAGGCCGGGCATGAGATCGGAGCCCACGGGTACTCCCACGAAAATCCGATTGCAATGACACCGCAACAAGAAGAAGATGTGCTGAAAAAATCTATCGAACTGATTACCAAATTAACGGGAAAAGGCCCGACCGGGTATGTTGCACCTTGGTGGGAATTTTCTAATGTAACCGATAAACTGCTCAAAAAATATGGTATTAAATACGACCATTCGCTGATGCATCATGATTGCATGCCTTATTATGTTCGTATAGGAGACAGCTGGACTAAAATTGATTATTCCGCTCCTGCGGCAACTTGGATGAAACCGTTGGTACGTGGCGAAGAAACTGATTTGGTAGAAATTCCTGCTAACTGGGATCTGGACGACCTTCCGCCGCTGATGTTTATTAAGAAATCTCCTAATAGCTTTGGCTTCCACAATCCGAAAGATATTTTTGGTATGTGGGAAGATTCTTTTGACTATGTGTATGATAACTATGATTTTGCGGTATTCCCCATGACTGTTCATCCTGATGTTTCTGGTCGTATTAAGTGCTTAAATTGCCATCAGCACCTGATTGACCATATTAATTCTTATGAAGGAGTGCGGTGGTGTACGCTTAATGAAATGGCAGAAGCGTTTATTGAAAGATTTCCGCGGAAGAAATAAATACAATATGTAATTCCATCATATGGGCTGCAGTCTGACCTGTGACTTATATGTACAGAGGCATGCAGCGAAAGCTGTGTGCCTCTTTTACCTTTATATATTGGGCAGGATAGCAAAATAAGTAAAACAAAGCAAAACAAAATCTGAAAATTAAAAGAAATTTTTGTTTAAGAAAAGGGAAGGAGAGGCAGGATATGTGTATATTGTGCGGGGAAATGATTATGACGGTTCATTGGACGGATCAGCCTCTTCATGATGATGATTATCGAAAAAAGAAACAGATTGTTTCTGGCGAATTGCAGCGTGAAAGAAGAAGGCTGCGTCTTAGAAGGGTCGCAATTGCTGGTAAAATTTTAGAATATTATGGGTTGAAGCTATCCGAATGGAATGGAAGTCGTTACCTCCTTTCAGATAAAAAGGGAGTCATGAGGGTTGTATATGATGTAGGGGCTATGTGGCAAGCAGCTACTGAAATGTGCCATAAACAGCTAGATCCGCTGGATCCTGAATTTTTGAACTATTTGCAATTAAAGGGGACGTATGCAAAATGAAGGAAGGAGATGGCAGATATCCGGTTACGATAGTGACAGGTTTTTTGGGAAGCGGAAAAACGACGGTATTATCCAATGTTTTGCGCAGTAAAGAATATTGTAATGCAGCTGTCATTATTAATGAGTATGGACAGGCAGGGTTAGATCACAGGCTAATACGTCGGGTTCAGGAAAAAACAAGATTGTTAAGTGGCGGCTGCATTTGCTGTAATATGCGCGACGACTTGCTGAAAGAAATTAAAGAAATATTGAATGAAGCAGAGCGGGGAGAAATCAAGATGGACAGGATCGTAATTGAGACTACCGGTCTTGCTGATCCTGCGCCAATCCTTTTTTCTATTCTTATGGATCCACTTCTTACAAATCGATTTTACGTTGAGGGCGTGGTTTGTTGCTTAGATGCAGCGAATGGAGAATTGCACCTGCAAAACCACCCCGAATCTGTGAAGCAGATTGTAGCTGCAGATATCGTTATTATTACCAAAACAGACCTTGTGGAGAGTCATACTGTACAGGAAATGCGAAGTCGTTTGCGCCAACTTAACCCTGCGGCAGTAGTTGCAGAAGCAGCAGAAGGGAAAATTGATCCACATATCGTATTTGCACCGGAGCATAACCAAATAGAAACACGCCAGACACAACTGGAGAAAATTCAAGAGCATCTCACCAATGATAAACCGGGTCATGATAGAGAAGTATGCTCTATGTCCATTATGTTTAAGGAACCGCTGGATTGGACTGCGTTTGGCTTATGGTTAAGTATGTTGTTGTATGCACATGGAGAAAAGATGCTGCGAGTTAAAGGGATTGTTGATGTGGGAGAACGTGGCCCGGTTGTTATTAACGGCGTACAGCATATTATCCACCCGCCGCATCATCTGGAAGATTGGCGTGGGGAGGAACAGAAGAATTCCCAAATTGTTTTCATCATGAAAGGAATCAAGCCATATCAGGTAATGGATTCCTTGTTAGCGTTTCAAAATATACTGGGCTCTGCGCCATTGATTCAGGAAATTAATATGGATCCGTATACTAAGAAAAATCGATGAACGAGATGATAAAATAAAAATAAAAGTAGCAGCAATTCAGATGAATTGTATATTGGGCAACGTGGAAGCAAATCTGCTATGAAATAAATCTGGAGGAATGTGCCAAAGCCCGCAGAACGGTTCCTTATTTGCGCGATTTGAATAAATCTTTGCTTAAAGAGGAATGGGCAAAAATATAAATATGATGCTTATACATGAAAAGGATGCAGTAGAAGGAATCTTTGTCCATATCTATTGCATCCTTTTTGTTGTTCTATAAACATTGAAAAAATTAGAAAAATCAACCAATTAAATCCATCTGCCGATTCATCTTCTCTGTTAAAGAGAGGAAATCTGCTACTTCCGGGCTTGGATTATGGCGGTAACCGATACCCAGTTCAATCGTGATATCCCAATCTGCCGGAATACTGATAAGCCCCGGATAACTTTGTGTAGTGTAAAGTAATACTACCGCGTTTTCTAATAAACATTTGGTTATCAGGGAACTGTCATAACTGTTTATGTCCACTATTTTTATATCCGGTTCATATTTGTTAAGATATAAGCGTAATAAGTCCTCTGATTTCCCAATGCCCTGTTTGTACATGAATAAGGTGCGTCCGCGCAAATCTGCATAAGTCAGAGATTTTTTTTTAGATAACGGGTTACCTTGTGCTATGCCTATATGTTGTTTCACTTTTTGTAAAGGTAAAAAGCAAAGATCGTCGACGGTATGATAATAGTTCATCATATTTTCTGTCATAATATCAAAAGAATGTTCTTTGAATAAAGAAAAATAATGCTCCAACGGATAATCTAAAAAGTGTAGTTTTACGTTGGGATATAGTTTGTGATATTCATAACAAATCTTTGGCAATGTGCTTCCTGGCAGATTAGGCAGTGAGCCTATGCGGATTGAGTGAATGCCGGAAGCTGCTTCATGACAACGTCTAATCATAGCATTGTACGAATGGACCATTCTAAGAGAATTGTTCAGATACATCCTTCCTGCGACAGTAAGGGTGGTTCCATGGTTTGTCCGTTTAAATAAAGAAAAACCAAGCTGTTTTTCCAGCACCCGAATTTGGGACATCAATGCTTGTCGTGACACAAACAGGCAATCTGCTGCTTTCGAAAAACTTCCTGTTTGATTAATTTTAGCTAAACGTTTCAGAAGTTCCGGATCCAACAAAGAAACTACCTCCTATTTATACCCTTTAAATTTCATTATACGCTAACTTGGAGATTTTTGTGTGAAAATTTAAAATAACATATTAAATAGAATAGCATTTTATTTCAATTAGCATATAACATACAGTCATAGTATAGACCAATCAAATGAAGACGCTGGTTGCATTAAACCGGTCCAATCCACCGTTGAAAAATTGGACTGTATGGAGATGATGCTGTGCAAAGAAACTATTTAAATAACGATTGTAAACGGTAATTTAATGTTAAGGTGAGGAGTATTTGGCAACCGATAAACTGTAAAACCGGCCAGGAACGCATTTCTGCAATCCATAGCCGGTTTTTTTGTTCTCAGCAAGCGACTTTGCCTGTGAATATTTTATATTTTTATTGGGTGTGCAACTTCATGCTACAATCACTCTTTGATTTTCTGCGAACAATAGAGTGCGTCGCTCTGCGTCAGTTTTATTTTCCCGGATAGAAGCCGCTGGGGGCGTCGTTCAGATTAATCATGATGTTCTTAACCTGAGTGTAATGATTCAGGATCATCTTGTGGGTTTCACGGCCGATACCGCTCATTTTGTAGCCGCCGAAAGGAGCGCCTTCCGGAATCTGATTGTAGGTGTTGACCCACATACGGCCGGTCTGTACGGCGCGGGCGATCCGAATTGCACGGGTGATGTCTTTCGTCCAGACTGCGCCGCCCAGCCCATAGAGGCTTTGGTTGGCCATCCTGATCACTTCCGCTTCGTCGTGGAACTTGATGACGACGGCAACAGGTCCAAAAATTTCTTCCTGTGCGATGCGCATATCATTGGTTACGTCTGTGATCAGTGTGGGTTTCATAAAGGCTCCTTTAGCCAGTTCGCCTTCGGTAGCCGCTTCACCGCCGCAGAGGACAGTGCAGCCTTCTTTCTTTGCAACATCAATGTAACCTAAGATTTTTTTCAGCTGGGAGTCGTTAATCTGAGCGCCCATCTGTGTATCATCATTCCAGGGCATGCCGACCTTGACTTTGTTGAAGGCTTCAACCAAAGCCGGGACAAATTTATCATAGAAGGTGTCCTGTACGAAGATACGGCTGCCTGCGCAGCAGACCTGACCCTGGTTAAAGAGGATGCCAAGCTGTGCGCCGTCCACGGCCTGTTCAAAATTGCAGTCGTCGAAATAAATGTTAGCGCTCTTGCCGCCTAATTCCAAGGTGGCGGGAATCAGTTTGTCCGCCGCGGCCAGACCTACGTCACGGCCTACTTCGGTGGATCCGGTGAAAGCCAGCTTACTGAAGCAGGGATGTTCCAGCAGGTACTGGCCGGTTTTGCTGCCGGCGCCGGTGATTACGTTCAATACGCCGGGCGGGAGAATATCCTGGGTAAGACGGGCCAGTTCCAGTAAAGAAAGACCGGCTTCTTTGGAAGGTTTTAATACGGTACAGTCACCGGCTGCCAGTACGGGAGCCAGTTTCCAGGCGGCCATCAGGAAGGGGAAGTTCCAGGGGATGATCTGACCGACCACGCCGATGGGCTCGCGTAAAATCAGGGAGAGAAACTGGTCGTCCAGCACAGAGGCGGAACCTTCTTCAGCTAGAATACAACCGGCAAAATAACGGAAGTGTTGGGCGCTCAGAGGAATATCCACATTTAAAGTCTCACGGATCGGTTTACCGTTATCCATGCTTTCCACCATAGCCAGGTGTTCTTTGTTGGCGTCGATCACGTCCGCAATTTTATTCAGCAAAGCGGCTCTTTCTTTAACCGTGGTATGTCTCCAGCTGTCAAAAGCTTTCCAGGCGCTTTCAACGGCATAATTTACATCTTTCCGGGAAGCCTGCGCACAAACGGCTAATACGGAGCCGTCTGCCGGGCTGGTGACGGTAAAGGTGTCACCATTAGAGGCATCACGCCATTCGCCGTTAATAAATAAACCATATCTTTCCTGTAATTTTGCTTTTTTCATTGTTACATCCTCCTTAAAGGGATTTAATTTGGTACAAACTATTTTCTGTGACCGCAGGAGATTCGGCATACAAGAATGATTGTAAGGAAACTCGCCAGAAGGTTCGCGGCGTTTTATTGCTTTGTAGTCTCATTATAAAAAGTTACTGTAACTATGGGAAGCGCCAAAAAATAAAAATTTTATAGAACCAGATTGACAGAGTACGTTTTGTCTAAATTTGAAAATTTGTGTATAATAAAAACATACAGAGAAAATTATTATTATTTGATTATTTTTTGTGGCAAGAACTGAAAAGGGAAAATGAACCAGGCACAAAGTCGCTTCCGAAGAGATTTCAGGCGAGAGTTAAAGCAGCTTCGGAAAAGAATTAAGAGAGATTTCAGCGAGAGTTAAGAGAAGCGCCAGAAAAGATTTAGAGAAGCGATAGCAGAGAGTTGAGGAGGATTTCTATGGCTGTGTATCGATGTTTAATTTGTGGAACCATTTTTGACGAGGCTAAGGAAGGTAAGAAGTTCAGCGAGCTCAGGGAATGCCCCGTTTGCCATCAGGATGTAGCTAATTTTGAGAAAATTTCCGATGATGCGCCCGCTTCGGGAGCACCCTCTGCCGCAGGCATGGAAACGGCGGCCGGTGAAGCGGTTAGTGAGCCGATGACTGCCCAGGCGCCGATTTCACTGGCCTATGATCCTGAATTTGCCAAAGATGAGGATCAATATCGTTATATGCGTGAAATTCATGAAATGGCGGCCACCGGTAAATCACTGGATGGCGCCATGTGTACCATGATGCCCTTACCTGACTGGGGGGATATCCTGTTGTTAGGCGCTCAGTTGAATCCGCCGCCGTTGGAAGACGAAACCCCGGTGGAGACCCGTACTGTGATTGGTAAACATGCGGCGAAACCGATGGTGCTGGAAAGCCCCATTTATGTGACGCACATGTCTTTCGGCGCGCTGTCAAGGGAAGCAAAGATAGCGCTGGCAAAAGGTTCTGCCCTTGCCAAGACCGCTATGTGCAGCGGTGAAGGGGGGATTCTTCCGGAAGAAAAGGCGGCGGCGTACAAATATATTTTTGAATACATCCCCAACAAATACAGCGTGACAGAGGAAAATCTGCGCAGTTCCGATGCGATTGAAATAAAAATCGGGCAGGGAACCAAACCCGGCATGGGGGGACATCTCCCAGGTAAAAAGGTAACCCCGGAAATTGCGGCATTACGCGGGAAAAAACCGGGAGAAGATGTACAAAGTCCCAGTAAATTCCCCGAATTAAATTCCAGGGAAGATCTGAAAGCCATGGTCGCCATGTTGCGGGAACGCTCCGGCGGCCGTCCTATCGGTATCAAAATTGCGGCAGGTCATCTGGAACAGGACCTGGAGTATTGCGTATTTGCAGAACCGGATTTTATTACGATCGACGGACGGGGCGGCTCCACCGGTTCCAGTCCGTTCTTCCTGCGGGAAGCAACTACTGTGCCGACGATTTATGCGTTGAGCCGTGCACGGAAATATCTGGATGCGGTTCATTCCGACATTTCTTTAGTTATTACCGGAGGCCTGCGGGTTTCGCCGGATTTTGCCAAAGCTCTGGCTATGGGTGCTGATGCGGTGGCGATTGGAACTGCCGCCTTGATTGCCGCTGCCTGCCAGCAATATCGCATCTGTGGTTCGGGCCTGTGTCCGGTCGGTATAGCTACCCAGGATCCTGCCTTACGTGCGCGTTTTAAGATGGAGGCGGCCGCGCAGCGAGTAGCTAATTTCCTCAACGTATCCCGTGCGGAACTGGAAACATTCGCGCGGGTGACGGGACACCATTCCGTCCATGATTTGAGCACAGCGGATCTGATCACCCTGAACCGCGACATTGCCAGGTATACCGGTATCGCTCATGCCGGTACGCCGAAACTGTAACGAGGTTTTTTGTAACAGGGCGTTTTGCAATAATATTTTCTGTTCGTTTTCTGTGAAACAGATGATTTTTTCCTCTTTGTTCTGTTCTTGTACGTCCATTTGTGCTATAATAAGACTATATGGAAAAACCAAATTTATTGGGAGAAATTATCATGAAAAAACTGGCTATCATTCGTTGTCTGGACGTGAGCATGCGTTGCGCCGGCGCGGCTTGTATGAAGTCTTTTAATAACCATACCGTGAAATTTGAGCGCTACGGGGATGAACCTACGGAATTATTTTCCATGATGACCTGTAACGGCTGCGGGCATAGTTTAACAAAAGACGCTGGCCTGCGTAAAAAGCTGGACCGCTTGGCGGATGAACCGGTTGATGTGGTGCATTTGAGCGGTTGCACACAGAAAAGAGACAAAGACGACCCGACCATAAAAAAAGAATGTCCCATCATCACTGAAATCGCCGAATATTTGGAGCGAAAAGGGGTAGAAGTGGTACGGGGCACACACCACTGAGGCAGATGGATAACACGCGCGCTGCCATTTGCTGTTTGAATGGGTTTTACCGTTGACTTGCTGTCAGCGTAAAATAAAGAGACAAAATCGATTACGAACCATGTAGTATCAAGTTGATCAGGAGGAATCATTATGGGAAAAAAGAATCCGTATGCAGGAACACAGACTGAAAAGAATTTGGAAGCGGCTTTTGCCGGAGAATCACAGGCTAGAAACAAATATACCTATTTTGCTTCCAAGGCTAAAAAAGAGGGTTTTGAGCAAATTGCGGCTCTGTTCCTGAAAACGGCTGAAAATGAAAAAGAACATGCGAAAATGTGGTTTAAGGAATTAAACGGTATTGGAGACACCGCAGAAAATCTGGAAGCGGCGGCGGCCGGTGAAAATTACGAATGGACGGACATGTATGCCGGTTTTGCTGAAACTGCGGAAAAAGAAGGCTTTAAAGAACTGGCCGCTAAATTCCGTCTGGTGGCCGCGATTGAAAAACATCACGAAGAACGCTATCGCGCGCTGCTGCATAATGTGGAGATGAAAGAAGTCTTTAAACGCAGCGAAGTAAAAGTTTGGGAATGCCGGAACTGCGGTCATATCGTAGTTGGGGAAAAAGCGCCGGAAATCTGCCCGGCCTGTGCGCATCCTCAGGCGTATTTTGAAATCCACCTGGCAAACTATTGAGTTGACGTGGAGTTGCCCCCGGAGTGCGGCACAGATAAGGTTACACCGTGACTCCCGGAGAGAACGGCACTTGTTGCGAACCGTGTCCGGCGCGGCTCTGCTGTAAGGCAGTAAGCTAAGTAAAATATAAAAAAAGGTTCTTTGTCAAATGTTAGGGCTTTCATACAATTGAATACCTTTTAGGTCTCTGTCACCTGGCAGAGACCTTTTTCCGTTTCCGGGCTGCCTGCTGATAAAATTATTTGTTTATACTGAATGAAAGCCGTTCGTTTTAACCTTTAAAACTTCCTGTTTAAGTTTAGAAAAACGGGGTTTTTGCTTGAGAAGCAGAGTTTTTAAGTTTGGAAAGCAGAATAAAGTGTGGTATAATAATACTGCTGAATTTTGGCATAAATTGACTATAGAACTGCAGGAGGAACATATGAACATCATTGTCTGCGTAAAACAAGTACCGGATACGACACAGATCCGTCTTGATCCGGAAACCCATACCCTGATCCGGGATGGCGTGGAGAATATTCTTAATCCTTATGATGCGGAAGCGCTGGAAACGGCGCTCATTTTAAAAGATAAATACGGCGCCGCAGTAACGGTTATTTCTATGGGACCGCCTCAGGCCAAAGATATCTTAAAAAACGCCATTGCGTTAGGAGCGGATCAGGCGTATCTGCTTTCCGACAGAGTCTTTGCCGGTTCGGATACTCTGCCTACCAGTCTGGCGCTGGCGGAACTCACCAAAAGTCTGGGCGAATTTGACCTGATCCTCTGCGGCAGGGAAGCGGCTGACGGCTGTACTGCGCAGGTAGGACCGGAAATGGCCGAACACCTGGGCATTCCGCAGGTTACTTCCGCAATGAAAGTGGAATTTGAAAACGGTAAATTTATCGTAGAACGGGAAACGGAAAATTGGTCCGAAACAGTTGCCGTTCCCGCCCCGTTATTGGTGACTATGACCCGTGCGGAAAAAGAACTGCGTTTTGCCAGCATCCGGGGTAAAATGAAAGCCCGTAAGATGGAGATTCCCGTAAAAAGCGGCGCAGACGTAGGCCTGGATGCCACAAAGGTGGGCCTGAAAGCATCGCCTACCCGCGTTATTAAGGTATTTACTCCGCCTGTGCAGAAAGTTGAAACGCAAATCATTAAAGAAGACGATCCGGATGTGGCAGTGAGTCAGTTAGTGGAAAAACTCATTGCCTGCGGCGCTATCAAACGCTGAGTTACCATCATGGCGGTAAAAATAAATAAGAGAATCTGCATCGGATGTGAAAATTGCGCGGCGATCTGTCCGACCGGGGCGATCCGGGTAGAAGGCGGCAAAGCATGTGTCGCGGAAGCGGCCTGCATTGAATGCTGTGCCTGTATGACAGACTGTCCTGTAGAGGCAATCACACTCCCCAAGGAGGAAAATAATAATGGCAAATCTTGAAAATGAAATCTGGGTGGTAGCGCAGCTGGAAAGCGGCGAAGTGTTGGGCGTGACCTATGAGTTATTAGGTAAAGCCAGAGAATTGGCTGATAAAGCCGGTCAGAAAACCGGTGTAGTTTTAATCGGTGCAGAAGACAAGGGAATCTCCGCAGAGCTTATTGCCCGTGGCGCGGATCGTGTTTACACGGTCTTGGGAGAGGAATACACGGATTACAAGGTGGAACTGTATACGAATGCGGTGTGCGAACTGGCACAGGCCTATAAACCCGGCGCTGTCATGTTCGGCGCCACCATTGACGGACGGGATCTGGCCCCTCGTGTGGCCGCCCGCCTGAAAACCGGTCTGTGTGCGGACTGCACGCAGGTGGGTATTGATGAAAAAGGTCTGGTACAATGGACGCGTCCGGCCTTGGGCGGCAATCTGATGGGCACCATCATCTGTGAACAGGCCCGGCCTCAGATGGGCTCCATCCGTCCGAAAATTTTTGCGCCGTTGCCGGTAGATGCATCCCGTAAAGGCGAAGTAATCGCCTATACCGTTCAAAATAAAGTGGAAAGTAAAGTGGAGATCCTGAAAAAGGAACCCCTGTCCACCGGCAGTAAATTAAAGATCGAAGATGCGGAAGTAATCTGCGCCGGTGGTCGCGGCTTCGGCTGCCCGGAAAAATTCAATGCGCTGGAAGGGCTGGCAGAGCTTTTTGAAAAAGGCGCTGTGGCCGGTTCCCGTGCGGCAGTAGATGATAAATGGGTCGACCATGCTTCGCAGGTAGGGCAGTCCGGCAAAACGGTAACGCCCAAACTGTACTTTGCCTGTGGCATTTCCGGTGCGCTGCAGCATATTTCCGGCATGAAAGAGTCGGAAGTGATCGTCGCCATCAACAAAGATGAAAATGCGCCGATCTTTGAAGTGGCCCATTACGGGATCGTGGGAGATATCAACGTGATTCTTCCCAAACTGATTGAAAAGATTAAAGCCTATAAAGAAGGCTGAGAGGTGTCGAATCTGTGTGGAAGGTGTTATACATTGCCCCGACGCAGGACCGTGCATACAAACTGAAAGAGCTGTTGGATAAAAACGGGTTCTTGTGCCAGTTAAAGCAGGTGGGCATGCGTCATAATTCCAAATTGGGCACTTTTGAGATCTGTGTGCCGGTCTCGGAAACGGAAGAAGCCTACGAGGTACTGGCAGAAAATGGTTTCCTTGGCTAAGAGGAAGAGATCATGAAAAAGACTAAAATTATTTGCACCATGGGCCCGGCGACGGACAGCCCGGAACTGCTGTACGAAATGATCCGCACCGGTATGGATCTGGCCCGCTTTAATTTTTCGCACGGCGATTATGCCAGCCATAAAGAGCGTATGGAAAAAGTACGCCTGGCGGCAAAGCGGGCGGGGAAACCGGTGGCGCTGATCTGCGACACCAAAGGCCCGGAAATGCGGCTGGGTGAATTTAAAGAAAATAAGGTACTGTTGCAAAAAAACGCTTTCTTTACACTGACCACGGAGCCGGTAGAGGGAACCGTGGAAATGGCGCATGTAACTTACAGCGGGCTGCCGGCGGAAGTAGCGGCCGGCAACCGGATTCTGCTGGCCGACGGGATGCTGGTCCTGGAAGTCGTAAAAGTAGAGGGGCCCCGTATCAAGACGAAGGTGATCAGCGGCGGGGAAATCTCTTCCCGGAAGCGGGTGGCCTGTCCCGGTGTGGAATTGAAGCTGCCGTTCCTGTCTGAGCAGGATGAAAAAGACATCTTGTTTGCGGCGGAAAATGACATGGATTATATTGCGGCCTCTTTTGTGCAGAATGCGGAAGACGTATTTGCCATCCGGCGTCTGTTAGAGGCGAACGGCTATCAGATGGGCATTATTGCCAAGATTGAAAATCAGGCCGGTTTGCAGCATATAGAAGAGATTATCAAGGCCAGTGAAGGGATCATGGTGGCCCGGGGTGATTTAGGGGTGGAAATTCCGGCGGAGATTGTGCCGCTGAAGCAGAAAAAACTGATCCATGCCTGTAATCAGGCCGGCAAACCGGTGATTACAGCAACCCAGATGCTGGAAAGCATGGTCAACAGTTATCGCTGTACCCGGGCGGAGGCCAGCGATATTGCCAACAGCATCTTTGACGGGACGGACGCCATCATGCTCAGCGGCGAGACAGCCAGTGGCAAATATCCGCTGGAAGCCGTGAAGACCATGGCGCAGATTGCCCGGACTACCGAGGATGCCCTGGACTATGAAAAAATTTACCGGGATTCCGGTGCCCTTAGCAAGACGAACAGTACGGATGCGATTGCTCACGGAACCGTGCAGATCGCCCGGGAGATCGGTGCAGATGCGGTGGTTTGTATTACTTCCAGCGGTTTTACGGCGCAGAATCTTTCCAAATATCGTTCGGCCGTTCCCGTCATTGCCGTTACCCAGACCGAAAAAGCCTGTCGTGCGCTGCAGTTGTACTGGGGCGTAGAACCCATCATAGGGCCGTATTCGGAAAATACGGACGAAATGATGGAATTGTCAATTGAAGCGGCGCTGCGGTCCGGATGTGTAAAAACCGGCAACTCTATCGTTGTCACGGCAGGGATTCCTATCGGGAAACCCGGCAGCACGAATATGATCAGAGTCCTGAGTCTGGGGCGCAAGATACTCAGTGGTACAGGCATCGGTAAGCGAACGGTTTCAGGTAGAGTTTGCCTCTGCCGTACGGCAGAGGATTTTGCCGTCAAGCTGAAACCCGGTATGATTTTGGTCACCGATATCTTAGACGAGGCGGAAGCCGGTTATGCCTCTCAGGCAGGAGCTATTATTGCGGAAGAAGGGGGCTATACCTCGCCCGTCGCCATTTTAGGCATCAACTTTAATATCCCCGTGATCATCGGTGTGGAAAAAGCGCTGTCGATCCTGCGGGATGGACAGCAGGTCACGCTGGATACTCCCAGTGGCATCGTTTACGACGGCGTAATCAATGTACGCTGATTTTGCAAAGAAACTTTGAAAAGAAAGCAGGGACCGCATGTCAAAAGGTGATGAAAAATTCCGCAAAAAGAATTATACGGATTTTGACGCGCGGCTGGACCAGGCGTTGGACGAGGAGCTGGAGGAACGCCAGCGGCAGATTCAGAAAAAGGCGCCGGATCTGGAAGGGTTAAGCCGTCAGGTACAAGAGGGAACGCAGGAAACAGGTCTTGCAGACCGATTAAAAGACGCCTGTTATTATTACCTCTGCTACGAACTGGAAAAAGGTGCCTGCCATACTGCGGATATATTGAAAGAGGCGCTCCGGGGTTATGGCAGTTTGCGGGGCGATTTATTGGATCTGGCAGGTCTGGCCGGTTGTCTGGCATTTAAAAGAGCGATGCCGCAGGCGGGGGAAGCTTATGCGCTGACCGTACTGGAAGGGTTACAATATCTCGGCCCGGAAGAGACCGACTGGCTGGATAAAGGTTTTTCCGCCTTACGCAATATAGCGAACACTGCCGTGCGTATGCGTCAGGAAGAGGCCGTTTTGCACATTGTTCAAACTCTGGAAACCTACCGTCAGTCCCATCCTGATCTTATTACGCCGGGCTTTCTGGCGCTTTTGCAGGATTTTTTGTTTTTGCTGTCAGACCGGCGGCAAAAAGACGCCCTTGTTATTGTAGGGTATATATGCCGGGAAGTTTTGCTGCGACCTTCCGTTGCTGCCAAAGTGCGGAAAAGTTTTGCGTTGGATTGGAGCGCTCTGGCGGCCCAGATTGCCCAACGGAATTGGGAAGCAGAAACGGACATTTTATTGAAAAATCTTTGCCTGTTTGCCTCCGGTTTGCAGGATCCGCAACTGTTACGGATGCTGCTGGGAGACTTCGCCATCCATATTCAGATGCACAGCCATTGGGACAGTTTTGAAGCTGCGTTTAAGCTGTATTATCCCTGCCATCTGCTGCTGCTTTCCCTTTACCGGAGAGCCATGCGAAGATACAGGCTGCGTCCCGATCAGGCAGACGAAGACACATTGGATATGTTATGCTTTTTGCTGCGCACTGCCAGGGATATGGTGGCAAACAGCGCCCGCCTCATGCTAAAAGAGGAATGGGAGATTTATATTAGCTGGCGGCGGATCTGGCTGGCGGCCAGTCATCAACATGTAAGACGCCAGAAAAAAATCCGGGAATTCCTACAACTTACGGCGGAGTACTGGCATCAGACCCAGCCTTCCAGCAGCCGGCGACAATGGCCCCGTATGGCGGAAGTTTTGTGGCCGCCGCAGCTTGTGCAGCCGGAAATGGAGCTATTGAAGCGACTGCCATAAAATTTTAAGTTGAATCTGTACCGGGTTCATGCTATAATAAAACAAATTTAACAGACTACCTTTAAATCGGTCCTGTGAGACTGTAAGGTGACTTAACGAGAATGAACTGAAGCTTTAAGCCTTCTTGCATCCCATGAGGACAAGAGGGCTTTTATTTTTCACGAAAGAGGAGGCAGCACAATGGCAAAAGCACCTGTGTCTCTGGCGGGCAGAGACATCCTTGATCTGGACAGTCTCAGTGTGGAGGAATACAACTTGGTCCTGCAGACTGCATCAGAAATGAAAAAAATTATGAAGCGGGACATTAAAAAGGTCCCCTCGCTGCGGGGCAAATCTATCATCAATCTGTTCTATGAGCCCAGTACCCGTACCCGCACATCTTTTGAACTGGCCGGTAAATATTTGGGGGCCGATGTGGTTAATATCACCACCTCTTCTTCCAGCGTGGTCAAAGGCGAATGCCTGCGGGATACAATCCTGACAGTACAGTCCATGTGCTGCGATGCCATCGTCATGCGCCATCCCATTGAAGGAGCTGCTGTGTATGCTGCCGAAGTAGCCGACCCTGTTATCATTAATGCCGGTGACGGCGCTCATGCGCATCCCTCGCAGGGCCTCCTGGATATGTTTACCCTGCGGGAACGGGGCCTTGCGGATCTGAAAGGCAAAAAAATGGTGATTTTGGGGGATATTTTATACAGTCGGGTGGCGCGTACCAACATTACCGCCTGGACTCGTATGGGGGCGGATGTGCATGTGGCCGGTCCTCGTCCCTTGATGCCCTATGGAATCGAGAGTCTGGGCGTAACGTGTCACAATCGCATCGAAGAGGCCATTGAAGGGGCGGATGTGATCGATGTGTTGCGTATTCAGTTAGAACGCCAGAAGAGCGGCCTGTTTCCCTCACCGCGGGAATATGCCCGTATCTTCGGTCTGAATGAAACCCGCCTGAAACTGGCGAAGCCGGATTGTATCGTGCTCCACCCCGGTCCTATGAACCGCGGCCTGGAAATCTCCTGGGAAGTAGGATACTGCGACCAGGCGGCAATCCGCGAAGAAGTGCAAAACGGAGTGGCCGTTCGTATGGCTTTGTTATTCCTGACACTGACGGGAGGTAAACAAATTGAAACTGTTGATTAAAAACGGAAGAATCATTGACCCTTCGCAAAATTTAGATAAAGTAATGGATCTGCTGCTGGCAGACGGTAAAGTGGCCAAACTGGCGGAACACATCACGGACGTTGCGGATGAGACCTATGATGCGTCCGGTAAAGTGGTGGCGCCCGGCTTTATTGATATGCATACCCATATGCGGGAACCCGGTCTGGAAGCTAAAGAAAGCATCCGTACCGGTACTATGGCGGCAGCGGCCGGCGGCATTACCACGATTGCCTGTATGCCGAATACGAAACCGGCAGTTTCCAACTCCATTGTAGTGACCGGTATCAAGGCCCGAGCGGCAGAAGAAGGCTACGCCAACGTTGAAGTGATCGGCTCTATCAGCAAAGATCAAAAAGGAACGGAACTGGCGGAAATGGGGGACATGCTGGAAAAAGGCGCGGTGGCCTTTTCGGACGACGGACACTATGTGGACAGTAGCCGTTTGCTGCTGAATGCGGCCCGTTACATAAGCAACTTCGGCGCGCCGCTGATCTCCCACAGCATCGAAAGCGAATTAAATGCGGACGGTTATATGCACGAAGGCGCCGTCTCCGCTAAAATCGGCGTACCCGGCGTACCCTCGGTGGCGGAAGACATTGCCGTCGCGCGGGACACGCTGATCGCCGGCTATACCGGAGCGCATATTCACATCGCCCATGTAGCCAGCAAAGGGGCGGTAGACATTATCCGGGAGGCCAAAGCGAAAGGCTATCCCGTGACGGCCGAAGTCACCGTGCACCACCTGACTCTGACCGATGAAGCCTGTGCCGGTTACAGCACTGCAACCCGCGTATCGCCTCCGTTGCGCAGCCGGGATCATGTAGAGGGAATGCGGGCCGGGCTGAAAGACGGTACTATCGATATTATTGTGACCGATCATGCCCCCCATGCGCCGGAAGAAAAAGACGTGGAATTCCGCAAAGCACCCAATGGCTTCTGCGGACTGGAAACTTCCGTGGGCGTGATTCTGACGGAACTGTATCACACAGGATTTTTAACCATCAACGAGATCGTAGATAAGATGAGCTGTAAACCGGCGGAGATTTTCCGTTTAAAAGGCGGCAAACTGACCGTTGGCGCGCCGGCCGATGTGACCATTCTGGATTTGGAGCAGGAATGGACAGTGGACAATACGAAATTCTATACCACCGGCAAGGTATCTCCCTTTAACGGGAAAAAATGCAAAGGCAAAGCTGTCGCTGCTGTATTGGCCGGTAAACTGGTCATGCGGGACGGCGTCGTGCTCGAAAGATAAAACGTTGTACTTAAAAGATAGAGCATCGTAACCGAAAGATAAGAAGTACCGGAGTGACATACGTGAAAAAATATGTAGTAGAGGCAAAAGTCGTAGGGCAGCGTATTTTAAACGCTGTAACAAAAAAAATCGATCTGATTGCACCGGAGATTGCGGCGGAAGCGGTGCCCGGACAGTTTGTCAACGTCCAGGTGACAAAGCATACGGCGCCCTTGCTGCGGCGACCCCTGGGCATTGCCGGTGTGGACAGGAAAAACGGCGTCATCACCTTGATTTACCGTATTCTGGGGGAAGCGACTCAAATGTTGGCCGAGGTTTGCACCGGTGACCGGCTCAGTGTGCTGGGACCTTTAGGCAAGGGTTTTGACCTTACCGCCCAAAATCCGTTATTGGTGGGCGGCGGTACCGGCCTGGCTCCCCTCTTGTACCTGGCAGAAACCTTCCAGGCGCAGGGAGTCCAACCCGATATCCTGATGGGGGGACGGACGGCCGACGAATTATTCTGGCAGGATCTGTATGTGGATCTTGTCGGCACCCTTGCGTTGACTACAGACGACGGAAGTCTGGGCACCAAAGGTACCGTCATGGCGCTGTTGCCTGCCATGCTGTCAAATGGCGGCTATGACTGCGTCTATGTCTGCGGTCCGGCGCCCATGATGAAGGCGGTTTCCGCTGCCGTGTTGGAACAGAAGCTACCTTGTCAGGTTTCGTTGGAGAAATACATGGCCTGCGGTTTGGGGGCCTGCCTTTCCTGCAGCTGTCAGGGAATCGGCAAACGGTTGAAGGTCTGTAAAGACGGTCCCGTATTTTGGGCCGGGGAGGTGGCAGAATGGTAAAAGAACTGTATGCCAACCGCTTAGCCATCAACCTTGCAGGCCTGAAAATGAAAACACCTGTTACGACTGCCTCGGGAACTTTTGGCTTCGGTCTGGAATTTACCGATTTCCTGGATCTGGAAAAAGTCGGAGCCATTACTGTAAAAGGCACTTCTATGGCGCCCCGGGCGGGGAATCAGGGCCAGCGAGCCGTAGAGACCCCTGCCGGTATGCTGAACAGCGTCGGCTTGGAAAACCCCGGCAGCGATTACTTTTTACAGGAAACCCTGCCCCAACTGCGTCAGTATGATGTACCGGTCATCGTCAATATTGACGGCTCCAGCCCGGAGGAATACGGCAGACTGGCTGCGAAACTGGACGTGGACGGTGTGGCTGCGGTAGAAATTAACGTCAGTTGCCCCAACGTCAATGACGGCGGCATTATTTTCGGCACCGATGCCAAAAGCCTGGCCAAAGTAGTGGAGCAGGTGAAGAAACATACTTCTAAAATTGTCATTACCAAGCTTTCTCCCAACGTGACCAGTATTACGGAAATGGCAAAAGCGGCAGAAGCTGCGGGAACGGATGTGCTTTCACTGATCAATACCCTGATCGGTATGAAAATCGATATTCAGCGCCAGTGTCCTGCGCTGGGCAACGTAACGGGCGGTCTCAGCGGTCCCTGCATTCGCCCCGTAGCGGTACGGATGGTGTATCAGGTGGCCCAGGCGGTAAAAGTTCCCATTATCGGTATGGGCGGTATTATGAACGCCGAAGATGCCGTGGAATTCTTTTTGGCAGGGGCCAGCGCCATCGCCGTGGGAACCGCTAACTTCATCAATCCCTCGATTGCCGAAACCATCAGTCCGGGGATTTTGGAATACATGGACCGGCATAACATCAGGCAAATTCAGGACATGATAGGCCTGGCGCTGCCCGGACGGAACTGATTGAGGTAATAATAGCCAGTCCATTTGCACTGACGGCAGGTTTGACTTTGCTCGGACGGAACTGATCCGCAGGAAATGATACAGATACAAAAAATCGAGCAGATGTAAAAATTGAACAAATACAAAAAACTTAGTAGTCAGAGGTGAAACTATGACAAGTGACCCCAGACTGATTGCCGCTCTGGATTTTCCCACAGCGGACGCGGCGCAACAAGCCGTAGAAGAAATCGGTGATGCAGTGGAATACTATAAAGTCGGCATGGAATTGTATTATGCCGCCGGCAACGAGATGATCCGCTACCTTAAGGAACGGAAAAAGAAAGTATTTCTGGATCTGAAATTACAGGATATTCCCAACACCGTAGCCGGCGCTTTGAAAGTGTTGACCGGGCTGGGCGTGGATCTGATCAACGTGCATGCCGTGGGCGGGGAAAAAATGATGGCCGTTGCTGCGGAAGCAATCAAAAATAAAGCGGCGGAACTAGGCGTGGGACGTCCGCAACTGCTGGCGGTAACGATTCTTACCAGCATGGACGAGGCACAGTTTGCCGCTTTGAACTATAACAATACGATTGCTGAGCAGGTGGTGGCCTTGGCTAAACTGGCTCAAAAAGCCGGACTGGACGGAGTCGTGGCCTCGCCGCAGGAAGCTGCTGCGATTCGCGAAGCCTGCGGACCGGACTTTTTAATCGTAACACCGGGCGTACGTCCGGCAGGTAGCGCTACCGATGACCAAAGCCGTATTGCCACACCGGCGCAGGCATTTTCCGCCGGCGCCACGCATATTGTGGTGGGACGCCCCATCATGAAAGCGGAAGACCGCAAGGCAGCCGCCACTGCCATTGTGGATGAGATTAAGAATGTGGGCTAACACTTATATAAGATGCTATCCATATAGGGTGGAGCATTCCATGTGGGAGAACATTAATGCAGAACAATGTTATTCATGTAAGATGACAACTATGTGGGATAACATTTATGCAAAATACTAGTCATGTAAAATAATATTCATATAGAATCACATTTAGTAAGCACATAAACCCGATACAATGTAACTCATGGAAAGGGGACATACTATGTTAACGGAAAAAGAAGTCCTGCGTCTGCTGGAAGAAACCCAGGTCGTACTGCACGGGCATTTTTTATTGACCAGCGGCCTGCACAGTCCCATGTATGTGGAAAAATTCAATGTACTGCAACACCCGGAATATACCGAACAACTTTGCCAGGAACTGGCGGCCCGCTTTGCTGCGAATAATATCGAATTAGTAGTAGGCCCGACCACCGGCGGCATCCTGTTAGCCCACGAAACCGGCAAAGCCCTGGGGACCCGCGCGATTTTCACCGAACGGGAAAACGGCAAGATGACCTTGAAACGAGGCTTTCAGATTCCGGAAGGCTGCCGGGTCTTAGTGGTGGAAGACATTGTCACCACCGGCGGCAGCGTGATGGAAGTCATGGACGTGGTGCGGGAACACGGCGGCAACGTAGTGGGCGTAGGCCTGTTGGTGGACCGTAGCGGCGGCAAAGTAGATTTTGGCGTACGTACTGAGGCATTGCTGCACTTAAACGTGCCTACCTATAAGGCGGAGGACTGCCCTTTATGCCAAGACGGAAAAGAATTGACCAAGCGGGGCAGCACCGGAAAAAGCAATCCTTTGAAATAATGTAAAATAAGCAGCAAGAGAGTTGCTTTTAGGCAGTTTTCTTTGTTGCTTCTTTATATTCTTAGAAATATTTAGAAAGGTTTTAGTTAGGCTTTGTGACAAGGGGAAGAGACGGTTTCTCTGCCCTGTTGACAAGACAAAAAATGCTTGCCTAAAACAGTAAACTATGATATAATCTTTAGACGTCAGATATAATGACGAACGGCCCGGTGGTTCAGTTGGTTAGAATGCCGCCCTGTCACGGCGGAGGTCACGAGTTCGAGTCTCGTCCGGGTCGCCATTTTGCCTCGGTAGCTCAGTTGGTAGAGCAAGGGACTGAAAATCCCTGTGTCCACAGTTCGATTCTGTGCTGAGGCACCATTTATGCGGAAATAGCTCAGTGGTAGAGCACAACCTTGCCAAGGTTGGGGTCGCGAGTTCGAGCCTCGTTTTCCGCTCCATTTAGCTAAGAAAGAGGAGCCAGCCTCTTTTTTATAGCTGGTCGGCGACATAGCCAAGCGGTAAGGCAGAGGTCTGCAAAACCTTTATCCCCGGTTCAATTCCGGGTGTCGCCTCCATTTCAGGCCGAGGTGGCGGAACTGGCAGACGCAAGGGACTTAAAATCCCTCGGGTAGTGATACCCGTACCGGTTCGATTCCGGTCCCCGGCACCAGTACGCTGGCAACATCTATCGTCACAATTAGCTCATCAGGCATGACGACGACGGATGTTGTTCTCTCTAAAACGGACTTCACTAACGTGGGGTCTGTTTTTTGTTTGAGCGCAAAAACAAAATCTTTCCAGCAGGCTTGTAATTCTTCCCGGGTCACATGAAGTTCCGGCAGCACTCGTAACTGCGAGATTTCCTTCTCTATCGTTCGTAACTCGGTCTTGAGGGTGGTTAGTCGCTCAAGGTCAAATTCGTCCATACCGGACCGTTCTACGGCGGAATACAGGTTGTTCATCCGCACCTTTAACCCGGTTTTTTTCTTTTCAAGGTTAGAAAGCTGCTCTTTGACTTCGGCGTTTCCGTTGATGATTCTCTCTGCGTCCTCAAGGATGTTATCCAGGTCCTCTTCGCAGATGTTGTCCAGTACCGCATTGATAATCATATCTTCCAGCTTCTCGGCATTAAGGTGTGCGTTCTTGCATTTTTCTTTTCGGCCTTTGCTGTACGACCCGGAACATTCGTAATAGCTATAAACCTTGCCCCGGATCGTCTTTGTATGGCCAAGATAGGTTCGACCGCATATCCCGCACCGCACCAAACCGCTCAAAATGTAAGATCTTTTAGAGGTAAATTGCCCTGGCGAATTCTTTCTCTTGTTCAACATTTCTTGCACCCTTTCAAAATCAATCTCACTAATAATCGCCGGAAGCGCACCTTGGTTTATAATCGCTTCCGGAGAAATTTCCCCGTGACTGTTACGGCTCCCGTTCGGCAGCTTGACGACTTTATTATAAATATATGTGCCGGCATACTTTACGTTCCGGAGAATGTCGTGCAGCGAGTTTTTGCCGAATATGTTCCCGTGTCGGGTCCTGTACCCGGATCCATTCAGATCATCTAATATGCTCGCGTAGCTTTTCCCGGCGAGGTACATAGCAAATATTTTACGGATGATATGTGCTTCATCCTCATTGATCACATACTTTTTATCGACAATTTTATATCCGAGTGGCGGCACCCCGCCCATGAAGTTTGATTTTTTCGCGAAAGGAATCGCTTTAATCTTTGTTTCTTTGCTCAAATTCCGGGAATAGTACGCGGCCTGTCCGACCATTACTGCTTCCATGAATTGCCCTTCTGGCGTGGCGTCAATGGGCTGGGCGGCGTACTCATATGTCAAGCCAAGTGCAAGGATAGACTGCTTGAACCGGTAATAATCGATCTCGTTCCGGGCATTACGGTCTATCTTGTGAAAGATCACAATATCAAATACACCTTTGCGGGCATCCGACAGCATCTTATTATAGCTGCGGCGCTTTGTAGTAGATGTGCCTGTCAGTGCCTCGTCCGCGTAGGTTTTTACGACAACATAGCCTTTCCTCCGGCAGTACGCAGAACACTCTGCTACCTGTGCTTCAATACTTTCTGTGTGTTGATTTTCCGAGCTAAACCGGGCGTATATAACAGCTTTTTCCATGTGACCTCCTATCTCTTTATCCTAAATGAAAATTGTGCTATAATAAAAAAGCAGACTAATCCCGTTGATGTGGGGACCTGCCTGACCGTTCGGATGTTCCAGATCCGGGCGGTCTTTTTGTTTAATTTTTTCAACGCTTAAATCATCTTGCTAACGTCGGCAAAATGATCTACTTGTTTATTTACCGGAAAAGTATAAAATACTTGTTTTATATGTGCTACAAGTTTTTTTATACTTTCGCAGGAAAAAAACGCTTGGGATTTTGAGGTAGGGTACAGTTTGTACCCCGCCTGAAAGCGTGGCAAATTGTCATGGATTGATAAACTGTGCTGGCGAAAAGCAACATTTATTTGCGCTGGATACCTTTCGGCAAGTTAACTACAAACTTCTCCGCACCTCAACTACCTTGACGATGGTTCTTCTATTGTTTGTACTTGTTTTTCTAATGCAGAAATTTTTCTTTTTACCCCAACTTTCGAATCCAAAGAAAACGCTTTTTTATATAATTCCAAAGATTTTATCAAATCTCCGGATCTTTCCACGATTTCCCCGTGTACTCTATATAAATAGGCATCTTCACAATTGTAACTTTCTGCCTTTTCGATTTCGGCAAGTATCACACCACATTCTTCTGTAGGTTTTTCTTTGTAAGATTCATACATTTGTTTAACTTTTTCGGCTATAGAAATACCACGAGATATTACGGCTTCCGCTTCGTCCATCGCGGCTTTGTTATCGTATTTAAAGAAAATCGTATTACGATAAATAAAATCACTAGCCGCAATCTGAATCTCTGCTGCTATCCTTGCGTCATCACCGGCATTGTGTTGTTTAAAAGTAAGGCCTAAAAAATTGGCAACTGTTTTTAGTTTATGGTTATCCAAGCTAAAAGCCGTTCTTGCACTATCTAAAATATCAAAGCAGGCATAATTTGGCACCGGAATCTGGAAATTTGCGAGAGTCGCTTCTAAACAGCTTATATCGAAAGAAAGGTTATAGGCTGCTATTAGTTGGTTTTCAATGTATGGCTTAATTTCTGGCCACAATTCCGCAAAAATGGGTTCATTGATTACATCAGTTAATGAAATTCCGTGGATTTTAGTGTTTGTGAATTCATCGTAAGGCGGACGGACATTATAAGATTTAATATCAACAACTTTGTTATTTTTTACAACTGCAATACCAATCTGGCAAATTGAGTCCGGATACATATTTGCGGTTTCAAAATCTATTACAGTAAAATCTGCAACTTTATAAAATCCTGGATGGCGTTGCTTTAGATTTGTGTTGTAATGTATGAATTGTTTGTCTGTTAAAACTGCCTTGACTTCAAAAATGGAGCCATTCGCTGAAACAGTTTTTACGCCGTCAGTTGGTATCTTATCAAGGTCAGGATCAATAAAATTATTATCATAAGAGGAGTAGGAATTTATGGTTAAATTTTGAGCCTTTTTTTCCAGAATTTGCGGGTTCATGCGATCGAATTTCTTTTTATTAGCTGGGTTCATAAGACGCAAAACTAAAAACAGTATTCCTAACGGGAAAAAGAATATAAAAGCTAAAATAATAACCCATGTTCTTTGATACCAAGGCCGCATAACACTACCTCCATTTTTTGTTACTTATTCTATTTTGGGTGCCGTATATCTTCAAGTAAATTGACATCTTGTAAACTATCTACATCTTCATTGGCATCATGCGCCGCCTCGTGTAGGTAGGTTTTTAAATTCGTTTCATAGGTGTACTTTGCGTTCAATACGACTATTGATTCGCCTGAGTATGGATCTTTGCAAATATATCCTTTGCAACCGATAGGAAGATCATACAAAATTGTTCGTGCTATCATATTTAATCATCCTCGCGCCACGGTTCTTCTTTTGCCTTCTGAAACTTAATAAAATTCATTACTTCGCGTAATGCTTCTGGAGTTAGGCTTCTACTCGCATCCATCAGTATACGATACTCTGGATTGTCTTTCAGTTCTTGTGCCAAGCGAGCCGTTTCAGGGTCAAGATAGTAAGATGGATTATCCCGATCCTCGATGATATCGCTTTTTTGGATGCCAAAATAATCGGCCAACTTTTGGATAGCACCCATTCGAGGTTCACGAGTGCCGTTTTCCCATGAGGATACAGCCTTATCAGATACATTTGCTATTTTACCAAATTCTTCTTGTGAAAGATTGTGAGATTCACGCAAGCGCTTAATGTTTTCAGGGATGCCCATAAATTTTACCTCCTGTTTTATTTATCATACACTTAATGTAGAATAAAATCAACAAAAAAATGTTGGTACCCTACAAAAAGTAGTTGACATTCCACGCAAAGTAGAGTAAAGTGGAATCATAAAAATGAAGAGGAGGTGAAATAATTGACTGAGCCAATTACACTAAAAAAAGCGCGCCTATTACGAGAAAAGTCACAAGAAAGCTGTGCTGAAGCCCTTGGCGTACATGTTAATACCTACCGGAGATTGGAAGAAGAGCCTGAGAATCTATCAATTAAACAGGCAAAAACTATTAGTGCTTTTTTAGGATTTGATTACAATATTCTTTTTTTTGCGCAATAACTCTACTTTAAGTGGGGAGGGGAGGGCGGCGGTGAGAGGGGGGAGTAAGCATGTATGCAATAAGCTCCAACACGGTGAAAATGTTCAACTTTGACCATGTGCTCACGGTAACAATATCGGTGAAAATAGATGCTACGGTAATCATGGTGACCCTGACATCCGGCGAAACAAAGACCTTAGAACGCTATGCAACACTGAAAGAAGCGCAAGAAGCCATGGCGAGTTTGTTTGCAGCAATCGCAGCGGGCAAAGAAGGCTTTATTATGCCGGACAGCGTGCTGAAATATGGCGAAAAAATCGTGAAGGACGCAAGGGTGGCACGCAGAGGGGGTAGCTAAGATGGAAGAAGTAAAAAAAGAGCCTTTAAGTATTGTAGAAATGGCTGGCTTAATTTTGAGTGTATGCGAAAAAAACCAGTACTGCACAAATCAAATACTGGCAGCACTGGAAATAGTTAAAAGTCGTGTTGAAGAATTTAGAAACTTAGAACCTATTGTTTTTGAAGATTACAAAGGCCCTGTAAAAGAAATTAAAGCTTTTCAAGAAGCAGTTTTGCGCAAACGTCTTTTAGAATGCTTAAAGTAGCGGGGAAGCTATTTTCTTTTATGAACGAAAGGGCCCTGTTGAAAATCCCGTCATTTCTAATTGTTTCAATATAGTCATGGCCTGCATAAGTGATTCCTTGGACAAGAAAAGTACCTCCGGTTTTCCATCCTACATATTTCCCAGTAATTAATCCTCCGGATTCAAGGATTTTCAGATGTTCAATCAGGCTTTGCCAATCTTGACCAGGCATATTGAGTTCAGAAGGTTGCACTGGAAAATCATTATGTTTTTCCAGTGCAAGTAAAAGATCACGCATTAAACGTAAATCGCGCTTCAAAATAAATCACATCCTTTCTTGCAAAGGATTATAACACGGAAGCGGAATAAAGCGAAAGTGGTAACCACCGTCAGCGGTGAGAGGGGGTGAGGGGATGTCAAAGGTAGTCGACCTAAAAGCAAAAGTAAAGACAAAACGAAGGCTATCAGAAGCGACAAAGTATGAATTTGCTTGTACTTTTGCAGAATTTTACAAGACGTGGAAAAAAGAAAGGGAAAAGGAAGAAACATGAAAAACCGGGCAGATCGTGTGTTTATGTTAGTCGTTATCGCTGCTGTTCTGTTAGCCGGCTGCATGGAGTTCTTCCCGCCGGCCACGGAAACAGAATATATCCGGCATACGGTACATACCGGTGAAACCGTATGGGAGATTGCCGGGAAATATGCTGACTGCCAGACAAAATCGTTTAACGAATTCGTCTATAGCATTCAGCACGAAAACAAGCTCACAGGGCGGTATATAAAGCCCGGAGATAAATTGATTATACCCCTTGTACGGGAGAAAGGAGAATGAAGATGAATCACGAGTTTTGCACAATGGTCGAGGATGCCTGCGTTGAACTAAAAGAGAAGTTAGAACGTCATTCCGACAAAACGGTATCTGTGATAGTGCTGGCCGAGGTAAACGGAGAGGGAACAAATCGTGCTTCTTGCGTGGAAGCCAGAAGGGCTGCGGCCACGCATATGGCAATTGAGCTTGTTACAGAGGTTTTATCCGGGTTGCCGGAAGAAACAATGCACGAACTGCTACGGGTTGTATCGCAGCAAACAATTGAAAAGAAAAAAGCCCTGGCAGAGCGACAACTCTGACAAGGCACAAAAAAAATTCTACAACTAAAGTATATCACATGATTGGAGGCTAAATCAATGTGGAAAAAATATGAGCTGACGAATAACACGATCGTTAAATTTGGACGTACGCTCTATCAAATTAAAGCCTTATTTAGCTTTGACGTTGTTTCTAAAGGGGATTTCGGCGGGTATATTGAGAACGAAGAAAACCTAAGTCAAGATGGCAACGCATGGGTATTCGGCGACGCTTGGGTATCCGACAACGCAGAGGTATCCGGCAACGCATGCGTATCCGGCAACGCATGGGTATACGACAGCGCAAGGGTATCCGGCAACGCAGAGGTATACGGCGACGCAGAGGTATACGGCAACGCAGAGGTATACGGCAACGCAAGGGTATCCGGCAACGCAGAGGTATACGGCGACGCATGGGTATCCGGCGACGCAGATTTTCTTTTAATCGGTAGAATCGGTAGTCGCGCTGCATTTACTACATTTTTTAAAAATAAAAGCGGAGGGATTCAGGTTGCTTGTGGCTGCTTCTTAGGGACCCTTGCGGAGTTTCGAGAAAAAGTCAAAGAAATCCATGGAAATAACAAGCACGCTAAAATGTATAACTTAGCTGCCGATATGGCAGAACTACAGATTTTAGGTGACAAGTCTGAAGTCTGAAGAATGACACGGATTTATGAAAGGAGCAAAAAATGATTATCAGACCGGAAAAAATGGATTTTACAGAACAAAAATTCAGTGCAATTATCTACGGTTCGCCGGGCATCGGCAAAACGACGCTGGCATGTTCGGCACCTTCTCCGCTGCTGATTGACTTCGATAGAGGTGTTTCCCGGGTGCGGGCGCAGCATCGCTGCCCTACAGTATTTGCCGATCAGTACGAGGATGTCCTGGCGGATATCGCATCTCCGGAAATGAGTGAATTTGACACGATTATTATCGATACTGGCGGTAGCTTCGTCACGTACTTAAAAGATTGGGCTATGCGCACAAAACCCGGCGCCCGGCAGAAGAACGGTGAATTCAGCAGTCTAAAGGGATTTGGATTCGTCAAGGCCGAGTTTTCCCGATTTACAGAACACATTACAAAAGTACTTAACAAAAATGTGATTTATGTGTTCCACAGCCAGGAACAGGCAGACAAAGACGGAAATCCAACACAGCGGCTATTGTGTGAAGGAAGCGCCCGGAATACGGTATGGAACAGCTGTGATTTTGGCGGGTATCTTCAGATGATTGGTCGGCAGAGGGTGATCTGCTTCACGCCGGAACAGGAATTCTTCGCCAAAGGCACGCACGGAATTTATGGGCAGATTCCGGTCCCGGAGCTTGGAGAAAAAGACCCGAACAACTTTATGACGCTTCTGTTTAAGAAGGCAAAAAGCATTATCTGTGCTGAGAACGAGATTTTCAAACCGCAGCACGAGCAGTACGAAAAAGTCATGGCGGAAGTCCGGTCGGTGGTCAATATTATAACGGACGCCGAAACAGCAAACAAAGCCGCTGAGGCGCTTCCAAACATGCAACACATACTGACATCCAAGAAGGAAGCTTCGGCGCTTCTACGGGAGAAAACAGACGCCTTAGGACTTAAGTATACGAAAGACAAAGGGTACATTCCGAAAGGAGAGTAAAAAGATGGAGCAATATTTAATGACTCAATCGCTCCTTTCCTCTTGGGCTTATACCTTTAATGCTGCGGACGGGTACGAGGAAGCTGCGATGGCAGACTTCCTCGCCACCCTCAGGCGGGAACAAAAGGAGCCTTCGGAAGCCATGCGCAATGGAATTAACTTTGAAAACCTTGTGTATGAAATTGCTGCCGGAAAATTCAAGGCTGAATGGGATCCGACGGGAGAAATTGAGATCAATTCCGGGGAGCCTATCGGTAAGTACCTTTACCCAAAGGGATACGAAGGTGCTTCTAAGGTAGCGGAAATCATCAAAGGCGGAGTAATCCAGGTTAAAGCTTCTCGTGTTTTAGAGACTGCCGGCATGAATTTTTTGGTCTATGGCATACTCGACGCCCTCAAGGCTGGGACGATTTATGATGTGAAGTACCTTAATAAGTCGATGGGCAGTGCAGAACTGGCGGGGAAATACCTCGAATCGGCACAGCATCCGGCCTATTTTTACATCGTTCCTGAAGCGCACGAATTTAAATATCTTGTCAGTGATGGTAAGGATCTGTACATTGAGCAATATCCCAGGGAACAGGCCCGGCCGATCGGAGATATTGTCGAAGAATTTATTCATGGCATCGAGAGCATAGGGCTTTTAGAAACATACAGGATGTTCTGGAGAGCATTATGATCGGACGGATTGTGGACCTTTCCTTCGGGATAAACCGAAAGCAGCGCCTGACTTTGGAACTGGACGGGGATTTCCGGGAGCAGTACGACCGGCTGCATGAGGCAGAGAATCTGGACATTGAGATTAAGAAATATCGTGCAAAGAGAAGCCTTAATGCAAATGCCTATTTTCATGTTCTTGTCAACAAGATTGCCCGGTGCCTGGGAGACAGTGAGGAGCAAACCAAAAAGAACCTTGTAGTCGATTATGGCGTTTTGGCCAAAGACAAGAATGGACGGACCATTGGGTTTAAACTTCCGACCAGCGTAGACGTGGATCTAATCTATCCGTATGTAAAATGCTTCGATACAAGGCAGGAGAACGGTGTTACGTTCAACTGCTATCTGGTTTACAAGGAAACGCACAAAATGGACACGTCTGAGATGGCAAAGCTAATCGACGGGGCCATAAACGTGGCCAGAGAGCTGGGGATAGAAACCGATACCCCGGCTCAACTGGCAAAGTATAAAGAATCATGGGAACGAAAGGAGTAAATCATGGAATACTTTACAAAGTCTCGACTGGATGAACTTCTGAAAAAAGAAGCTCGATTAGACCTTATTTTGACGCTATATAAATCATCTGGCTTTGGGTTTCAGGTAATAGAGCTGCTGGATGCGATGTATAAAATACAGTACGAAACGGAAGTGAAAAACGATGCTGAATAACATTACGATCATGGGGCGCCTTACCCGAGACCCGGAGGTGCGAACTACACAAACGGGAACCTCTGTAGCGTCTTTCTCGCTTGCGGTTGAACGGGATTTCAAGGATCCGTCCGGACAACGGCCCGTGGACTTTCTGGATGTTGTAGCCTGGCGAGGCACAGCCGATTTGGCCGGTCAGTTCCTGACAAAAGGTCGGATGGTGGTTGTGACCGGCCGGCTGGAAACACGAAGATGGCAAGATAAAAATGGGAATAACCGGATATCTTACGAGATCATCTGCAACAGCTTTTACTTCGCGGATTCCGGCAATCAAAACGCTCAGCAAGGACCGCAAAACCAGCACTATACGCAGCAGGGATTTGCTCAACAAGGTTATCCGGAGCGGCCGCCGGCACAGAACGGATTTGCAGCGGCACAGCAGAAATTAAACCAATTAGGGACAGAGGTACCATTTGACGAAGAAGTTCCGTTCTAAGGAGGTAATGACGTGAGTACAGGGTGGATAAAGCTCTTTCGCTCAATCAAAGACAGCCCAGGGCTATGTAGAGCCGCTTATCTTGGACTATGGACGTACATCTTGTTGTCTGTAGTCTCTTACCAGGAACGCCAAACGCTCTGGAACGGGAAAGAAATCATCTTGCAGCCTGGACAGGGGATCTTCTCTACTCCGCAACTTGCCAAGGATGTCAACTTACCGGTTAGTACTGTAAGACGAATTTTGCAATGGTTAGAAAAAGAAGAACAAATTTCTATGGAAATTACTGCTGGCGGAACGAAAATTTCGGTTCATTCCTGGGAAAAATATCAAAATCCCGAAAGTAACAAAAGCACGTTGGAATTTTCAGACAGGGAAAATGAACAGGGGAATGAACAGGACGGCGAACAGGGTAATGAACAAGGCAATGAACAGGGTAGCGAACAAGGCAGTGAACAACAGAATGAATTTTGTAACACGCATGAACGCTGCGTTTGCGACACGTCCAATGACGTAGGCGAACAGGGCAATGAACAGGGTAGTGAACAGGGGAGCGAACAGGGTAGTGAACAGGACGGCGAACAGGGTAACGAACAACCGTTGAACAACCGGCGAACAACCGTTGAACAACCTTCTTATTCTATAAAGAATAAAGAGAATAGGGAGAATAATAAGAAGGGGGGTGTGGGGGGAAACAAGTTCCCCCATGGAGTTATCCACAAGGGCATGGATAACTCCGACCCAGGTCCTTATCTCGAAGTCCTCAATGCCTGGAATGCTCTGGGAATAACCCCTATACGCAGCATTTCAGGGAAACGGAAAACACTTCTATCTGCTCGCCTTAAAGAACACGGAAAAGATGCCGTGCTGGAAGCAATAAGTAATATCAAAGCAAGCTCATTTCTCCGGGGACAAAGCCGAACCGGTTGGCAGATAACCTTCGACTGGTTTATAAAGCCATCAAGCTTTCAGAAGGTGCTGGAAGGAAATTACGCAGACAAGCCGAGCCAAGGAACCCCGCCGCCAAGGAATTACTTCGAGAATAAAAACAATCCGGAAGCGGGGTTCCGGGGGGCTATGGAGATCTTACGCAGAGGAGGGCTGATACGTGATGAGAACGATCAGTAGCCAGGAAGGTGAAATCAGAACTGGCATTATGCTAAGCATGTTTGCCTTTTATGGTCAAGGAAGCGACGAAGCGAAAGGTGCTGCGTATACAAGATTCTTGATAGGTATACCGATTGATGTCCTCCAGGCTGCTTGTGACAAGCTTGTCCTTACCAGCAAGTTTTTGCCTACCGTGTCTGAGATCATTGCGGCGGCGCAAAGCCTTGTCGAAGAATCTAACGGGCAGCGTATGAAAACCTGGGACGAGGCCTGGGCGGAAATCCAGCAAGTGTGCAAGGACGTTTTCATCTACGGTAAACCGACCTGGTCCACGGCGGAAATCGAAGCAGCCGTAAACTCCTTCGGGTACAAAGAGCTTTGCACCGCTCCGCAGAAAGATATGCAGATTGTCAGAGCACAGATGCGGCAGATTTACGAGTCTGTTTGCTCCAGGGCAAAAGATAAGCAGGTCAACGAGTTTGTGCTGAGCGGGAAAGCGAATAAGCTGCTTACCGGAGTTGCGGACGGAATGAAGATGCTGGAGGAATCATGAGAAAGCTGGAAAAAGAAGAACTGGAAGCAATGATCGAGTGCTGCGACCGGTACAACGCACAGCGGCAGCCGCTGAAAGAAGGGTCGCCGAAGTGCGATAAATGCGGAAACAAACGCTGGATAGAGGTCGTCGAAGAAAACGAGCTGAAGATGTTGCCGTGCGAGTGCCAGGAAAGCATTAAAGCTTTCGGGAACAAACGAAACTTTGGGGGTGTAACTGCACGATGAAAGTAATAGCGATTGACCCGGGAACCACAAAAAGCGCTTTGTGCATCATGGACGGTAAAACGTTAAAGCCTATCTACACCTGCATTGATGAGAACGAAACCCTGCTCGATTTTATCCGGAACGGAATTACGAGTGAAGAAGAAGATCGGAGCTGCGTGGAAATGCTTCAGAGTTACGGGAACCTGATCGGGAAAGATGTGCTGATCACAGCGGTGTGGATTGGTCGATTCTACGAAACCTTGAAACGAAAACTGTTTGTAGAGCCGTCAATGATTTATCGCATGGAAGAGAAGATGCACATCTGCCACAATAGCAGGGCTGGAGATGCGGAGATTCGGAGAGCCCTGATTGACCGGTTCTGCACACATGATTTCCGGACAGGCCGGGGAACGAAAAAAGACCCCGACTTCTTTCAGGGATTCAAAGCGGACATCTGGGCCGCATATGCTGTTGGATTGACCTATATCGAAACAAAATTAGAAGATGCCGAAAGGAGATAAAAAACATGGAAGCAGAAGTCGTAATGTACGAGGCACAGAAGAAGAAATTACAGGGATTGTGTGATGAGCACGATTTAGTTTTTAAGCTTGAAAAGAACGAATATCCGATTTCTCTGACTGTCAGCATGGCACAGGCACAGTATGAGCAAGTGCCGCTGATTGAGGGGCAGCAGGACGAGCCGGACTGTGATCCAAATGCACGCTGCGTATGGGTGTTCAAGGACGGGGCGCTAAGCATGAAAGTCGAGGGCGGTGCGTTCACTATCGACAAAGCCCTGCGTGGAAAGATTGAAAACATCTTCATGAAACTGATCAGCTTTTGGCAGCAGTTTTTCTTCCGGAACGTAATCGAAAAAGGCGGCCTCCGAAAAGGGGCCATGCCGGCTATTCCGGAAGATGTTGCAGACGGCGAACCGGTTGAAAGCTTCGAGGAATAGCCATGATGGGCTATGAGATAAAATGCAGGTTATGCGGGGCAAGAATACGGTTCGTCAAAACAGTAAACGGAAAGATGCTACCGGTTAATCCGCATGAAGTCGCTTACTGGAAAGGCCTGCATAATAAGAGCCGCATTGTAACGCCGAACGGAGAAGTCCTCGCCTGCGAGCTTCAGGGCGACCCCAGTGCTGCGGCGGGAATCGGTTACATCCCACATTGGGCAACCTGCCGAGGGCGTATTGCAACAGGCAGAAAGCAGAAAGAAACGCAAATAGATTCCCCGACACTGTTTTGAAACAACGGAAGGAATAGCGATATGGAATTTGTAGGATTTAACGATGACGAAACGACATTCGGGATGGAAATATTTAACTTCCCAACGTTCAAAATCTTTCGCCAGCAAATCTGTTCGAAGGAAGTCGAATCCTGTTACGGGGCAAGGAGTAGAATCAGAGCGTGCTCGACAAATTACGTGGCAGAAATGCTGGGGGTTTTAGAGTGAAAAGGACGTTCAGACGAAAAAGAGAGCAGCTGCTCAGGCTCAAAACCGAGGACGAAGAAGCGTATAACATCATATTGTCGCAGGGATGCCCGGATTATTACGGGCTTCCCTCTTTTGATGATACGAAAAGCTGTGCGTTTCACACTTGCGAGCAGTGCTGGGAAGAGGCTTTATACGGTAAAAGGAAGTGTGAAATATGACGGAACTAATTATTATGACGTACATATTAGGGTTTGCAGCTGGCGCGATATTTGCAGCATTAGTAGGCCTGGCGATATTTGATTTTGACGAATAGGAGGAAGCATGGTGCAAGCGAAAGTTAAGAAACTGTTTCTGGGCAACGGCGAAGAATACGACAATGCCGATCTGGACATTGAAGAACACGACTTGGATATGTTCGCAACGCTTCGCTTAGATAACGGTAAAACGATACTAATTAATCCTCACTATATCACTACTATGGAGCTTCAGCTTATCGAAGAAAACCCATGGCGGAATCCGGAAACGGAACGAATACTTCGGGAAGCGCAAGAAAGGATTATACGTAAGGGATTTTCTGAGATTGACGACGATTTGTAAGGGGGACGGATGAAAGAAATACTTGATGTTTGCTGTGGTGCCAGAATGTTCTGGTATGAACGCAATCATTACGCTGCATTCTTCATGGATAACCGGGAAGAAGAACTGACCTTGTGTGACGGGAGAAAATTGGAAATTGCGCCGGACATCAAGGCTGATTTTCGGAAAAACCCCTTCCCGGACGAATCCTTTTCTCTCGTTGTATTTGACCCGCCGCACTTGATTAATGCTGGAGAAAAATCGTGGCTGCGGGCCAAATATGGGGTGCTTAATAAAGAAACATGGCGGGAAGATTTGCGGATAGGATTTTCTGAATGCTGGCGCGTTCTAAAAGATAAGGGCGTATTGGTGTTCAAGTGGAGCGAGGATCAAATACCGTTTAAAGAAATCGAACTGCTATTTCCCGATAGGCCCCTGTTTGGTGATAGGCGGGGCAAAACACGGTGGACTGTTTTCATGAAAGGAATATAAAAATGGGAAATGAAAAAGAATGTGACTGCAAGGAAACGTACCCTAAACCAATTCAAACCTTGATGAACTCTATTGACTTTAAACTTTTAAGGGTCGTAGCCATGTTAGTTGTGTCTGTTCTGCTGTGGTCCGCAGTTGCAATCAAGGTAGTATTTGTAGGTCTATGGATGATTCCCAAGTGTATAATCGAAACGACCATAGGCGCAAGTAAGGACGCTTGGAATTGGAAAAATTAGGAGATATAGAAACATGCAAAAGAAATACTTGTTAGAGGTTAACGAAACGCAGCTCCGGTTTATTAAAGACGCTTGCGAAGAGTATATGCGTCTTCGGATGAATCAATGGGAGGATTTTGCGGACGACATTGCTTTGCAGAGCGCCGTGGCACCTTCGGATGATGAATACTTTATCCGGAATGATTACAAGAGGTCCTTGGAACAGTTAACGAAACAGGTTTTGGAAAACCGACGCCAATCCGGAGGGTATCCGGAGAAAAACGAAACAATGAAGATAGCGGAGGATATTTACGAAGTGATCCGGCACGAACTGTGGAAACGATACGGCAAAGGCAGTCTTGTAGTGGATGCCAGACCGCCGCTCAAATGGAGCCAGGAACCCCTTCCGCTAATTAGTGAGAAGCAAGGATAACGGAGGTAAACTTGAAGAAGTCTATACTAACAGAGGACATGGAACATTGTTATCTCTGCGGACGGAACTATCTTGACTAACAAACACTGTAAGGACGGTGGATGGGAATGCTGCATGTTTGAATTAGTAATTTTAACAGAGCGATTATGGTGGTGATATCGTGTTAGAAAGCGAAGTCAAAGAGCGATTGATGTCATACCGGTATTGTTTGCAACGCATTGACCGCAATATGGAATTGATTCAGCAGCTACGGGCCAGGGCAGAAAAGGTAACTACCTCATACTCTCAAGCGCCGGGCGGGACGATGGGTGATAGCCTGGCGAATGCGGTGGCTAAAATTGCCGACGTAGAAAAAGAGCTGCAACAGGATACGGAAAAGCTGAGAGAAGAACTTGTTCTTGTGCGGTTCATGATTGACAGCTTAGAGAACTACGAGCAACGGAATGTATTAAATCTAAAATACATAAGCGGATACTCGATCAAGAGAATTGCGGATAAGATGTTTTATACGAGGCGCCAGACTTACCGGATACACGATAGAGCGATTGAACTTTTAAGCAGACTATAACCATGTCACAAAATGTCACACGTAGATGTGCTATACTGTAGGTGTGAAGTTTTGGAAGATACATCCTCCTAAAAGCATCGGTGAAGTGATGAGCGCCGGTGCTTTTTTGTTGGTAAGATATCTCTCTGATGGGGGTATGTTTGAGAATTCCGATGCCGTCTACGTCGTATCGACGGGATACTTTTCTTTTTTTCTTATTCTTTTTTGGAATAACGGGGATAACATGACAGAATCTGCAAGAAACCGTGCTATCAAAAAGCTAAATAAATATATTTGGACACTGAAACATCAGTGCGAGTCAGTGACACAGATTAACGCCGAGCTTATCATGCAGTACTGCCGGTTTGTCGTTCTTTCCGAAGAGGTCAGTATCGAGATTACAAACGGCATCGGCAAGATGGCCACGGCCGAGCTTGAAGATAAAATCAAGATCTACGAAAGAATCAATAAGCTGACACTGAACCTGTACAAAGTCCTAAAATTTGACGAAATTAAAGACGAACTGGCGGATTATGGCAATCCGTTCACGAAAGTTTTCAACGAGGCTAAAGACGATGGCGATTTTTAAACGCTGCAATCGCTGTCATGAATTATACGAAGGTGAGCGGTGCCAAAAGTGCCACACGAAAATATCTGTTGCCTACCAAAGACGGAAACTGAAGGAGAACGAAAACCTGAAGAGATATCGAACGAGAGTATGGCAACGTTGCAGACAGGAAGTAGTCAATAAATACCTTGGATACGACATATGGTTAATGGGAATAGGAGTCGTGAGAGCGTGCAAGCCTGCCTATATACATCACATCATTGAAAGAGATGAAAATCCCGACTTGTTTCTCGACGTGGATAATCTGATCCCCGTCAGTCACGCAAGCCACGAGGAGATCCATAAATGGTATGACAGTGGTATGCGGGAAGAGGCTATCGCGCGGATAGAAAAGGGTAAGCGTGAATTTGAAAGGAAATTCAATGATAGTTGAAGATGAACTCAAATTGATAACCGTTCCGGCGGAGCTGAACGAATTCATCGGCGATTATTATAAAGCGTTGTTAAAACGCGCCGATATGGACTTAGTCGGAGAATCGGAATTCCGATGTTTCAAGCGGTTCATTGATATGTATAACTCGGGGAAATATCGATTTGCTAAAAAGGCGATGCAACGATTATTCCAATTCTTGGGCATGCTCACTTACATCGACGAGGACGGCAGACCAAAACGACTGAAACTCTATCCTGCACAAAAATTCATCATGTGCGGGATATTCGGCTTGCGATATCAAGACGGAAGATATTTGGTTAATACTTCCAACCTCTATGTGGCAAGAAGAAACGGGAAATCATTCTTATTGTCGGCAGTACTTCACTATTTAGCGGGCATGAGTAAGTTCCGAAATGAATTGATTGTCCTCGCCAGTTGTAAAGGACAAAACGCGACGATATGTTTCAATGAGTTTTGTAAATTCATTGATAATGATTCACGGCTGGCGGAAACATTTTCTAATGTGAATCGGACAGCTTGCTGGGCAAAGAACAAATTCACGGGTAACCGTATAGAGATGTTTCGTACCGGCGGTGCAAGTAAAAAGACCCTCGACGGCTACACGAATAAAGTAGCGGTCATTGATGAAGAAATGCTCTGCGATGAAATCATTACCAAGACCATACAAGACGGGCAGGCACACTTCAAAGACTCCCTATTGGTTACCATGAGTACCGCACAATTCGAGATTGGCGGAGACAATCACAAGAAGTGGCTGACACTCCGCAAAATGCTATACGAAAACGACCTTCCGGATAATCTGTTTTTATTTCTGACTGAACCGGACGATGACGAGGTCAAGGCAAAGGACTATACAAAAATCAATGTATGGGGAAAAGCCAATCCCGTTTTACTATTCGAGAGCGACGGATTTACCATTAAAGAGCATATCAAGCGGAAATACATGCAAAAGGCTAAAGAGGCTACTGCGGAAAAGGGATTCGCACTTCAATCTTTCGTGACAAAACAATGTAATACATGGTATTCCGCCGGAGATAGAAGCATATGCACCTATGACCAATTAAAAGCTTGCGGAGTATCTTATAGCTTTGAAGATGTTATCGAAAAAGGCTACAGAGACTGGTACATCGGCATGGACTTATCGCAGACACTTGACCTGTCCAGTGCTTTTCTATGTACATTCGTCGGAGAGAGCAAGAAAGGCCGGCTATTGCAATATGGGAAAGTCTATGACCATCCGCGGCTATTCTTTAAAACCATTTCATGGATGCCCTCGAATAAACTGCAAAATCACATAGAAAAAGATAAGTTCAGCTACTACGACTACGTGGACGCTGAATTATTTTTATGTAATGGAGCTGGCGGAGAAAATATTGATACCAATCAGATATATCAGCAGCTGAAACAGCTTAGAGATGAACACGACCTGCACTTTGTGACTATAGCCGCTGACCCGTACAACATAGCCGGCATTCAAGAGAAATTAGCTGATATGTGCGACACATTCATATTGCAGAACCAAAGCCCGAAGGCGTTAAGCCAATACATTGAATCGTTTAGTCAGTACTTTAAAGACGGCATCATGGCGTATCAGAAGGGTCACGAGGACATATTCGAGAAAGCCGTTACCAATGCCCTGTTGGTCAGAAACAATACGGGATTTTATTCGGTGGAAAAAATCAGCTTGCGAGCGGACAGCAACATCAGAATAGATCCGCTCGACGCAGGAATTACAGGCTTTATCGCACCGTTCATCGATTTTAACAATGACGCGCCGACCGCCGACGATCTCGTCGACGATTGGCTTGAGAATTTGAGAAGCAAAGGAGTGATGTGATGATTACTGCGGAACAAGTCAAAGAATACTTGAGAATTCCCTATGCAGATGATGACAGTTTCATCGAAAGAATCATCAAACAGGGATACGACTACCTCAAGGACGCTATTGACGATTATGACGAATTATACGCAGGGAACTCCGTTTTTTCGAGGAAGTGTGACTTGTGGATATTAACACACTGGACACCGGGAGCCTACGACCAAAGAGAAGGCATGTTCACCGGTAAGCTGGAAATGGATTATGCGGCAAGGGCTATGCTTACACAGTTGCAGTTGTACAGAAAGGACCAATAATCATGGAAATCAGAATCACAGGAGAAATATTCGATACAAAAGATACCGTCAAGGCGATTCAGACAGCCACAGAAGATATTGACTTGTACATCAACTCACCCGGCGGCGATGTGTTTGCAGGGCTGAATGTAGTGAACGCTATCCAAAAATCAAAAGTACAGGTTACTGCACATGTAGAAGTTATGGCGGCGTCCATTGCAGGCGTCATTGCGCTTGCGTGCGACAAGATTGAAATTGACAAAAACAGCCTTGTTATGCTGCACAACTGCTGGACTGTTTCCAGCGGCAATAAGAAAGCATTGGAACAAGACATCAAGGCAATGGAAGCCATCGACAATATCCTACACAACATCATCACTGAAAACTCAACCGATAACACATTGATTTCCCAAATCGAAGAAGGCGATGTGTGGCTCACCGGCGAAGAAGTCGCGGATATCTTCACCAACGCGGAACTTATCGAAATTAAGAAAGACTATGCGTTATGTGCGTATTCCTCACTGGTCAATCTTGTCAAGGAAAACAAAAGGTTGAAAGCAGAAAAAGAAGAACCGGAAGAACAGGAAGAAGAAACCGAAGAAGCCGAGGAACAGAAAAACGATCCGAAAGAAAAAGAACCGGAACAAGAAGAACAAGAAGAAAAAACAGAAGAAGAACAACCGGAGCAAGAGCAAGAAGAAAAAACCGAAGAAGAAGAAAAAGAAGAAACAGAAGAAGAGAAGAAAGAGGACTACAAGGTCAGCGACAAGCTCAAAGACTTGCTTGAAAAAGCGGGAGGAATCTGATGTTTGAAACGTTAAAAAACTATTTCAAGGGTAGCGTATGGCGACAACCGAACACGCGAACGCAGATATTTCCCGTTGGTCAAGGGCGTAGAATCAATGTCGATGCGAACGGTGACCTCATTTATTCGACCTGCATAGAAATACTGGCACGACAGCTTGCGCAGAACGAATGGGGACTGTACGCAAAGGGCAACGACGAAGCAGGCGGACTTGCGGCGAAATATTACCGTGCGTTGAACCTTGAACCGTATCCGGGAATTTCCGCTTATGACTTCTGGGAGTATATGGAGAAAATGAGGCTCGGGCATGGGAACGCCTATGCGTACATCCATTTCGATGAAAAGACAACCGCGCTCGACAGACTGATACCGCTTGATCCGTCCGGAATGCGCGTTTATTGGGATAACGCCAATATTCTTGAGGGCAAGCGAAAAATCATCTACGAGTATCGAGATACCGTCGGCGGAGAAAACTTTCTATTCCTCCCTGAAGAAGTGCTGCATCTGAAATCATTTTCACGGAACGGGATTGTTGGCGTTCCGGCCATCGATGTCTTAATGTCTACCTTACGGAGCAATGCGGAAGTAGAATCGGCGCTTAGAACGTCAGTTGAAAATGGTTTCAGCGGTACCATCGTCCTGTCCTATACGTCTGATCTTTCGCGGGAAAAACAAAAACTCTTGCAAGACGGCGTGAAAGAAATGTTGAAAAGCGCCGATAACACGATTTTACCGCTGCCGGCGGGAATGAGCGCGCAAAACATTAGCAATGATATTAAGTCGTATTTTGATACCTTGAAAACGACGAATTCACAAGCAATCAGCAGCTTTTTCGGAATTCCATTAGCTATGCTTAACATCATCGGCGGTGCAGGAATGGCGACGTTTTCAACGAATCAGATGATGTCATTCTATAATCACACGATTATTCCAATCGTTAAACGGTACAGCATTGAATTGACCGTGAAATTACTGACGGAAAAGCAAAGCGCAAAAGGCTACCGATTCAAGACATCAAACGATGTCTTTGATTTCTTAGACGCACAGGCGAAAGCAAGCGTTTTAAGTGCGTACACAGGAGCTGGCATTTTAACAGCAAACGAAGCCCGCGCATCCATCACTTACCCAAGGAGCGACGATCCGAACGCTGATAAGCTCACACAGCGCGGCGGGACTGGCGCACTCGGGGACAGTGCAGAGAACGAGGGCGGAAAGGAGGGAGAAAATGGTATTGGATAAAGTCGTAAAAATGAAAATCGGAAAGAAACAGTATAATCTGTCATTCCCGATTAGAGTGATATTCGAGCTTGAGGAAGAAATGAATCAAGGTCTGATGAAAGTTATCGCAAGAATACAGGAAGCAAAAATCAAGGACATTTACACCTTGTTTAAGTGGGCAGTTATCGGCGGTGGCCATGAGTTAGACGATGAAGAGATTCAGGCACTCTTTTTAGAAGCGGTAGACGAAACAGGATATGAAGTCCTTGTGACCAACATCCTTAACGCGGTAGTTAAATCGGGTATCATAGGCGGTCAAAAAAAAATAAACGCGGTGCTGGCGGCCAAAAAGGAATAGCCTACACAACGGCCTATCAGCTACTCGAACAGCTCGAGAAAATCGCACTCGGGGAATTGCACTTGACACCTAAACAATTCGGAGAAATGACCGTTGCGGAGATAGACGCCATGTTTGACGGATATTTACGCAGGCGGGAACAACTCGAAGACTTGTTTATCATCAATTGCGCTTTGCCGACCTATCGGGGAGCTTACGGACGAAAGGCGCCGACTTATAAAAAATTGACAGCTTACAGACAGAACAATCAAATCACAGGAAGTATCGACACGGAGACAGCCGATTATTGGCGGTCTTTTTTTATGAAAGAAAGGACGAAGAATGTTAAAAAGCTTAGAACTCAAAAATGAGGTCAAAGAGCTGCGCGACAAGATTAATGGCCTTATCGAGCAAAAGACGGAAGTTCCGGCGGAATTGCAGATGGAATTGTCCAATAAGCTCGAACAGTATGCAGCACAAGTAGAAACAGAATCAAAAAACAAAGTTATCAACAAAGGAGAAAAAACAATGGACAGAAAAGTATTTAACAAAGCACTCAAAAACTATTTAATGGGCATTCAGAATGAAGAAACAATGAAAGTATTTAACGCAGCAAAAGGCAACAATGGAGCAGTGACCGCTGACGGCGGAGCGCTCATTCCGGAAGAACTCCTGACCTTGCGCGAAAACAACGGTATCAATAACGACTTGCGCAATGTCGCAACAACCGTTCCGGTTTCCACTCGCGCGGGTTCGGTGCCGATTATTGACTACGGTCAACCGCTCGAACTCGTCAACTTTGACGAAAACAACGAAATCGCCGAAAAGAAAGCGGTATTCGGTTCGGCTAAATTTAGCTTGGCATCTAAAGGCGCCATTATTCCGGTTTCCCGCGAACTCTTGATGGACGCCAACACCGACGTAGTTTCGATTATCGGCAAACTCTTTAACCGCGTATATCTGAAAGATGTCAACAAATCCATCATTGCGGCAGCAGCTAAGAATGCAACCTCTAAAAGCGTGACGGCTCTCGCAAGTAAAGCAGGCCTTGACGCAATCAAACAGGCGGTTATTTCCTTGCCGCTGGATGCTGGCGGAAATGCAACGGTAGTCATGAATCAATCCACTTTCGCGGCTCTCGCAGTGGTAGCTGACAAACAGGATCGTTACTTGCTCGTTCGTGACGCTAACAATGCGACCATTCGCGAAATTGAAGGACGTCCGGTTATCGTTGTAGAAGATGATGAACTCGCGGCGAATACCGTACTGGTTGGCGATTTCCGCGCTATGTATCACATTGCTTATCCGGAACTCGAAGTCATGGCAGACGAATCCGCCGGCTTCACCCGCAATTCGGTTCTTGTCCGCGCGGTTTGCCGCTTCCAAGACATTAACACCTACGACAAAGCGTTTGTCGCAATTAAACAGGGCGCTTAATCTCTTTTCCGCGGTGGTGGCTGGTGGAATCCTCCGCCACCGGCTGCCACAATCTCATTTAAGGGGGATATATGTTTAAACGAAATCCGGGAAGATTTATCCACAAGATTATGCTGATGAAACCGTCAAAGCCAAAGCGCGATGAACTCGGGGGACTGTCGGAAACGACCTATGAACCGGTTGTCGAACTGTTTGCGATGTGCGAGCAGAAAGACCAGTCGCGGCAGCCGTTTGTGGGCGATTACGTAACCGCCGATACGCGGTATTTCGTATTCCGTGAAATCAAAGAGCCTATCGACACGTCGTGGCGACTCCAATATCGGGATTTTACGTATCTGATTAATGAAGTCAAACTCATCGATGAAAGCAGGCCTTATTTCATTCAAGTTACGGCAACCGCCGTCAACGCAGGGGGTGGGATCATATGAACTACAAGCTACCGTTCTACGCGGTTAGCAAGGCCATTTATAATGCTCTAAGCATGAAAGGACAACTTGAATGGTTCGATTCCGCCGTACCTATTGAAGAAATAGAGGACTACTTCAAGAAACAGGCAGAATTCGCTTACGGGATATTTGGAGCGGCTAATGCGGACTGCGTCGCTAATAAAGATATGGCTACGTGGGATACGTCGATTAATCTTGAGATCTACAGTAACTACAAAGGCCGAAAGGTTGTTGCGCAGAAGCTTGAGCAGCTACTCAATTACCTAAACAGCGATATCGGCTGGCAAACACTTCAAAAAACGCTTAACGGCGAAGGGTTCGCACTTATTTCCATGAACGTAGGAACAATGCGGCTGAACCTTCCGATTTATTCGGACAATGGAGTATGGCAAAGCGGCTCAACATCAGTGATTTTCAGAGTGGGTCAATTAGCAGAAAGGAAGTAAAAAATGGCAGGAATTACGATTGCAAAAGAAAAATATCCGCAGTTTGATGCCGGAACGGGCGTCAGCGGTAAACGAGAGGTTATCTATTTGAATTACGGTGAAGCCGCAACGGCAGCACTCCCAAAGTGGACATTGCTCGGTGGCTTAACAAGTCACACCATTTCCCTTAGTACGGAAGTTTCCACTGTCCAGACCAAAGACACGGGATACTGGGCGAGCGGTGCAGTCACTTCCAAATCACTGGAATTATCGGCAGATGTCGTATTCCAACGCGACAACGAAGCGCAGGCAGCCATTGAGGAATTCGTCTATAACGACGACATCACGGCAGAAAAGAAGGCACTTCAATTCGCCATTGTAGACTTGGATACTAAGGAATACACGGTAGTCACCGCGATTCCCTCTTCGTGGGAGAAAATCGCAGAATCGGAAGACCTGATTCAGAAGTCCCTGTCTGCAACATGCGTCGGGGCGCCCGAAAGAAAAACAGGGTTCAAAGTTTAAAAGTATAATGGGTAGAGTCCGCCGGAATATACCGGCGGACTTTTTTCCCATATAAGGAAATGGCTATGACACTTGATGAATTAACCGTTAAAATTCAGGACTTATCGGATAAAGGCTTTTATGAAGCCGTCATCCGGGCAGCAGAAAGGGCAAGGACAGATACAAGACTGTTTATAGCGCGGACACATCCGAAAACGGCATTCGGCGGCAAGAAATTAACGTCGGACATGTTTATTCGGGGTAAATATACGATTGGCGTAAGTACGATAGATACAACGATTTACGCGAACTATTTCGCGCGCTGGTACAACACCGGCGCATTCGGGCGCATAATCAGAGCAAACGGAAAAAGGAAAGGCATGAAAGGTACAAAATACCCGCCTCGGGGCGATTATTTCGGAAATAACAAGAAGGCGATAGAAGATTTCTACGCCTCTTGTGTCGATAGATATTTAGCGGAAGAAATCAAGATTTAAAGGCGGTGATGATATGGCAGAAGCAAAGATTAATATAACAGCCGAAGCACACGACGAAGGACTGAAAAAGCTTAATACAGCACTGGCAGAAGGTCAGCAATCCGTCAAGGCTATGCAAAAAGAGTTGAAAGACCTTGAAAAAGCAACGGCGAACGGTACGAAAGCTACTGACGAGCAGGCATCGGCCATGCGCAGACTGCAGCAGTCAATTAACGAGCAGAAACAGGTCAACTTGCAATACAGCAAGTCAATCAATGACACCCTCAAAGGCTTCAATAGTCTGTCCAAAGGTGCAGACACCGCCGGAAGCACCATCAGCACCTTAGCCTCAAAGTTCCTTGAAGGGACAGGCAGTGCAGGCGGATTATCAACAGCCTTAACAGCTCTTACGGGCGGACTCGCAGGACTGGCAACCGCTATTATTGGCGGAGTAGTCGTGGCACTGGGAGCAATGACCGTCGGATTTGCAAGTGCAGGAGCAGACGCGCAGCAGACCGTCGCACATTTCGGGGCAATGAAAAATAGTGTAGACGACGCGGTCACGTCTTACCGGATATTCAACGACCTCACAAGAGATTCGACATTCGATGCGGGACAATTAGAGCAGATGCAGAATCAGCTCATGGGGCTTGGCTATTCGGCAGCCAACGCAGCCGACCTGATTCGTCTGTGTGGAGACGCTGCCGTCGGACTGGGTAAGGGCGCACCTGAAGCACAACAAATGGTTGATGCCATCTCGAGATTGCAGGCTACGGGCGAAGTATCCAGCCGTCAATTGATTGCCATGAAAACCGCAGGACTTGACCTGAATAAGGCGTTTGCGTCGCTGGGAATGACAGGCGATGAAGCCATGAAGGCTGTTGAAGACGGCACAATGGATTCGCAGACTGCCATACAGGCATTAACAGGCTACATGCACGAATTCGACGGTTCAATGGCTAAGTCGAAACAGAACATCATCGACCAATGGGGCGACATCAAAGGGAATCTTGGCGCATGCTGCGAAGAAATCGGCCTCGGAATTGTAAACGCTTTTGACCAGTCTGAAATTATCCAGTTATTAATGGATTTTACAGACGATTTACTTTCGATGGTCAGAGATGATGGCGTCGGTATTTTCAGCGATTTCGGGGAAGTAGCAAGCTATGCGTTGTCTATTGTCGGCGATGCCCTTGAAATCATCATTGACACGATTAAAGTTGTTATTCTCGCTGCGCATAACATGTATGAAGGGTTTAAAAGCCTTGGGCGCCGGATTGCCAACGCATTGGCGCCTATACTCTCGCCGCTGGGAGAAATTTGGGACATTCTCTCAACCATCTTGCGAGCTCTCGGGCAGGCAGTATCGGCTGGAATAAGCTCAAGCTGGGCGGAGACTTTCGGAACGGGTTCAAAGACGGAAGGTTCACGGAAAAATGACTTTGGCCCGACGCAACGCAGAAGCAGAGGCGGCGGCAGCGGTGGCGGCGGAAGCAAGGCCGGGGGAAGCTCGAAACCGTCACAAGCAGAACGCGAAGAAGAACGCAGAATCGACGCGCTCATCAAAAAATACACCGATGCAGATAAGCAGAAACAAGCGTTGGCGAAGTCTACACTGGAACTCGCAAAAGCAAACGTCAACATGCTTGTCGGCGAGCAGAAGAAACAGGAAGAAAACAGAATCTCGCTCCAAGCATTGGCCGATGCACACTCGACCTTGATAAAAGGATGGGAGAACGAGCTTGAAGTTGCCAAGAAGATAAACGACGAGGAAACGAGAAAAGACGTTATCAAGGCCATCAATGACCAAGTCACCGCAGAGAACAGGCTATACGAGGCCAAAGTCAAGGCTCAACAGTTCCAATTCAACCTGAAAGAGAATCAGGAAGATACCAAGAATCTTATTGATCAGATTTTAGGGACAGAAGATGAAGCCAAACAAAAAATCGACAAAATCAAGGAAACGCTGAAAGAAAATCTGCAAGACATTGATGTAGCCGTGGCCAATCCCGACGAGGGCGAGCAGTTAAACAACATGGCCAAGCTCTTACAGATGACACCGGATGCACTCGCAGAAGAATTGGCACTCAAAGGGCAGACACTGGCAGAATTCGCTGAACAGTATAAAACAACATTGGCAGAAGCATCGCAGGCAGAAATTCAGCAGTTATCCGTCGCTGACCAATGGGCGAAGAAAACGCAAGAATACTGCACACAAGTCGGTCAATCAATGGGTTCAGCTATGGCCGATTTCATCAAAGGCAACAAGTCGGCAAGTCAAGCACTCGCAGATTTCGTGCGTGGATTGATTAATAATGCAATCTCTATTCTGTCTGAATGGCTCGGCGTGTTTGCGATTTATTCGGCATTCCCGACACTCGCCAGTGGCATGACCCCGGCAGACATGGCCAATAAGACCGTATTCGGTATTCAGAAACACGCGACAGGCGGATATATCACGGGATCGGGCACGGGAACAAGCGATTCCATTCCCGCAATGCTTTCCAATGGTGAATATGTACTGCGTTCGTCGGCAGTAGACCGTATCGGTATCGGCACGCTAAATGCGATGAACGCAGGAGCAGTCCCGCAATTCTCCGAGGGTGGCTCTGTCGGCGATGTGGTTTCCGGCGGTAATCACAGTGTGAACATGTCCGTTTCTGCCGTAGACGCAAGTTCTTTCCGTGACTTCCTCAAGCGTGGCGGACTGTCGGAAATCAAACAAGAATTGTTTGAAAACACAAGGAATTTTGCAACTGAAAGTGGGGTATGGTAATGCGTAAGTTTCCAAAGCTCAAGAAATTCAGTTTTACGAGTACGAAAAAGCAAAAGTGGAACACAAGGATACAGATGTCGGGGAGTGGCAAAACACGGTCAATGACCAATCAGTTATATCCTCAATGGATTATTTCTGCCAAGCTCCTACACCTTACAAGAGAAGAGGCTAATGAATTAATGGGATTCGTTGCACTCCTTAAAGGCAATTACGAGCCGTTCTTATGGCTTGACCCTGAAGATTTTGAAGAAAAAGGGGTACAGCTCCCGATGATAGCTCCAGGTATTTATCAAGCCGTTATGCGAATCGGGAAATATACAGAACCTGTCGACTATATCGAGAACGTAACTGTCTATGTAGACGGAACGAAACAGTCAAGCGGCTACTCGGTTACCAATGGCATGATCAAATTCTCTGTATCACCGTCGGCAAGCTCAAAAGTGACCGCCGCCTATACCTATTATTGGAAAGTCCGGTTTGCACAAGATGAAATGGAAATCCAAAACATATTCGTCAATCTCAACGATTCAAAAACATTCAAAATGGTGAGTGCAAGATGAAAACAGTAGATACAGCACTTGAAAAATATCTCAACAGAGAAAAACAGATAACATCATGCGACTTATACGAGCTGGTTCTATTTAACGGCAATACATACTATTACGCGGATACCGATGTTGATATTACTTGTGACGGTAAGACCTACAAGCACAATGCCTTGATGATTAAAAGGCAGCAGGTCAACTTACATTCACGCGTAGTCGTGGATACTATGACAGTGACCATTCATGCGGATAAGAACGACAGGCTCGAGGGATTGCCGATATTAAAAGCCGCACACGAGGGAAATCTTGACAGAGCAAGGTTGTATCTGAAGCGTTGTTTCTTCCGGGACAAATCAATATTAGGCGTTGTTTCGTTATTCGGTGGAAACGTAGAGGTCAAGTCCGCAGGCGGTATCAAGCTGGAACTGTCCATCAAGGCGAAGACACAAGGCTTAAACGTGGAGTTCCCGTTACGGAAATACTATCCGCAAGGGGCGTATGTGACGAATGAAAACAACGTGATATCCAGTACCGATAAGAGCGATACCGTCTTAATTGCGCCGTTTATTCCGCAGAAAGAAGTATTGCTATGACGAACGGAGAAAAGATTGCAAAAGCAGCCTATACATGGCTCGGAACACCGCACGTCAACATGGCAAAGGTCAAGGGCGTAGGGGTTGACTGCGGAATGCTCCTGATTGGGACATTGGAAGATGCAGGACTTGTTACGCCGGGGGACATCGTTATCAAGCCATACTCTAACGAGTGGCACTTACATCACTCTGAGGAATGGTTTCTGTCGTATGTACAGAAATATTGCAGGAAAGTCAAAAAGCCGATATTGGGAGATTTTTTACTGTATCAATTCGGGCGTTGTATTTCCCACGCAGGAATTTATATCGGAGAGGATAAAATCATTCATGCGGTCGTCGGGCAAGGGGTCATCATGACAGGAACAAACGAGTCCATGCTCTTTGACAACAAAGGAAAATCACGGCTTAGAGCGATTTACAGATTCAAGGGGGTGAAGTAATGGGTTTTTTCAGAGGACACACAACGACCACAAGAGCAAACAAAATCAGTGAGTTTACCGTTTCCACTGCAGAATACGGCTCGGCAGTTCCTGAAGTGTTGGGAACGGTCAGAATTGCAGGAAACATCATATATTATGACGATTTCACGGCTCATGAGCATAAAGAAGTCCAAAGAGCAGGCAAAGGCGGCGGGTCTAAACACGTAAATATTACTTATACTTACACCGTTGCTGCCATTTTGGGACTCTGCGAGGGAGAAATTGACGGCGTAAGTCGTGTGTGGGTCGGTAAAGACGTATATACGTATCCTAACGAAAAAATACAGATGACGTTGTTCAAAGGCAGTGAAAGTCAACAACCGTGGGCATATACACAGGGGAAACACCCTGAAAAAGCACTTCCATACAAGGGACTTGCTTATGTAGCAGGCGTAGTAGATTTGGGCGATTCGGGAGCGTTCCCGTCTTATAATTTTGAAGTCAAGGGTAAATTGCTGAACACTGGCGACGGAATTGACGTCAATCCCGCGGACTACATCCGATACGTACTCGATAAAGCAGGCCTCAAAGACGTAGAAATTCAAGGACTGGATAATTACCGACAGTACTGCAAAGAAGCGGACATTCTAATTTCGACACCGCCGGACGAGAAAACAAAAACCGTAAGAGATATTGTCAATGAAATTGCACAGCTTACCAATGCTTATGTATTTTGGTCGAACGACCAGTTTAAAATTGTTCCGCTTGCCGACAGACCAGTGGGCAATTGGAAACCGAACAAGCAGATTGTCTATGACTTGACATCTGATGACTTTATTCCGCAGTCAGAGGGCGAATTAGTCAGATACGAACGGAAAGACGGGTCAGAAAATTACAATCAATTCCCGGTGGAATTTATCAACCGCTCCAATGGTTATGAAAAAGAAACAGTGACTTACCAATTCACAGATGACATCAAGAAGTACGGGAGCAGACAAGCAGGCGTTTTTTCTGCCAATTACATATATACGAAAGAGCGTGCCGTGAAAATTGCGGAGCAGATTGCACGGATCAATTTCTACGGAAGAAGCAGATACACATTCAAATTAGACTGGTGCTTTTGTCGGCTTGAAGTCGGGGATTTAGTCACATTAACCGACGAATATTCGGGAATGGAAAAACAAGTCGCCGTCATAACCGAAGTGACGGAAGACCAAGACGGACTGTTGCTTTTCCGTGCAATCTCGATGCCGGACGGCAACTATGAACCTGCACAATACGATGTCCATGAAAACGACAGACCTTATATCAATATGAATGATACTGCTTGCGATACAGTCCCGATTATGTTTCAGCCGCCTGCGGATATGACCAAAGACGGACTGGAACTTTGGATTGCTGCCAAAGGCAAAGAGCAGAACTGGGGCGGTTGCAGTGTCTATGTATCAGATGATAACGAGCATTATATCCACGCGGGGGACATCAACAACTCCTCAAGACTGGGGCAGGTTAAATCCTACAACGAGGACAGAATCAAGGTCACATGCAACGGACAACTCCTAAGTGGGAAGCCGGAAGATGCCGAGCGCGGAAACACAATCTGCTGGGTAGGCGGAGAGTGCTTATCCTACACGACGGCGACACTTCAAAGCGACGGTACTTATTTACTCGAGGGACTCGTAAGAGGGCAGTATAACACAGAAAAGGTCAGTCATAAGATTGGCGAATCATTCGTGCGGTTGGATAATTACCTACTGAAACTGCCATTCGCAAAGAAAGACATCGGTAAGAAAATCTATTTGAAATTTGTTTCCAAGAACCTATTCGGAGCAGGGGAACAGGACTTATCAACAGTAAAAGCCTACGAATATAGATTGCAGAAATATTTCATTCCTGCCGTGACGGGGTTAACTGCTTACAACCGATACCGAGAATTAAGTGACGGCGTTTCGAGATATGACATCGTTGTCAAGTGGACACCGCCGGAACTGCAAAGCTATTTACAGGGCGACGTATGGTACAAAACAAACCACGCACAGGCGGTCTATACAAAAATTCAGCCGGGAACAAAAGCAGACGAATTAGGATTCCTGGGAGATTGGATCTTCGGCGGTAGCGGTAAAAATCAGGTAGTGGTTCCGCAGGCCATTGTTGGTGATACCTATCGGATTGCTGTTTGTACAAAAGACGAATGGGGAGCAGTGACATCTCCTGATACGGCGCCGCAGGCAGATATCTTAGTGGCGCTTAAAACAACGACACCAAATACCCCGGACAACTTTGCAATCTCATTCAGCGCGGAGGCAGTCGCTACATGGAATGAAGTAGTGAATGCGGATATCATGTATTACGAGATCCGCACGGATACTAATCCGGGCGCTGAAACGCAAGCGCTGCTGGCAAGAACCAATAATTTATCCGCAGCACTGCCTTTAGTATCAAGAGCTGGGACTTTGTATCTGTATGCAAGATCTGCTACCGGCAAATACTCTGCGCCCGCTATCTTGACTTATAACAAGCCGGCCCCGCCGAAACCGAATCCGCCGCAGCTATTGGCAATTTTAGGCGGCTTTTCTGTAAAAACAGATACGATACCGGCTGGGTGCGCAGGGATAGCAATGTATATTGACGGATATAGCTTGACAAAAGTAACATCGGTCAACAATACATACACACATACTTGTGAAGCGGGAATCTATGATGTGACGGTGGCGTTCTTTGACCTGTTTGGCGAGGGCGAACAGTCAGAAGAAAGTCGGATTGTTGTAAAAGATTCTGTGTCAGCAGAAATGTTAGAGGATGAAGCGGTAAGCCTTGCTAAAGTAGACACGGCGTTGAAAACCGCAGTTGCTAATGCAAATGCAGCAATACCACGTTTAGACGGGTTAGACACTGATATAAGCCGGATAGACCAAACAACAGCAAGTATTACGCAGACCGTACAGGGGCATACTTCTGATATATCTCAAATCAGACAGACGGCAACATCAATACAAAGTACAGTACAGAGTAACAAAACAGCACAAGACGCCGTGAATAGTGGGTTTACAGGTGACATCTCACAATTACGACAGACCGCAAATACAATTCAAAGCACCGTACAGAGCAACAAGACAGCGCAAGACAGTGTAAATAGCGGGTTTAGCAGTCAAATTACGCAAAACTCAAGCAGCGTAACATCAATTGTGACAAACTTGGGAAGCCTTGCGAAAGCTAAACAATACTACACCGCATTTACGCAGTTAGATAATGCGATTAATTTAAGAGTGGCAAAAGGGGACGTGATAAATCAAATCAACATCTCACCGACAACGACAAAAATCGACGGCAAGTATCTTCACGTCACAGGGCAGACAGTATTTGACAGCAATGTTATCGTGAGCCGTATGTTACAGGCAGGAGCAGTTACTACGGATAAATTGGCGGCAAGAGCAGTTACTACGGATAAACTGAGTATAGGCAGCGCTTCCGGCGCACGTATGACACTGACGCCAAACTTGTTGCGGGTTTATGATTCAAGTGGAAGATTGAGGATAAAAATGGGAGTGTGGTAAAAATGAAAATTATCAAAGTAGGTAAACATCTTGAAGTACGGAATGACAACGGAGAACTGATTATGAAAGCAGGAAAAAGCATTAGAATTTACGACAACAAAAGGAGATTGCGAGTGAAAATAGGGGTGGATTAAATGGCAGCTTATATCGTGCTGATTGTGCTAATCGTAGTGGCGGTTTTGATAGCAAAGGAACAAAAACATAAAGTCAGTACGGGGGAAAATGAAAAAAACACAACAACCCCCGCTGTGATAGAGCATGTAACTGTGGCGAGCGAGATTCCCGTACATTGGTATGAAAACGGAAAAAGAAAAGAGGGGATAGCAAAGATGGCGCAGGGGTTACAGGTGTTTGATACTAACGGGAAATGTACAGTAGATATTACAGACAGACTGACAAAATATTTAGGCAAATTTAGAACCTACGCAAGTCAGAACGAAGGTATTGTAGTAGACGACAGACTAACGGCAGACGGTGATTTGTGGTATATGTCAGTGCAACGGTATGGACAGAGTTTTGACCCTGAATGGAACAACTCAGTTGTTGTGACTAAAGAGAATGGACAGTTGCGGTGGCGTTACCCTCAAAACAAAGGCATTAGATACGATTTTGATATTATTTATGGGGTGTACTGATATGACAGCAGGTATGGCAGTTTACAACGATAACAATAAATTGGTAATTGATGAAAAATACATTAATTTAGCCTTGTTGCGAAAAATCAAATATACGGATTTACCATATGCAAGTGGTTCAAATCAACCATTTAGGTTGCTCACGTTGAATCAAGGTGAAGTCTTATTTGCTTTTAGTTTTGAAAAGGATAAAAATTTTTGTCTGTATCCTTACAAAATAGGGGAAAATCAATGGTGCATTTTTGAACCGAATAGTACAAGCTTGAACAGTGGCGGCAAATATCCAATTACGGATTTTGCTAATGTATATGTGTACATTTTTGGCTTCGATAATCAACCCTCTACTGACGGGTGCGGATTGGTTGTCTATGATAAAAATGGGAAAATCTGCTATGACAGTGGAAAAAAGTATATGAGGGTGGATAAGTGTGTACATGGGCTTGTTATAAATGGTATTGTGCAGATACCTTCATCAGATAAAGTGTATGTACCGTCAGATATACTGAATAGAAAATATGCGATAGTGTACATCGGAATTGTACTTATTAGCGATACACTGCTACTCGGTTTTGAAAACCCGACAGCAAACGGTACTTTTGTAGGACATATACGCATACCATATTGGCATGGCACATTGACAGAAGAAAAGGTTGAAGTATTTACTTATTATCCTAACATTAATTCCCATGATACCTATTCTGGTTCTATCATGAATCATTACGGCTATATGTTGCTTGATGTGACTGATTATTGAAATGAGGTGAAAATATGCTACCACAGGCATTCCAGCCGGGCGAGATACGAGATAGCAACGACAATATCATACGCTCCGGCGCATATGGTAAAAATACACCGCTTGTTACAGCGGACAATCAGGGAATACTGGACTATATCATTAATAACTTTGACGCCGTATATAAACTCGCAAATAGTAGTGGAGGAGGAAGTCAAGGGCAGCAGGGTGATAGCGCATATCAAGTTGCTGTTGCGAATGGCTTTACCGGCACAGAAATAGAATGGCTTGCTTCCTTGGTTGGCCCGCAGGGGAAACAAGGGGAAATTGGACCCGCCGGGCCAACTGGAGCAAAAGGAGATAAAGGGGACACAGGGCCGAGAGGATCAACTGGTCCTAAAGGAGATACGGGGGAACAAGGGCCGCAAGGTCCGCCATGCGAATATGAATTGCCAATAGCAAGCCAGACGATTTTGGGTGGTGTTAAAATCGGGACTGGACTTGCTATCAATGCGCAAGGCATACTTTCTGCAAAGGACCAAGGCTTCTGGAATCAGGGTGTACATAACGGATATACAATTTTTGAATTTACTTTAAACGATTCTCTTCGCATCTATTTGCATCCCCAACTATTTATGGGAACAATACCTTTTGGAACGAATATTAACTTTGGGTCACCGTTCAATGAAATTCCGATAGTAGTGACGGATTCCCCTATGGTGGCGGTTAGCGAAGTAACAACAACGAGTTTTAAAATGTCTGTAATACCCGGTGGGGAACAAATTGTAGGACAAGATGTTGGTTGGTTAGCAATTGGTAGGAGAAAAAGATGATAGGAAAGCAAATACAAAAAGAAAATTTAGATTTAAAAGTATACGCAAAAATAGCCGCATGGTGTAATGTGAATCATGCCGTAATTGAAGACAAAGGCGAGTATTACGAAGTAGTAGCTATTCCTGACCCTACACTTGACGAGATTAAGCAAGAGAAACTCAAACAGTTAGGCTCTGCTTTTGCCGTAAAGCGTGACGCTATCAGGTGGGTAGATGTATCTGGCGGACACTACGGTTTTGATTGCGCTAATGACGATATTACAAACTTCATGGCAAGTTGGAAAGCGGCAGAATTGGCAGGAAGTACACTATACAAAGTATGGACGTCTGAATCAGAAAAGGGCATGGTGACGCTTACGGTAGATGATTTTACCGCCGTATTTAATGCGGTACGCACATCACAGTATGAAGCGTACGCATGGTATGGTACAAAGAAAGCAGAAATTGAAAATGCGGCAACGGTAGAAGAAATAAATACAATCGAACTGGGGGTATAACTGTCGTGATAATTGACAATATCGAAACGATATTAGCTATGTTCGTAACAACTGCCGGAATGTTCGGCTGGATCTTCAAGGTATGGATAATCAATCCGCTATCCTTGTCTATTGCCGCATTAGACCGCAGTTTGAATAAGATAGACAACGCACTGACGGAAATTAGGGCGCAGTCTGTATGTATGCAGACGAACATGGCAAGCCTTGAAGAAAGCCTTAAGTCTGCCCATCGCCGCATTGATGATTTGGCGGAAAGGGCGGCAGTGATTGAAAGGGAATTAAGAGAACATGATTAAGTTAAAACAATGGTATACCGCCCTCACAAGGGGCGGCGACAAATACTATTCCTTGTCCGACACACAATTTTTCTGGATCACGCTATTTTGGGTACTGCTACTGCCATTCGTGGCATATGCAGTATTTTTTATAGCAAAAGCAACGTGGAAAGAGCTGCTTGTGTACGTAGCATTAGAGATTGCAGTGCTGGCATTTAAATACGCTAAGTATATCAAAGTCAAGTACGCAAGTACGGAAGTGGAATTGACGCAAAGGAGGGAGAATAAAGATGAAATACTTTAATTTGTGTGAGTTCGAATGCCACCACTGTGGTCAGTTACCAGATAAAGGCATGAACCCCGCACTGCTGGCAAAGTTAGACGAACTGCGGGAGCGGCTGGGGCGTCCTGTCATCGTGACGAGTGGATACCGCTGCCCCGTGCATAATACTAACGTAGGCGGGGTACGTAACAGCCAGCACGTAGCAGGTACGGCTGCGGATATCTACTGCCCCGGCGTATCTGTGGACGAACTGGCGGATATGGCAGCAGAGATCGGTTTTGACGGCATCGGACGATATCACGGGCAAGGCTTCGTCCATGTTGATTGCCGGGACAATGGGAACAGCCCAAATACATATCGCTGGGAGGGCTAATGCATGAACTTTCTTTCATTAACATATCTCTACCGAAAATACATTGTGGCAGCCTTTGCGATTTTAATCGCCTTTGGTTTTGGTTTTTACCGAGGTCGGGTAACGGCTCCGGAGAAAATCATCGAAAAGGAAGTACCGGTAGAGCATATAGTCACGCAGAC